>Ga0101942_100321_pt1 | contig 21880 bp, 21 predicted proteins | sample DewCreD2012metaG_4_FD_75243 | JGI IMG/M metagenome (GOLD analysis project Ga0101942, IMG submission 75243) | Hot spring sediment bacterial and archeal communities from British Columbia, Canada, to study Microbial Dark Matter (Phase II) - Dewar... ...
ATTATGAGTAAAGCTATAGACTCAATAGAGGATCTGATATTATTAGATCCTCTATTGAGTCTATAGCTTTACTCATAATATCGCTTGGTATACCGCTTATCATTAGGCTTTCTGAAAAGGCTGGGTCGTATTTGAAGTGCCTTAGGCTTGATATCCATCTTGATATATACATTCTCAACTCTCTATTGAAGCCCATGGTAATATATATCTCTCTATCTATTCTCTTCATAACATCTATGAGGTTCAATATTCTGAGGGCATACTCCACAGGCTCATAAGGTTCCCAAGCCTCTCTACCGCCCATCACCCCATGTTGGGGATAGGATTGAACCTCAGTATCTATAGACATGGAGAGCCCGGAATATGGCTTATAGTGGGAATACCATATAAAGGGCAGCGCAAATACCTCTCTATGACTACCTCTCCTCAATATAGTGGGGATCGGCTATTCCGATCTATAAACCAAGGGATTATAATATTATCCAACTCAACATTAAATCCAGCATAAGAGACCACATAGATAATAGCAGAACAAAACGGGGGAGAGGGGAGCATCTCTAGTAGGTGCTAACGGCTCCCCGTCCTGAGGAGCGGATTCTGATCCCACTGGGCGTTCCTCACGAGATCTGTATAACCGCTCAGAGCTCTCTATCAGCATCGGGCATGTGTGAGGCTCTCCTGCCACTATTGCCCACAACCAACTCTAACATAATTCAGCTAAAAGGATTTCAAGTTCTGCACATCTCCTCTTAGAGGGGAGGAGCTAGTTTCAGAGGGCTTAAAAACCTGTTCTAAAGGGCGGGGCCTTTTAGTTTCATTGTGAGGGGTTGTTTAGAGCTATATAGGCTATCTATAGAATAGCTTATTAGCCATATTGATATGATGTGTGGGGATATAGCGTGGGGAGAGTATCAATACCCCGAGCCCTGACTATAGCGGGTGTTGATAGCGGTGGGGGTGCTGGTATAGCTGCGGATCTAAAGACATTCGCAGCCCTCCAGGTTCATGGGCTTGTTGTTGTCACTAGCGTTACTGCCCAGAACACGGTGGGTGTATATGGTATCCACGACATACCTCCCCAGTTTGTTGAGCTCCAGATAGACGTTGTTGCTGAGGATATAGGGGTTGATGCCGCTAAAACTGGGATGCTGAGCAACCCGGGGATTGTTAGGAGTGTTGCTAGATCTGTTAAGAAGCATGGTTTCCCCCCCGTTGTTGACCCTGTTATATTTGCTAAGAGCGGTGATAGGCTCCTGACAGAGGAGGCAGTCGAGGTTATGGCTAGAGAGCTCCTACCCTTGGCAAGGGTTGTTACCCCTAATAAGTTTGAGGCTGAGAGGCTCTCGGGTATAAGGATAGAGAGTCTTGAAGATGCCGAGAGGGCTGGGAAGGTTATTAGGGATCGATATGGCCCCGAGATCGTTGTTGTAAAGGGAGGCCATCTGGGTGGGGATAGAAGTATAGATGTGGTGATTGATAGCTCTGGCAATATTACTAGGCTCGAGGGGTCGAGGGTTGATGGATGCACACACGGTACTGGGTGCTCGTTCTCAGCAGCTATAGCATCCTACATAGCCAAGGGTGAGAAGCCCATTGATGCGATTAGAAAGGCTAAGGAGTTCATAACTCTAGCTGTTGAGAGGAGCTATAGGATAGGCAAGGGACACTGCCCAGTAAACCCAATAGCGTATCTGGAGTTAGATGCTGAGAGGTACAGGGCTATAAGGCTTGTGGAGAAGGCCCTTGAGACTATTGAGAAGAGGGGTGAAGAGATAGCCAAGCTAATACCAGAGGTTCAGATGAACCTAGCATACTCGCTCCCAGCATATCTCGCTAAAGGTGTGGAGGATGTTATAGCAGTGCCTGGAAGGATTGTTAGCTACATGGGTAGGGCAAGGCCCTCGGGATCTCCAAGGCCTGGTGCCTCTAGCCATGTTGCTAGGGGGATTTTGGCTGCTATGGAGATCTACCCCGAGCAAAGGGCTGCCATAAATATAAAATATATACAAGGACTCGAGGAGATAGCATCCAGCGCTGGGTTCAAGGTATCCTGGTATGATAGAAGGCAGGAGCCGGATGATGTTAAGAAGAGGGAGGGCGCCACAATACCCTGGGGTGTTAGGGAGGCTATAAAGAGGATAGGGGGCATGCCCGATATAGTTATAGACTATGGGGACTATGGGAAAGAGCCAGGGGCTAAGATCTTTGGGAGGGATCCTATAGAGGTTGTTGATAAGCTTCTAAGGCTCATAGAGGTTCTGAGAGATAGGGGGTTATAGGATAATTAAAAGCTAGATCTTCCTACCACTTCTAGCCTTTCTCCCAATGTTTCCAAGGGATTCTAGAATCAGCTTCTTCTCAACACTAGCTACTAGCCTTCTAGTGTTTATAACAGCGTCTGGGTTTACAGAGATGCTATCAATACCCTCCCTAACTAGGAACTCAACTATCTCAGGATACTGGCTGGGAGCCTGTCCACATATGGAAACTGTTCTTCCATTCCTCTTAGCACCCCTTATTATTAGCCTCATAGCCCTCAGGACAGCCTCGTCCCTCTCGTCGAAGTAACCCATAGAACTCAGGAGGTCTGAGTCCCTATCTATGCCGAGAATCATCTGGGTTAGATCATTGCTGCCTATGCTAAACCCATCGAAGTATCTGGAGAACTCATCTATTAGAAGAGCTACTGAGGGGATCTCAGCCATGGCCCAGATCTTGAAGTCCCTAGAGCTTCTAAGCCCCTCATCGGATAGTATGCTAATAACCCTCTCAGCTTCCCAGAGGGTTCTAACCATTGGGATCATTACCCACACATTCTTAAGCCCCATTTCCTCCCTCACCTTCTTTATAGCCCTTAGCTCCAGCCTGAATGCATCCTCATATAGGGGGTGGATGTATCTAGAAGCCCCTCTCCAGCCCAGCATCGGGTTCCTCTCATCTGGCTCGAAATCATCTCCGCCAACTAGTTTTCTATACTCGTTGCTCTTGAAGTCGCTGAATCTAACAACAACCGGTCTTGGGGCTATCTTAGAGGCCACCATAGATATCCCGCTTGCTAGCTTTTCCACAAAGAACTCCTGCTTACCCTGCTTTATAAGATAGACTGGGTGGTAGCCTACCCAGCTTGATATCACAAACTCTATCCTCATAAGCCCGATCCCGTCGAATGGGAGGTCTAAATACCTATCTATAGCCTCTGGCTCCCCCAAGTTCATGTAGATCTTAGTGGCTGTCGGTATATAGAGGGCTTCGAAAGCTCCAGAGGATCTCTCTAGCCCCACTGATCCCAGGCTAACACTGCTAACGCTTACAGCACCATTGCTGGTGCTCCCTACATCTAGCTGGCTCTCTTGGCTATCGATAACCTCTATGACTCCTCTGAAGCCATCAACCTTTAGGAGATCTCCATCGCTTATCGCCTCCATTATACCCTGAACACCAACTACGGCAGGCACCCCCAGCTCTCTTGCTGTTATTGCTGCATGGCTAGTAACCCCTCCTCTCTCTGTTACTATTGCGGAGGCTATCCTCATTATGGGAACCCAGTCTGGGTCTGTCATTGTTGTTACTAGAACATCGCCCTTGCTGAAGCCCTTAGCCCTAGCATCACCTATATCTCTAAGAACCCTAGCCCTCCCGATCGCTATCCCCGGCGATGCTGCGAGACCCTTGAAAACAGTCTTTCTCCTCCCCCTCTTCTCGCCTTCCCTCTTCTCTAAGCCTGTTACTGGTCTCACCTGGAGCACATATATATTACCCTTGCTATCTATTGCCCATTCTATATCAACAGGAGCTCCGAGGAGCTCTTCGAGTTTTAATGCTATGGATGCAATGTTCCTAGCTTCAGTGTCACTTATGCTAGGCTCTCTAGCCATACTCTCAGGAACCTTTCTCTCAACATTCACCCTGGATTCTGGGTCGTATACTAGCTCTTTATCCTTATTTGCTATGAACTTCTCCACCACAGCAAGGCTCCTCTTATCTATAACAAACCTATCTGGTGTTATAACACCCCTCACCAGATATTCCCCAAGCCCCCATATGCTCTCGATCACAATAACACTTGGGTCGTTATCCAGAGGATTAACCGTGAAGGTAACTCCAGAGGATCTTGGGTCGGCCATGAGCTGGACAACGACAGCCATTGCAAGACCCTTATCCTCTGATATATTCTTAGCCCTTCTATACACAAGAGCCCTAGCGTTGAAGAGAGACGCCCAGCATCTCTTTATAGAATCAATAACATTTTCGAAACCAACCACATTGAGGAATGTATCATGCTGCCCCGCAAACGAGGCCTCCTTGAGATCCTCGGCAACAGCTGAGCTCCTAACAGCTACCCTGCATAGATCGCTTTCCACAGATCTTCTACACAGATCTCTATATAGGATCCTCACCTCCTCAGCTATCTCAGCAGGGATCTCTGTGGATACTATACGTTCAGCTATAACCCTACTCCCATCTTCCGGGGAGAGCTTACCATCTATAGATTCCATAACCTCCCTAACCACCTTATCAAGATCGCTCCTCCTTAGAAACTCTGTGAAAGCCCTTGTTGTCACTATAAACCCTGGAGCTGTTGGCACCCCACTCCTCACAAGCCTTATAAGACCAAGACCCTTGCCCCCAACCACATCTATATCATCTGGCGCCTCATCGAAGTTAACAGAATATCTGAACTCCTGCCTAGCCTGACCCACTCCTTATACCCAAGTATAATTAGTGTTATCAGGTATAAAAGCTATTATCATAGTGGAATGAGAAACATGGTAACAAGGGGTTTGGGCTTCATCGGATTTAATTTGCATTCTATTCTCAGCCCTTGAGATTGGAGTGGTGTTGTGAATATAATGTCTCATGAGATCCCATATGTGGGGAGCTTGAAGAGAAAGATCGATGCCAGAGGGGATATTGTAGAGGTTGTCTATGATGAGAATATCCTGAGAATCCTTGGTGAGAAGAGAAGGATAGCTCTCGAGATCCTTAAGGGTCTCAGAGAGTGTGGTTTCGAAGGCTACGCATATGGATCCATAGCTAGGGGCGATGTGAGCTTTGATAGCGATGTAGACATAGTGATCCTGAGCCTCGTGTCCCTAAATATCCTGGGAGCATGCATCGAGAGAAGGTGGAGGATATATAGAGGAGAGATTGTAATGGCCACACCAACAAGGACGCCTGCTTTATATCTCTACCTAGATCCTGAGGACATGGTGGTTGTCACAAAGCACCTTGGGAGACCATCTAGGGCTGAGTATGAATTCTACCTATTCGGAGGGCTTGTGGGGCTTGAGCAGATAGTATCAGGCAAAAGAGTTCCGGGGGTTAATAAGAGGCTCAGGCTCATAGTACCAACTAATAGGGGTCACATAGAGAGACCTGTAATAGGTTATGAGGCAGAAGTGGCAAGGATCCTTGGAATATCTCTGGAGACCGTTATCGAGAGGGTTAGGGTTCTCAAGAGGAGAGACCAGCTTGGGAGGACTGGTGTTTACTTCAAGATAGAGTTCCCTGGGGATAAGCCTGTTGAGGAGGTTATTAGGGATATATGCAAGGGAAGCGGGGCTATCAGGAGGGTTCTTGCCGAGAATTCTCTATGTTAAGACATAATCGATCTACATAGATCGTGGATCTACAGCAGGCGTTAGCTTATATCCTTCTAATCGTGATTGTTGATAGGGTGGATAATGCCAGCAATAGAGGTTGGGAGGATCTGTGTAAAGATCAGGGGCAGAGAGGCTGGAATGAAGTGCGTTATTGTGGATATCGTAGACGATAACTATGTACTCATAACAGGGCCAAAAGAGGTTAGCGGTATTAAGAGAAGAAGGGTCAATATACGCCACATAGAGCCTCTGGATAAAAAGATAACAATCCAGAAGGGAGCCTCAGACCAAGAGATCATGGAGATCCTAAATAAGGAGAACCTAGTGGATTTCATGAAGGAGAGGATAAATATACCTCCTACAAAGCTGATCTCTATAGCCAAGGTATAGCATTTACTCCAAGAACCATAACCGGGTTTTTGCAATCAAACCACTTTGGAATACTACAACTTAAAGCCTATCCCTCAATATAGTGGGGATCGGCTATTCCGATCTATAAACCAAGGGATTATAATATTATCCAGCATCCAACCCAACATATGAGACTAAACCACAATAGCAAAAGAACACAGTGGATCCAGGGTACAAGAAGAGACAGGGACATTTATTAGTAGCGATCGAAGAAGTTCATTGCTGGTTAGGAGACTATATTTAATATCTAGGAATAGGATAAGTTGAGGACCAGAGTAGTAATGAGTGCATTGCTCTAAGCTCCCTTGAGCTAAATCTAGATGCGGCAAATATCTCAAGGAATATCCCTAGGGTCGAAGCTATGGTTATGGCGCTTAATACTAGAAGAAATGTAGCAGGGATCCTGCTTATAACCAGAGGCGCTATCGACGCTGATCTTAGATATGAATATCCTATGATTACCTCTAAGCACATTTCATATGGTATATCAGCTGCTGCTCATACAAAGGATTGTTAAGACCTAACTTCTCTCTAACAGATCTTATGAACCTCTCATCATTAACCTGGTCGGCAAGTATGCATGTAAGATCTCCGAGCGCGTATCAATATAAATAAAAATATAAATAAAATTACTATAACGCCAAAGAATAAAGCTATATAGAAGATCTGTCTTCTCGGGATAAAGGATCTGATAGTCGGCACGATAAACCTAAATTATAGTAGCCAATATTTCCTAAATATGATGAAACGAAACCTTAACTTTGCGTTAGCATAGGGGTATAATATTTATTAATGGTTAACTGTATATAGCCCCTGTTAGACAAATTTAGGCACATCCTTTCAGCCCTAAGCTCTATGTATCTATATTACGTGTAATAATTAATAATTACATATAATAGGCGATGCGCCATATTAATCCAATGATTAAATTTTTTACTCAGAAGACCTAAGATCCAAAGTTTAAAATTAATCAGATAACTCTTCTTCTAAAATAATTGATCTAGTTGCCCTAATCTTCAATATTTAAGTCCTGATAATTTAATTACAGCTGTAAATAATATTTAGATTTTTATTCTATGGGTTTTTCTGCGCCATCTACCTCAAAGAGCTTTTAGTTGATCAACTAAATATATTTGCTTGGTCTCGTAGACCTGTAGTGTCTAGATACATAGGATACCATAAATAATTTATTAAGAGAGTTATAATTGCTCTAGAGCTTAAGCTCCAATATTTTCTTCCCTAGATCTATTGGCTTAGGCGGAAAATCGGGGAGCTGTTGGTAAAGAAGCTTAATACCTCTTGAGAGAAGCTCTAAAAGGGCTTTTTTATCCTCACCTCCTATATTCAGCGTCTTTTCTACTCTCACACGACCTTCTTTCCATCCCATCTGACCTAGGTTTATAAACTCTACAGTAGCTTCCGCCATATCAAGTAGAGCTAGCACATCCTGAGGCTTCTCTACCAGGATGAGAGTCTTCCCTAGTATCTCAGCATTTTTCAGCTTTTCGGCTGCGTCCTTTATGTTGAGAACATCAACTTGGATCCCTGGAGGTGCTAGGGTTAGTTGGAGCTGTTTTAGCACAGGATTAGAAGCAATCTTATCGTTAACAACCCATACAGATAAACTCCCTATTTTTTTAATCCATGCTGCCGTTACCTGACCATGTATGAATCTATCGTCGATTCTAATGAATATCCTGTCACTCAGATTCCTCCTTTGGGATTTCGTATCTATAGTGCTCAAATTTAATACCCCGGACTTTCTATCTTGTGTAGGGATTAATATGCTTAGGGCAGACTTATTGAGTGATGTCTTTGAAAGTGCTGAGGTGTCTCGTAAAATCCATATAGATGATGAACCTTGATAGAGGCGGGTTTTCACGAGGAAAAATTAGAGTTCCCAACTAGTATAGCCATGTCAGGCTACTATACGATAAGGGCTAGAAATGCTGTAGGTTACCACGATCCTCTTAAGGCGAGAGCACTATATATAGAATCAGGTGGCGAATCTCTTATCATACTATCTCTCGATCTAATAGCTGTAGATCTAAATCTCTCTAATGAATTAAGGCGTAAGATTGAGAGGATCTTAGGAATTCCAAGAACAAATATCTTAGTTACTGCGACACATACACATTCAGGTCCTGAAATTGGTTCTCTTGGAATTCTGGGCGATGCAATGGGGTTAACTCTCCCTCTTGAAATTGAGGAGCTAAGAATACACATTATAGAAAAGGCTTTCGTAGCCATTGAGAAAGCTGTGAGAAAAATCCTGCCATCAAAATTATATATCTGGGAAAGCTCTATTCAGGGTCTTTGCGCTAATAGAATAGATCCTGGAAAACCTCAAGATCCCAGAGTAATATCGCTTCTCATAGAAAATGTAAACAGAGAGAGATCGGCTCTAATAAACCTCGCGTGTCACCCTACGGTTCTAGGATCAGACAACAGGCTCTATTCCAATGATTTTCTTTTTTATTTAGAACAGGGACTAAAAGGTTCTATAGAGTCCCTAGATTCTGTGGTTTTCGTGAACGGAGCTTGCGGTAATCTAAGCACTAGATTCACTAGGAGAGAGAGCAGCTACGAAGAGGCAGATAGAATAGGCAGATCTATTGCATCAAGAATTGTTGAAGGCTATAGATTTCGGAGCGAGTTGAAAGTCTTAGAACTCACGAGCCTTAGCAAGGAAATTTTTATAAAGTTGAGCAATGCTCTCGAGAAGTCATTTAACAGCAATCACAATGAGCTTAATTTAAATGCGTTATATGGATCTCCCAGTTCCACCCCATCTAAAAGAACATTTGCTATCGCTCTAGGGATCGAAATTCGCGGTAAGCTGGCAAAGCTGCTTAAGGAAAGGGGAGCGGCATATGTTGAAGGCGAGGTCAATGTGATGAAAGCATCAATTGGCAAGAACAAATGCCTAGCCTTAGTCGGTATCCCTGGTGAAGCCTTTGCAGAACATGGGATCAGAATTAGATCACTAGTCAGATGTGGCCTAACTATAATAGCAGGCTACTCTAATGGCTACATAGGCTATTTACCGGCACATGGCTATGAGGGAGAGTACGAGACTTTGATTTCACTTGTAGGCGTAGAAGGTGCAGAGAAATTGATCTGGGTGATTGAGGATATATTGAAAAATCTTTTACATTAAAAGATAACAAGATTATGAGGAAGCAAACCTCAAATAGATGTAAAGATTTTCATGTGTTGTTGTGATGACTCTAAGGCTTTTCTAAGCTCTTGCTCTCCATAGGAACTGTAATTTCCTGTTAGAAGCTCTAGAAGGAGAGGCATGTTAAAGCCTGTGATCACGGCTCTGACTTTTGATTCTTTAAGTAACATGAGAGAGGCTCTCGAGGGTGTTCCACCAAGCATATCAGCTAATACTATAACGTTACTACCAACTCGACTGCATATTTGAAGCATCTTCTCATAGAAATTCTCTAGGCTCTCTCCCTCCTCGAGACTTGCGCACAACACTCTCTCACTCACGATAGAACCTATTATCATCTCTAAGGATCTTATGAGGGAGCAAGCATAACCTCCATGCGATACTAGAAGAAATAAAGGTCCCCCCACAATGTTTCACCTCATATGGGATTGTGATACTCTCCTCAATGTGTGCCTAATACCCCTTATCGCAAGTGAGAGAGTCCATATGTTACCCGGTAAGGCTATTCCCATCCTATATCCGGAGTCCCCTATATGGTGAATATCGCATCCACATGCCTTCGAGTGAAGGGCTATGCTTCTCACGACAGAGTGGAAAGAACCTTCTTGAGAGGTTCCTATAGCACATACTAGCAGCGCATCATATCTCTCTACTAACTTGTGCACGAGCCTTACAACCGAGGGGTGAGAACCCTTAGAAGTATAGGGAGCCGGAACAATTATACCATCCGCTCCTACAGATAAAACAGTCTCTATCTTCTTAAAATCATATATAGGATCTTCTTTAACCCCACCCCCATGCATCTTGCCTCCTAGTATTATGGCTCTTGAGCCTACTACTCTATGGCAGAGCTCTACACCCCATTCTATTTTGTTCCATGTAACTCCTGCTCCTGGATTACCAGTGACTGCTATGAGTCTGGATCCTAGCTCTATGCTTCTACTCACAGTTGTCTCTGTCAGCCTCCTACCAAGGTTTGCCCCAAGACTTTCTGAAGGTTCCAGGTTATTACCTATGTATCTAAGGACGAACATGGAAAGCTTTGATAGATTATCAATATGGGAAGGTATCCCTTCAACTTTAGGATTTAAGATATCTAGCATGTTAAGAAGCACTATATCTGCACCCATTGATGCGGCTATCTCCACATTAGAGATTCCATCTACTAGACTGGGAGCAGTAGCTACTACCTCGGCCATTATCGTTCTACCCTCTGAAGCCAATATAGCCCTCTTCATATCATCCGGGGTTATCCTCGCCAACTCTGATCCCGTGAGATCGAGAATCCTTTTGCTACGTGCCTGCATAAATCTCTCCATAAAGATTTAAGATATACAATATAAATAACAATGAAAAAGCGGGTTAGCTAGAGCTATATTAATATTTGCAAACCATAGTAAAATTATAATTTATTAGGTTTGTATGATAACTCTGGTATGAGGATGAGATCATTGGTACTAGAGGTAACAACTCAGCAAATAGTAGTTCTAACGATAATGGCATTTATATTCGGGCTAGACTATATTTAGGTAACCCCTCTAGGGATATGGAGACCCCTTATAGCTGGCACCCTGGCAGGAGCAGTACTTGGCGATCCGATAACTGGTCTTATAATAGGTGCCCTTCTGGAATTCACCTTTGCAGGTCTCTTCACTATAGGGGGAGGCACAGTGCCCGAAGCCTCTTCTGGTGCTATAGCAGCTGTTACTGTGGCTCTAGCAACAGGGTTACAGCCCACCGCTGCGGTTCCCCTAGCAATACCTTTAGCTGTACTTACCATGAATATCGAAATTTTTGTTAGATCTTTCGATGCTGTCTTCACTCACTGGGCTGATAGATCCATAGAAAGAGGCAATCTGAACATGGTACCTATCATAAACATCCTAGGTGCGGTGCCATGGGGTTTAAGCAGGGCTATTCCCGTCGCAGGGCTTACAGGTCTATTGGCTGTGAATCTTTGTACCTGGACTCTTCATAGCTCTCCTAGGAACTGGGTTCACGCTAGCTGGCTTCTCGCTGGAAGAATACTCTAACCCAAGAATCAGGGGAAAGATCTAGGGTAAACGCTTAATGCTATAAGACGTGCTTTGTATATTATGGCTCTAAGCTTCATATCTCATTATGGATATATGGTTCAATAAAGTGCGTTGGGATATTTGACATGGCTAACCCTCAATATGATCTTCCATGTATTCTATGGTGATCTAATAATAATGAATTTTAGTTTTTTAAAGTTCTTAATATAATTCCTCTAGATGTTTTCTCGATTCTCCTGGTTTCTGAGGAGGATGTGCTCAGGCTTCTAGACTTAACGAGGCTGTTAAGGCTATTAAGACGACTACTAAGATGCAGTCTGAGGGCATTGTCCATGTTTATCCAAGGTTTAGGATATAGTAGGGGTCTTCTGTGCTCTATGTTATGTCTTCTACCATTAAGCTCCTAGGTGTTAGTGGTGTTAAAGCCTATCTATTTACTTCGACCAGTTCAACATATCTCTCCAAGCTATCAAACTCTGGATTGTCCCTTAGCCTGGAGTTCAAGAATATAGCCCTCAGGATCCTGGTGGATAACAGAAAGACAATCTTCAAATTTGTGGTAGTAGATGAAGGCTATATAGAGGAGATCCTCTGGTACTTAGAGAGCATCTCAATCTCCTGAAACCCTGGGACAATGTATACTTGTGCCAGAATCCATACAAGGTAAGAATATCTCTCGAGACTAGGTCTCGTGGAGAAGCTATGCAGAAAACATGTTTTCGACCTTTCTCCGAGACTACATCTAGATGAGAGCCAGGTCTTTGGTCTCTAAAACACAAGCCCAGAGTGGTGGTCAATTAACGCTAGACAATGTGGAAGCCCTTGAGGAACTCAGAACCTAAAATAATTGTCTCTTGGAATAAACGATAGTATGGAGAAACCGTAGGCTTTGTACTTGTTTTCCTCTCAATGCTAAGACAGCAGCCCTGGGGTTGATATTGGTAGAATTTTTAGGATCCCGTTTTAGTGTTATTGGGGGCACTTTATATCCAGCTTCCCGTATTTTCTTATCGCCTCTAGAGCCCTTTCTAGATCTCTAGCCTCCATATATAGCCTCTGGTGGATAACCATCTTACCACCTAGGGGGTTTTGCTGTTCTCTGAGGAACTCTATGAATCTTCTGGATTTATTGCACCTGATCTCCACATTCTGATCCTCTATTGGGAACTTAATCAGGAGTCCTGAGCCCTGTATACCTCGATCTGTTACTAGGTATCCCATTATGGGCTGCACCATCCTTATATCCCTGTTCCTCATATAGAGTCTATTAACAATCATTGGAATTAGGAAGAAGATCTCGAACATGGCTAGGTTTCCGAGGAATATCACTGTGGCATCGCCAGACTGCCTATATATTGGAGATGCATAGTGTAGGTAGAGATAATAAGCCCCAAACACTATGGGAAGCGATACTAGGGGGAGCATAGACACTCTTATCTGCTCCCTCATCTCAACCCCTATCCCGGGATCTGTCTGCATTATCTCCATAGCCTTCTGAGGCTCCATCTTTATAATCTGCCTACCAGACCTAACATACTGAGCATCCTCGCTAGTTGTGGAGGCCCTTATTCTCCTAATATTTATAGCCATTATGACGCCCATATATGTTATGAAGAACAGAGTCATGACAATCCAGTATAGCTCTCCCGGCAGGAAGGTTAAGGCTAGTGCATATAGCACTACAAGAGCTTGGGAGAGGATGATCGAGGGTATTCTCCTCATAATCAGCACCAGGTATCTATATAGCTCCAAGCCTTTTAGAGCTCAATAACTTGACCCGGGTAGTCTTATCCACTATAGTGCTTCAGATCCCAACTAGGTCTAGAAGCTCCCTTGGAACAATACCCTTATCGAGAAGATATTTCTTCTCATGCTTCTCATATCTATATATAACATCAGCCCTATCCCCCCTGAAATCCCATGGGGCACAGAGGACAAGATCCCCTAGGGATATCCAGACCCTCTTCCTAAACTTCCCAGGGATCCTAGCGATCCTCTCAACATTATCTGTACAAATAACCTTGATCCACTCGGCTCCCATAGCGCCTGTTACAACACAGATAACCTGCCCCTCCCCAGGCAGTGGTATCTCTCTCGGAGCCTCATCCTGCTTCTTCTTAGTCAACAACAGCACCTAATAACATGTATGGCTAAAAAACTTATATTACCCTACCCTATTATCTCTAGAGCCCATAATATGGTTAAAAATCTATTTCATGCACCATATAAGCTCTATGATTTTCTTCTAATAATAACGGTGTTAACCTGCACGGTATCCTCATTAATTGTGTTTCCCCTAACAAACTTTCTTCTCCTAAGCCCATCCTCCTTTGGGTGGAAGCCTGGAGGACCGCTTAGCAGGATGTATTTCTTAACAGGGCCCATAATATGGGGCAGCATTGGAGCCCCTGCCTTGTCGCTCCCGCCTGTTATTAGGAGGCTGTATCCTTGTAGCCCTACAAGTGATCCGTCTATTGTGTCCCCTATCTTTAGGCCCAATAGCTTCGAGCTCCTCTCTGGTGATAGGGTTACCTGGAAGCTGGGTGCCCTTGATATCTCTGCGAGTACTCGATCAAAGCCCAGCTTCTCCCTCATGAAAGTCTCTGGGAGTCTTATCTCACCCTCTGGGATGCTGTTATCTATAGCTATCTGTGCGAAGATCTTGACCCTTGTGCCATCCTGCTTCTTCATTCTTATGCTCACAACGCCGAGCTTGGGATCTATTATATCCCTTATAGCCTGGTTTATCTTGACCTTTGGCAATGATTTCTGGGTCTTCTCATCCTCTCCATAGCCTAGGCTTGGGTCTGCAACTGCTATCACCTTAATCTTCTTTGGCTTCTTAACCTCTGGATCTGAGATCACGACCTTGATCTCGGGCATTTTCCCCACTAAGAGCATAAACACTGAGGAACTTATATCGTTTTACCTCTCCCAATGATCCTCAAGATCTCCTCTGAGATCTCGTGATAGAGCCTATCCCTATTGCTAGGATCAACATGGTATAGCTTATAATCATAACCGTAACCCTTAACCTCAGAGACAATCTGATCCACAAGTCTTATATGAACAACAAACACCCCCGGAGTTCTTATAGCCAGCGCCCTGTCTATAACCTTCCTCGAGATCTCTATAGCTAGCTCCATAGGGCCTATCTCATCTATAGCAACAAGATCAGCGGAGTCAAGGGAACCAAGGGTCTCGCTAACAACCCTGGAAACATCGCTCACAATAACACAGTACCTCCCAATCCTGGGCCCTGTGCAGGAGCCTCCAAGCCTATCCATAGCCATGGCTAGCCATCCAGAAGCACCACTAAGAAGATCAACTATTCTGAAGCCAACCCTAGAACCCCCAACCCTAACCTCTGGGCATATAAAGCCCGCTATAGAATAACTGTTCTTCTCAACATCAGATAAAACCCTCGAGAAGAGGGTTGTCTTACCAACACCGGGTCTTCCAGTTATGAGGATCTTGAGGGGCTTCGCAACCGCTAGAGGCTGGGGATCCCGATCTGTGTAGCCTAACATTGAACCCAGCCCATTAGGTGAAAAACATATTGGGGTAAAAAGCATAGAGCCGCGGCCGGGATTTGAACCCGGGACCTCTGCCTTACCAGGGCAGCGCTCTACCAGGCTGAGCTACCGCGGCCTGCTCATCTATAGAGATTCGTGTTGGCTTATATTTACCCACCTTCACCAAGTATAGCTGGGCTTTCTCCTCTCGATAAAGGCTCTCGCAGCCTCTTGGGCAGATGCTGTTCTTGATAGCCTCTCAAGCTCCGAGACTCCTAGCTCCACCATGTGGGTTGCAACAATGCTCCTCTTGATCTTCTTTATAGCCTTCAGAGCCTCTGGGGAGTTCTCCATAAAGGATCTCGCAACACTCACCACCACATCCTCGAGCTTCTCAGGAGGTGTTATGTGTGTAGCCAGCCCCATCTCGAGGATATCCCTAGCTGTTATAGCTGATGAGCTCATAGCTAGGTACGAGGCCCTCACAGGCCCTATAGCTAGAAGACCTATTGTCGAGAGAACAGGGGGTAGAAGACCCCATCTAGCCTCGGCCCACGATATCCTGGCATTCTCTGAGATCACAACAGCATCCCCAACCCAGAGGAGCTCCGCACCACCCCCATACGCGTCTCCATTAACGGCTATTATCAATGGCTTCTCAACAGCTAGAAGTCTTCTGAATAGCCCTGCCAGAGCCTGGAAGATCCTTCCAGCCTCGTCTGGACTTTTGGCAGATGCTAGCTCAGATAGATCTATACCTGCTGAGAAAGCCCTGCCCCTACCGCTCAGGACAAGAACCTTTGCCTCCCCATCCCCCTCAAGATCGTTTAGAGAAGCTATAAGCTCTCTGATCAATACTGTGTTTAGTGCATTATACTTCTCAGGCCTGTTCATATAAATCCAACCAACCCCTCCTCTAACCTCTTTCACAACATAGCTATACATACTAACCACCCCACAGCTAGAGCCCACCCTAAGGGGTGAAGCTCTATATCTTTACCACTCCACCCTATATATCTCTTAAAGCTAGTGTGGGCAAGCCTAGCAGGGCTAGGCTCTCGACTGCGAGTAAGGGCCCTTATTATGGTTTAGCTGAGTAGCTTTATCAATGGCTAGGTTATGGAGAGTCTATAGAGGTTTTTTCGAACCCTCTCTTCTGATCTCCTCTATGGCTCTTCTTATCTCTTCAAGGGCCCATGGGTTTTCTAGTGCTGATGTGTCCCCTGGATCTTTTCCCAGTATTATGGCTCTAATCATTCTCCTCATGATCTTTGCATTTCTAGTTCTTGGGAGATCCTTCACAAACAATATCCTCTCGGGGGCTAGGGGTTTTCCAAGCTGCCTTGCTACCATTTCAACTAGCTCATCCTCGCTAACTTCTGCTTTTCTTATTGCGAAGCAAACCACCACCTCACCCTTGATCTCGTGGGGTGTTCCCACGCATGCCGATTCCCCTATCGCTGGGTGTGAGTTTATTATGCTCTCTATCTCTGCCGGGCCTATTCTCTTTCCAGCCACTTTTATTGTGTCATCGCTCCTCCCTACTATGTAGAAGAAGCCCTCGTTATCGTATAGAGCTAGATCCCCATGGATCCATATGTCCCTGCATTTAGACCAGTATGTGTCTATATACCTCTTGGGATCCCTCCAGAAGCCCCTGGTCATTCCTGGCCATACGCTTAGGACTGCTAGCTCGCCCTCTGTGTTTGGTGGAGCCTCTCTACAGTCTTCGGTGAGGATTCTGGCGTCGATCCCCGGAGATGGTGAGTTGAACGATGATGGTCTTATCTCGCTTATTATATAGTTACCAAGTATTCCTCCAGAGATCTCTGTACCCCCGCTGTAGTTTATGATCGGATTTCCGCCTATTGCTCTATATAGCCAGGCCCAGCTGTCTGGATCTATGGGCTCTCCAGTATTCCCAGCAATTCTCGCACCAAGCCTTGGGGGCTCAGGCTTCTCCCTCTTATAGCTTCTAATAAGGCTTGCGGAGAGGCCCAGGATATCTACCTTAGCTCTCTCAACAAACTCCACTATTCTATCTAGATCTGGGTATCCCTCGTATATAGCTATCCTCCCCCTAAGCAGGAGTGATCCCAGGACTAGCCATGGCCCCATCATCCACCCCATATCGGTTATCCAGCTTATAGTCTCGCCAGGCTTTAGGTCGAAGTGGAAGTACATATCTGCAGAAGCCTTTAGGGGGAAGCCTATGTGGGTGTGAACACAAGCCTTAGGCTTCCCAGTTGTTCCTGAGGTGTAGATAAGCATTGCAGGATCCTCTGTCCCAGTGTCCTCAACATAGTCGCCAGGGGTTTTAACAACATCCTCGTAGTATCCATAGTCGCCCTCACCATCACTCCCAGATCTTCTGAGAACGATCCTGACGACACTAAGCCCCCTGAGATTATCAAGAAGCCTGACCTCCTTAGCCTTCCTATACATAACATCACAAGTAAACACAACCCTACACCCACAATCCTCAATCCTAGCCCTTATAGCCTCAGAGCCAAAGCCAGAGAATAGGGGGACGAATATCAGGCCAGCTCTCATGATCCCTAGCATAACGGGAACGATCTCAGGGATCATGGGCATATAGACAGCAACACCCTCACCCCTAGAAAGACCAAGCCTCTTGAGAAAAGAAGAAATAGCCCTAGCTTGTGAGAGAACCTCAGAAAAGCTCAACTCTCTATATTCTCCAGACTCGCTCATCCACCTCACATAAACACCCCCAGAATCAGGGATCAAACTTCCAACATTGAGACCACCCCCAACAAACCACCTAGCCCAAGGCCTGCCCCCAGAAAGGTCGAGAACTCTCTCATAAGGCCTAGAAAACCTAAGCCCTATAACCTCAACAAAATCCCTCCAAAAAACCTCAGGCTCCCCATAGCTGTGCCTAACAAAATCCCTAAGACCTCCAAGGCTATGATCAACAATATACCTATAAACATTACTCCTTTCAACAACATCCCTAGAAGGAAGCCACCTAACCATAAAACCCCCTAAATAAGATAAACAACAAAACAAAAAACAAACCCTTGGAGGGTTTCCTCCAATAACTATTGACTTTTATATAGAAGAGCTACGAGGAACATAGGATCCTTACAGAGATCATTATCTCTCCTCATGGATCCTCAACACCTACTCTTAATATAGCTCTTCCCAGAGATCTCGGATTCTCTCCGCAACTAGAGTGTTATGTTCTCAACCACATCTACAGGAGACATTGTTTTAAGCATCATCTATACCCTAAAACTGCCTGCCTCTGATCTGTTAGAACTTATAATTATCTGTTTTGATTATCAAGAGTTGGTGGGAGATGTAGAAGGGCGATTGCTGGCTGATGAATCTCCGCTAAGCAGGCTATGGAGATCGAAGCCTAGAAGATCATAGTCAAGGAGGTGTTGAAATGATATAACCCGCTCGCATGCAATCAGAACCCCTGGTGGGCCCGCGGGGATTTGAACCCCGGGCCTCCGCCTCGTAAGGGCGGCGTCCTAACCGGGCTAGACTACGGGCCCGCGCAGGCTCTCCTAATAATATCGTAGCCACATGGGGGTTTTAAGTTTTGCATCTTCTTTCCAGTTTCTATAATGGGAAAGTAAGTTTATCTATTATCAGTAGGGCAACACAGCATTAATATTTTATTTTTATAAATTAATTTTAGGAAACTTCATACGTATTCTGATCTGTAATTGTATAATGTATAAAAATAAAAAATGTTTTTTATTATTGAATATTTTATCTCTATGCTGCCCTATCTATATAACCTATCCAAGGTCTATGACCTGTTGTGTTAGAGATGCTGGAATCGATCTTTCTACAGTTAGCGCAGCTCCTATCGGAACTTTTAGCTCTACTTTCACCACATCATATGCTGTAGGTGCAATTGTGTTGTCAAACCTAACTACTATCAACGCTTTCTCTCCAGGATCTAATACATTATCATGATTGTTAGGCGTCGTCCATACTATCGAGGCATTCACAGAAGAAGCTCCGTCTAAAGTGACATTATTACATATTGTAGTTATATTGTTGTTAGAGATAGAAGTAAAGCTATTTGTATCTGTTGAATTATATACTTGTGGAAATGCCGCTTTTCCTAGAATCCATACTGATATTATTGATTTCCCAGGTGTTAGGTCAACAGGCTTTTGACCAGCTGAAAGCCTTATTGGTATTAAGAGACACGTAACATTTCCACTATTTCCTGATATGGTTACATTTGCTAGTACTGTTCCATCTATTTCTATCGAGCTACTTGCCTGTGCTAGTCCTGATCCTATTGTTTCCTTGGATCTCTGTGTTGTGAAGAATCCCATGTTAAGTACTACGAATGCTAGTGCTGCTGCTACTACTACGAATGCTATTAGCACTATTGCGCTCTCTATACCGACTATTGCTTTCATTCTTCTTGTTATCCTTGTTCTGTGGGGTTTCACCATGTGTCACCTTCAATTGCTTTCTCTCTTCTCTGGGGTTAGCCTTTTCCCTTTTTCTCCTGTTTGTCGATTTTTCGACTGTCTGTAGAGTGATGGTTTTATTCGTTTTTCTGCAGAAGCTCTCTTATCTATGTGTTCTCTATATTGAATAGAAGTACTCTCTCCCTCTTTATCCTTATCCCTATTCTCTTCCCTATATTTACTGCTCTCTCTGGCTCTATGCTTATCTTTATCCTAGATCCATTATCGGCCCTTATCGTGGCTATCTTCCTCGAGCCCAGGTATTCTATTGTCTCCGCAACACCCTCTATGTCATGATCCCCTTCGCCAGCGATTTCCGCATCCTCAGGTCTGAAGCCTGCGAGGCTTTTTCCCTCCACCCCTAGGATCTCTACGGGGAGTATATTGCTTAGCCCTATGAATGTGAATGTGAACATGCTCCTGGGCTTTCTATATATCTCCTCTGGGGATCCTACCTCCACCACAAGACCCCTGTTCATAACCACTATCTCATCAGCAATAGCCAGGGCCTCCTCCTGGTCGTGGGTTACATGTATAATGGTAGTCCTTATCCTCCTCTGGAGCTCTTTTAGAAACCCCCTAACCTCTATCCTAAGCCTCGCATCCAGATTGCTCAGGGGCTCGTCTAGAAGCAGAACCCTTGGTTCCTTAACAAGGGCCCTTGCAATGGCCACCCTCTGCTGCTGACCCCCAGACATCTGGTTGGGATACTTGTGGAGCTGATCCTCTATATCGAGAAGCCTTGCTATCTCAAAAACCCTCTCCCTTATAACACCCTCAGGGATCTTCTTAACCCTAAGAGGGGTCGCTATGTTCTCATAAGCTGTCATATGGGGGTAGAGGGCATAGTTCTGGAAAACAATCCCTATATTCCTCCTCCAAGGCGGTTCGAGGGTTATATCCCTCCCATCTAGGATAACACTCCCCCTCTCGGGGATCTCGAGACCGGCTATGATTCTGAGGGTTGTTGTCTTACCAGATCCCGAAGGGCCTAGTATGACATAGTACCTATTATCCTCAAAAACAATCCTGTCTATCCTCAGCTCAAAGCCTGAGAACCTCTTAACAATACCCCTCAACTCTAGGGTCATCTACCTCACCCCCCAGATTCTCTCAAGATCCCTCCTAACAATAGTTAGAAGAACAACTGGTGGGATCATGCTTATAACCCCAGCTGCAGCTACAGCCCCATAGCTAGCGGTGACGGGGCTCATGAGATTCGCTATATATATAGAGAAGGTCTGAGCTCCGGAAAAGCCAGAGGGGTTCGAGAGATCATATGGAGTATAGGTAAAGGCGAGGGGGAATACAAGGGCTCCCCACGATATGAGGAAGGAATATACAGAGACAACCCCAACCCCGCCCCTGCTGAGGGGAAACACAACCCTTAGAAAAACCCTCACCCTGTTCATTCCATCCATCTGGGCAGCCTCATCGAGAGCTCTTGGGAATCTCGAGTAATAGTTATACATAATCCAGGAGGTTATGGGCAGGGTCATTATTTGGTATGTGAGAACAAGCCCCCACCAGGTGTTTATAAGACCAAATAGCCTGAGGATTGAGAATAGAGGGACTATATATATTAGAGTTGGTGTAGCCGTTAAATATAGGATATATACCAACAGCTTCCTACCACCAAACCCGTGGAGGGCCATGGAGAACCCTAGCATAGAGGATAGAAGGGCCGTCATAGCTGTAACAATAGATGCGACTGCGATGCTTGTAACTAGATAGGGGAGCCCCGTTGATAGAACATATATATAGTTATCAGGAACAGGGCTTCTAGACGCTATAGTTGGCGGTATGCTTAGAAGCTCTAGAGGGCTCTTCAGAGAAACCATGAGAAGCCATACTATTGGCGTGAAAACAAAAGCCATAGCTATAGAGAGAGCAGCATAGTGAACAGCCCTTGGAAGCTCTCTCGAGGGTATGAACCCAGGCACGGCTATTCTGAGAAGCATTCTCGAAGACACTAGCCTTATATATACTATTGAGAGTAGTGTGGAGAATATAGTCATTATAACAATAACAGCAGAGGCATAGCCCCTAAGCCTTATATCAGTATAGAAGTGCTCGAAAGCATAGAAGGCAAGATTATCTAGAGCCCTGGGCCCTGCCTGTGATGTTCCAATATATATAGGGTCGAAGAGAAAAAGGCCAGAGATCATCGATAGGACGAAGGCTGTCAATATCTGTGGAGATATGATGGGAAGATCTATGGAGAAGAACTTCCTAACACCTATTACCCCATCAGCCTGTGAGGCCTCCTCAATATACCTAGGAATAGATCTCAACCCAGAGTATATGACAAGAACAGCTATTGGGAGGGATCTCCATATCTCTATAATAACAACTGTATAGATCGAGGAAGCCCAGTTATATTGGTAAACATAGTAGGAGACCCCGAAAAACGGGTTGAGCATGAGATACCACATGATAGCTGCTGTAGCAGCAGGTATAAATGCTGGGAGCATAAGGGGAACTAAGAGAAACCCCCCAACCCTTTTTAGGGCCACAGCTACCGGGATTGCTAGGAGAACCGTGGCTATGGGGACTATCACTGTATATACTATCGTGTTATAGATAACCCTATCAATATATGGATCCCCCGCTATAGATCTATAGTTCTCAGCCCCAACCCACACTAGATCGCCCCTTATTGTAT
>Ga0101942_100324_pt1 | contig 21752 bp, 20 predicted proteins | sample DewCreD2012metaG_4_FD_75243 | JGI IMG/M metagenome (GOLD analysis project Ga0101942, IMG submission 75243) | Hot spring sediment bacterial and archeal communities from British Columbia, Canada, to study Microbial Dark Matter (Phase II) - Dewar... ...
CCAGAAGGTGGGCCAGGGGTGCCCGGGTGGGGCCGGAGAGGGGAAGTCCTTCTAAGGTGGGAGAGAGGGGCGAGGGATCCAGGGCCAGAAGAATCCGTCCCCGAAAAGAGAGGCCGTTTAGGGCCTGGAGCACGGCCAAGGCCTCCTCGTAGGGGGCATGAAGGAGGTAGGTCCTTCCTCCTCGGCCACCTTCCAGGTAGCAGTAAAGGGTGCCGAATTCGTCCAGTCCTGCCCGGAGGTGTTCCGAGAGGACCTCGAGGTCCGCGGAAAGCTGTTCCAGCAAAGAGGAAGCCATGTTCTCATGGTATCCTAAACCCCGTGCGCTACCTGGTCCTCTCCGACATCCACGGCAACTGGCCCGCCTTGCAGGCGGTCCTCGAGGCGGCCCCTTCTTTTGACGGGGTGCTCTTCCTGGGGGATGCGGTGGGCTACTATCCGGATGGGGACCGGGTGCTGGACTGGCTCATGGAGGTGGAGGCCCAGTGCGTCTTGGGCAACCACGATGCCTGGCTTCTGGCCCTGGACCGGTTGCCCCAAGAAGGGATGGTCCTGGAGATCCTGGCCTGGCAGCGGGAGCGGTTGTCCTCCAGGCACCTGGATTTTCTCTTTTCCTGGCCCTGGCAGAGGGAGGTGGAGGGAGCGCTTTTGGTCCACGGCAGCCCCTGCGATCCCATGGAGTACCTGGATGGGCTGGAGCTGGCCCGCCAGGCCTTCGCCTGTACGGACCACCGCCTCACCTTTCACGGGCACACCCATCTGGCCGGGGCCTTTTTGGAGCTTTCCGGACCCCGCCCATGGGTGCGCTACCAGCGCCTGGCCGAGGGGGGTGAGCTGATCCTGTCCCCTACGGTGCGGGCCCTGGTCAACCCGGGTTCGGTGGGCCAGCCCCGCGACCACGTGCCCGGGGCGGCCTTTGCCCTGTGGGAAGGGGACGGGATCACCTTTTTCCGGGTGAGGTACAATCTGGATAAGGTGGCCCAGCGCCTGGCGGAGGAGGGGTTTCCCGCGTGGCTCTACACCCGCCTGACCCTTGGGGAATAATCGGCCACGAGGCCGTCCTGGAGCTCCTGCCCCGGCTTGGCGCCTCTACCCTGCTCTTCTCGGGGCCGGAAGGGGTGGGGAGGCGCCTGGTGGCCCGCTGGTACGCCTGGGGGCTGAACCGGGGGTTCCCTCCCCCTGCCTTGGGGGAGCACCCCGACCTTCTGGAGATAGGTCCCCCGGAGCGGGGTTTGAAGGGGCGGGTGGAGATCCGCCTTGAGGAGGTGGAACCCCTTTTCGACTGGTTTGCCACCCACCCCCGGGAGCGGGTCAAGGTGGCCATCCTGGATGCCGCCCACCTCCTCACCGAGGCGGCGGCCAACGCCCTCTTAAAGCTTCTGGAGGAACCTCCCTCCTACGGGCGTATCGTCCTCATCGCCCCAAGCCGCGCCACCCTGCTTCCCACCTTGGCCAGCCGGGCCCTGGAGGTGGCCTTTGCCCCGGTGCCCGAGGAGCGGCTTTACCCCTTGACCCAGGACCCGGAGCTTCTGGCTTACGCCGGCGGGGCTCCAGGCCGGCTTCTGAGGGCCCTAGCCGACCTCGATGCCTTTCGCGCCCGTATGGAGAAGGCCAGGGAGGTGGATGGCGCCTCCTCCTGGCGGCGGTTTACCCTTCTGAAGGAGCTTTTTGCGGATGAGGAAGGGGTTTTCGCCCTTTATGCCGCCTTCCGCCACCGTCCGCGGGCGCTTCTGGCCCTCGAGGCGGCTCGGGAGGCCTTGGAGCGGTATGTGAGCCCGGACCTGGTCCTGGCCCGATTGGCCTTAGACTTGGAAACATGACCGTGGGCGTTCGCCTGCACGCCGACCTGCGCAAAGCCCGCACCCCTGTCCTGCGCTACTTCCGCTTCCAGGGGGATCCCCCGCCCCTGGAGGCGTATGTGGTGGTGCGCACCAGCCGGGGCCTGGAGGTGGGCAAGGTGCGCACCCCGCCCCGCAAGGAGAAGGAGGCCGGGGAGGTGGTGCGCCTGGCCACCAAGGAGGATCTGGACCTGGCCTCGAGGCTCCGGGCCAGGGCGGAGGAGGCGGCCTTTTACCTGCGGGCCCGCCTTCAGGAAGAGGGAGTGAGGGCCAAGGTCCTGGGGTGCGACTTCACCCTGGATGGCCGGCACCTTTCCGTGCACTACGCCGCGGAGGAGCGGGTGAACCTCAGGCGTTTTACCCGGGAGCTTTCCGAGCGGTTCGGGGCCCGGGTGGAGTTTTTGGCCGAGGGCCCCCGGGAGGAGGCCGCCTATCTGGGCACCCTGGGTGCCTGCGGGATGGAGTCTTGCTGCTCCACCTGGCTACAGGGTTTCGCCCAGGTTTCCATCAAGCTGGCCCGCGACCAGGGGCTTCCCCTGAACCCCGAGAAGATCTCGGGTCCTTGCGGACGGCTCCTTTGCTGCCTGGCTTACGAGCATCCCGTGTACCAGGAGCTTCTCTCGGAGCTTCCCCGCAAAAACGCCCGGGTCTGCACCAAGGAGGGGGTGTGCGGCAAGGTGCAGAAGGTGAACCCCTTGAAGGGGACGGTGGAACTCCTCCTGGAGGAGGGGAAGGCGGTGGAGGTGTCCAAGGAGGAGTTGGCCTGAGAGGGATGAGCGGGGCCCAGGTTTTCGCCCGAAAGGTGCGCCGCCTGGTGCTGAACCGCCAGGGCACCGAGGCCCAGATCTTCCTCCTTGCCCCTGGGGGGGAGGGTTTCCTCTACCTGCGCTCGGATGGCTTCGCCCACTTCGCCCAGGGTCTAGGGGCGGAGGAGGTGGCGGGCTTCGCCTTGGAAAAGGGGCGAGTGGAGCTCCGCTTCCAAGACGGCAGCGCCCTCAGCCTCCGCTACCGCCTGGGGCGGTGGGTCAAGGTCCTTCACTTCTCGTAGGGCCTTCCCACCGCCGCCGGGGGTCGGCTTTTGCCCATGAAGCCCGCCAGCACCAAGATGGTGACCACATAGGGGAAGGCCTGCACCAAGACCGCGGGCAGGATCTCCGTGCCCTGAAGCTGGATGGCCAAGGCGCTGGCGAAGCCGAAAAGCAGGGTGGAGAAAAGGATGCCCAAGGGGTGCCACTTCCCGAAGATCATGGCCGCCAGGGAGATGAACCCCATCCCCGCGGACATGCCCCGCACGAACTGGTTGAGAAAGCCGATGGCCAGGTAGGCCCCGGCAAGGCCCGCCAGGATCCCGGAGAGCACCACCCCAATGTAGCGCATGCGGTACACGTTGATCCCCAGGGTGTCGGCGGCTTCGGGATGCTCGCCCACGGCCCTGAGCCGCAGGCCAAAGGGGGTCTTGAAGAGGACCCACCAGCTTAGGGGGACCAGGAGGAAGGCCAGGTAGACCAAAGGGGAAAGGGCAAAGCCCTCCGGCCCCCAAAGGGGCAGGCGGTTTGCCACCTCCTTGGAGTTGGTGGCGTTGCCGTAGAAGTAGGTGAGCACCAGGCTAGGGGCTCCCAGGGCCAGGAGGTTGATGGCGGTGGCGCTGATGATCTGGTCGGCCCGGTATTTGATGGAGACCACCGCGTGCACCAGGGCCACCAGCCCTCCCACCAGCATGGCGCTTAGGACCCCAAGCCAGGGAAGCCAGGGATGGGGGCCGGGGCCTAAGGTGTGTTCCACCCTTTCCACCACCACCGCGGCGGTGAGGGCTCCGAAGAGGATGATGCCCTCGAGGGCGATGTTCACCACCCCGCTCCTTTCGGAAAACATCCCCCCCAAGGCGGTGAGCAAAAGGGGGGTGGTCTGGCGCAGGGTGGAGAAGAAGAGGGCGATCCAAAAGGCAGCGTCCAGGTTCATGGGGTCTCCTCCCTTTCCCCTCGCTTTCGACTTTCTTCCCTAAGTTCCACCTCGGCTGCCCGCAGGGGGTCGGTGAAGTAGCGGGGCAAAAAGCCCCCTGCGGCGATGAAGAGAACGATCAAGGCCTGAAGCACCGCCACCAGTTCCCGGCTGATGCCGAGCTGCAGGTTCACCTGCAATCCTCCCGTGAGGAGGATGCCGAAAAGCCAGGCGGCGAGGCCCACCCCCAAGGGGGTGTTCTGGCCCATCAGGGCCACGGCGATGCCGTCAAAGCCCACGGAATAGGGAAGGGATTGCTTCAGGCGGTACTCGTCAATCCCCCCGCCCAGCACGTAGTGGGTGGCGGCCAGACCCGCCAAGGCTCCTGCCAGGAACATGGTGAGGACCATCTTCCGCCCAGAGAGCACCCCCCCGTACTCCGCCGCCTTGGGGGCCAGGCCCATGGCCCTAAGCTCGTATCCCCCCACGGTGCGGAAGACGTAGAAGTGGAAGAAGAGAAGGGCCAGAAGGGCCAAGAGGAAGGCCCCGTTGAGCCGCACCGAGGTGAGGTCCGGGCCGAAGTTCACCGCAGGCCCCGGAAGAAACCCCCCCACCAAGTACCCCACCACCCCGGCCAGGAGGCCCAGGAGCACCCGGTGGCCCAGGCTTTTCCTGGTAAGGAAGTAGCCCAGCAGGCCCAGGAGGAGGGCCAAGGGCAGGGCGAAGGAAAGCTCCCCCCCTGGGGCCACCAGCTCGGTCCAGTGGGGGATGCGGGCCTCGGGTCGAATCTCGTAGCTCCGGGCCTCGTACCCGGGGTACTTGAAGGGCAGGTACAGGGTGTAGCCGAAGAACTTGTACTCGTTGGAGGAGATAAGGAAAAGGAAGAGGCTTGCGGCGATGTAGTTCAGCATGATGGTGTTGATCACCTCGTGGGCCCCAAAACGGGCCTTGAGCCAACCAGGCAGGGCGCCCCATAGCCCCCCGGCCAAAGCGGCGGCCAGGATGGCGAGGGGGAGTACCAGCCACCTGGGCCCCGGCAGGTACACCCCCACCAGCATGGCGGCGATGGCCCCCAGGATGAGCTGCCCCGGGGCCCCAATGTTGAAAAGCCCTCCGCGGAAGCCTAAGGCCACGGCCAAGCCGGTGAAGATCAGGGGAGTAGCCAGGAGGAGGCTTTGCAGGAAGCCCGAGGGGTTGACCAAGGGGCTATAGAGGAGCTGGTAGGTGTAGGTGATGAGGTCCAGCTTCAACATGGCGGCTTCTCGCAAGGTCTTAGCCTCCCCGGGGTTCGCCTTCATCACCGCCACGATGACGCCACCCAACAAGGAGGCCAGGAGGAGGGAGAAGAGGGGCACCACCACCCCCCGGCGGCGCACCAGAAAGGCTAGCCCCCCAGGAGAGAAAAGCCGGGCCAGGAGGAGAAGGTAGAGGCTATAGGCCAAGGTGGCGTAGCTGCCAAGCCCCAGGGTGTACCGCCTGAGGATGGGCCTTTCTGCACCCGCGTTCACCTGGGCCACGCTGGCTTGAAAGAGAAGGTAGGTGAGGAGAAAGAGGCCTAGGCCCAGGATCCCCATGAGGTAAAGCTTCCGGGCGGGCTTAGGAGTCCAGGCCAGGACCAGGGCGAGGGCCAGCCAGGCCAAGGAGGGATAGAAGACCCAAGAGAGCCAGCCATCCCGGTAACCCGGGGGCAGGGTTCCTTGGGGCAGGTGGTGGCCGAAGGGGCTTAGAAGCACGCCTTCGCCGCCAAAAAGGCGATGGGGTACCGCCCAGGGCGCCAGGTACCAGAGGAGGAGGAGAACCCCTCCCCCCAGGGCCACCAGGATTCCCAGGCGCTTACGGTCCTTCCACACGCCCACGATTGTACCCTAGCCCCGTAGGTCTACGGCCCCGGGCGGTGCTAGACTTCATTTCGTGGAGGTTTCTCCCCAGGAAAAGGCCGAGCGGGTGCGGCGCATGTTTGCGGAGATCGCTCCCCGCTACGACCTTTTAAACCGGCTTCTTTCCTTTGGCGCCGATCTTCGCTGGCGTAGGCGGGCGGTGGCCCTGGCTTTGGAAAAAAATCCCGGGCGCATCTTGGACCTGGCCACGGGCACGGGAGACCTGGCCCTTATGTTGAAGAGGAGGGCGCCCACGGCTCAGGTGGTGGGGGCGGACTTCGCCCTGCCCATGCTGGAGATTGCCCGCAGGAAAGCCCGGGCGCAGGGCCTTGCGGTGGAGTTTCTGGAAGCCGATGCCCTTTCCCTTCCTTTCCCCCAAGGAAGCTTTGAGGCCATCACCATCGCCTTCGGTTTCCGCAACTTCGCCGACTACCGTAAGGCTCTTTTCGAGCTCCGCCGGGTCCTGGCCCCGGGGGGGCGGCTGGTCATCCTGGAGTTTCCTCCCCCTCCCCAAGGGATTTTTGGCCGGGTCTTTCGCATTTATTTCCAGAGGATTCTCCCTTTCCTAGGAGGCTTGGTTTCAGGGAACTTCGGGGCCTACCGCTACCTGCCGGAAAGCGTGGAGGCCTTTCCCCCGCCGGAAGCCTTAAGGGGCATGATGGAGGAAGCGGGCTTCACGGTGCGCTACGAACTCCTCACCTTCGGGGTGGTGGCCATCCACATTGGGGACCTCGAGGCCGGGTCAGCCCGATAGGGCTACCTTGCGGCCTGGTTCAGCTCTGCATCCGTGGGAATGCGCCCCGCTTTCAGGTTTTCCACCAGGTAGCGGGCCATGCGCCCGAGGGCGTCCCGCACCCTGCGCCACTCTTCCAGGGATTTTCCCGAGGGATCGGGGAAGGAAACGTGGCGCTTTTCCGTCTTTGCGGGGTAGGCGGGGCAGGCTTCCTTAGCGGCATCGCAGACGGTGAGAACCAGGTGGAAGTTCCAGGGATCGGGGAGCTCAAAAAGGGTTTTGGAGAAGTGCCCCGTAAGGTCGATTCCCACCTCGGCCATCACCCGCTTGGCTTCTTCCTTGACGAAGGTCTTCTCGGTGCCGGCGGAGTGGACCTCGAGGTCCACTCCCATTTCCCTGGCCCAGTGCCGGAGCCAGCCCTCCGCCATCTGGCTGCGGGCGGAGTTGTGGGTGCAAAGAACCAAAAGGCGCATCCTATAAACCTAACCTTCCCCAGGTCAGGGGACGGTCAGGAAGGCGCCCAGCTGGGCTAGGCAAGCCTCCTTTCCAGCTCCTCCACCTTCTCGGCCAGAACCGCAAACCCCTTTCGCCAGAAGGCGGGGTTTTCCAGGTCAAAGCCGTAGCGGGCCGCCAGCTCTTTGGCCCGGTACATGCCCGAGGTGGCCAGAAGCTCCTCGTAGCGCCCGGCAAAGCCCGGGTCCTCCTTGGCCTCCTGGTACACGGCCAAGCCGAAGAGGAGGCCGAAGGTGTAAGGGTAGTTGTAGAAGTCGGAGCCGTAGTAATGCCCCTTCACCGCCCACATGTAGGGATGGTGGGTGGCGAGGACCTCCCCGTAGGCCTCCTTCTGGGCCTTCAGCATGAGCTCCTTGAACTCCCTGGGGGAAAGCTCCCGGGCCTTCCTTCCCTCAAAGACCCAGGACTCAAAGAGGAAGCGGCTATAGATGTCCACCACCACCTGGGCGGCTCCTTGCAGGTAGCCATCCAGGATCAGAAGCCCCTCTTCCGGGGAGACTTCCTTAAGGGCCGCCTCCACCACCAGGGTTTCGTTCATGATGCTGGCGGTCTCCGCCAGGGTCGTGGGCACCTCCCGCAGGCTGGCGGGCACCCGGGCCAGGGCGAAGTTGTGGTAGGCGTGGCCCAGCTCGTGGGCCAGGGTGGAAACCGACTCAAAGCTTTCCTCGTAGTTGGCCAGGATGAGGCTTTTTCCCCCGCCCCTTCCCATGCAGTAAGCCCCGCCGATCTTGCCCTTGCGGGGCAGGAGGTCCATCCAGCGCTCTTGGAATGCGGTTTCCGCCACTTTAGCGGCGTTCGGGACCAGGGTGGCGAGCTTTTCCCGGATGAAGTCCCGGGCCTCCTCCAGGCTCCAGCGCCGGCCCTTTCCGATGGGGGCAAAGAGGTCCCACCAGTCCAGCCTTTCCTTGCCCAGAGCCTTGGCCTTCAGAAGGTAGTAGCGGTGGAAGAGGGGAAGGCTTTCCCGCACCGCTTCCAGGAGGGCCATGAGGGCCTTCCGGGTGATGCGGTTTCGGTGCAGGCTGGGCTCGAGGTCATCCCGGTAGCCCCGCCTGCGGTTCAGGACCGAGGCTTCCCCCTTGACCCCGTTTAGGGCGTAGGCCAGGGGCACCTCGTGGCCTTCCCAGGCTTTGAGTTCCGCCTGGTAGGCCTTCTTGCGCACCTCCTCCTCGGGGCGGAAATAGAGGTTCCGCACCTGGGTGATGGGCAACTCCTCCCCGTCCACCACCGCGGTGATCTGGCTGGTGAGGTTCTCGTGGAGCTTGGACCAGGCCTGGCGTCCGGAAAGGGATAGCTCCGCCGCCAGGACCTCCTCTCCTTCGGGCATCATGTGCAGGGCTTCCTCCCGGGCCTCCTCCACCAGGATGCGGTAAGGCCCTGCCTCCTCCGGGTCCTGGAGGGCCAGGTAGCGGGTGAGGCGGGGCCTTAGGCGGGCGAAGTCCAGGAAGAGCACCTCCAGCTCGGAGAGCTTGGCCAAGGCGGCCTCGTCGGTGGTGTCGGCGGTGAAGCGGGCGTAGAGGTAGGCCCAAAGGGGAGTGGATTCCTCCAAAAGGGCGTCCAGGGAGGCCAGGACCTCCTTTAGAGGGGCTTGTTGGTCCACCTGCTCCTTGAGCTGGCCAATCCGCTTCCTCACGCCTTCCCAGGCTGCCTGGAACTCGGGGCTTTCCAGGCCCGGGAAAAGGGGGGTTAGATCCCACGTGGTTTCCATGGCCCCACTATACCTGACCCGCGGGTCAGCCCTGGTATACTCTGGCTTCGTGGAGGGTTTTCCCGTATCCGTACCCATACAGGTGCGCTTCCGCGACCTGGATGCCCTAGGGCATGTGAACAACGCGGTCTACCTCACCTACTTTGAGGTGGCCCGCGCCGCCTACTTCCAGAGATTGGAAAGGGACTGGGTGGAGAAGGGGCGCTTCATCCTGGCCCGGGCGGAGGTGGATTTCCTGAAGCCCATCCTCCTCGAGGATCCCGTGGAGGTGGGGGTGCGGGTGGTGCGCATCGGGCGGAGCAGCTTTGACATGGAGTACCTCCTCCTGGCAAGGGGGGAGGAGGCCGCCCGGGGCAAGACGGTTCAGGTTTGGCTGGAAGGAGGCAGGCCTGCTCCTTTGCCCAAGGCCATCCGGGAGCGCATAGAGGCCCTGGAAGGCCGCTCCTTCTAGCCCTTCAGCACCACCACCGTGACCCCGTGCCCGCCCTCGTGGGGAGGGGCGTCGGCGAAGGTTTCCACCCGTTTGTCCCGCCTTAGGGCCTCGCGGATGGCCTGCCTTAGGGCTCCGGTACCCTTGCCGTGGAGGAGGCGCAGGGTGGTGAGGCCCAAGGCGCGGGCCTCCTCCAGGGCGGAGTCCACCTCCAGGAGGGCTTCCTCCACGGTAAGCCCCCTGAGGTCCACCTCCTTCACCTCCCTTCGCGGTTTTAGGCCGATGGCCTTTGGGGTTTCCTGGGCCTTAAGGGGGGTGAGTTCCTTGGCCTTCACCGTCATCTTCACCGGGCCCACCTGGACCAGGGCTTCCTCTCCCCTTAGCTCCAAAAGCCTTCCCTGACGCTTCAGAGAGGTGATCTCCACCATCTGTCCTGCCTCGAGGCCCCTAGGCACCTCCAAGGCAACCTTGGGCGTGGCCCTGGCATACCTTTCCCTCAGGGCCAAAAGCTCCCGCAGGGCGTCCTTTTTCCCTTGGGTTTTGGCCTTTTCCTTGAGGGCTTTGAGCTCGGCCTCCACCTTTAGGAGCTTCTGGCGGATCTCCTCCTCCAAGGCCTTGAGCCTTTCCTGCCGCTCCTCCTCAAAACGGGCTTCCCGCTCCTCCAGCCGCTTCCTTAAGGCTTCCACCTGGGCCATCTGGGAGAGGAGTTGGCTTCTTTCCTCCTCTAGGCGTAACCTTTCCGCCTCCAGCTTCTCCAGGAGGGCTTCCAGCCTTCCCCCTTGGGGCAGAAGGCTTTCCGCCCGCTTCAGCACCGCCTCGGGCAGGGAAAGCCTCCTAGCGATGGCCAGGGCGTAGCTCCGCCCAGGCACCCCCAGGACCAGCTCGTAGGTGGGGCGCAAGCCCTCCAGGTCAAAGCGCATGGAGGCGTTTTGGATGCCCGTTCGCCCCTGGGCGAAGGCCTTCAGGGGGGAGAGGTGGGTGGTGACCAGGCCCTTGACCCCTTTTTCCAGGAGGGCTTCCAGGATGGCCTGGGAAAGGGCGGCTCCCTCCTCGGGGTCGGTGCCGCTACCCAGCTCGTCGATGAGGACCAGGCTTTGGGCCGTGGCGCTTTCCAGCATCTCCTTGAGCCTTCTTAAGTGCCCGGCGAAGGTGGAGAGGTTTTCCTGAAGGGATTGCTCATCGCCGATGTCGGCGAAGACCCTGTCGGGCCAGGCCAAGGTGGCTTTCTTGGCCGCCACGAAAAGCCCCGACTGGGCCATGAGCACCGCAAGGCCCAGGGTTTTTAGGAGGGCCGTCTTTCCCCCCATGTTGGGGCCGGAGATAAGGATGAGGCGCCTTTCCCCGTCCAGGGCCAGGGAGTTGGGGACGGGATTGGGGATAAGGGGGTGGAAGGCTTGGAAAAGCTCGTAGGCTTCCCCGAAGCGGGGCCGGGTGAGGCGGAGATCCCGGGCCAGGGCCGCCTGGGCCTGGACGAGGTCCAAAAGGCCCAGGGCCTTAAGGGTGCCGGGCAGTTCCTCATCGGCTGCCAGGGCTTCGGAAAGCTCCCGTAGGATGCGGTTTACCTCCTCCTCCTCCTGAAGGCGTAGGGCCTGGAGGCGGTTGTTCAGCTTCACCACGGAAAGGGGCTCTATGAAAAGGGTGGCCCCGGATTCGGACTCATCCAGGAGAAGGCCGGGGATCCTTTGGGCCATCCCCGCGCGCACGGGGATGCAGTAGCGCTCGCGGCGCAGGGTGACGAACCGGTCCTGGATCGCCTCGGGGTGGCGGTCCATGAGGGCGTAGAGTTTGTCCAGGATCTGTTGGCGCAGGGGCTTGAGTTCCCGGCGGATGGCGAAAAGCTTGGGGCTTGCCTCATCCCGCACAGCTCCTTCCTCGTCCAGGGCTTTCCTGACCTTGGCGAGAAAGGCCCCGTGGTCCCCGATGCCCGCCGCCACCTGGCTCAGGAGGTTTTGTAGGGGAAGAAGCTCCTCCTTGAGGGCTATGGCCTCCTCCAGGGCCTGAGCTGCTCTTAGGAGCTCGAGGCCCGAAAGCCTGGCCCCGCCTCGGGCCTTTTGGTAGGCCTCCTCGAGGGTTCCCGCCTCGGGAGGGGCGTAGGGATAGGCTAAGGCCTCCTGGGTTAGCTGGTGGCGCCTTTCCGCCTCCTCCTGGGAGAGGGGGGCAAGGGCCAAGGCCAGCCTTTGCCCCAAGGGGGTCTTGGCTCTTTCCGCAAGGAGGGCGCGGACTTTGGGGAACTCCAGGACCTCGAGGACATCCCGCACAAAAGCCCAGTATAGCTCTTGGGCTCTAACGCTTCAGGAGGCGGAGCAGGGCGGCAAGGGCAAGCTGACCCTCAGGGCCTAAAGCCTTCTTCAAGAGCAACCCTACCCGTCCAAGCCGCCCCGCGGGCAGAAGGGAGAGCAAGGTGGTAAGAGAGGCAAGGATGGCCTGTTTTTGTTCCTGGGGGAGGCTATTCCAACGGTCATAGGCTTCTTGAACCAGAGCGATGACCCGCTTATGGAAGCCGGGGTCCTTGGGGTTTTCCTGCTTTAGCGCTTCCATCTGGGCCAATAGCTCTTCTGAGGAGACCCTTCCCCCAGCCTGGGCCTGAAGGGGAGCTGCATCCAGGATGCCTTCCACCGGCTTGGCGTCGGCGTTGCTGCTCCGCCTCATGAAGATTCTGAAAAAGTTTTTAAGCTGCATTTCGCTTCTATTATACGGGTTGGAACAGCAGAAAGGTAGCTTCCACCTCCCCCGCCACTTCCTTCTCGGCGATGAGGTCTACCCCTGGGGGAAGGGTGAGCCTTGCCCCTTCCGGGGCAAAGAAGGCCCAGACCTCCTGGCCTCGGTACCGCCTTTTGAAGGCCAACACTCCTTTGCCGGCGTCTAAGGGAAGAAGCCCTCCCAGGCGCAGGGCAGGGTGGGTGCGCTTAAGCTTTACCAGCCTGCGGATAAGGGTCAAGACCTCGAGGTTCCATGCGCTTTCCTCCCAGGGGAAGGGAGCCCGGCAGTAGGGATCCCCTTGCCACTTTGCGTAGGGGTTGGGTTGGGAAAGGCCCACCTCATCCCCGTAGTAGATGGCGGGGCTTCCCGGGAAGGCGAAGAGGAGGGCATAGGCTAGCTTGAACCGTTCCACATCCCCCTTAAGCCGCCAAAGGGCGCGGGGGATGTCGTGGGAGGAGAGGAGGGTGTACATGCTGTGCCGAAGCTGCACGGGCAGGGCCTGGTAGTGGTCCCAGAGGACCCGCCAGGTCTCCTGGGCGTCCAGGTGGACAGGCCTTCCGTGCACATCCCTTCCCGAAAGCCACTCCATCACGGGGTGGGCGAAGCCCGCATAGTGCATGGCCCCGTCCAGGGTATGGGCCCTTAGGGTGGGGATGGCGTCGTAGGAAAGTTCCCCGAAGACCACGGCCTCGGGTCTTTCCTCCTTAGCGGCCCGGGCTAAGGCGCGAAGCCAGCGGGCGTTCTTGCGGTTGGTCCCCCCTTCCCCAATGGAGTGGGCCACATCCAGCCGGAAGCCGTGGGCCAGGCGCATCCAGTAGCGGATGGGGGCTCTTGGCCCATGGACGAAGCGCTCCTGGGTGAGGGGGGAGGCATAGTCCAGCTTGGGCATGGACTTTACCCCCCAGAAGGTGGCGTAGGAGCCATCGGGGTAAAAGGTGAACATGCTCCGCTCTGGGCTTTCCGGGTCCTTTAGGGCCCTTTGAAACCAAGGGTGGGTGGCCCCCACATGGTTGAAGACGCCATCCAGCACCAGGCGCATGCCCCTCTTTTCCAAAGCCTGGAAGAGGGCTTCCAGGGCCTCTTCTCCTCCCAGGTGGGGGTCCACCCGCAGGTAGTCTTCCGTGTCGTAGCGGTGGCTGCTTGGGCTTTGGAAGATGGGGGTTAGGTAGAGGGTTTCCACCCCCAAGGCCTCCAGGTAGGGGAGGGCTTCCAGGATCCCCCAAAGATCCCCCCCGTAGAACTCCCAAGCCCCTTCTGGGCCCGGGGGTTCGTTCCAGGCCTTCTTGCGGATGGGCCTGCCCATGAGAAGCCATTCCCCATCCTTGGGGGCAAGCTCCTTTCGCCCCTGGCGGAAGCGGTCGGGGAAGATCTGGTAATACACGGTGCCCAGGGCCCACCAGGGGGGAAGGGATCCCGCCAGGAGGTGGAAGAAACGGTCGTAGCGGGGAAGGGTTTTTTCCAGGCCGTGGCTGCCCAAGAAGCCTTCGGGCAGGAGGAAGCAGTAGCGAAAGGGGCTTACGTGCACGGGAACCCGCACCCTTAGGCCCCCCTTGGCCGGTTCCATGGGTTTTTTGTGGATCTCCCCGTCCTTTTCGTAAAGGAGGAGCCCTTCCTCGGCCTCGGTTTCCAGGTAGAGGGTCACCTCCTCTCCCAGCTCGGGCAGAGGGGGATGGATGTGCTCGAGGTCGTGGTAGTGAGCCATAGGGCTACTCCTTCACCGCCCCTGCGGTGTACCCGGAAACGAAGTACTGCTGGAAGCCGTAGAAGAGGAAGAGGATGGGCAGGGAACCGAGGACGCTGGCGGCGGCGAAGATCCCCCACTTGGTCTGGAACTGGCCGGTGGTGAAGCTCCGAAGCCCCACGCCCACGTTCCAGCTCTCCACCCCCGTGAGGACCAGGTTGGCCAGGACGAACTCCGAGTAGGTGCCCACGAACTGGAGGAGGAAGACGAAGACGAACATGGGGGCGGAAAGGGGGAGGAGGATCTTGGTGAAGACCTGCCACCGGGTGGCCCCGTCCACCATGGCCGCCTCCTCGAGGCTCGGGCTGATGCTTTCCAGGTACCCCTTGTACACCCAGGTGCCGAAGCTGATGATCCCCCCGGAGTAGGCCAGCACGAGCCCGGTGAAGGTGTTCAAGAGGTCCAGCCGGGAAAGGAGGTAGTAGATGGCCACCAGGGCCAGAAATCCGGGAAACATCTGCACGAAGATGAAGAAGAGGAGCACGGGGTAGCGGCCGGGCAGGTGGCGGAAGCGGGCGAAGGCGTAGCCCGCGGTGGCGGTGAGCAACACGGCGAGGAGTCCCGTGAGCCCGGAGATGAGGAAGGTGTTGCGCACCCAGAGCAGGAACTTGGCCTCGGTGCCCTGCCCGGTGAACTGCCTGGGGGAAAGGGTGAGGGCCAAGGCGAAGACCGCCAGGGTCAGGAGGAGGAGGAGCCTTCCCTGCCAGAAGTCCATCCAGTCCTCCGGGGTTAAAAGCCGCCTCAGGAGGCCGATGAGGGCCACACCCAGAAGGGCGAGCCCCCCGAGGAGGAGAAGGCCCACCTGGTAGGGGTAAAGCACCACCCCCTCCACCAGCTTGGCGTAGTTTTCCAAGGAGGGCTCGGGCACGTAGGGGATGACCTTGGCGTCCAGCAGGAGAAAACCCGTGTCCGGCCTGCGGAAGCTGAAGAGGTTGTTGGTGGGGTCAAAGCTGGCGGCCACCACCTGCACCACGGGGTAGTAGACGAGGAGGATCAGGATCCAGAGGAAGAGGTGGGTCACCCCCTGCCAGAAAAGGGGCCAGGGGCTTCGCTTGCGCCCTTGGATGCGGTTGGCCAAGGCGGTGTAGGCTAGGCTGTACAGGAGGATCGCCAGGACCAGGCCCAAAAGGATGCCCAGGGCATAGGCCCAGCCGTAGGGCACGAAGACGCTGCCGAAGGCCACCTGTTTGCGGTAGGAGCCCGCGTCAAAGAGCCGATTTAGGGCAAACCAATAAATCCCGTAAAGAGCAAGGCCCACGAGGAGGAAGGCCAGAAGCCGCCGCACCTACCTCACCTCCCTCAGGGCCCCGGTGATGCGGAAGTTCACCAGGCTGATGGCCACGGTGATGGCAAAGATGAGGAGGCTGATGGCCGCCCCCAGGCCGTAGGCGGACTGCCCCTCGGCGCTGAAGGCGGTTTTGTAGGCCCAGGAGATGAGGATGTCCGTGGCCTGAGCCGTGGCGAGGCGGCCTTCCTGGGCGGGGCCTCCGCCGGTAAGGAGGTAGATGATATAGAAGTTGTTGAAGTTGAAGGCGAAGGAGGAGAGGAGGATGGGCACCATGGGTTTTTCCAGAAGGGGCAGGGTGATGCCCCATAGAGCCTGCCAGGGAGTGGCCCCATCCACCTTGGCGGCCTCGTAGAGCTCGTCGGGGATGGTGGAAAGAGCTCCCAAGGTGGCGGTCATCATGTACGGAAAGCCAAGCCACAGGTTCACTAGGAGGATGGCCACCTTGGCCCAGTCGGGGTCGTTGAGCCAGGGGATAGGGTAGATGCCCAAGACCCCCAGGAGGCGGTTGATGGCCCCGAAGTTGTAGTTGAGGAGGGCCACGAAGACCTGAACGGTGATCACCCCCGGAAGAGCCCAGGAGATGATGAGCACCGTGCGGTAGAAGTTCCTTAGCTTTAAGGCTTTGTTGTTGAGGACAAGGCCCAGTATGAGGCCCAATAGGGCATTGAGGAGCACGGTGCTTAAGGCGAAGGCCACGTTCCAGGCGAAGACGGGAAAAAGAGCCTTGCTGGCCTGGGAGAGGATGAAGCTGAAGTTTCTAAGGCCCACGAAGCGGAAGGCGTTCACCTTGGCCACGAAGGCAGCCTGAAAGGGTGGGATGCGGTCTAGAACCAGGGTGTTTCCCTCAGCCTCGAGGATCCTGGCCCGCAGGCGGTGTCCCTCGGCGTACACCTCCACGGTTTCCCCTGCGCAGGGACGGCAACGAAGGGCTTCCTCCACCGGTTCCTCCAGAAGAAGCCGTGGCCCCTCCTGGGCCACCACCCGGGTTTCCGTGGAGCGGTCGGGAAAGCCGCTTCGGGCCCCCGAGTAGTCGGTGAAGGCCAGGTAAACCGTGAGGGCGATGGGGTAGAGGGTGAAGGCTAAAAGAAAGGAAAGGGCCGGGAGGAAATAGTACCAGTCGGTAAGCCAGGGAAAGAGGCGTCCCACCAGGACGGCTCCCGGCACCAGCACCAGAAGGGCCAGGACCAGGATGGTCCAGCCTGGAGGGGCCAGGTAGGCCTCGAGGGCCAGGTACCCCAGGATGCCCACCCCCGTGGACAGGATCAGGAGGCCTAAAAGTAAGGACAGGGCCAGGAGAAAACCCTTAAGGCCAGGAGGGTGTTTCATGGCTTAAAGATACGCCCCAGGAGGAAAGGGGGTCCCATGGGGGCTCGCGTACGGGCGCATTTCCGCTGCGAGGTGTGTGCCAGGGCCCCCGCCCGGGCTTTGCCCGGGCGGGGTGGTGTTACCTGCCGATGCCCTTCCTGATCTCGGCCACCATGTCCTCCACGATCTTCTTCAAGTTGGAGTCGGGCCGCTGGATGGCCAGGTTGATGGCGTTGGCCCACGGACCCCATACCTTGCCCATCTCAGGGATGTTGGGCATGGGGGTGCCCAGGGCGAAGACCTTGGAAAAGCCCGCCACCACCGGATCCTTTTCCAGGGCCTTAGCGGCGCTCTTGGACACGGGGATGCGGCCGCCCGCCTGGTTGAAGGAAACCAGGTTCTTGCCGGTGACCAGGGTCTTGGCGAAGTTGACCGCGGCGGTCTTGTTCTTGGAGTAGGCGTTCACCACCACCCCCTGCACCCCCAGGAAGGGACCCCAGGGGTTCTTGGCCCCGGGCGGGGTGGGGAAGGGGGCGATGCCGAAGTCGATCTTGGCCTTCTTGTAGTCGCCCAGGGCCCAGGGGCCGTTGATGATCATGGCCAAAGCCCCGTCCTTGAAGGCTCCGTCCGCCACGCCGTAGTCCACCCCTTCGGGCACCAGGTTGTAGCGGAAGCGGAGGTCCTTGATGAAGGCTAAAGCCCTTTCCCCTGCTTCCCCCCCTATTAAGAGCCTGGAGGGGTCCAGGTTGCCCTTGGCGTCCTTGGCGAAGACGTTGTCCGCCCCAAAGGCCCGGAAGAAGCCGAAGTTGAAGTAGGGGTCGCCGATGTTATACAGGAAGCCGAAGGTGGAGCCGGTGGTGAGCCTCTGGGCCAGGGCCAGGAACTCCTCCCAGGTCTTGGGGGGTTCTTTTACGTACTTCCTGTTGTAGATGAGGGCCACGCTTTCGGCGAAGGCGGGAAGGCCCATGAGCTTGCCCCCGAAGGTGAAGGCCTCCACCGCCACGCTTTGCAGGTCGGAGAGGTAGCTTTGCGTCACGTACTTGCCCATGGGCTCCAGCACCCCGGCCTGGGCCATCTCCCCCAGCCAGTCGTGGGGGATGGAGACCACCAGGTCCGCCGCCTGCCCCTGGGGTGCCCCCAGGATGAACTTCTGCTTGATGTCCCCGAAGGGAACCTCCACCACCTCCACCTTGGTGCCGGAGGTCTTCTCGTAGGCCTGGGCTTGGGCCTTGAGCCATTCCAGCTCGGGGCCGCCAAAGTGGGTCCACACCGTGATCTTCCCCTGGGCAAGGGCCAGGGAAAGCCCAAGGGCCAGTACCGCCAGTGCTTGTTTCATACTCCACCTCCGGGCGCGTGGTAGCGCTTCCGCTTTAACTTTTTTCCGCGCCCTGGGGGTTGATTATACTCCTACTTTCCCGGGGCGCAAGTCCCCCCTAATAAAGGGCCCGCACCACCTCAAAGGCGATGAGGGCCAGGATTCCCACCTCCACTGCCTGGCTTCTTAGGTGGACCACCTCCTCGGTGACCATCTCGTAGGTGGCCTCGAGGACCCTGAGCTTCTCCTCCAGGCTCCGCTCCAGCTCGTGGGCCCCGTAAAGCTCCAAGGCGGCCCGGTAGATCTTGGCGTAGAAGAGGTCCTCGGTGATGCGCAAGGCTCCCTCCATCCGGGCCCGTACGTCGGCGATCTCCGCGTGGAGGGCCATGAGGCGCCGCCTTAAGCGCTGAAGCTTCCCGTAGCCCCAAAGGCCCCGGTGCCTGAGCACCTGGGGTACGGCCTCCAGCTCCTGGGTGAGGACCCCGTCGTAGTAGGAAAGCTCCAGAAGCTGGGCGTGCACGAACTCCACCAAATCGGCCACGTCCCAGATGCCCTCCGAGTCCAGGATGAAGACCCGGTCAAACCCCAGAAGGGCCAGGTCCTCGGTGGAGTAGCTGTAGCGGTAGCGCTCCATCTCCCGCCTGACCTCGGGGGCGAACTCCTCCTTGGCCCCCATCCAGAGGGGGGTGAGGTCCACAGGGGGGGCGTGGGCCTTTTCCCCTTCTATCCCCAGGGCGTGGTAGACGGTGAACTCCTCGCTCAGGCGCTTTTCCTCGGGGTGGAGGAGGGCGCCTTGCAGGTAGGGCTCGAGGGCCAAAAGCTCCGCCAGAAAAAACCCTTCCCAGAAGGGAAGCTCGGGCAAGGCCAGGGCCTTTTCCAGAAAGGCTTCCCAGGGCACCTTCTCCCCCAGGTGCACCCGGAAGGAAAGGGAGGCCACCCCGAACTCGTAGAGCCGGGCGGTGAGGAGGCCGGAGATCCCCTCCACGCTCCTCACCCCAAGCTCCACCTGCGCCGGGGGGTTTTCGAAGCGCACCGCCCCCAGCCGGGGCCGGGAGAGGCGAAGCCTGGGGGTGGCCAGGCGGGAGAGGTCGATCTCGTCCGCCAGGTCGTAAAGGCGGTAAAGGGCGATGTGGGGCGAAAGGAGGTTCATGGGAAGTCCGGGGTCATTCCAGATGGGAGATCTCCCGGGGAGGGGGACCCTGCTCGTAGGCTTTGAGGAGGGCCTTTATGGCCTGGCCCCGGTGGGAGTAGCGGGCCTTTTCCTCCAGGGTCATCTCCGCGAAGGTCTTACCCGCCTCGGGCACGTAGAAGAGGGGGTCGTACCCAAAGCCCCCTTCCCCCCGGGGAGCCTCGAGGATATACCCCTCCACCTGTCCCTCGTAGGTTTCCACATGCCCGTCGGGGTAGGCCAGGACCAGGACCGCCACGAAGCGGGCCTTGCGCTCCTCCCCCTTGAGGTGGCGCATCCTCTCCAGAAGGTAGACGTTCCGCTCCCGGTCGGTTTCCCTTCCCCCGTAGCGGGCGGAGTAGACCCCGGGTTCCCCCCCTAGGGCGGGCACCTCGAGGCCCGAGTCATCCGCCAGGGCGGGAAGGCCCGTGGCCTTGGCCACGTAGGCGGCTTTGAGGAGGGCGTTTTCCAGGAAGGTGGCGCCCTCCTCCTTGGGCATGCGCAGGGGAAAGTCGGCCAGGGAAAGAAGGGTCCAGCCCAGAGGAGCCAGGCCCTCCTTAAGCTCCCGCACCTTCCCGGGGTTGCTGGTGGCCAAGACCAGGCGCATCCCTTCTAGGATACTCCCTTAAGGGCCTGGACCACTTCCTCTGGGGAGTCCAGAAGGGTAAGGAGGGCGAGGTCTTTGGGATCGATGGCCCCTTGTTCTTTCAGGGATTCCATCCAGCTCAGAAGCCCTTGCCAGTACCCCCGGTCCAAGGCGAAGACGGGGAAGGGGTGGACCTTCTCCGTCTGGATGAGGACCAGGACCTCGGAGAGCTCGTCCAGGGTGCCGAACCCCCCGGGCAGGAAGACGAAGGCGTGGGCGTAGCGCACGAAAAGCACCTTGCGCACGAAGAAATAGCGCAGGGTGAGGGTATGGGTCTGGTAGGGGTTGGGCTTCTGCTCGTGGGGAGGCTCGATGTTCAGGCCCACGCTCACCCCACCTGCCTCAAAGGCCCCTCGGTTCACGGCCTCCATGACCCCACCCCCGCCGCCCGTCACCACCCCGAAGCCTGCTTCCGCTAATGCCCTTCCCAGCCGGTAGCCCAGGGTGTAGGCGGGGTGGCCTTCCCCAAAGCGGGCCGAGCCGAAGACGGAAACCAGGGGGACCTCTATCTCCGAAAGGGTTTCAAAGCCCTCCACGAACTCCGCCAGGATGCGGAAAAGCCGCCAGGCATCCTCGTGGTGAAGCTGGTCGATCAGGGGCTTCTTGGCCATCAAAGCTCCTCCAGGCTGACCTGTTTTAGCTCCTCCACCCTTACCCCCAGGCGCTCCGCCAGGTTCTGGTAGCTTTCCGGGTCCCCCGTGACGAAGTGCACCACCCGGCCTTGGCCCTCGGGGTTTAAAAGCCCCTCCTCCTTTAGGGCTTTGGCCACTGCTTCCGCCGTGGCCTCAGCGGAATCGATGAGCCTCACTCCAGGCAGGACCTTGGCCAGGGTGCCCTTCAGGAAGGGGTAGTGGGTGCAGCCCAGAATCAGGGCCTCGAGGTCCTGGGGGGCGTCCTCGAGGTAGTGCCGGGCCACCAAGAGGGCCACGGGGTCATCCCAAAGCCCTTCCTCCACCAAGGGCACGAAGAGGGGACAGGCCCTGGCCCACGAAACCCCCACGTAGCGCTCGTAGGCCCGGCTTTCCACCGTGGCCTGGGTGCCGATGAGGCCTACCTTGCCGTACCCTCGTGCGGCCTTGGCCACGGGTTCCAGCACCCCGAAGACGGGCACCGAAAGATCCTCAGCCAGATCGGGAAGGGCCGCGGAGCTTGCGGTGTTGCAGGCGACCACGATGGCCTTGACCCCTTGCCGGAGCAAAAACCCCGCGATCTCCCAGGCGAAGCGCCGCACCATGGAGAGGGGTTTACTGCCGTAGGGTACCCGGGCGGTGTCGCCGAAATAGAGGAAATCCTCCTGGGGCAGGGCCTGGCGCAAAGCGGAAAGCACCGTAAGCCCCCCTACCCCCGAGTCAAAGACGCCGATGGGCCGCCTAGGGTCCTTCACGAGCCGCCATCATACCCTGGACGGAAAAGGGGGGGTGCTATACTATCAGGGTTGCCCCGGTGGGGGGCAAGGGAGGTGCGCAAGTTGAGGCTGGTCACGTCCGAGTCGGTCACGGAAGGGCACCCGGATAAGCTGGCGGACCGGATCTCCGACGCCATCCTGGACGCCCTGATTGCCCAGGATAAGAAGGCCCGGGTGGCGGCGGAAACCCTGGTCACCACGGGGCTAGTGTTCGTGGCAGGAGAGATAACCACCGAGGGGTATGTGGATATCCCCGGCCTGGTTCGCAAGACGGTGAGGGAGGTGGGCTACACCCGGGCCAAGTACGGCTTTGACGCCGACACCTGCGCGGTCCTCACTGCCATCGACGAGCAGTCCCCGGACATCGCGGGCGGGGTCAACCTCTCCTACGAGTGGCGGGTCCTCAAGTCCACGGATCCTCTGGACCGCACGGGCGCGGGGGATCAAGGCCTCATGTTCGGCTACGCCACCGACGAAACCCCGGAGCTCATGCCGCTTCCCATCACCCTGGCCCACCGCCTCACCATGCGCCTGGCGGAGGTGCGCAAGACGGGGCTTCTTCCCTACCTGCGTCCCGACGGCAAGGCCCAGGTCACGGTGGTCTACGAGGGGGATAGGCCCCTTTACGTGAAGACGGTGGTGGTTTCCGCCCAGCATTCCCCGGAGGTGGAGCAGGACCAGCTTCGTGAGGATCTCATCCGGGAGGTGGTGCGCCAGGCCATCCCCCCTGAGTACCTGAAGGAGGGGGAGACGGAGTACCTCATCAACCCCTCGGGCCGGTTTATCCTGGGAGGGCCCCATGCGGACACCGGGCTCACCGGGCGCAAGATCATCGTGGACACCTACGGGGGAGCGGTGCCCCACGGAGGCGGAGCCTTCAGCGGCAAGGACCCCACCAAGGTGGACCGTTCCGCCAGCTACTACGCCCGCTATATGGCCAAGAACCTGGTGGCGGCAGGCCTGGCCCGGCGGGCCCTGGTGGAGCTGGCCTACGCCATCGGCAAGGCCAGGCCCGTTTCCCTCAGGGTGGAGACCTTCGGCACCGGGACCTTGCCCGATGAAAAGCTCACGGAAATCGTGAAGCGGGTCTTTGACCCCAGGCCCTTGGCCATCATCGAGGAGCTGGACCTCCTCCGTCCCATCTACACCCCCA
>Ga0101942_100327_pt1 | contig 21596 bp, 18 predicted proteins | sample DewCreD2012metaG_4_FD_75243 | JGI IMG/M metagenome (GOLD analysis project Ga0101942, IMG submission 75243) | Hot spring sediment bacterial and archeal communities from British Columbia, Canada, to study Microbial Dark Matter (Phase II) - Dewar... ...
GCATACCTCGTTTGAGGTGGACGTGGTCTCGCTCCACGTCCACGAGCGCATCTCCACCAGGGCCATCCTGGACGCGGTCCGCAGGCCGGAGCCTTTGCAGATGGATCTTTTCGGCGAGACGCCGCTTCCGGCCGACCAGCAGATCGAGTTCTACAAGCACGAGGTGGGCTGGGCCAACCGCCTAATCCTGGGCGATTCCCTGCTGGTGATGAACTCGCTGCTGGTCAAGGAGGGGATGGCGGGCAAGGTGCAGATGGTCTACATCGACCCGCCCTACGGGATCAAGTACGCCTCTAACTTCCAGCCCCGCATCGACCGCCGCGATGTGAGGGACAAGGACGAGGACCTCACCCACGAGCCGGAGCAAATCAAGGCCTACCGGGACACCTGGAAGCTCGGCATCCACTCTTACCTCACCTACCTGCGGGACCGGCTGCTTTTGTGCCGGGAACTCCTCCACGAGTCCGGCTCCATCTTCGTGCAGATCAACGACGAGAACCTGCATCTGGTGCGGTGCCTGCTGGATGAGGTGTTCGGGAGGGAGAATTTTGTAAGCGTCATCAGCTTCGTGAAAACCAGCGGCAAGGGCGGGGCGCTGCTGGACGTGGTCAACGATTTTCTTCTCTGGTACGCCAAGGACAAAGCCCAGGTGAAATACCGTCAGCTCTTTCTGGAGAAAGAACTGGGAGAAGAGGGTACCAAAGGTTACCAGCACGTGCAACTTCCAGATGGCACCCGCCGCCGCCTGACCAGCTCAGAGCTCGAATCACCCACTCTCCTCCCAGAGGGCGTCCGGGTGTTCAAGGCGGACAATATGACGTCGCAGAGCGGTAGCGAGTCCACCCGCTTTCCCGTGGAACTCGAAGGCAGGACCTTGACTGTGAGCAGGAACTACTGGAAGACCAACAAGGAAGGGATGGAGCGGCTACGGCAGGCGGAGCGCCTGTTTGCTGTAGGGAACACGCTCAGCTATGTCCGTTTCCTGGACGAGATTCCCACGCGGCCGTTAACCAATATCTGGACGGATACCGGCATTGCTGGCTATGGCGACCCGAAGGTTTACGCTGTCCAGACCAATACGAAAGTCGTCGAGCGCTGCATCCTGATGACCACCGACCCGGGCGACCTGGTCTTCGACCCCACCTGCGGCTCGGGCACGACGGCGTACTGCGCGGAGAAGTGGGGCCGGCGCTGGATCACTTGCGACACCTCGCGCGTGGCGCTCGCCATCGCCCGCCAGCGGCTCATGACCGCCAAGTTCGATTACTACGAGCTGAAAGACCCCGAGCGCGGCCCGGCCGGGAGCTTCAACTACGAGACCGTGCCCCACATCACCCTGGAGAGCATCGCCAGGAACACCGAGATTGACGCCATCGCCGCCCAATACCAGCCGCAGATTGATCAGGCGCTGGCAGGTCTCAATGCGGCGCTCAAAGGCAAGCCCATAAAAATCCCCGTCTCAGAAGGTGGCAGGGCCGGGCGGGTCGTGGATTTCTCGGCTCTCGACACCGAGACGGTGACCCTGCCCACCGGGCAGGTCGTGAAGGTAAATGAGCTCCTGGAATGGGAGGTGCCCCGGGAGGTGCCGCATCCGGTATGGCCCGAGGAGGCGCAGCAGGGTTACCAGAAGCTTCTGGAGCTGAAGCGCTCCGGGAGGCTGGGCGCTGAAAACGAGGCGGAGCCGCTTCTGGAGACGATCTGTCGCCTCACGGGGCACCGCTGGAAGAGCCTGGGTGAAGTGCCCGACCCGATGCCGCCGGAGGACTGGCCCGAGGAGGCCAAGGAAGCCCTGCGCCGCTTCTGGGAACTCAAACGGGCCAAGCGCAAGGAGATCGACGAGAGCATTCGGCGCAGCGCCCCGCGGGAGACGCTCTACGACCGTCCGAAGGTGAGGCGGGGTGTGGTCCGGGTCTCCGGTCCCTTCACGGTGGAGGCCATCCCGGTGCCGGCGGTAGAAGACCCGACCGGGGTGCCCATCCCGCAGTTCGAGGCGGAGGAAGCCCAGGCCCGCGTGAGCGACCGCGGAGGGGACTACCTGACCACGATGATCAACCTCCTCAAACAGCAGGGCGGCGTCCTGTTTCCCGGCGGCAAAAAGCTCGAGCTGACCAACTTGCGCCCGCTCAATCTGGGCTACCTGCACGCCGAGGCGGAGGCCCAGCAGAACGGCAAGGCGGTGCGAGTGGCGGTCAGCTTCGGTCCGCAGCATGGGCCGGTGATCGCACACCAGGTGCATGAGGCGATCCCGACCGCCAAGATGAACGGGTACCAGGTGCTGCTTTTCGCCGGCTTCGCCTTCGACCCGGAGGCGCAGGCGCTCATCCAGAAGACCCCCGTCGCGGGACTCCAGGTGCACTTCGCCAACGTCGCCCCGGACGTGCTCGTAGGGGATCTCCTCAAGACCACGCGGGCAAGCCAGATCTTCACCGCGTTCGGCCAGCCCGACGTGCGCATTCAAAAGCAGAAGGAGGGTACCTTTGTGGTGGAGCTGCGGGGGGTGGACATCTACGACCCGCTGAGCGGTGAGGTCCACTCCACCCGGGGCGAGGACGTGGCGGCCTGGTTTCTGGACACCGATTACGACGGCCGGACCTTCCACATTTGCCAGGCCTTCTTCCCGGGCGCCCCCGACGCCTGGGAGAAGCTCCAGCGGGCCCTCAAGGCCCAGATTGACCCTGAAGCCTTCGAGCGCATGCGGGGCACCGTCTCTTTTCCCTTCCAGCCCGGTGAGCACCAGCGCATTGCCGTGAAGGTGATTGATTTTCGGGGGAATGAGGTAGTCAGGGTCCTATCCCTGGAAACACCGGATGGGCTCGCTGAGCGTTTGGATGGACGAGCCGGAGAAAGGCAACATGTTGGTCGTAGCCGGGGTCACAAGGGAGTGGGTTGACGCTGTCCGTGCCAACCATTCCAGTTCCTGGGAACTGGATCGCTTTAAGGCCGTAAGCGTTCGCTTTCGAAGGCGACACGGGAACCCAGACTTCTTTGGGGATGGTTTCGTCTTGTGGCCTTGGCAGAACGAGTTATGGACGTCGCTCCAACGAAGCCTGAGGTAGACAATGTCATTGCTGGTCGAGAACCCCATCCTTAACTCGCCGTTTGCAGAGCCCACGCGCTACTGGGCTTACGAAGAAGGGCAGCCGGTGCTCAAGGAAGGGCGTCGGCCAGCGGGTTACTACTTCAAGGCCCGGACGCGCGGGCCGCAGATGGCCATGCTGGAGGAAGAGTTCGTCCCGCTGGACTTGGTCAACACCATTCGGGAACGGCTCAAAGCGTGGCGTGTGCGGGGGTACCCGGGCGTTACTCCGATCACCCGTCAGCTGCTCACCCACTGGAACAACCCCGAGCGGGAGCGCAAGCTCTTCTTCTGCCAGCGGGAGGCGGCCGAGACCCTCATCTGGCTGGTGGAGGCCTCCCCGGCAGAAAAGCAGGGGATTGTGATCCCCAGGGACAACGGCTTGGTCCGGTACGCCTGCAAGATGGCCACGGGCTCCGGAAAGACCGTGGTCATGGGCATGGTCATCGCCTGGCAGGTGCTCAATAAACTTGCCAACCCGCAGGACAAACGCTTTTCCGATGCTGTGCTTCTGGTCTGTCCCAACCTCACCATCCGGGAGCGTCTGCAGGTACTGCTACCCTGGAAGCCCGGCAACTACTACGAGAAGTTCGACCTGGTCCCGCGTGGGATGCTGGAGCGCCTCCAGCAGGGCCGCTTCCAGGTCACCAACTGGCACCTCTTCCAGCCCCGGGACGACAGCCGGTCCCGTAGCGTTGTCCGGCGGGGTCCCGAAAGCGACGCCGCCTTCTGCCGCCGGGTGCTCAAAGAGCTGGGCAGCAAGGGGAACCTTCTGGTCATCAACGACGAAGCCCATCACGCCTACCGGCCGGCGCCCCTGCCGGAGGAGGAGCGGGCGCGGCTCTCCCCGGAGGAGGTCGCCGAGCGGGAGGAGGCCACGGTCTGGGTCGGCGGCCTGGACCGAATCAACGCCGTCCGCGGCATCAATTTCTGCGTGGATTTTTCGGCGACGCCTTTCTACATCAAAGGCAGCGGCTATGAGGAGGGCGCGCCGTTCCCCTGGGTCGTCTCGGATTTCGGCCTGGTGGATGCGATTGAGTCTGGCATCGTCAAGATTCCGCGTGTGCCCGTAGACGACAACACCGGGGCGCTCATCCCCAAATATTTCCGGCTGTGGGAGTGGGTCAACCAGCGGCTGCCCGCCTCGGAGCGCCAGACGGCCCGGCGCCGGGCCAAGCCCGAGTCGGTGCTGCGGGAGGCGGAGGACGCCCTGGCCACCCTCGCCTCGGAGTGGAAGCGGACCTTCGAGGAGTTTCAGAAGGCCGGCTCGCCTGTGCCGCCGGTCATGATCGTGGTGTGCGACAACACCGACCTGGCCAGGCTGGTCCATGAGCACATCGCCGGGGGGAACGTCCTCCGGGAGCTGGAGGGGGAAGCCACCTTCCGCATCGACACGAAGCTTCTGGCCGAGGCGGAGGCGGCCTACGAGGGCGAAACCAGGGCCGAGGCCGCCGAGCGGCTGCGCAGGGTGGTGGACACCATCGGCAAGCTGGAGTGGGAAGGGGAAGGCGACCCGCCCGGCAAGAATATTCGCTGCGTGGTCTCGGTGGGGATGCTCAACGAGGGCTGGGATGCCCAGAACGTGACGCAAATCCTGGGCCTGCGGGCGTTCACCTCCCAGCTTCTCTGTGAGCAGGTGGTGGGCCGGGGCTTAAGAAGGCTTAACTACGACGATTTTTCCGAGCCGGAGTACGTGGACGTCTACGGGGTTCCCTTCGAGGTTATCCCGGTCAAGAAAAAGCCCAGGAGCTCCGCCGAGGTCCAGCGGGTTTCCACCCTCGTCCGGGCGCTTCCCGAACGGAAGCACCTGGAGATCACCTTCCCCCGGGTGGAGGGCTACGTCTTCGACGTGCGGCAGCGGATCCGGCTCAATCTTAGAGATGTTCCCTACCTCCAGCTCGACCCCGGGCAGGCGCCCACCGAGGTGACGGTCAAGCCGGCGGTGGGGTACAGGATTGGGCGACCCGACCGGCTGGGGCCCGGCCCCGAGGCGGTCCACGACCGCAACCCCTTTCACCGGGAGAAGCGGCTGCAGGCCACGGTCTACGAGATCGCCGCCGAGCTCACCCGGCGGCTGAAAGAGAAGGGGGAGGATTGGAGCGCACGGCACATCCTGTTCCCCCAGGTGCTTGCCGCCGTCTGGCAGTACCTGGAGGAGCGGGTGGTGGTCGTCGACCCGGACACGCCGCTGGAGGAGGTTGCCCTGCTCAGGTACAGGCAGCACATTATTGAGCGGCTGATGGCGGCCATCGAGCCGGACACGGAAGCGGGGGAGCCGCCTCTCCTGCCCGTCATCGAGCGGTTCCGTCCGGTCGGCTCCACTTCGGAAGTTCTCTTTCGCACGGTCCGCCCCTGCGTGGGCACAACTAAAAGCCACATAAGCCACGTGGCGCTGGATGCGCCGGTGTGGGAGCACACCGCGGCGTATCAGTTGGAGCACATCCCCGAAGTTATCGCCTACGCCCGCAACGACCACCTGGACTTCACCATCCCCTACGAGTGGCAGGGAGTGAGGCACGAGTACCGACCGGACTATCTCATCCGCCTGCGCTGTGCGAACGGGCGGGAGGTGAAGCTCGTCCTGGAGGTGAAAGGTTTCGAGACGGAGCAGGACCGGCAGAAGGAGGCGGCGGCCCGGCGCTGGGTGCGGGCGGTGAACCACCACGGTGAGTTCGGCCGATGGGCATTCGCTCTGTGTAAGGACCCTGCGCGGCTGAGAATCGTCCTGGAAAAGGAGGTCGAGGCGCTCTGCAGCGTTGGAATTTAGCCGGCCTACCAACGTCGTTTGCCTGGTTGACGCGTTTTCGTCGTTTGGTGCGGGACTATGAGCGCTTACCCGAGACCTTAGCGGGTTTGCACTTTGTGGCCTTTGCCATGCTGCTGGCCCAGAGGCTTGTGGAACTGCTAGGCAAAGTCATTAACAGCCTCTAGCTTCGCTGACGCACGGATCGTGGGAGAGGTGGCAGGGAAGCCTAGGCTCCCTACCTGGTGGGGGGTCGGCGCGCAGAAATGTGCGCTTTGGCTAACCAGGAGCCTGCCGTCCACCCGGTAGGCCTGGATGCCCCCGTCGGGCCCGTAGAGGGGCTCGGCGAAGCGGTACGCGCCCTCGGCCAGGGGGAAGAGGCCCTGGTGGCGGGCGAAGGGCTCGGGCTCCGAGGGGTCCACCAGGTAGTCCCGCCCCTTGAGCCGGAGGACGGCCACGGCGTGCCTCAGGTTGCTCTCCCGGCCCTCGGGGTTCTTCCAGACCATGTAGACCCCCGCAGGGTAGCCCGCCTGGAGGACGCCAAGGGCATGGCCCTCTGGGAGAGCGGCAAGGGCGTGGCCCCAGGGGCCGAGGCGCTAGGGAAGGCGGCCTACGTGGTCTTCAAGCTCCCCAAGGCCACCTACCGCTACCCCGTGGTCAAGAAGGGCATGGCCCTGGAGGAGCTCGAGGTCAAGGTGGGGAAGCGGGTCTACACCTTGGGCACGCTGCTCAAGAACCGGAACGTGGCCGTGGGGAAGGACGGAAGCCTCATGCCCCTGAAGGCGGCCAAACCCTCCTCCAAGAAGCCCTAACCCTGGAGTAGGAGCGGTTTACCCAAGTCCCTTCCTGAGGCTGCTGGCCCCCAGCTCGGGGGCCAGCGGTCTTCCTCGCCTATACGCGTGAGGAACCTCGCAGCTCCTCATCTACAAGAATGGCGGTCCATCCCCACGTGCGTGGGGACTACATTATTTACCCTATTAGCCCCAGAACGGAAAAAGCCGGTCCATCCCCACGTGCGTGGGGACTACGGGCGCATATAGGAAGGGGGAAGAAAATGGCAGCGGTCCATCCCCACGTGCGTGGGGACTACGATACGGGGCCGTCCGAGGGGGAGACCGTAGTCGGTCCATCCCCACGTGCGTGGGGACTACCACACGCTGGATCTCGTGGGCCCGGAGGAGGGCGGTCCATCCCCACGTGCGTGGGGACTACGGGCGCTCATTTCTCCCATCGGCCCGCGGCTGCGGTCCATCCCCACGTGCGTGGGGACTACAGGCCCCCGAGGACCGGCCCCCGAGGGCTTGACGGTCCATCCCCACGTGCGTGGGGACTACGACTCGGCTCGCTTTCGCCTCTAGATCGTGCTGCGGTCCATCCCCACGTGCGTGGGGACTACGGGGTCGTTCCGCTGGGGGCCGTGTACGCCTACGGTCCATCCCCACGTGCGTGGGGACTACATGATCCACCACGCTGTAGTTGTCCGTGGAGAGCGGTCCATCCCCACGTGCGTGGGGACTACGAAGAGCTCGGCGAGCAGGGCCTCGAGTTCGGCGGTCCATCCCCACGTGCGTGGGGACTACACAAGCTCCTCGTCGTCCCGGAGGAGAGGCGTCGGTCCATCCCCACGTGCGTGGGGACTACGAAAAAATCATTGCGCCCGATGTCGGATTTTTCGGTCCATCCCCACGTGCGTGGGGACTACCTTTCCAGCTCGTCCTGGCCGGCCCGCCGACGCGGTCCATCCCCACGTGCGTGGGGACTACAGTTTAGCCCCATAGGGGCAGCATGGCAATACCGGTCCATCCCCACGTGCGTGGGGACTACGCGAACCCGGACGACATGGGAATTCCCCCAATCGGTCCATCCCCACGTGCGTGGGGACTACGCATGGCCTGTGCGTGGGGGGGCCTGCCACGCTCGGTCCATCCCCACGTGCGTGGGGACTACGAAACCCATGACGGAAAATGGGCCCGAACCGGCGGTCCATCCCCACGTGCGTGGGGACTACGCCCCGTCTGTGCCGGGAATTTCTTTGGAGTCGGTCCATCCCCACGTGCGTGGGGACTACGTCGTGGAGAACCCGGGCGTAAAGACTCTAACCGGTCCATCCCCACGTGCGTGGGGACTACGCCTCCCCCCTCCATCCCGGTTGCGGCACCAACGGTCCATCCCCACGTGCGTGGGGACTACACTTGACCAGGACAGCAAAAATGCCGCTTCACCCCCCATTATGTGTACTTTGGGGAATGGTTACGACCTTTGGTTTTCAAGCTGCCCTTCGGAACCCTTGGCGAGGCGCTTCTGGTACCTCTCAACTTGCCTGGACAGCTTCTCTGCCTTTCGCGCCGCCTCGGCGTTCCGAACACTCACCATCACTATACCATCAAAGTCCCGCAGGAAGCGATCTGGGTAGCCGTGAAGCCGCAAGGCGAAGCCCTGCTCGTTGTTGGTACGGTAGGCGAGGGCCACCCTGCCGCCCTCGGCCTTCTCCACGGCCCGCTCCCAGAGGAGTTCCCGCACCGTGGCGCTAACCCGGCCCACGAAGACCCCGGTGTCCACCTCCACCAGGAAGCGGGTGAGGTCCCCCCTAAGACTCTTCGGAACCTTCTCCAGGATCATCACCACCATAAGCCACCCCGCCCTCCACCTCCCCCTCGAGGTCCCAAAGGCCCCCAGGACGGGTTGGGTCCTCTTCCACCGGGTCCTCGTCCTCAGGAAGGCCCAAGCCCCGGAAAAGCTCCAGGAGGTCCTCGGCCATCCGCTCCAAAAGCCTTCCCTCCTGAATGGCCTCCCGCAACACCCGGCGCACCCTACGTTCCACCCCCTCCTCGGACTCCGCCACGGTGCGGAAAGCGGCCGGCACGAGGTAATCCGCCTTGTAGAGATCGGCGATATCGTAGACAAAGGAGAGGAGCTTCCCCGTGTGGATGAAGCCCAGGGCAGGGCTAAAGCCCATGGAGACGATGGCGGCGTGGGCGAGGCCGTAGAGGTAGCTCGCCCCGCTGGAGAGAGCCCGGTTCACCGGGTCCGCCGCCCGCCAGTTGCCTCGGTCGTAGCTCCGGCCGTACCAGGGCACGCCCGTCTCCCGGCTCCAGCGGGCGTAAGTCTCCCGCACCCGCACCCCCTCAAGGCCCCGCACCTGTTCCAGGGTCAGGCCCTCGGGCAGGGGCTCGGGGAAGCGCATGCGGTAAAGCCGCATCACCACCTGGAGGTGCAGGGCCGGTTCGGCCCAGGCCCGGGCCTGGCGGTAGAGCCGGGCGGCGCTCCGGGTGTCTCCCAGGCCCTGGGCGTAGAAGCGGGCCACCCCTTCCCCCACCCAGGCCACGGTGCATCCGTTTTCCGCGAGGAGACGGATGGCGGCGTGGGTGATGCGGGTGCCGGGACCCAGGAAGAGGACCCCAAGCCCCGCCACCGGGGCCAGGGTGAGGCCTTCTTGGTCGTAGATGCCGATGCCCCCCGCCTCCCGCTCCACCACGGCGTGCTCCACGTAGAGGTAGGAGAGGCCATCCCGGAACTTGGGAAGCTCCTTGAGGTTCCTGGCGCTGGGCACGGGGGGCATGGGCCCTCCTAGGGAGCGAGGGAGAGGAGGCCGAGGCCGAGGGCCTTGCCGGGGCCTATGCCCCGCTTCAGGGTGGCCTGTGCCTTCCCCGGGTCCACCACCTCGAGGCGCCCCTCAAAGAGCACCGCCTGGACCTGGACGAGCCTCCTCTCGCCCCCTTCCCCTTTGCCGCGGCGGGCTTCTAGAAAGGCGTCCTGGAGGATGCGGACCAGGGGCCCCTGCTCCCCCTCAAGAAGGCGGAAACCTCCTTCCAGAAGCCGCCTCTCCAGCCAGGCGACCTTCTCCGCCGGGGTCTTCAAGGCCACCCGCTTCCCCGTGGCCGCGAGGCGCTTGGCGGGGTTCGCCCGGAGGCGGAAGCGGAGGCGCTGTCCAGGGCGGAGGGCTGGCTCAAAGGGCTTCGGGGGCAAGACCTCGGCGTACCCCTCCTCCAGCACGCTCCAGTCGGGCTTGGTGAGGGTCTGCACCAGGACCACGGGGGGTTCCAGTCCCCGGGTGGGCTCGAGGCGCCAGAGAAGCCGCTCCCCTCCTTCCTTAAGGGCCTCGGACACCGCCTTGGAGAGGGTGCGGTGCATCTCGTAGGGGTTCGCCAGGTCCCGCCGGGCCGCCTTAGAAGCCGGGTTCAGCACCAGCTTGCTAAGCCACATGGGCCACCTCCCACGTTGGGGGGCCTTCTGGCACCGCTTCTTTGGGAAGCACCTCCTCCCGCACATACCGGGCGGCGAAGCGGCGCTCGCTGAAGGGCCCCGCGGGCTGGTCGTAGACCAGGCGGCCCTCCCCGGCCTCCAGGACCAGGAGGAGGTCCCCCCGAGGCCTTCCCCTCGCCAGGTAGGGGTAGGCCTTGAGGGCCTCCGCCAAGGGGGCCTCGAGGAAGCCGTCGGGCAGGTAGGGCGGGGGGCTTGGCACGTAGCCCTTGCGGCCCAGGTAGAGGGGGAAGCGGGGGCGCTTCAGGGCGTTATGGAGCTCGCGAAGGAACTCCCCGTCCCCCTCGAGGCCCACCAGGAAGGCGGCGTCGGAGAGAAAGTACCGCCAGCTCTGCACGTCCCTCTTGTCCCCCAGGTTGGCGGCGAGGACGTTCTGGGCCGTCTGGTAGTCCACCTTGAGCACCCCCTTCCGGTCCACCCGCACCCCCATGCGGAGGGAGGCCAGGTCGGAGATATCCTCCCTCCGGTCCCGGCCCAAGGCGGCGGCCAGGAGGCCCACTACCCCGCTTTTCGTGGGGTAGGGCCAGGTGTCCCGGTGGTCAAAGCGGCTCCGGGTGCCCCAGGACTGCAGGGGGCCTTGGAGCCTGAGGAGGAGGACGGCCACGCTACACCCCCAGAAGCGCCCTTACGGCCTCCGCCACCCTCTCCTTGAGGACCTTCAGGTCCTCTAACCGAGGAACCCCGTCCCCCTGCGCTTCCGTGAGGTCCAGGGCCCCCTTCCACTCGGGGCTGAGGGGCCCGTAGAAACGGTCAAACTTGGCCCATTCCCTAAGGAGGGCCTCGGCGGAGAGACGGGAAAGGGGCTGGTCCTCCTTGGGCCACACGGGCCGTTCAAAGGCCGTGGCCAGGTTCCGGGGCATCCCCTCCCCGGCCCGGAAGGCCACGAAGAGGGGCGGGTTGTGGGCGGCGAAGCTGTTCTGCTTGCCCGAGGGCAGGGTGAGGGCGAAGGCCTCGAGGAAGGCCAGAGCCCCCTTGAGGGCGAGCTCCTTGTCCCCTTGGAGGTTTTCCAGGAGCTTTTCCAGGTCCACCACGGCGTAGCGGTAGAGGGTGGCGGAGTAGAACTCTACGTCCCCCATCATCCCGGCCCCCGTCTCCTCCTTGGGGTTGAGGTCGTCCACGGCGGTGTAGAAGTCAAACTCCCGGTCCACCTTATGGGTGCTTAGGGCGTGGGCCACCTGGGCTGCGGCGTCCACCCCGAGCTCGGGCCGGTCGGCGAGCATCCGGCCGAAGAGAGCCAGGTCCACGGCCTTGCCGCCGTCCAAGACCCGCTCCAGGGCCTTTTTGAGGTCGGAGGGGACCTCCGCCTTTTTCTTCCCCTTGACCTCCCCGGAGAGGGCCTCGAGGTTCTCCCGGATGCCCTGGGCCAGGGCGTCAAGCTCGCGGTTTCCCAGGAAGAGCAGGTACTCCGTCCGCCCCTCCTTCACCCCAAAGCCTAAGGCGTTCAGGGCGTTCTCTATGGCCCTATAGGCAAGCTCCTCCTCCACGCCCTTAACCCTCCGGAGAAGCTCCTCCACAAGCCGCTTGGTCCGCACCGCCCGCTCCTCCTCGGAAAGGAGGGGCCAGTCCTTGAAGGCCACCCGCACCGCCCGCTTCTGGGCCTGGCTGGAGATCCTGGCCCGCCTAAAGCCCCCGAAGAGGGCGTCCTTGGGGCTTCCCGTGTCGTCCCGGTTCAGGTTACTCGGGGCCACCGTCTGCAGGATGTGCACTTCCAGAAGCTTCACGCCTCCACCTCCTTCTTTTCCTCTTCCGAAGCCTCGGCACTGTAGAACTCCCTCGCCCAGCGGGCCTGGATGGGCCGCTCCGGGGAAAACCAGCGCAATAGGTCATCCAGAAGCTGGGCGAAGTCCAACCCCCCTTCCACCAGGGCTACCGCCTGGCGCAGGCGGAAGGCGATCTGGTCGCGGTCCACCTCCAAGAGGGCGAGGAAGCGCTTCTCCACACTAGCCGAGCCCTGGGCCTTCTCCCGGAGGGCCTGGGCCAGGGTCCGCCCGGCCTGGTGCTCCCCGTCCTTCAGGGCGTAAAGGGCCGCCACCAGGTAATAGGCCTCCCGCTTCCAGCCCTCTCCCTCCACGAAGGGCTCCACGTAGGGCATGGCCTTGGGGTAGGCCCCCGGGGGAAAGGCCAGGCTCCGCCTCAGGGCCGCCCGGGCCGGCGTCCAGGCTTTCTGGTCCTGAAGGCGCTTCAGCCCCTCCAAAAACCGCTTTCCTTGGCTCACGCTCTCACCTCCTCAAGGTAGCTCCTTCGGAGCCGACTCCTGAGTGTCCACCTGGCGCATTAGGCGCGCGAAGAGCTCTTCCCCCAAGGCCTTGGCCTTCAGGTGCCTCGCCCCCGTGCCCAGGAAAAGGCGGGTGGCCGCCCAGGCCTCCCGGGCCGCCCCTCCCAGCTCTTCCCGCCACAGCTCCAGGGAAGACCCCTCCTCCACCCGGGCGAGAAAGCGGGGGAAGGCCCCGTCCAGGGCGTGCCAGTAGAGGCGCTTCAGGGGGAGGGAGTCAGCGAATCCCGTAAGCTCCCGTAGGTCCCGCTCTCCCACCACCGCCCGGGCCACCCGAAGGGCCAAGCCCTGTAGACCCTGCCCCAGCTCTTCGGCGGCCTTTAGGGCCTTTTCTAGGTTCTCCTCTCCTTTTGGGCAAAGGAGCCCAGGCGGCAAGGGGTAGACCTCCCGGCGCACGTCCAGGACCTTGGCTTGGTCCGAAACCTGGCCCAGCACCCTCAGGGCCACCCGGACTTCTCTGCCCTCCTCCTCCAGCTCTCCCTGTAGGTTTTCGGCGTGCTCCACGGTGGCGGCCACCTTGCCTCCTTGCCTCGGAAGCATGGCGGAGAAGTCCCGCCAGAAGCTTCTCTCCCCGGTCATGCGAAGGGCCACCAGGTTGCCTCTGCTGTCTAGGCGCTGGGCCACCATGGGGTCGCGGTGGGGAGCCTCCAGGGGCTCCACCCCGGGGCCGTACCCCATGAAGCGCACCCCGTCCCCCTCGTCTAAAAGGCGCACCCCCCGGGCGGGCCAGGTGTAGAGCCGGGTGCGGCCGGAGAGGGGCCACCGGGTCCTGCCGCCCTCGATGTCGGCGAGCCTCAAAGGCGACACCTCCCAGATGGGGGCGTCCTCCTCCGGGACGTAGGGAACCAGGTTGAGGAGCAGGGTTTCCAGGAGGTTTTCCCCGCCTGCCAGGAAAAGGGCGGGGCGGGCCACGGGAGCGTCCTTGGCTGAGCCCACCCCAAAGCGGCGGAGGAGCCCACCGAGGGCGAAGGTCTGGTGCACGAGGAGCGCCCGGGCGGCCTGAGCGTAGGTGGCCGGGGGGAGGTTCTCTTCGGTGCTGTGGTCAAAGAGGGTGGGGTTGTTGCCGCTCGCGAGCTCGGGGAGGAGCTTGCTCCAGGGGAGGGGGTTAGGCTCCGCCGGAAGATCCGCCACCTGAAAGAAGGGGGCCTCGGGGTGGAAGAGGAAGAAGCGGTCCCGGAAGCGGTTCAAGTAGTCCCGGATGGGCCCCTCGGGAAAGCGCCCGGCCCGCCACCATTCCAGGACGTGCTCCAGCCGCCGGGGCCCCATAAAGGCCCGGTGGAGCGCCGCCAGGAGAAGGCGGTAAAGGGCAGCCTCCTCCAGGGGGGAAGGGGTTTCTATGCGGGTGAGCTCGTGGGCCCGCAAGAGGGCCTCCCCGATCCCCACCTCCACCACCCGCCCGTCCTTTAGGACGGGGATCCAGGGTTCCTCCACTAGGTTGAACTTCGCTTCCAAGCTCCCCACCTCCTTACCCTAAGCTAAGCCCGGTTCCCGACATCCACTGACAGATTCAAACGGGCCGGTAGACCACCCCGAGCTCCGGGTCCAGCTCCACCCGGAAGGCCCCTGTGCCGGACCCGAAGACCCGCCCCATCTCTAAGGGGCGGAGGCCCCGCAGGAGGCCGCTTTTTTTCCAGGCGCTGGGCGGGTCCTCCCGGAGAAGGGTCTCGGGTATGGGATGGCGGGAAAGCCGCACCGCCCGTCGAAAGAGGGCCTCGGCCTCCTCAAGATAGCTCCTTCGGAGCTGACCTGGGGAGATCTCCCCAGAGAGGGGCGCCCTCCGCCGCCCCTCCCGGTCCAGGAAAAGCCCCTCCCCCACCCGGAAGAGGGGGACCACGGCCACACTGGGGTCGCCCAGGCGGGTGAGGAGGCGCTGAGTCTCGGCCTTCTCCTCGTCGTCTTCGAGGCGCTCCTGGGCTACCAAAGCGCCTTCGTCCCCGTAGGCGAGGAGGCGGTCCAGGCTGCTCAGGGAGAACTTTTTCGCGGTTTTTTCTTCTTTCTCGCGCCGGGCCTGAAGGCGCCTTAGGCTCTTCCTTGCTCGCTCCCGCAGGCCCTCGGGAAACCTTTCGGGATCTTCCTCCTCATAGACCTCTTCCAGGAGAGCCTCGAGGTCCTGGGGAATACAGAGGGAGGCTTTGCCCTCGAGGGCCCTCCAGGTGGCGAGGAGAACGTACTCCTCATAAACCTCGTCCCAGTAAAGGGGCTTCCCGAAGTCCAGGTCCCCGGGTACGCCCAGGCGGAGCCGGGGACGCGCGTGTCCTTTGGGCCTCGGCCGCTCGTGGCGGTGGAGCCTCCCGGCCCGCTGGAAGACCAGGTCCACCGGGGCCAGGTCGGTGTAGAGGAGGTCAAAGTCCAGGTCCAGGCTCTGCTCCGCCACCTGGGTGGCCACCAGGATGGCCCGTTCGGGCCTGGGCCCCTCCTTGCCGAAGAGGGCGAGAGCCACGCTCTCCCGTAGGGCCCGCTCCTCGGCGGGGAAGCGGGCATGGAGGAGGAAGACCAGGGTGCCGTCGCCAAGAACCTTCCCCACCACCTCACCCCCACGCTCGGGCAGAGCCCTGCACACCTCCTCCCAGGCCTTCCCGCCCGAAACCCCTCCCAGGCGGCGCACCAGCGCTTCCAGGGTGAGCGCTTCCCCCTTCCCCAGAGCTTGGTAGAGGGCCTGGGCCCGGTCCACGGTGTTCACAATGGCCCCGAGGGCCCCGGGTAGGGCTTCCTTCAGGGCCTTTGCCACCTCCTCCACCCCCACGGGGACCTGCTCCAGGGCCAGTTCCACTTCCCGGCCGGGGGATAGGGAGGCGCAGCGCACGGCTTCTCCCTCCACCACCGCCACCCGGGGATAGGCTCCCAGGTCCTGGGCCAAGGCCTTCCCCGCCCAGGCCTCGAGGAGAGCCCTCCGACGGGAAGGGGGCAGGGTGGCGGTCATGACGATGACGCTGGAGCCCAGGGCCTTGAGCCACCTGAGGAGGGAGAGGAGGAGCCCCGAGGTGTAGACATCGTAGGCGTGCACCTCGTCCAGCACCACCACCCGGTTCATGAGGCCCCAGAGCCGCACAAAGTGGTGCTTGACCCGGAGCACCCCGAGGAGGGCCTGGTCCAGGGTGCCCACCCCGTTCGGGGCCAGCATGGCCCGCTTGCGGGCGGAAAACCAGGCCGAGGCCACGGCACCCCCTTCTCCCCCCCCATCCCACACTTGGGCGGGGCTGGCCCGCTCCAGGAGCTCGGCGTAGCGGGGGTTAAGGAGGGCAGTGCCGTGCTGGAGCTGGACCTCGGGCCTCTCTAGCACGCGCTCTAGGAAGGCCTGCACCCTTGGGAAGAGGCCGTTGGCCGTAGCCTGGGTGGGTAGGCCCAGGTAGAGGCCCCGATGGTGGAGGGCCCCCTGAAGGAGGTGGTGGGCGTAGAGGGCGGCCTCCGTCTTGCCCATGCCCATGGGGGCTTCCACCAGGACCAAAACGGGCTCCTCGGGGCTTCCCAGGACCTGGGGAAGCGTAGTCTGGAGGAGGTTGGGCCGAAAAGGGAAAAGCTCCTTGAAGTCCAGCCTCTCGGGAAGGCAGAAGTGCCTCCAGCCCAGTTGGTCCAAGGCCCTTTTGGCCAGTTCCATGGCCTCCTCCAGGTAGTCCGGGGCCATGGGGTCCCGGCCATAGGAGAAAAAGTTGGGGTCCGAGGCCACCCAGTCGGCGAAGGAGGCCAGGGCCATGACCCGAAGCACGGCCTCGGGCCTGGCCTCCCCACCTTCCAGCTCGGGTAGCCGGGCCCCGAGCCTTTGGAACAGCTTCTCTAGAAGCCACCTTCGGACCCCCCACCAAAGGGGGTCTTCCTGTTTGAGCTGGCGGCGGGCAGCTTTCTTCTCCTCGGCGCTCGCTGGAAAGCCGTGGTGGGCCCCGAGGGCGGCGGCCAGGTCGTTGGCCGCGCCCTCGGGGAGCCCCTTCTCCTTAAGGAGCCGCTTCAGGAGGAGCTCCGTGAAGACCCCGTGGGCCACCCACTCCAGGCCCTCCTCCAGGGGGAGGCCCGCCGCCTGCACCCGCCTCGCCCCCTCCTCCCAGGCCGCCTGAAAGACGGGGCTCGCCTTGCCCAGGTCGTGGAGGCCCACGAGGAGGGCCACCCAGGCCACAGCCTCCCCCGGGGAAAGGCCCCAGTCCTGGGCGTAGAGGGCAAGGGTCCGGGAAGGCTCGCGGAAGAGCACCGCCTGGGCCACCGCCGCCGTGTCCAGCATGTGGGCCAAGAGGGGGTGGAAGGGATCGCCGCTTTTAGCCCACAGGGCTAGGGCCGCCTTTTCTGCGCTCATGCGCCCACCTTAAGCGGGGTTCCCGACACCTCCTGTCGGGTTCCGTAGAGTTCCAAAAGCCGCCTCGCCTCCTCTAGCCAGAGGCGCCGGAGCTCCGGAGGGCTCAGCACCTCCACCCGGGGGCCGAAGCTTTGAATCCAGGCCAGGACTTCGTAGGGCACCCCGTCCTTGAAGGGAGCGGCCTCGAGGCGGGCGAGGAGGCTCCCGTCGGGAAGCTCCTCCTCAAGGTGTAGGCCGGGGTAGTCCCCCTCCAGAACCCGCCAGGCCACTTCGGGGGCGAAGCGGAGGCGCACTTCCACCCCCTTCTCCCGCACCCCCACCACCCCCCAGGCCTGGCGTAGGTAGGCCCTGGGGTCAAAGTCCTGGGGGATCTCGTAGGTCTCCTCCAAGAGGTGAGCGTTGCGCATCCGGGAGAGCTTAAAGGTGTGGACCGCCTTGTGGAAGGACCGCTCGTAGCCGATGGCGTAGAGGCCGAGGTTGACGCGGTTCGCTTCCAGGAAGTAGACCAGAAGCTCCTTGGGCCGCCAGTTTTTGGAGCCGCCCGAGCGGTACTCAAAGGCCAGCACCCTCCTCTCCAGAAGGGCCCGGGCCACGAGCTCCAGGGTGCGGCTATCCCCGCTTCGCGACTCTAAACCCTCCGCGCTCTTCAGAAGGAGCTCCCGAAGGGGCAAGGGCAGGACGCGGGCCAGTTTCTCCAAGGCGGTGCGGTACTGGCGGGTCGGGGCCTGGTGGTAGATGAGCCTCCCAGCGGCGAAGAGGGCCAGGGCCTCTACGGGGTGGAGGGGAGGGGGAAGGTCCCGGATGCCGTAGACCCCCCGGCGAAGGCGCTCCACGGGGTAGCCCAGCTCCCTTAGGGCTTCGAGGTCCCGCTCCACGGTGCGCTCGCTCACGCCGAAGCGCCGCGCGAGCTCCGTTACCCGGCAGGGCCGGAGCTTCAGGAGGTCGGCCAGCACAAGCAGTCGGGCGCTCTTGGTCTCCTGTCCCATGGAACCAGCTTAAAGCCACTTCCAGGGTTGCCATGCGAAGTCTGACCCTGCTAGGCTAGGGGTAGCCTCTTCTTTCCTCAGACCTACGCCTCGAGGCTGTGGAGCTTGACAACCTTACCTGCTCTATCTCCCCGAAAAGACACATAACGGGGGGTGAGCGGGTATTTTTGCTGTCCTGGTCAAGTGTAGTCCCCACGCACGTGGGGATGGACCGGATGGGGAATTTCCGCCCTCGTGACCCGAGGCGTAGTCCCCACGCACGTGGGGATGGACCAGCTGGGGAATGGGATCCATCATCGGCGAAAACGTAGTCCCCACGCACGTGGGGATGGACCGAACTCGCCCATCACCCGGCCGAAATGCAGAGCGTAGTCCCCACGCACGTGGGGATGGACCGGTTGGGGGGACAGCGATGTCCTCGTGGAGGCCGTAGTCCCCACGCACGTGGGGATGGACCCCATCCGCACTGTGTGGGCTAGCCGTGGGAAATACGTAGTCCCCACGCACGTGGGGATGGACCGTTTTCCGATGCGCTCTGTAGGCTCTCCACGGGGTAGTCCCCACGCACGTGGGGATGGACCGGATGTCGCGATCGGTCTCCACGGTCGGAATGCGTAGTCCCCACGCACGTGGGGATGGACCGCTCGTCGTGGACGGCAAGTACAGGCACCGCCGAGTAGTCCCCACGCACGTGGGGATGGACCGATGACCCGCCGATGGCGCTTGAGGGCGGGCCCAGGGTCTCCCTTCTCGCTCACCCGGTAGCGGCCTTCGGCCAGCTCGGCGAACTCGGTCTTGCGGTTGACGATGACCAGGTGGCGGTACCGCCCCTCCATGCGCTTCATCACCTCCCGGGCCAGGGTGGATTTCCCTGACCCAGACTTCCCCACAATGAGGAGGCGGAACGTCTGTCTACCGCCCATAATCCCTCCAGTTTGCCACTTTTACCCAGGTGAAGGCGGCGAAATCCCCTGTGTTTTCGGTGAGCAATGTGCGATTGTGTGCCCAAGCGGTCGCCGCAATCATTAGGTCAAACAGCTTCTTGTGGGGGTTGGGAAGCTTCGGCAGGTTCAGCTTCGCCGCTTCCCGCAGGGCCTTCCTAGCGGCCCTGCCCTCAAAAGGCAGGGCGACAAACCGCGCAAACATGGCCTCTACACTTCTCTCCTGCCTGGGATCAACAACAAACTCTCCGGTAGCGTACTCAACTTGCACAATAACTGAAGTTACGAGTTGCTCATCACTTAGTCGGGCAAGGAAACGATAAGCCTCCGGCTCGCCGCGCCGGAGGGCGATGAAGAAGTTGGTATCAAGCAGGGGGCGCTTTGGCAGCCTCATTCTTGCGCCTAACCTTGCGCAAGGGGTGGCGGCGTCCGGTTACCCGCTCTATGGCTTCCACCATCTTCCTGGCGTCCTCATCCGTTAGGGGAGGCATAGACTGGACGATCTTGAAGACTTCCTCTGCCTTCTTAGACTTGAAGACCAGACCTTCAGCTACCACGCTCTTATCTTATCTCAACCCTGGTACGCCTTCCACAGCTCCCACCCTGCCCACGCGGCCAGGGCAAAGGCCACCACGGTTTGGGCCGTCTCGCGTAGTCCCCACGCACGTGGGGATGGACCGGGCGCCTAGGGTCTACCCCTCGAGGCCCGCCTGGGCCTCGGCGAGCCGAAGGACCGCGGCCCAGTCCTCCTCCCCCATCCCCCTCGCCACCCCCTCCAGGAACCGGTCCAGGAGGAGGTGCCCGAGGGGCAGGGGCGTCTGGGTGGTGTCCGCCGCCTGGTGGATGAGGCGCACGTCCTTGAGCCCCAGCCGGAGCTTGAACCCGGGGGGGCTGAACCGCCTCTCCAGAAGGATCCGCCCGTAGGCCTCGTAGACCGGGGAGCGGAAAAAGCCCCGCACCACCTCGTAAAAGGCCTCCCGCCTCACCCCGTTCTTCTCCACCAGCACGTAGGCCTCGGCAAGGGCCTCCAGCATGCCGGCGATGAGGAAGTTCCCCCCGAGCTTCACCGCGTGGGCCAGGTGGGGGGCTTCCCCCACCTCATAGACCTCCACCCCCAGGGCCTTCAGGAGGGGCCTCGCCTCCTCCTCGGGGTCTCCCAACCCCGGGGGAACCGCTTTGGGCCAGCCTTCTGGGTCCTGGCCCTGGGCCTACCGTGGGCCTTTCTGGTGGGTCTCTCCCGCCTTTACCTCCAGGTCCATTACCCCTAGGACGTCCTCGGGGGCTGGGCCCTTGCGGTAGCCTGGACGCTATGGGTGTGGCGCTGGACGCCAAGTCGCTTCTAGAAACCCTCTCCTACCCCGGCCTCTTCGCCCTTCCCCTGGCGGAGACGGGACTTCTGTTCGGCTTCTTCCTGCCCGGGGATAGCTTCCTCGTCACGGTGGGCCTCTTCGCCGCCGCGGGGCACCTGGCCCTGGGCCCAAGCCTCCTCCTCCTTTTCCTGGGCTCTTTCCTGGGCCACCAGCTGGGCTACTTCTGGGGACGGCGGCTAGGAAAAGGGCTCAAAGCCCGGATGCGGCCCGAGCACTGGGAGAAAACGGAGGCCTTCCTCAGGCGCCGAGGGGCGCTGGCCCTCATCTTCGCCCCCCTGATCCCCGTGGTGCGCACGGGCATGCCCTTCGTGGCGGGGGCCTTCGCCTACCCCTACCCCCGCTTCCTTTCCCTCTCCCTCCTGGGCACCCTGCTCTGGACCCAGGGGGTGACCCTCTTGGGCTACTTCCTGGGGCGGGCCCTGCCGGGCCTGGACCGTTACCTCCTCCTGGTGGTGGGCCTGGTGGTCCTCGTCTCCCTCCTGCCTGCCCTTTGGGAGGCCAGGCGGCGGTGAGGTGGGCGGGCGGCGGCCACCCGGGAGCGGGTACCCCGGCTAGGAGGGGCGCTTCCTTTGGTACATGGCCCGGTCGGCCGTGGCCAGGACCTCGGCCAGGGGGAAGGAGCCCGCGGGGGCAAAGCCCACGGAAACCCCGGGGAAGCGGCGCTTGACGCGCTCCTCGAGGGAGGCTCCGTCCCCGAGCCCCAGGTGAAGGCCCACGAACTCATCCCCCGCCAAGCGGTAGAGGGCGTCCCCCTCCCGGGACTCCTCCCTCAGGATCCGGGCGAAGCGCTTGAGGTACGCGTCCCCCGTGGCGTGCCCTTCGCGGTCGTTGACGGCCTTCAGGCCATCCAGGTCCCAGAGGGAGAGGGCCAGGCGCAGGCCCTCCCGGTGGGCCAGGGCCTGGTAGCTCGGGAAGTCCCGCTCCAGGGCACGGCGGTTGGCAAGCCCCGTGAGGGCGTCGGTGAGGGCCTCGCTCTGGACAAGGGCTTGCAGGCTTTGGAAGCGGCGGATGAGCCAGTGCACGCTGACGCCCGCCACCAGGGCGGGCACGCTGCTGGCGGCGAGGAGGAGCCGGCTCTCCAGGCTGGGCCAAGGAGGGAGGAGGAGGATCCCGAGCCCCGCCGCCAGGCCCGGCCATCCGGCGAAGGCGGCCAGAACGTAGATCCCCATGGTCTGGAAGGCCCCGATCGCCAGCCGCCACTCCGAGGGGGCAAGCCCGGGGGCCACGGCCTGGGGAGGGCTCACCAGGGTGTGGGTGGCGGTGAAGACCGCGGTCCCCAGGTGGAAGGCGATGGCGGCCCCTTCCCGTTCCGGGAAACGCCAGGCGAGCAGGCGGGCCGGGGCCAGGGCGCCCCAGTAGAGGAGGGTGGCCCGGACCATGGCCGGGCCCCCGGACCAGAGGACCACGGGGAGCTAGACCGCGGGGACCAGGGCGAGCCGCCAGTAGAGGCGGAAAAGCCAGGACCAGACCGCCCCTTGGGACCCCATGGCCCCAGTTTAGAGGAGGGAACCTCCGGGCACAATCCCGCGCGCCCCCAAGCCCCTGACCGGGCCAAGCCCTCGGGAGGCCCTCAGGGGCGCAGGCTTCAACTCGGTAGCCCGGGGCCTCGAGCGCCCCAAGGGGGCCGAGGCCCGCCCAAACTGGGCCTGAAGGCCTAGGGCTAGACCCT
>Ga0101942_100331_pt1 | contig 21368 bp, 18 predicted proteins | sample DewCreD2012metaG_4_FD_75243 | JGI IMG/M metagenome (GOLD analysis project Ga0101942, IMG submission 75243) | Hot spring sediment bacterial and archeal communities from British Columbia, Canada, to study Microbial Dark Matter (Phase II) - Dewar... ...
GTACAACGCCTGCGGCATCTGCGACGCCGTGTGCGAGGCGAAGGCCATTCGCTACGACCAGAAAGACGAAACGATCCAACTCAACGTCGGCGCCGTCATCCTCGCGCCGGGCTATGACCTCTTCGAGCCGAAGGCGAACAACGACTTCGGTTATGGACGCTATCCGAACGTCATCACCTCGCTTCAGTTCGAGCGCATTCTTTCTCCCTCCGGCCCCTACGAGGGAAAGGTGTTGCGTCCGTCAGACTTGCGGCCGCCCAAACGGATCGCTTTCATCCAGTGCGTCGGCTCGCGCGACTACGAACGCGACTATTGCTCGGCCGTCTGCTGCATGTATGCCACTAAAGAGGCCATCATTGCCAAAGAACATGCCGGCGAGGATCTCCAGTGCGACATCTTCTTCATGGACATCCGAGCGTTCGGCAAAGGATTTGAAACCTATTATGAGAGGGCCAAACAGCTGGGCGTTAACTACATTCGCTGCCGCGTGCCGAAGGTCGAAGAGGTTCCGGAGACGAAGAACCTCAGGATCACCTACCTCACCGACGATGATCGAAAAGTATCACAAGAGTACGACCTGGTCGTTCTCTCCGTTGGGATTCAACCGCCAAAGAGCGTGCGCCAAATCGCCGAGACGTTTGGCGTTCGGCTCAATCCGTTTGGCTTTTGCGAGACGTCGGTCTTCCATCCGGTGGAGACGGGACGTGAAGGCATCTACGTCGCCGGCCCCTTCACCGAGCCCAAGGACATCCCGGAGACAGTATCGCAAGCGTCGGCCGCGGCAGCTCGGGTGATGGCGTTGCTTGGCCAAGCGCGGGGGAGCCTCACCGCTCCGACGGTTTATCCCCCTGAGATTGATGTGCGCGGGCAGGAACCGCGCGTCGGCGTCTTCGTTTGCCACTGCGGCACGAACATCGCCAGCGTCGTGAACGTCCCGGCGGTGGTCGAGTACGCCCGAACGTTGCCCGGCGTCGTCTATGCCGAGAATAACCTCTACACGTGCTCCAACGACAGTCTCGAACGCATCAAGCAGAAGATCAAAGAATACGGGCTCAATCGCGTGGTCGTCGCTTCGTGCACGCCGCGCACGCATGAGGCCCTCTTCCGAAGCGCGGTTCGGGCCGCCGGCCTCAATCCGTATTACTTCGAGATGGCCAACATCCGTGAGCATTGTTCCTGGGTTCACAGCCACGAACCGGAGAAAGCGACCGAAAAAGCGAAAGACCTTGTCCGAATGGCCGTGGCGAAGGTGAAGCTCAATGATCCGCTTTATCCTCGTCCGCTGAAGGTGTGTCACGACGCGCTCGTCATCGGCGGCGGCCTCGCGGGTATGACGGCAGCACTGGCACTGGCCGAGCAAGGCTTCACCGTGCATCTGGTCGAAAAGGAAGCACAGCTCGGCGGCTACTTGCGGAGAGTCCATTATCTCCTGAACGGCGAAGACCCGCAGGCCGCGTTGAGGCAGCTCATTGCGGCGGTCACATCGCACGACAACATTCGCGTCTATACCGATGCGACGCTTGTTGAAGTCAAAGGCTCGCTCGGCAACTTCGAGTCGAAGATCGCTATCGGCAATAACGGCATCACGCAAGAGATTCGGCACGGCGTCACCATCGTGGCGACGGGAGCGCAGACCTACACTCCGACCGAGTTTCTCTACGGGCAGGACGACCGTGTGCTGCTGCACCATGAACTGGAAGAGCGAATCGCGACCAAGGGATTTCGGGCGAAATCCGTCGCCTTCATTCAGTGCGTCGGCTCGCGAAATAAAGAGCGACCGTATTGCAGTCGAATCTGCTGTTCGGAGACGATCAAACATGCGCTCAAGCTCAAGGAGCTCAATCCCGAGACGCAGGTGTATGTGCTCTATCGGGAGATGCGCACCTACGGCTTCCGAGAAACCTACTACACGAAGGCCCGAAAGCAGGGCGTTGCTTTCATCCGCTATGCGGACGATCGGCCGCCCACCGTCACCCGGCAAGACGGCAAATTGGCCGTGGTCGTTCGCGATGAGATGCTGGGCGAGAACGTCCAACTGCTCGTGGACTATGTGATCTTGGCGGCGGCCACGATTCCGCGCGAAGATAACAAAGAACTGGCGCAGTTGCTCAAAGTTCCTCTGAGCGAAGATAAGTTCTTCCTCGAAGCCCATCGCAAGCTCCGCCCGCTCGATTTTGCGACGGACGGGATTTTCCTCTGCGGGAATGCCCATTCTCCGCTGGCCATCGAGGAGGTCATCTCGCAAGCCCTCGGAGCGGCGGCGCGAGCAGCCACGATCCTCTCGAAGGACACCATTGAGCTGGAGCCGACGATCTCACACGTCGTCACGGAGAATTGCGACGGCTGTGCCTACTGCGTTGATCCCTGTCCGTTCAAGGCGATCACGCTGGTCGAATACATCGTGAACGGGGAGACGAAGAAGCGGGTGGAAGTCAATGAAGCGCTCTGCAAAGGTTGTGGCACGTGCATGGCCACATGCCCGAAGAGGGCGATCTTCGTCTGGCACTTCCGACCGGAGCAACTCATGGCGGAGGTGAAGGCGGCATTGGGAGTGGTGGCATGATGAGATCGCCTGCGGATGAAAAGGACCCGCTGATGGTTTATCTGTGGGAGCTTTTAATCCGTGGGCGGCCACTTTTCGGTGAGAACAAATCATGAGCGAGAACCAATTTGAACCGTTGATCATCACCTTTTGCTGCTACTGGTGCGCTTACGCCGGAGCGGATTTGGCGGGCACGTCGCGCCTGCAATATCCGCCCAACATCCGCATCATTCGCGTGCAATGCACCGGCATGATCCATCCGAATTTCGTCATCGAAGCGCTGACAAGCGGCGCCGACGGCGTGCTCATCTGCGGGTGTCATCCGGGCGATTGTCATTACCTGGAGGGCAACCTTCGCGCCAAGGCGCGCGCCGAGGCGATTGAGCTGATGCTTGAGGATTTTGGCCTAGAGCCAGAACGATTTCGTTTGGAATGGGTCTCGGCTTCCGAAGCGCAACGCTTCGCACAGGTGGTCACCGAGATGGTGGAGCAGGTGCGGCGCTTGGGGCCGAGTCCGTACCGAGCAGCGGTATAGAGTGACAAGTGATGAGTGAAGGACGATAAGCGGCCTCTCCTTGTCACTCGTCACTCAAAAGCCAAAAAGAGGAGGACGAACTATGGAAGGACCTGTGAGAGACTCGACGACGGTTCTCGACAGGAGGAAATTTTTGAAATTGGCCGGAGTCGGGACGGCTGGGGTCGTAATGGCCGCCGAGATGGTCAGGAGCAGTTCGAAAGCGGTAAAAGTGGCCGCCGGCCGCCTGGCCGAAGAGACCGGGCTCAACCAAGCCCCAATAGAAAATGAACTCTTACGGATGCAAGAAGATCTGCGGCGGGCGTTGAGCAAGCCGGTCGCCGAGCGAAGCTGGGTGATGGTCATTGATCCTCGTCGCTGCATCGGGTGTCAGGCGTGCGTCGTCTCGTGCAAGGCCGAGAACGTCACGCCGCCCGGGGTTTCGTATCGAACGGTCCCGGAAGTCGAAGTCGGGCTTTATCCGAACGTCAATCGCTTTTTCATGCCGACCAATTGCATGCAGTGCGACAATCCCCCGTGTATGAGAGCCGCACCGGCTGGCGCTATCACCAAGCGACCGGACGGCATCGTGGCGATCGATTATACCAAGTTCACTTCGCGCGAAGAGGTTGAGGCCGCGCGCCGGGCCTGTCCTTACACGGCGCTCTACTTTGATGATGGAAATTTCTACACCCGCGACACGCCAGGCTCAACGCAGCCTTACGAGACGCGCCGGTTCAATGAGTATGACAGCGAATACACTCGATCACGTGGTCAGTTGCCGGCCGGGGCTGGGCGCAAGTGTCATTTCTGCTTGCACCGGCTGAATGCCGGAATGCTGCCGGCGTGCGTGACGACCTGCGTTGGCCGCGCCGTGTATTTCGGGGACAAGAATGATCCGCAGAGCCTCGTCTCCGAATTGCTCGCCACGCACACGGTCATTCGGATCAAGGAAAGCGCCCGCACCCAACCGCGCGTCTACTACATTGAGGACGAAATTCCTGGTGTAAGACGACTCTTGTCTTGCAGCAGGTGTCATCAATGAGGGAGGAAAAGCTATGAACAGATCAACCGAGAATAGGGGCAATGAGCGAAAGGGGTTTCAGCTGAGCCGCCGGACCTTGCTGCAAAGCTCGGCTTTGCTGGGTGGCTCCGCACTGTGGGCTATCTATATGGACCGGCTCTCTGACCTCGCCAGGGCGCGAGAGGACAATCTCACGCAAGACTATGAGCTAGCCCGTCCGGAAAATATTCTCTATACGGCTTGCCTGCAATGCCAGATCCGCTGTGCCCTTAAGGTTAAGGTCCAGGACGGTGTGGTCGTGAAGCTAGACGGGAGTCCCTATAGCGCCAAGCAATTTTACCCTAACCTTTCTTACGATACGCCTCCGGTCCAGGCAGCCCCGATTGATGGGAAGTTGTGCCCTAGGGGGCAGGCCGGAGTGCAAACCCACTACGATCCTTACCGTCTTCTCAAAGTCCTGAAGCGCGTAGGGCCCCGAGGCAGCGGCCAGTGGCAGACGATCGAGTTCCGCCAAGCTATACGGGAAATCGTCAACGGGGGCGATCTCTTCGGAGAGGGCCCCGTACCGGGTTTCAAGGACATCTACGCCCTGCGTGATCCCAATGTCGCCAAGCAGATGGCTGCTGATGTTGATCTTCTCAGGAAAGGCCAGATGACAGTGGAGGAGTTCAAGATCAAGCACGCGGCCAACCTGAACGTTCTGATTGACCCAGACCATCCTGACCTCGGCCCGAAGAACAACCGATTTGTCTTCATGCCGGGCCGGATCAACCGGACGCGCTCTGACTTCGCCAAGCGCTTCGTTCACGGGGGGCTCGGCTCCGTCAACTTCTTCCCTCACACCTCGATCTGCGAACTCAGCATTTTCGTGGCCACCAAGGAGATGACTCGTGGTCCAGCTCACTTCAAGCCAGACCACATCAACTCCGAATTCATCATCTTCTGGGGTACTGGCTTTGCTGAAGCGAACTTCGGTGTGACGCCGATGGCGGAGTTGGTCACCCGTGGCCTCGTCAGCGGGAACTTGAAGATTGCCGTGATCGATCCCCGGCTGTCCAAGAGTGCGGCTAAAGCCTGGAAATGGGTGCCGGTGAAGCCCGGCGGCGATCTGGCTCTCGCGCTGGGGATGATCCGCTGGATCATCGAGAACAATCGTTATGACGCCCGCTACCTGGAAACTCCCAACCTCGATGCTGCCAAGAGAAAGGGAGAGACAAGCCATACGGATGCCACCTGGCTCGTGCGCACTGATACCATGACCTACCTCAGGACGCAGGAGGCGGGGTTGGCTGGTCCGGAAGGGTTCGTCGTGATGACTGCCTCCGGCCCTGCCCGTCACGACCAAGCGGAGGCTGGCCTATTGGAGGTGGACACCACGGTCAACGGCATCCCGGTCAAGAGCGTCTTCACCCTGATCAAGCTGGCCGCCAGTGAGAAGACGCTGGCGGAGTTGGCCGACGAGGCTGGAGTTTCCGAGCAAGACATCATCACTCTGGCAACGGAGTTCACCAGCCACGGGAAGAAGGTGGGCATCGATGCGTACCGTGGTCCGGCCAAGCACCCTTACGGCTTTTACACCATCCAGGCGATCAACACGCTCTGTGCTCTCGTTGGCTCCTTCAACTGGAAAGGCGGCATGTCTCCGGGGGGCGGCAGTCGGGACGACCTCGGCGGGAAACCCGGTCAGCCCTACCCAATCGCCAAGCTTCATCCGAACAAGATGACGCACTTCGGCGTGAACGTGAGTCGCGAGGGCCTCAAGTACGAGGAGTCAACGCTCTTTGGGCGAGACGGCTATCCGGCCAAGCGACCCTGGTACCCCTTTGCTTTCGAGATGTTCCACGACGTTATTCCAGCGGCGGGTGCGGGATATCCCTACCCCATTGACATTCTCTGGATCCACATGGGAACTCCCGCCTACTCAGTACCGGGTGGTGGGGAGCAAATCAAGGTCCTTAAAGACCCGAAGAAGATCCCACTGGTGATTGCCACGGACATCGTGGTGGGCGAAACGAGCATGTATGCGGATTACATCTTCCCCGACATAAGCTACTTGGAACAGTGGGCGAGTCCGGGCGATGTACCCGTTCCACCCGTCAAATCTAATCCCATTCGGCAGCCCGTGGCCGCACCGGTCACAGAGATAGTGAGCGTCTTCGGAGAGGAAATGCCCCTCTCAATGGAAGCCGTCATGCTGGCCATCGCGGAGGAAATGGGTCTTCCGGGCTTCGGACCGAATGGCTTCGGACCAGGCATGGACTTAAAACGGCCGGAGGATTTCTACCTCAAGATCGTGGCCAACCTTGCCTTTGGAGATAAGGCGGACGGATCCGATGCCGTACCCGATGCCTCCGCCGAAGAGATAGAGCTCTTTCGCCAAGCTCGGAGGCACCTGCCGCCGTCCGTGTTCGATGAGGTCAAATGGCGACGGGCGGTTGGAGATACCCTCTGGCCTAAAGTCGTCTACGTGCTCAATCGCGGTGGGCGCTTCAATTCGGTGGCGAGTGCCTATGACGGCGAAAGGTTGGCGAGTCGGTTTGAGGGAACTTTCTATCTTTTCGCCGAACGTGTTTCAAAGACCAGAGACAGCATCACCGGCACCCGCTGGGATGGCTTGCCGAGGCTTAAGCCACCGACGCATTCGGATGGAACGCCGATCGTGCAGGATGACTATCCGTTCATCCTCGTCACCTACAAGGAGATTTTAGCGACCCAGAGCCGCACCATCGGCAACTACTGGATCCAGTGGGACATTCTCCCGGAGAACTTTGTGGTTCTAAATCCTGCCGATGCCCAATCGCTTGGGCTCACCGAAGGCGACCGGGTGAGGCTCCTTTCCCCGACTCTTCCTGATGGCTTGCTGGACCTCGGCAACGGACAGAGGAAGCCGCTGGAGGCGAAGGTCAAGCTGAGCCACGGAGTGCGCCCAGGTACCGTCGTGGTCTCCCACCATTACGGGCACTGGGCCTATGGGGCTTCTGGCTTCGAAGTGGACGGCGTCAGCGTGCCCGGTGACTCAAGAAGGGCCGGTGGAGTCACTCCCAACCCCCTTCTCCTGCTCGACCGGTACATGCGGACGGCTCCCATCACCGACCCCGTCGGCGGAAGCGCCGTCTTCTTCCAGACGAAGGTCAAACTGGTGAAGGTGTGATGCCGGTAGATTTTGGCTTAGAGCCAGAACAATTTTGCCTATAGAGGGGCTTGAGCCTCCGAAGCTCAGCGCTTTGCGCAGATTGTTACCAAGATGGTGGAGCAGGTGCGGCGCTTAGGGCCGAGCCCCTATCGTATGGCTGTGTAGTGTCAGCTTTTCCCCGGTTCGCCCGGGCGAATTTGCCCGTGGGCGAACCGGGGCAGGATGAAAGGAGGCAATTATGAAGAGACGCAAGGACTCAGCCGTTATCAATAAATCCTTGGAGCGGGCAGCGGCCACTGGAGGGGGTGCCATTCGCGAGGGAAAGCGCACGATGGCCAAGTTGGCAGCGCTCCTGCTCACCACAATCAGCTTCGGTATAGTAGTGTTGTTTACCGCTGGCCCGCTGGTTGAACCAACCGCGCTAGCCCAAGGGCCTCAGTATGTCGGCGCGGACCGCTGTGCTCCGTGTCACCAAGCGATCTTCGACACCTGGGCCGCCACGGGTCACGCTCACAAGGTGCGCACGGCCGCCGAAGCCCGCGCCGCTGGTGTTCCCAAACCGGCCTATGTCGCCTGGGATGACATCTTCCTGGTCGTTGGCGGATTCAAGTGGAAGGCTCGTTATATCGGGCAGGATGGGTATTTCATCACCCAGAGCCCAGACGGCAGCATCCGGGGCAAGAATCAGTTCAACCGCGAGACCGAGCAGTTCGTGGATTGGAACGCGGGGAGGAGCGTCGGCTACGGTCCTGGCTGCGCGGAGTGCCACACGACCGGCTTCAAATCTGAGGGGAGGCAATTCCCCGACAAGCCGGGGATCACGGGCACATGGGCGTTCAACGGCATTCAGTGCGAGCAGTGTCACGGACCGGGTAGCGACCACGTCAGCCGGCCCAGTAAGGCCAACATCGTGGTTGATCGCTCCGCGACTGCGTGCGGGCAGTGCCACCGGCGCGGCACGGACATGACGGTTGTTCCGGCCGCCGGCGGCTTTATCGAGCATCGCGAGCAATACCAGGAGATGCTCAAGAGCAAGCACGCCTCGTTGAACTGCGTCAGTTGTCACGATCCGCATAAGCGGGCGCGCCAGGATCTGAAAGCCACCTGCGCGACTTGTCACCCGGATGTTGTAGCTGAGTTCACCGGGAGCCAGCATCAACGGGCTGGCGTGCGCTGCGAGCAATGCCATATGCCGAATGCCGTGATGACGGCTGTGCGGCGCGGTCCTTTTGAGGGCGATCTGCCCAGCCACTTGCTCAAGATCAACACGAACGTGACGGCGCCGATGTTCTCGGCCGACGGACGGATGGCCATGGGCTATCTGACGTGGCAGTTTTCTTGTCTGCCGTGTCACGCGGGTCGTGATGAGGCTTGGGCAGCTCAGTATCTGGTGGGCGTCCATCGCCTGGGGAAGTAGCCCCTGGCCTAAGGCGCTCGCCAATGGATCGAACTCTGGGCCGGCATCAATAGCTTCGGACAGGAGGTTTGTCCGAGCCAGCCCTGGGCCGGAACTGTTCTTCCCTGAGGGGAGGGACAAAGCCCAGGGCTGGACACGAACAAAAAAAGGAGGTGACGTATGGCCGTGCGACTTGCTCAAGAGTGGTTCGCCATCTGCGGCGGATGTGAGGTGACCATCCTCGATGTCGGCGAGCCACTGCTGGATATTTTGCCTCAGCTTGAGATCGTTCACATGCCCGTCCTCATGGACCACAAGCTCTACGGTCAAACCGGTGAGAAGACCGAAATGGAAATCCCTGAGGCGGACGTGGGAATTATCGCCGGTGGCATCCGGAACGAGGAGAATAAGCACCTCGCTCAAGAGATGCGCCGAAAATGCAAGACCCTGATCGCCATGGGCTCGTGCGCCTGTTATGGCGGCATACCGGCGCTAGCCAATCTTTCCACCGTCCAAGAACTCTATGACAAGGTCTATCGGGATTCCGTCTCAACCGACCCCAATGGGATCCCCAACGAACAAGTTCCCCCGCTCACTGACCGGGTGTATGCCGTTGACGAGGTCGTCCCCGTGGACATCAAGCTCCCTGGTTGTCCGACGACGCCGGAGCTGTTCGTCGAGGCGCTGAGGGCGCTTCTCGAAGGGCGACCGTTCGCCCTGTCGGGCAAGAGCGTGTGTGATGAATGTCCGCTCATTCGGGAGAAGAAAGCCGTCTCCACACTGAAGCGGCCGTTGGAGCCGATTGATTTCAAGCCGGGTGAGCCGCTCAACACCGTGCGGTGCATCATGGAGCAAGGTTACCTATGCCTCGGTCCGGCGACGAAGGCAGGCTGTGGCGGCAAGGATGGAGTCCCGCGCTGCATCCGCGCGTACATGCCTTGTCGTGGCTGCTTCGGCCCGCTCTCGGATACGGCCAATCCGATGGTTGATATGATGGGCGCACTCGCTTCAATTGGTCTGGATGCCAAGCAGATTCCCGATCGAGCGGCCACATTCAATCGGTTCGCCGGCGCGCACGGTCGGTTGCGACCGGTACCGAAAGGAGGGAGGCCCGTATGAAGACACTGGTCATTCAACCCGTCTCTCGCATTGAAGGGCACGCCAAGGTGACGATCCAACTGGACGACACCGGCAATGTGGCCGATACCCGTGTGAACGTCATCGAGCTGCGCGGCTTCGAGAAGTTCTGCATCGGGAGACCGGTCGAGGAGATGCCGCGCATCACCACGCGCATCTGTGGCGTCTGCCCCTGGTCGCACCATCTGGCCGCGAGCAAAGCGGCTGATGCCGTCTTCGGCGTAGAGCCACCGCCTGCCGGAAGGAAACTGCGCGAACTCTGCAACAGCATCGCCTACATGGAGGAGCACATCCTGCACTTCTATTTTCTGGCTGGCGCGGACTTCGTGATGGGACCGGATGCCGATCCCTCGATTCGGAATGTCATCGGCATCATCGGCAAGATGCCCGATGTGGCGCGGCAGGTCGTCCGTGTTCGCCATCTGTGCGCCAAGATGCTGGAGATCATCGCCGGCAAAGCGATTCACCCCGATGCGTCTGTGCCCGGCGGATTCAGCAAGCCGCTTCTGCCGGCCGAACGCGATCAGCTCAGGAAAATGGCCGACGAAGCCCTCGAATTGGCCAAATTCTCGATCAAGTTTGCCAAAGAGAACATCTTCCCGCAGTATCTCGACACGGTGAAATCGCTCGGCGTCATCGAAACGGGCTTTCTCGGTACGGTGACCGATGACGGAGCACTGAACCTCTATGACGGCAAGCTCCGGTTGATGTCCAAAGACGGTTCCTATGTCGAGTTCCCGTACGAGCGCTATACCGATTACATCGCCGAGCACATCGAACCGTGGAGCTACCTGAAGTTCCCCTATGACAAGCGGGCGGGAACCTTCTCGATGGACCTCGATCATCCCAGCGGCATCTACCGGGTCAACACGCTCGCGCGCATCAACGTATGCGACTACATTGACACGCCGCTGGCTCAGGCGGAGTTGGAGGAATTTCGCAAGAACTTCGGTCGCCCGGCGCAGCTGACGATGCTCTATCACTGGGCGCGACTCATCGAATTGCTCTACAACGCGGAGAACGTGATCCGTTTGCTCGATGACCCGGAGATCACCAGCACGGAGACGCGAAAGAAAGTCGAGCCTCGGGCTGCTCGCGGCATCGGTTGCGTGGAAGCCCCTCGCGGGACGCTCATCCACGATTACACGACCGACGACAACGGCATGTTGACCAATGTCAATCTGATCGTGGGCACGACCCACAACAATGCGCCGATCAATATGTCGGTCAAGCAAGCGGCCAAATCGCTCATCCGAGACGGCAAATACGATCAGGGCCTCCTCAACCGGGTGGAGATGGCGATTCGCGCCTACGACCCGTGCCTCTCCTGCGCCACGCACAAGTTCGACGGCACGCTCGCGGTGAAGATCGACATCTACGATCACCAAGGCCGGTTGATTGATTCATTGGCGAACTGAGGGCGAAGATGATCACGCGACCATCGGAGACGCCCGCGGAATGAAAGGTGCCCGCTGATGTTTTCATCTGTGGGAGCCTTTCATCCGTGGGCGAAAAAGGTGGCAGCCCCGAATCGCGTATGACAAATGTGTCTGATTTGCCCGATTTCTGCACGAAGCCGGTGCTCGTGCTCGGCTGCGGGAATCGGCTCTTTGGCGATGACGGCTTCGGCTGCGAAGTGGCAGAGTATTTGCAGACGCACTATCGTCTCCCTGACGATGTGTACGTGATGGATGTCGGCACGAGCGCCCGCAAGCTGCTCTTCACGCTCTGCCTCAGCCCGGAACGACCACGGCAGATCATTCTCGTTGACGCCGTGGATAAGGGACGAATGCCGGGCGAAATCTTCGAGCTGTCGCTCGATGACCTTCCGGTGGAGAAGCGCAGCGACTTCTCTCTTCACCAGGTTCCGTCCTCGAATCTGGCGAAGGAGTTGAAAGAGGCGGGCGTTGACGTTCGCGTCATTGTCTGTCAGGTTGGTCGCGTGCCGGAGAGCGTCGAGCCGGGGCTGTCCGAGCCGGTGGCGCAAGCGGTGCCGCGCGTCGCAGCGGAAATCGCTCGGCGGCTGTCGGCGGTCTTTCAGGAACCGTCCGTTCAGGCTGAGGATCTTCTTGAGGCGCAAGGGAAACATCCCGATTCGTCTGATCTCGCTGGAGAGGAGCCGACCATGGTCAAAGAAAAGAAGGTCTACCTGCCGAGGTGGATCGCCTGGATGATCGCCGTGATCATGCTGCCCGTGTGGGGATGGCTCACCTACGCGACGTTTGGTGGTCAGGCAGCGGGAGAACGGCCGAGCCTGGGCGAGTGGGCGGTCATCTCGATCGTCATCCTCGGAGCACTCGTCATGGTCTTCCTGATGAGTTACGGAAAGCTGCCGGCCTACATCATCAGGGAAGAGGACGAATAGAAACGCCATGCACGAGATGTCCATCGCCAGGAGTCTTCTGGAAGTGATCGAGCGCTATGCGCCCACCAACGGCCGCGCGCGAGTGAAGATCGTGCGCCTGAGAATCGGTGAGTTGGCCGGTGTCGTGCCGGAGTCGCTGCGATTCTGCTTCGAGGTGGCCAGCGAAGGAACCGTGGCGCAGGGGGCCGAGCTCCAGATCGAGCATGTGCCGCTCATCGGTCGCTGTCGGGCGTGCGGCGCTGACTTTCACGTCGAGGGCTACATTTTCATCTGCCCGCATTGCGAGAGCCCGCATGTCGAACTCATCTCCGGCGACGAGCTGGAGGTGGTGGAGCTGGAGGTGGAGGACGTGAGATGTCCCTGATCACCATCGAGCGAAAGATTCTGGAGAAGAACGATGAGATTGCCCGGCAGAATCGGGCGCGGCTGGCCGAGCACGGCGTGCTGGCTGTGAATCTCGTCAGCTCGCCCGGCTCCGGGAAAACCAGCCTCATCGAACGGACGTTGGATCAGCTCAACGGGAAACTGCGGGTGGCCGTCATCGAAGGCGATGTCCACACCAGTCTCGATGCCGAGCGCATCGCCCGCTATCGTGTGCCCGTCGTTCAGATCGTCACGCACGGCGGCTGTCATCTCGACGCCCACCTCGTGCGCGAGGCCATGGCCAAGCTGGACCTCTCGTGCGTGGACCTTCTGATCATCGAAAACGTCGGCAACCTCGTCTGCCCGGCCAATTATGACCTGGGCGAAGCGATGAAGATCGTCATCATCAGTACGACCGAAGGTGATGACAAGCCGCTTAAGTACCCGGCCATGTTTCGTAATGCCGCTGTACTGGTGATCAACAAGATTGACTTGCTTCCCCATCTCGATTGTCAGCTCGATCTGCTCAGGCGGCATGCCCTGCAGATAAATCCGGCGCTCAAGGTATTTGAGACATCGTGTACCACCGGAGCCGGTATCTCCGAATGGTGCGCTTGGCTGGAAGCGACGACCCGACGCGAATCGGTCACGAAGCCAGCAAGACACGAGGGATAGCCGCTGAGGCTTCGTGTCCGAGCGTCTTTGGCGCTCAATGATGCGGCGATGACCAAACGGTTGCGCATCACCATTCGCGGTGCGGTGCAAGGCGTCGGCTTTCGCCCGTTCGTCTATCGGCTGGCCACTGAGATGGGCTTGCCCGGTTGGGTGTTGAATTCGACGCACGGAGTCTTCATCGAAGTCGAAGGAAGCGCCCCGACACTCGAAACCTTTCTTCTTCGGATCGAACGCGAGAAACCGCCGCGTTCCTTCATTCAAAGCCTGGAATATTCGTTTCTCGATCCCATCGGTTACGCGACGTTTGAGATTCGGCGGAGCGACGAATCGGGAGACAGGACGACGCTCGTGCTGCCCGACATCGCCACCTGCTCGGATTGCCTGCGAGAGATTTTCGATCCGACGAATCGCCGCTATCGCTATCCCTTCACCAATTGCACCAATTGCGGGCCGCGCTTCACGATCATCGAAGCCCTGCCCTATGATCGCCCCAATACGACGATGAAAGGGTTCGTGATGTGCCAGGCGTGCCGGAGCGAATACGAGAACCCCCGTGACCGACGGTTTCATGCGCAGCCGAACGCTTGCCCTCGTTGTGGCCCGCATCTGGAGCTGTGGGATCCCGGTGGAAAAGTTCTCGCATCACATCATGACGCACTGGTTGGGGCAGCCGAGGCGGTTCGCCAGGGATGGATCGTCGCCGTCAAAGGGCTCGGCGGGTTTCATCTCCTGGTGGACGCCCGCAATGAGGATGCCGTCGTTCACTTGCGTCAGCGCAAGCATCGCGAGGAGAAACCCTTCGCGTTGATGTATCCGACGCTGGAGCTGGTGCGAGAACATTGCGACGTATCGGAATTAGAGGAGCGCCTGTTGGCCTCGCCGGAATCTCCTATCGTCCTGCTTCGTCGCCAACGATCCGCGACCCATTCCCCATCGTCCGTCATCGCTCCGTCCGTCGCTCCCGGTAATCCCTATCTCGGCATCATGCTGCCCTATACGCCGCTGCATCATCTGCTGCTGGCGGAACTGGGATTCCCGGTCGTGGCGACGAGCGGCAATTTGTCCGACGAGCCGATTTGTACCGATGAGCAGGAGGCGCTCAAGCGACTGGCGGGAATCGCCGACCTCTTCCTCGTGCATGATCGGCCCATCGCCCGCCATGTGGACGATTCGGTCGTGCGCGTGGTGATGGGACGGGAGCTGGTCCTGCGTCGGGCACGCGGTTACGCACCGCTGCCGATCGCCGACTGCGGATTGATGGACTCACATCGAACGCCCTCATCGGCGCAGATGGGGACATCGTCTCCCACCTCGATTCTTGCCGTCGGCGCGCACCTGAAAAACACAATCGCCGTTTCCGTCGGCCCTCAAGTGTTCGTCAGTCAGCATATCGGCGATCTGGAGACGGCGGAGGCTTTCCAGGCGTTCCAACGGGCAATCGAAAGCCTCCAGAAGCTCTACGATCTCCGCCCGTCAGTAGTGGCGTGCGATGCTCACCCGGATTATCTCTCCACTCAGTTTGCCCGGCGCACTGGAGTGCCGGTCATCTCGGTGCAACATCACTACGCGCATGTGCTGTCATGCATGGTGGAAAACGAGCTGGAGCCGCCCGTGCTCGGGGTGGCCTGGGATGGGACGGGCTATGGGCGTGACGGGACGATCTGGGGCGGGGAGTTCTTGCGGGTGACAGAGCACTCGTTTCATCGGATCGGTCACTTCAGGACCTTCCGGCTGCCCGGCGGGGAGAAGGCGATCAAAGAGCCGCGACGAACGGCCATCGGGGTGCTCTACGAGATTTACGGTGACGACACCTTCCTCCTGACGGAGCTTGCGCCGGTGAAGGCTTTCTCCTCCGAGGAGCGCGCGATCTTGCGGACGATGCTCACGAAAAAAATCAACGCGCCGGTGACCTCGAGCGTGGGGCGGCTCTGGTGGGCCTGCGCCAGGTGGTGAGATTTGAGGGCCAGGCGGCAATGGAGCTGGAGTTCGCCCTGGACGGCGTCCAGACCGAGGAAGCATACCCGTTGCGCATTCATGTGCCTTCGTCCTCCGAAATCGTGGTTGACTATGAACCGATGATCCGAGGCATCCTGGGCGATATGAGCGCGGGCATCTCGCTCGGCATGATCTCGGCGAAGTTCCACAATGCGCTCGTCGAAGCCATTGTCGCCGTGGCGCACCGCGTGGGTGAAGAGCGTGTTGTTCTCACCGGCGGCTGCTTTCAAAACAAGTACTTGACCGAACGGGCCGTCTCCCGCCTGCAGCGCGAAGGCTTCCGTCCCTACTGGCATCAACGTGTTCCGCCGAACGACGGTGGCATCGCGCTCGGCCAGGTGGTGGCGGCGGTACGCGAGCGAAGGAGCAACGCGATATGTGCTTAGGCGTTCCCGGAAAGATCATCAGCATCAGCGGCGACGACCCCCTCACGCGCATGGGTAAGGTGAGTTTCGGTGGTATCGTCAAGGACGTCTGCCTCGCTTATGTGCCCGAAGCTCAGGTCGGCGATTACGTCATCGTGCACGTCGGTTTTGCGATCAGCCGGCTCGATGAACAAGAAGCTGAGCAGGTATTTGAATACCTGCGGCAGATGGACGAACTGCGAGAGCTGGAGGGAGGCTCGGCATGAAATACATTGATGAATACCGCGATGCCAAGGCCGCCCAACGCTACGCCCGCGCCATCGCCCGAATCACGACGCGACCGTGGACGATCATGGAAGTCTGCGGCGGACAGACGCACGCTATTGTGAAGTTCGGCGTGGACGAACTCTTGCCCAAGATGATCACGCTCGTTCACGGTCCCGGTTGTCCCGTGTGCGTCACGCCGGTCGAACTGATTGATAAGGCGATCACCCTGGCTTCGCGGCCCGATGTGATCTTTTGTTCGTTTGGCGATATGCTGCGCGTGCCGGGAACGGAGAAGGATTTGCTGACGGTGAAGGCCAGCGGCGGCGATGTGCGCATCGTCTATTCCCCCCTCGACGCTCTGAGAATCGCCGAGGAGAATCCCGCCAAGCAGGTCGTCTTTTTCGCCGTCGGATTTGAGACGACGGCCCCGGCCAATGCGATGGCTGTCTACCAAGCCGCCGAGCGGGGGATCAAGAACTTCTCTTTGCTCGTCTCGCATGTGCTGGTGCCGCCAGCGATGGAAGCGATCCTTTCGTCGCCCACTAATCGCGTGCAAGGATTTTTGGCCGCCGGGCATGTCTGCACGGTGATGGGCTATACCGAATATGAGCCGATTGCCCGGAAGTACCACGTTCCCATTGTGGTCACTGGGTTTGAGCCGCTCGACATCTTGCAGGGCGTGTATATGTGCGTCAAGCAGTTGGAGGAAGGCCGGGCTGAGGTGGAAAACCAGTACACTCGCTCGGTCCGGCGCGAGGGAAATCTTCCGGCGCAGCGGCTCATCCGCGAAGTCTTTCGCGTCGTGCCCCGGAAATGGCGAGGCATCGGCGAGATTCCCCGGAGCGGATTGGGGCTCAGCGAGAAATATGCCGAATTCGACGCCGAAACGCGGTTCGGCTTGGCCGATCAGGCGGTTGAAGAATCGTCCGAGTGCATGAGCGGACTTGTCCTTCAAGGAGTGATGAAACCGCACGAGTGTCCGGCCTTTGGCACGCGCTGCACGCCGGAGCATCCGCTGGGCGCAACGATGGTGTCATCGGAAGGTGCATGTGCCGCGTATTATCGCTACCGCCGAATCGCCCATGGATGAAAAGCGCGCGGATGAGACTGCTTCGCGTTATTGCTGTGAGAGGGCATGGCCTCTTAGCCGAGGCATATATGGGCGAACCACACGATGTGGCGCGATCGGTGAGAAGTTTTCATCCGTGGGCATAGGAGAAACTTATGACTCCGTTTGAAACTTGTCCTGTACCGATAGCTGACTACCCGACGATCCTGCTCGCTCACGGGGGCGGCGGCAAGTTGATGCATCAACTCATCGAGAAGATGTTCATGCCGACGTTTGGCAATCCCCTTCTCGATACCCGGCACGATGGTGCCGTTGTCACCCTGAATGGCGTCAGGCTCGCCTTCACCACCGATTCGTACGTGGTGCGTCCCCTCTTTTTCCCCGGCGGCGATATTGGATCGCTGGCCGTCAACGGAACCGTCAATGATCTGGCGATGTGCGGCGCGCGACCGCTCTACCTGAGCGTCGGATTCATTCTGGAAGAAGGACTTCCGATGGAGACGCTGTGGCGCGTCGTCCAATCCATGCGACGAGCGGCCGAAGCGGCTCACGTTCAGCTCGTCACCGGTGACACGAAGGTTGTGGACAAAGGCAAAGGCGACGGCATTTTCATCAACACGGCGGGGATCGGCGTCATCGAGCACGACCTTGTCATTGCTCCAACCAGCGTGCGACCGGGCGATGTCGTGCTGCTCAACGGCGACATTGGACGGCACGGTATCGCCATCATGGCCGTGCGGGAGGGGTTGGCCTTCGAGAGTGAGATCGAAAGCGATTCCGCTCCGCTGGCGGACCTGGTGCTGACCCTCTTGCAAGCCGGGATTGAAATTCACTGCTTGCGCGATCTGACGCGGGGCGGATTGGCGAGCGCTGTCGTCGAGATTGCCGAGGCGGCGGGCGTCGAGATCGCTTTGGACGAAGCCGCCATCCCTGTTCGAGAGGACGTCCAGGGGGCCTGTGAGATTCTCGGCTTTGATCCCCTCTATGTGGCCAACGAGGGGCGCTTCATTGCCTTTGTCCCGCCACACGATGCTGAACGATCCCTCGCCCTCATGCGCTCGCACCCGCTGGGGGCTCAGGCAAACGTCATCGGTCAGGTGAGAGCGAACACCTCGGGACGGGTGGTGATGAGGAGCAAGATCGGAGCAACGCGCATCGTGGATATGCTCAGTGGCGAGCAACTGCCGCGCATTTGTTGATCCGCCCGCCTAAGCCATCATCTTTCAGGTGGGCCGAAGCCGCCTGATGAGCGCCCCCAATGCGGTCGCCGCCGGTTCTGGGGAGCCCGCAGCAGGCGTTTCTCTACCAGCGCATCGTCCGAACTTCCATCTGAAGGTCAGCGACGTGAGCCGAGGAGCGCGCCCTCACCGGGGAGGGTCCGGGCGCTCAACGCTCTGTGCGCCCATGCTCCAGGAACCACGCGCCGAGCTGTTCATCGCGCCGCAACGTGAAGAGGTTTCCTTCGGCGCGAATCCGAAACCGTCTCCAGATTCGCCCCCCACTCAGCTCCACCGCTTCCTCAACGATCTCTTCCACCAAGATCCACCGCCCACCGTGCTCGAATGCCGTCGGGCGTTGTTCCCCCCGATATCCCGCATAGGTCCGGACGGTGATGGGGAGATATGACATCAGTCCCGCCCTCCGCCGCGCGAAAGCGCGCGATCGCGCTATCCGAAGAACGCGACCTGCACGAGCCAGGAGAGGATCAAGAGGGCGAAATACGCCACCAACGGCGTCAGATCGAACATCCCGATCGGCGGCACCACGCGCCGCAGCGGGGCCGTGATCCGCTCGAACCCCCACCAGATGAAGCGCACGAGTCGCCCTCGGTAGAGGCCGATCCACGAGAAGACGACGCCGAAGATGACGCAGATCATCGCCACCGAGAGCGCCAGCAAAAGCGCGTGCCCGATGAGGTACCGCGCGCCGAAGCTCAGATCGCCTTGCGCGAAGAACCGCGCGGCCATCCCGAACCCGATCGCCGCGCGATGCAGGTCGCCCAGGAAATGCAAGCCGAAGGCGAGCACCACGATCGCGAGAATGAGGAAGAGGATGGGCGCCAAATCGTACCGCGAGGTGAATGCCAGCGGATTGCGTCGCAAAGGCCTGAGCAGCGGTTCGCTCCATCGTCGGATCACGTAGGGGAACCATCCGAAAGGGTTCAAGCGCAACCCATCCACGACCATTCGCGCGATAACCAGTCCCACCGTGAGCCCGAACGCCATCCACAAAATTCCGCGCATCGCTTCGAAGATGAGCCCTATGATAGTCATGGCTGACGTTCTCCGAAGATCGCGCGTCCGATGCGGACCAGAGTCGCTCCTTCCTCGATGGCGACTTCGAAATCGTGGCTCATGCCCATCGAGAGGTCTTTGAGCGGCGGCTCGAAGATCTCTCGCGCGTTCAACTCCCTCAAGCATTCGGCCAGTCGGCGAAAGTAAGGACGAACGCGTTCGGGATCCTCGAAATAAGGGGGGATGGCCATCAGCCCGCGAACGGCCAGATGACGAAATGGGCGGCACGCGCGCGCCACGTCGAGGAGCTGATCCACCGGGATGCCGAACTTCGTCGGCTCTCCCGCCAGATCCACTTGCAGCAGGACGGGGATCGTGCGCCCCTGCTCGCCGGCGATGCGATCGAGCCGCTGAGCGAGTCGAACGCTGTCGAGCGAATGGATCACGTGGAAGAGCGCCGCGGCCTTCCGCGCCTTATTCGACTGGAGATGCCCGACCAGATGCCACGTGATCGGGGCATTGATCTCGGCGATCTTCCGCTCCGCCTCCTGAACGCGATTCTCGCCAAAGTGGGTGAGCCCGGCGGCGATCGCCGCGCGAATGCGCTCAGCCTCCACGCCTTTGGTCACCGCCACGAGCGTGATCTCCTCGGGCGAGCGCCCTGCGCGTTCGGCGGCGCGACGAATTCGCTCGCGCACGAGCGCGATCCGTTCGGCGATCTCCTCCACCATCACTTCGGGCAGTATATCAAACGCGTCACGCTGAGACAAACCACCTCCTTTCCGCGCGCCTTCGGAAGCCGCTCGGCGCGCCAAACGCCTCACGACTCCATGGTGAGAAGATCGGCGCTAGTCTCGTTTGAGGGAGGCCAGGAACGCTTCGATGCCGGCCTGCGCGACCAACCGATCTTGTTCCGGCGTCCCCGAGCTGCAGCCGACGCCGCCGACGATATGTCCGTCTACGAAGATCGGCAGGCCGCCGCCGAAGATCATGAACCGGCCCTGATTGCTGACGTGGATGCCAAAAGCCGGGCCTCCCGGCTGCGCGATCTCCGCATACTCGTGCGTCGCCTTGCGCGCCCCCGCCGCCGTGAACGCTTTGTTGATGGCGATATCAATGCTGGTGATCTTCGCCCCATCCATGCGATGGAAGGCGAGCAGATTCCCGCCATCGTCCACGACGGCGATGTCCATCGGCACGCCGATCTCCCGCGCCTTGCGTTCGGCGCCTTCCAGGATGATCTTGGCATCGTCGAGCGTCAGTTTCGGAACGGTGATCATCGTCCTCCTCCACACATCAGGTTCGCCGCGGCCCTCGCTCACGCCATCCGCACCCGCAAGAGGCCGGACTTCGGATCGCAGTGCTCGCGCCTCACTCGCAGGCGCGTTCCGGGCGCCAGCTCCACGCTCGTGTTGAGGAGCGCGCGCACCAGCCACGTCGTCACTTCGACCTCATAGCCGCTGCGGGCGCGTTTGATGACGATGGCGTCCCACTCCATCTCCTCCGGGAGGTGCCGAAGGTATTCGAGCAGCCAGTAACGCTGCGCCCGCTGCTCGAGCGCGCGCATCTCGCGCTCGACCGTCTCCGCCGTCGCCAGGACGTCCAACAACTCCTCGCGCTCATAGGGGTAGGGCTCACCGACCAGAGCCGCCCGAATCTGCCGCTGCACGACCAAATCGGCGAATCGGCGAATGGGCGACGTCAATTGCGTGTACGCGCTCACGCCGAGCCCGGCATGTGGTTGCGGCGAGAGCGAGAGGCGAGAGCGCTGGAGCCCTCGGATGATCTGTTCGATGCAGAGGGGATCGTAGGCGGCGCGCAACTGCGCGCGCAGCTCGTCCTGGAGCGGATGCGCCGGCGGGTCTTGAACCCGAAAGATGATCGGGATGCCCTGACGAGCGGCGTGCTCGGCCGCGATGTGATTCATCAAGACCATCAACTCGCTCACCAGGAATCGGCTGGGCGTTCCCGGGTCAATCCGCTTGACTCGAATCTGTCCATCGCGCACGCGCACCTTCACTTCGGGGCGCCGCAGCCAGAGAGCGCCCCGTTGGAATCGTTCGTCGGCCCATCGCTGTGCCCATCGCAGAAGCTGCCCGAGCCGCCTCCCCATTTCCCCTCCATTTTCGGTGATCAGCCGATCCGCCTCCTCATAGCTGAGCCGTCGCCCGACGCGAATCATGCCGGGAACGAGCGTCGCCTCGCGCACGTTCCCCTCGTCGTCCACCTCCAGCGCGAGGCTGAGCGTCGGGCGCAGCTCCCCTTGCCGCAAGCTCGCGAGATCGCAGG
>Ga0101942_100333_pt1 | contig 21222 bp, 20 predicted proteins | sample DewCreD2012metaG_4_FD_75243 | JGI IMG/M metagenome (GOLD analysis project Ga0101942, IMG submission 75243) | Hot spring sediment bacterial and archeal communities from British Columbia, Canada, to study Microbial Dark Matter (Phase II) - Dewar... ...
CCCCATCGCCCATCCCTCCGCGCTCTCCGGAGCCCTCCCCTCCGGCGCCCACACGGGCCGCGTCGCCCTCCCCGATCCCGGCCTCGCCCACGCTTTCCGCGCTCCAGTGCGACCCCGGCGTGCTGCAGGCGATCAAGCAGGCGAACGCCGCGCAGGAAGCCTATATCCTGGGCCAGGGAACGCTCGACTCGCTCACCGCGGCATGGGGAGACGCCGCGCCGGAGGCCCGACGGCAGGCAGACCGCCTGCGACAGGCCGCCCAGGCGATCCGGGCCACGATCCAGGAGATCCGGTGGGAGATCCGCTCGTGCGCTCCCGCCTCGCCACCCGGCCCCGATCTCATCGAGGTGCGGACGGAGGAGACCTGGGTCTATCGAGCGGGCCTGGTCTGCCCTCCGGGCCAGCGCGTGATCGTCGACCGCGTGGTCACCTATCCGGGGGAGATCTACCGGCTGGCCGCCCAGGGAGGCCGCTGGCGGATCACCCGATGGTCCCCCGGGGAGGGAACGCTTCAGCAGGATTGGCGCTGTCCCTGAATCCGCGCGCCCTCCACGCTGGCCCCATGCGGGGAGCGCGCCGGGGGGATCGACTCCAGACCTTCCCGGATCCGCTCCAGCATTCCTTCCCTCACCGCCCGGACCGCCATGCGGATGGCATTCTTCACGGCCTTCGCATCGGAGCGCCCGTGCCCGATCACCACCACGCCGTTGACCCCCAGCAGCGGCGCGCCTCCGTATTCCCGATAATCCAGCTGCTGGAAGACCCGCCGGAGGCTGGGCAGCAGGCACAGCAGCCCGGGAGCGGCGAGGATCAGGCCCGGCAACGCCAGCGCCAGGCCGAGCCGATCCAGCGCCCCATCGGTCAGCTGCGCCTTCAGGAAACGGGCCAGGAAGGATACCGTGCCCTCGAGATGCTTGATCACCACGTTCCCGGTGAAGCCGTCCGTGACCACCACCTCCGCCAGACCACGGGATAGATCCTTCCCCTCCACGTTCCCGATAAAATTCAATCCGCTTTCCTGAAGGAGACGGTAAGCCTCCTGAACCCGGATGGATCCCTTGCCCGGCTCCTCGCCGTTGGAGAGGATCCCCACCCGCGGGTTCGGCCAGCCCAGCACCCGCTCCGCATATACGACGCCCATGATGGCGAACTGGAGCAAATGCCATGGCTGGGGATCCGTGTTCGCGCCGATATCGAGGAGAAGGCACGGCCGGTGAGCGGTGGGGTAAACCGTGGCCAGGGCCGGGCGATCGATGCCCGGGATCCGCCCCAGATGGAACAGGGCCGCCGCCATCACCGCCCCGGTGTTCCCCATGGAAACGAACGCCTCAGCTTCCCCGGAGCGCACCAGGCGCATCCCCACCCCCATGGAGGAATCCCGTTTGGTTTTCACCGCGATGGTGCGCTCATGCATCTCCACCACCTGGGAGGCATGGACGATGGAAAACGAGAGGCCTTTCGGGGAATGGCGGGCCAGCTCCGCGCGGATCCGTTCCTCCTGGCCGACCAGGATCACGTGAAGCTCCGGGATCTCCCGCAGCGCCCATAGCGCCCCCTCCACCGGGACCCGTGGGGCGTGATCACCCCCCATCGCATCCAGGACCACTCGAACCGTCATGGGGGCATCGCTCCGTCTCCTGCTCCTGTTCACGAGAGGATGAAGCGGGCGGCTTCTCCGCCCGCTCCCCGCTCTCCTTCGATGGGCTATCGGATATCCTCCAGCAGCCGCTCCACAGCGGTGTGCAGATCGATCTCCCGACGGAGCAGCTGATCCACCAGGCCGTCCAGACGGGCGCGACCGACCTGACGCACCACCCGCGCCCACAGACGCTCCCGGGCGAGGGCGGCCAGCTCCTCCGCGATCCGCCGCCGCCTCCGGGCTTCCCCTTCCCCGCTTTCCTCCAGATAAGCCCGGTGGCGCTCAATGGCCTCCACCAGCTCCGGGATCCCCCGGCCGGAAGTCGCTACCGTCTGAAGGATCGGCGGCGTCCATCCTTCCCGGGACGGCTCCACGCGCTGGATGGCCATCGCCTGCCCGTGGTGGCGAACCACCGCGGGCTGGCCCAGGGAGAGCATGGATCGCAGGATGTGCAGGGTGGCCGCCGCCCCCTCCCGATCCGCCTTGTTGACCACCAGGATGTCCGCGATCTCCAGGATCCCCGCTTTGATGGCCTGGATATCGTCCCCAAGCCCGGGGGCCTGAACCACAACGACCGTATCCGCGGCCTGGGCGATATCGACCTCGACCTGTCCCGCCCCCACCGTCTCCACCAGGATCCGGTGGAAGCCGACCGCATCCAGCGCCCGGATGATCTCCCGGGTGGCGCGGGCCAGGCCACCCAGGCTGCCCCGCGTGGCCATGCTGCGGATGAAGACCCCCGGATCGCCGGCCACATCCTGCATCCGGACGCGATCCCCCAGCAGGGCCCCGCCTGTAAAAGGGCTGCTGGGGTCCACTGCGACGATCCCCACCGTCTCCCCTCGCTCCCGGTACGCGCGGGTTAAAGCGTTGACCAGCGTGCTCTTCCCGGAGCCCGGAGGGCCGGTGATCCCAATGACATAGGCGTTTCCCGTGAAGGGGAAGAGGCGCGCGCTGAGCTGAACAGCGGCCTCGCCCCCATCTTCCAGCATGGAAATCAATCGCGCCAGCGCCCGGCGATCCCCTGCACGGGCGCGCTCGAAGAGAGCCATGGGATCTCGCGTCAAGGGCCGTCCCCCCATATGGCATCCTCAGGGAAGCGCCGGCTCGCCGGCCGCTTTGAGATCCTCCGGACGGATGCCGAAATGCGCGCAGATGAACTGCACAATGGTCTCGGTGCTGGTGCCCGGTCCGAAAACCTCCCGGATGCCCGCGGCCTTTAGCGCGGGGATATCCTCCTCGGGGATGATCCCCCCGGCGATCACCAGCACATCGTCCAGCCCCCGTTTCCGGAGCTCCTCCACCACCCGGGGGAGCAGCGTCATATGGGCTCCGGAGAGGATCGAGAGGCCCACCACATCCACATCCTCCTGCAACGCCGCCTCGGCGATCATCTCGGGGGTCTGCCGCAGGCCCGTATAGATCACCTCGAACCCGGCATCCCGCAGGGCGCGGGCGATCACCTTGGCGCCCCGATCATGGCCGTCCAGCCCCGGCTTGGCAATGAGCACACGGATTTTACGACCCATAGCCGACCTCGCCGGATGGGATCGATCCAGCGTTCGCCTGGCCTGCTTCATTGATTTTAACCCACTCCGTCCCTGGAGTTTGATTCTCCCATCCTCCTGATCCACCGCCGGGCTCCCCTTCCAGGGGGAGCCCTATCGCTGCTACGCCGCGAGGAAAGGCTCATTTGCGCTGGAGTAAAGAATGCAGGGAATAATCATAGCGATGGGCGCCCTGCAGGGAGAGGAGACGATGGCCGCAAATCCCCGGAGCGCTGATGCCGTCCCCATCCGAGGAATGGCGTGGCGGAGCCTGGTGACCCTGATGCTGCTCTTTCCCGCCGCCTGCTCCGGTCGCCCCCTGCGGCCCCCCGCGCACCTCGTCGAGGGGACGCCGATCCCATCCTCATCCCCAGGGCCGACGCCCCTCCGCGCCAGCAGGAGACCGTGCGCCCCGGAGACACTGCCGCGCATCAACGCCCCTCGCTTTGAAGGCCCCATCCCCTTCGAGCAGACCGCCATCGCCTGGTTCGGCCGGGTTTCCCCCACGCAAAATTATACGGATATCCGCGTGGGCTATAACGAACAGGAGCTCTATATCTACCTCGCCATCTTCGACCGTCAGCTCGGGTATGATGAGAACCCGACGCCCCAGGCGCTGACGCAGTGGGACGCCGCGACGGTGATGCTGGATACGTCGGGCGGCGACACGCTTTCCCCCGCATCCTGGCGCTTCGTCGCCCAGCTCTACGTCGAGCCCAGCCCCGCCCGGCGCGCCGCTTATCGAGGAAGCGCCTCCGGCTGGCAGCCGGCCGACCCGCCCTTCCAGGCCGTCCCGGGCTGGCGCGGGAACGCCCTCAACGACGATCGCGAAAGCGACCGGGGATGGGCGATGGGCTTCACCATTCCCTTCGCCAGCCTGGGCCTGGCCGCTGCGCCCCCTCAAGGCACCCTCTGGCGGCTGGCGGTCCAGGTCCACGACCGGGATTCCCCCACCGATCCTCCCGTCGGCGATACGTCCTGGCCGCCCGCCGTCTCCCCGGAGAGCCCATCGTGCTGGGGCTTCCTGCGGTTCGGCCTTCCCGTCTACCACGCGGAAGGCGTTCCGACCGGCCACGTCCGGATTCGCGCCCCACCCGGAACAGCCCGCTGATCCCTGACGCCAACGTCGGCGGGATCACCGCGCGCCAGTGCCCCGACGATGAACACGAGATCTGGAACGAGGGGGGCAATCGCAACGACGGCCACGCGCCCGACTTCAACATCCAGAACCAGTCCGATGTCGCTGACTGGCCGTGCTTCGCCAAATACGATGTGACCTTTCCCCTCGATGCGATCCCGCCGGGCCATGTGATCCTTTCGGCCACATTGACCCTGCACCAATTCGGCAACGCTGGGGCACCCGGCCAGGCGCAGCCCTCATGGATCCAGGGGCTGATCGCCGACGGGGACTGGGAGGAAGAGGCGATCACGGGGAACAACGCGCCGCTGGCCCGGGAGAACATCGGCGGCGCGTGGGTGGACCCCCTCGCGGACTGGCCGGGCTGGCCCGGCGTCCCGCGGGTCTGGGATGTCTCGTATGCGGTGGCCCAGGCGTATGCCCGGGGCGAACCGCTGCGCCTGATCCTTTACAGCGCCGACGGGGCCTATCACAGCGGCAAATACTTTGTGTCTTCAGATACAGAGGACTGGAATACAGAGGGCCGCCCGCTCCTCGAGGTGTGGTGGGGCAAGCCCCGCTGAGCCGGGAACAACGAAAAGCGCTCACGGAGACACGGGGAACACCGCGGCTTTTCTCCCCTCCGTGTTCCCCGCGCCTCGGGGTGAGCATCCTTTCCTGAGAGGCCTCCGGCCAATGGCCGGCCTTAGGGCGTCGAATGAATACGACCTCGAGAGGCCTTTGGCTGATGGCCGGCCTCCGCCGGCCAAGAAGCCTCTCGCGTCGGCGCAGGCCGACCCGGGGCGCGAAAGCGCCCATGAAGGCCGATTTCCATCGGCGTGAGAGGCCGACGCCCGGCGCGGAGCGCCTCACGAGGCCGATTTCCATCGGTGCCAGGGATCGGGGATCCGTGCCAGCCGGAAAAAAGCGGGGGGGTCGGCCGATGCGCCGCCGACCCCCCGTTGTCCTCCCCTCGGAACCGACGAGCCGCCTTCCCCTCATTCCTCCAGCGTGGAGAGATCCCCTTCCGGCAGGCCCAGGGCGCGAGCCCGCAGCACCCGGCGCATGATCTTCCCCGACCGGGTCTTGGGGAGCTTGTCCACAAAGTGGATGGCTTCGGGCCGGGCGATGGGGCCGATCAGCTGGGCCACATGCTGGCGGAGCTCCTCGGCCAGGGCCTCGCTGGGGCTGTAGCCCGCCTTGAGGATCACATAGCAGTGGATCCCTTCCCCCTTCACCTCGTGGGGCAGGCCGATGGCCGCCGCCTCGGCCACCGCCGGATGGGCCACCAGCGCCGACTCGATCTCCGCCGTGCCCAGGCGATAGCCGCTCACCTTCAGCACGTCGTCCACCCGCCCGATAATGTAGAAGTAGCCATCCTCATCCCGCCGGGCGGAATCGCCCGTGAAGAACCAGCCGGGATACCTGGACCAGTAAGTCTTCACATAGCGCTCGGGATCGCCGTAGAGCGTGCGGGTCATCCCGGGCCACGGCGTCTGGATCACCAGGTAGCCCTCCACCCCAGGCGGGCAAGGGTTGCCGCTCTCATCCACCACATCGGCCCGGATGCCCGGGAAAGGAAGGGTCGCTGAGCCCGGCTTGAGGGGGATGCAGGGCATGGGGGTGATCATGAAGCCGCCGGTCTCCGTCATCCACCAGGTATCCATGATGGGGCAGCGCCCCTTCCCGATCACCCGGTAATACCAGCGCCAGGCCTCCGGGTTGATCGGCTCGCCCACCGTGCCCAGCAGGCGGAGGGAGGAGAGGTTACGACGGTTGGGCCATTCGTCCCCGAACCGCATCAACCCCCGGATGGCGGTGGGGGTCGTGTAGAGCACCGTCACCCCGTATTTCTCCACAATGCTCCACCAGCGATCCGGATACGGATACGTCGGCGCTCCCTCATACATCACGCTGGTGGCCCCCAGCATCAATGGCGCATAGACGATATAGGAGTGCCCCGTTACCCACCCGGGGTCCGCCGTGCACCACCAGATGTCCTCATCCTTGATGTCAAAGACCCATTTCATCGTGGTGTAGATGAAGACCGCATAGCCGCCGTGCACATGGACCTGGCCCTTGGGGGCGCCGGTGGTGCCGGAGGTGTAAAGGATGTAAAGGGGATCCTCGGCGTCGGTGACCTCCACCGGGCACTCGCCCTGGGCGAAGGGGAGCCGCGCCAGCTCATCGTAGAAATAATCCCGCCCCGGCTCCATGGGCACCTCGTGGCGGGTGCGGCGGACAACCAGCACATGCTCCACAGAGGGAGCACGGCGGACCGCTTCGTCAACGGTGCGCTTGGTCTCCACGATACGCCCGTTCATGTATCCGCCGTCGGCGGTGATCACCAGGCGGGATTTGGAGTCCTCGATGCGGGTGTGGAGGGCTTCCACCGAGAAGCCGGCGAAAACCACGCTGTGGATCGCCCCGATGCGGGCGCAGGCCAGCATGGCGATGGGCAGCTCGGGGATCCGGGGCATATAGATGGTCACCCGGTCGCCCTTGCGCACCCCCAGGGCCTTCAGGACGTTGGCGAAGCGATTGACTTCCTTGTAGAGATCATAATAGCTGAGGACCCGGCGCTCGCCGTTCTCCGCCTCCCAGTAGAGGGCCACCTTGTTCTTGCGCCAGGTCTTCATGTGGCGGTCCACGGCGTTGTAGCAGATGTTGATCTTGCCGCCGACGAACCACTTGTAGAAGGGCTTCCCGCTGTCATCCAGAACGCGATCCCATTTCCGGAACCACTCCAGCTCCTCCGCGCGCTCGGCCCAGAACGCCTCGAGGTCCTGCATCGCCCGCTGGTAGAGGGAGGGGTAATCCTTGATGTAGGCGCGCTCCAGGACCTCGGGGGAAGGATAATACACCTCGCCGCTCAGGTGGCGGATATCCGCCACAATCTCCTTCACCGCCATGGTCACCCTCCTTAAGAAAAAATTCCCCGCGGCGGGGATCGTCCCCGCCGGGGATGGTTGCCCGTTTCTTTCCACACCTCGCTACCACACCGCGATCAGCCGGACCGGACCCCCGGAGGCGCCTTCAATGCGCAGGGCGCCGACGAAGACCATCGCCCCCGCGGGCGGGATCCGCCCCAGGTTGGCGACGTTCTCCAGCCCCCACTTGTTGGCGGGGAGGATGGTGTAGTGCGTCTTGAAATCCCGGGAGGCCCCATAGTCCAGGCTCAGGGTGTCCACGCCGATGCCGACGATGTTGCGCTCCTTCAGGAGGAACTCCGCTGTGTCCGGGTGGAAGCCCGGGAAGTGCATCACCCCCTGGGCATCCATGTTTCGATAAGCCGCCTCATCGCCCACCCGGGCCCCCCATCCGCTCCACATGAACACCACGGCGCCGTCCGGCAGCCGCCCGTAACGCCGCTCCCAGGCCCGGATGTCATCGGGAGTCAGCTGGGCGTCCGGGTTCCGCCGCGCCCGGTCCCGGATGTCGATGACCGCCGCGGGGGCGACCAGGACCTCCGCCGGAAGGCGCTCGATCGTCAGGGCGTTCTTCCCGAAGTGAACCGGGGCGTCCATATGAGTGCCGTGGTGCTCGTAGATGTGCCAGCGGTTGGCGTAGAAGCCGTGTTGCGCGTGGTTGAAGACGTTCTCGATCTCCAGCCGGGGAGCGCCGGGCCAGATGGGGAAGCGGGGGTTCTGCACATAGGTGAGGTCCACCTTGCGCTGGAAGACGCGGACAGCGGTCCGCACCACCACGCCGACGGGGGCGGAAGCGGCCTCGCCGTAAGCGGGCTTCTGCCAGGAGACGAACCCGTGGGCGCTCACCAGGGTAGCAGCCGGATGCGGGGCCACCTGATAGCCGAAGGGTCCCAGAGTGCCTTTGGGGGGGATCGCCTCCGCCAGCCAGACCGCCGACTGGAGATCCCCGCCTTCCGCCTCAAAGCCCCGGAACCATGCCCTCGGAGGGGTGGCCGTGGCAGCGACGAAATCCGCGTTGCGGGGGACGTGGCCGGCGATATAGAGGTCGGAGATCGTCTCTTCCGTGAGGTTGCGGATGGTGAGGGTAAAGGAAACAAGGTCGCCTTCGCGCGCGCCGTGGATTTCCACAGTCAGCCAGGGCCAGACCGTTAGACGTGGAGCAGGGAGCATCGCGGCGGCCATCGCGCCGCCCATCATTTTGAGGAAATCCCGGCGGCTCCAGGCCCGCGCCATCGCCTCGTAGACCTGCGGCCCACACATGGCTCCCTCCCTTCCACGACTTGCTTTTTACCATATTTAGCAACGGGCGGCAGCTTTCTGTCAAGAGCCATGCGCCATATGTGAGGCCCGGAGCCGGATCTCCCGCGTGCGCCTTCCCGATCACGCGCGCACGTAATGCATGGCGCCGAGATGACGGGCCATCCCCTTCAGCTCCATCATCGTCAACGCGCTGCTCACCTGCGCCACCGACAGCCCGGCCGCCCGCGCGATGTCATCGATGTGCTGGGGCTCCCGGCTGAGCACCTCCAGCAGGCGCGCTTCGGTCGGATCCGCAGGCAGCTGAAGCTGGGCTTCCACCTGCTGGGCCGCCGTCGACCAGTTGAGGGCTTCCAGAAGCTCATTCGGGGAAGTCACCGGGGTCGCTCCATCCCGGATCAGCCGGTTGGTTCCCTGGCTGGCCGGGGAGAAAATGCTTCCCGGAACGGCGAAGACCTCCCGCCCCTGATCCGCCGCATGGGACGCCGTGATCAGCGCCCCGCTGGTCGCCCCGGCCTCCACGACCAGCACGCCCACCGCCAGGCCGCTGATCAATCGGTTCCGGGCCGGGAAGTTCCCCGGCTCGGCCGGCGCCCCCAGCGGGAGCTCGGAGATCAGCGCCCCGCGCTCCATGATCCGCGCCGCCAGATGGGCATGCTCGAGGGGATACACGCGATCCACCCCGCACGGCAACACCGCCAGGGTTCGCCCGCCCGCCTTCAGCGCGGCCTCATGGGCGATGGCATCGATCCCGCGGGCCAGCCCGCTGACAATGGGGATCCCGGATCGCGCCAACTCCCCGGCGAACCATTCCGCCGCCTGCCGCCCGTAGGCCGTCGGCCGGCGGGTCCCCACAATGGCTAGCGCCCATCGATCCGCCTCCGTGAGATGGCCCCGGATGAACAGCACCGGCGGCGGATCCGGGATGCGGCGCAACAGCAGGGGATAGGCGGGATCTTCCCACGTGAGGGCCTTCGCCCCCGACCGCTCCAGCTGCTCCCGCTCCCGATCCGGATGGAGCCGTCGCCTCGCCTCCGCCAGGTTCCGGATGGTGCGCTGATCCAGCCCGGCGGCCCGCCATGCCCCCTCGTCCGCTTCCCACGCCGCCCGCAGATTCCCGAAATACTGCAGCAGGGCCCGCAGGCGCGCTGGCCCAATCCCCATCACCCGGTTGAACGCCAGCCAGTAGCCCAGATCATCCACAGGAACCCCCCCGAGATGGCTTCTCCTCCTGAAAAGATGATAGCGGGCACAAGGAGCGACCCGGGGAGAGATCAAGGGGTGTTCTCATCCGCGACCATACGCCGGAGACGGGTTGCCAGGAGACGATAGAAATAGGAGCGGTCCCGAAGCCGGAGGAAGCGCGCGCTGAACGGCGCCGCCGCGATCTCCACCCAATCTCCTTCCGCCATGGGTTCCTCTCCGGCCCCATCGATGGTCAGGGCGGCTTTGCCCTCGGTGTGCACGGTGAGCGTGAGCCGAACGCCTTCATCCAGCACCACGGCCCGATCCAGGCTGAGATGGGGGGCGATGGGGACCAGAACAATGTTCTTCAGCTCGGGAGGGAGGATGGGGCCGCCGGCGGCCAGGGCATAGGCGGTGCTGCCAGTCGGCGTCGCCACGATCAGGCCATCCCCCACATACGTGGTGAAGTAGCGCCCGTCGATCTCCACTCGAACCCGCACGATGCGCCCCAGGCCCATGCGACCGATCACCACATCGTTCAGGGCGTAAAAGGGCCCCTGACGGTGACCCTCCCGGACCCAGTAGGCCTCCAGCATGAGCCGGTGCTCCACCCAGTAATGGCCTTCCCACACCCGGCTCAGCTGCTCCAGCCACTCCTCCGGCGGGATTTCCGTCAGGAACCCGACCCGCCCCAGGTTGATCCCCAGGATGGGCACGCCGGCAGGAGCGGCGTAGCGAGCGACCCGCAGCACCAGCCCATCCCCGCCGAAGGTGATCGCCAGATCCCACCCGGCGACGATCTCCACGCGATCCAGCGCTTCGGCCGGAACCAGGATCGGCTCCCGACCGATCTGCCGGAGGTGCTCCGCGACGGCCTCGGCCAGCCCTCCGGCATGGGGACGCTGGGGATGGAGAACCAGTCCGATGCGCTGGAAGCGAGCTTCCGACACAGGGCATCTCCTCTTGACGTTCAGGGCCAGCGGAAAGAACGCGCATCCAGACTCTGCCCGGTGATCCCCCGGCTCTCATCGGAAGCCAGATAAACGAAGAGGGAGGTGATCTCCTCCGGCGCGGGGAGGGAAAGGGGATCCTCTTCCGGATAGGCTTGGGCCCGCATTCGAGTGCGGGTGGGGCCGGGGTTGACGGCGTTTACCCGGATGCCCTCCGGGGCCAGCTCCTCCGCCAGGACCTGGGTGAAGATCTCGACCGCGCCTTTGGAGACGGCATAGGCGCCCCAGCGCGCCCGCCCTCGGCGGCCCACGCCCGAGGAGAGGTTGATGATGGAACCCCCGGAGGACCGGCGCAGCAGGGGGAGGGCCGCCTGGGTAACCAGGAACATGCCGGTGACGTTCACTTCCAGGACCTCCCGCCAGGCCTCCAGAGGATATTCGGCGATGGGAAGGCGAGGGCCCAGGATGGCGGCGTTGTTCACCAGGACGTCCAGCCGCCCGAACCTCTCCCCAAGGACCGCCATCAGCGCCGCCACCTGGTCCGGCCGGGTGACGTCGCACGGGCGGGCGATCACCTGAGCCCCTTCCCGCAGCCTCTCGATCTCGCGGGCCGCAGCGACAAGGGCCTCCGCGTCCCGGGCGCAGAGGACCACATCGGCGCCCTCCTGGACGTAAGCCTGGGCGATGGCCCGGCCGATCCCCCGGCTGGCTCCGGTGATCAACGCGACTTTCCCGTGAAGATGCATGCGTTACTTTCCCATTCAGACACGCATCGCACTGCTGAGCTCCTCACCCCAAAAGCCCCGGAAGGAAACGCCGGTTCGGACCCATCGGTTTCCCCCCAACCCGGTCATGGGCCCAGGGAGAGCGACCCGATGCGTTCGAAGGCACGAATCGTTCATGAGCCCCGAGGGGTCATTTCAGAAGCTGAAATCCCTCCCGCTCGAAGTCTTCATCGAAGGCGAAGGCGGTGATGATCCCATATCTCTTCATCCGGACAAAGCTTACACAATCCACCAGGCTGAGCGTAGGCTTTCCCCGGGTCGTCAGCAGGCGAACGGCCTCTTCGTGATCCCGGCTGATCACCCAGTGGATGCGGAAGGCCCGAGCATCCTCCAGAAAGCGTAAGGCGACCGCCAGGCCCAATCGCCGCTGCAACAACGCGGTCGACTCCGCCAGGATGTAACTGTGCACAAACAGGGTATGGCCCTGGGCCTCCAACTGACGCAATCGTTCCACCGCACCGCGGTGATTCGGATCGCCCCGGTCGGCCGGGGCATAAATCGCGGAAGTGTCCAGTAAAATCACCTCCTCCAGCGCCTCATCGTGCCGTTCGGAAACCGGCGCGAGGGAACCCTGCTCGCTCTCCCCCATTCCGACAAAACCCAACGAGCCCTGGGGCTCCCCGCCCGCCATCCGGTGCTGGCGGAGAATGGAGCGCACCAGCTCCGAGATGGACACCCCCCGTTCAAAGGCCTCCTGCCGCAGCAGTTCGTAAAGCTCCTCTTCCAGCTGCACCTGGGTCCGCTTCATCCCATTTCGCCCCCTGAAGCCACAGCGTGCAGGCATGCTAACATGCTGTAATCCACCGGGCAAGACGATTTTCCACTATTGAAGAAGCTGGGGAATCCGCCGGGAGGTTGGAGGACGTTCGTGATCCAGCGCGAACCCCCATTCGCACGGGGGGTTCTCGGACCTACCCCCCCTCCCCGTTTCGGGGAGGGGCCGGGGGAGGGGTCCTCAGACCTAACCCCCCGGCCCCCTTCCCTCGTAGGGAAGGGGGAGCCTGAAAATCCCCCCTCCCTGTTTCGGGGAGGGGTCCCCAACCGGAGCTTCACTCATCCTGGACAAACCATGTGCCGGTCTCGCCGCGCAGGGCCGCTGGGATATGGGGTGGATCGGTGATCAGCGCGGCCTTCCCCCCGTGTTCCAGATACTGGAGGATCGCTTCGATCTTGGGCCCCATGGAGCCCGAGGGGAAATGGCCTTCCGCCAGATAACGGCGGGCCTCGGAGACCGTGAGCCGATCCAGCCAGCGCTGTGCCGGCTTCCCATAGTGCAGCGCCACCTTCTCCACCGCCGTCGAGATCAGGAAGAGATCCGCCCCGATCTCGATGGCCAGCAGCGCGCTGGCCAGATCCTTGTCGATGACCGCCTCGACACCCACCAGGTTCCCCTCTTCATCCTCCACGACCGGAATCCCCCCGCCGCCCACTGCGATCACGACGAAGCCGTCTTCCAGCAGAGCCCGAATCGCCGGCAGCTCGATGATCCGCCGGGGGCGCGGGGAGGGAACCACCCGCCGCCATCCCCGGCCGGCGTCCTCCCGAACCACCCATCCCTGTTCCGCAGCCCGCCGTCGAGCCGTCGCCTCATCCATCCAGGAGCCGATGGGCTTAGTGGGATTCTGGAAGGCGGGATCGTTCCGATCCACGAGCACCTGAGTGACCACCGTCACCGCCAGCCGGTTCAGCCCCCGGCGCCGGAATTCGTTGTAAAGGGCCTTCTGGAACATGTATCCGATCGCCCCCTGCGTGTCCGCATCCGCAGCGTCCAGGGGAACCGGGTGGAGCTCGTGAAGGGCGAGCTCGCTGCGCCGGAGGATGAAGCCCACCTGAGGGCCGTTTCCGTGGGTGATGACCACCCGCCAGCCCTGGGCGATCATCTCCGCGATGTGGACCATGGTCTCGCGGGCGGCTTCGTATTGATCGGGAACAGTCATCCGATCTGGCCCTTTGATCAGAGAGTTGCCGCCGACGGCCACGACCGCCAGTCCGGGTTGCAGACGCATCCGAGCCTCCAGGGGCAGGTTCAGCGCATGACCAGGGCCATCACGGCTTTCTGAACATGCAGGCGGTTCTCCGCCTGATCGTAGACCACGGACTGGGGGCCGTCGATCACCGCATCGGTGACCTCCAGGCCGCGGTCCGCAGGCAGGCAGTGCATATAGATGGCATCCGGGCGGGCCAGCTGCATCCGTCGTTCGTCGGCGATCCAGTCCTGATACTTGCGGGCGATGCGGGCGCTTTCCTCCGGATCGGTGGTAGTCAGCCAGCATCCCCAGCTCTTGGGGTAGACCGCATCGGCGTCCCGGAAAGCTTCATCCATGCGGTCGGTGATTTCGAAGGCCCCGCCGAAGCGTCGGGCGTTCTCCCGGGCCTGCTCCACGATGTCGGGCATCAGCTGGAACTCGGGGGGGTGGGCCAGCACCACGTGCATCCCGAAGCGGGTGAGCTGCAGGATCAGGGACTGCGGGACCGAGAGGGGCTTCTGGTAGCTGGCGGCGTAGGCCCATGTGACGGCGATCTTCCGGCCCCGCAGATCCCGCCCTTTCTTCTCCACCAGGGTCATGAGGTCGGCGAGGATCTGGAAGGGATGGTAGATGTCGCACTGCATGTTCAGGACGGGGGCACGGCTGTAGCGAGCGACCTCCGTGATGTAACGGTTCCCCACCCCCCAGTCCACGTGGCGGATGGCGATGGCGTCGAAGTAACGGCCGTAGATCTCCCCGATCTCCTTGGCGGTATCCCCATGGGCGATCTGGGTGGTCTTGGATTCGATGAAGGCGGGATGCCCGCCGAGCTGGGCCAGGCCGGCCTCGAAGGAAGCGCGGGTGCGGGTGCTGCTGTAGAAGAACAGCATGGCCATGGTCTTCCCCTCCAGATAGCGATGGGGGATCCCCATGGCCTGCTTCATCTTCAGATCGAAGGCCACCTCCAGCACCGTCTGGACCTCCTCCACCGAGAGATCCAGGTCGCTGATGACATCACGGCCACGCAGATGGGTTTGCATGAGAGGCCTCCTGAGAGATTTTATGAAGATCGCATCCCGTTGGAATTATAGAAGCTCGCTGTAGGGCAACTGCAAGCAGTTGCCCTACCGTAGTATTTAAGGAAAATGGCGCTGGAGCATGGAAGGGAACAGCGCATAGAACGCCGTGGCCTCCACCACCTCGCTCAGGGAGATATGCTCGTCCACCCGATGGGCATACGTTTCATCCCCCGGCCCGAAGCCGATGCTGGGGATGCCGGCTTTCCCGGCCCAGTAGGTGCCGTTGGTGGAGAAATCCCATTTCCCGGTGGGACGCCGCTCCCCCCAGAGGGCCTCGATAGCCGCCTGACCCGCCTGGACCAGAGGATGGGATTCCTCCAGCGCCCAGGCCGGGAAGTATTTCTCCACCGGATACCGGAAGCCGGTGTAGCTGGGATCCGCATACTGCAGGATCTCCACCCGGATCGCCTCCCGGTGCTCGGGGGGGATGCACGCCTCGACCTGGGCCAGCGCTTCCTCTTTGGTTTCCCCAAACGTCAGCCGGCGATCGATATAGATGGTGCACTCATCCGGGACGGCGTTGATCGACGGGGTGCGGCTTTCGATCATGGTGACCGTGATGGTGCCCCGCCCCAGGAAGTCATGGGATTTCAGATGGGGATCCAGATCGCGGATCGCAGCGATCACCGGCAGCATCTTGTAGATCGCGTTATCCCCCAGCCAGTTGGAGGCGGCGTGGGCGCTGCGCCCCTTGGCCACCACCTTCAGCTCCACCCGCCCCCGGTGGCCCCGATAGACCCGCAGGCGCGTGGGCTCCCCGATGACCACCGCGTCGGGCCGGATCTTCGGATCGACCTCGACGAAGACATTGGGGGCCAGCCCGTCGCACCATTCCTCCATATTCCCGAAGTAATAAACCGTCCAGCCCTCCAGCAGCCCCAGGTCCCGGGCGATGGCCAGGCCGTAGATCATCCCGGGAGTGGATCCTTTCTCATCGCACGATCCCCGGGCATAGAAGCGATCCCCCTCGAGGCGGCCCCGGAACGGATCCCAGGCCCACTGTTCCGGATCCCCGATCCCGACGGTGTCGAGATGGCTGTCATACACCAGCACGCGGGGGCCGTGGCCGATGCGCCCCCGGATGTTGCCCATCACGTCGAAGCCGATCTCCTCGAAGCCCAGGCGGGCCATCTCCTCCGCCACCCGCTCCCCCACCGCCCGGAGCTGGGCGTCATAGCTGGGGATGGCCACGATATCGAAGAAGAAGCGCAGGATCTCCTCGCGGCGGGCTTCCATCGCCTGGCGGATCCGGGAAACGGTTTCAGCGCTCATCGGGGCTCTCCTCCGAAAAGGGTGGACAGCTGGCAATCCTAATGAGGGCGCGGATTTTGTCAAGGCGCGTCGGGGGAGACCTCGCGGGAAGCCGGCTGGGTTATCATGGGGAGATGGATGTTCCAATGAGGGGCCTGGGGAGGAGATTTCGCCCCTTGGGAATTCGATTCCCGCAGCGCAGGTCCCGATCCTGCCGGTTCGGAGGATGAAACCGTGCGATCCCTTCGATCTCCGGATCCGCCCGAACTCCCATCGGCGCTGCGCTCCAGGCTCAAAGAGCTCCAGGATCTTCTATCGGCCCATGGGATTGAATTCGCCCTGCTTTTTGGATCCTTCTCCCGGGGGGTCGAACGGCCATGGAGCGACATCGACATCGGAATTTACCCCTCCACCTCCCTCTCACCGCTGGAGCTCGGAGAGCTGATCGCGTTGCTGGAGCAGGCCCTCGGGCGGGATGTGGATCTGATCCCCCTGGACGCCGCGCTGGAGCATAACCCGGCCCTGGCTTATCAGGCGATCGCCGGGGGCATCCTGCTCTTCTGCAGGGATCCCCAGCGGTTCGTTGAATTCAAGCGCCAGGCCATCATGCGCTATCTGGACACCGCATACCTGCGGGCGATCGTGGAGCAGGCGTTCCCGGAACGCCTGCCGGCCCGCCCGCTCCGGGAGAGGCCGGAAGATGCGTGAGCGCCTGCAACGGCTGGAAGGCACCCTCCGGGAGCTCCGGCGCTTCCGACAGCGCTACACCCTGGAGGATATCGATCGGGATCCCCACCTGGAGTGGGCATTGCGCGATGGCCTGCTGGAGGCCATCCAGATGGTCATTGACAGAGATCCTATCGATCCTTACCGTGGGCCCAAAAGGGCTCAGAAAGCATGGGGCCCGGGGGGGCTCCTTCGGCGCCCCCCCGGGCCCCGCGTGCTCCGGGCCATCGACCGGCTGGGCATGGATCAGAAGCTGCGCTCATCCCTCCATCCGGGAAGCCCAGCCGGGGAAGGCGGAGCGGCCGGCATACTGCGCGCTTTCCCCCAGCTCCTCCTCAATGCGCAACAGCCGGTTGTATTTGGCGACCCGATCGCTCCGGCATGGCGCTCCGGTCTTGATCTGTCCGGCGTTCAGCGCCACCGCCAGATCCGCGATGAAGGTGTCTTCCGTTTCCCCGCTGCGATGGGAGATGATCACCCCCCAGCCCGCCCGCTGGGCCAGCCGCGCCGCCCGGATGGCCTCGGTGAGGGTGCCGATCTGATTCACCTTGCACAGCAGGGCATTGCACGCCCGCTCGGCGATGGCGCGGCGGATACGGTTCACATTGGTCACCAGGAGATCATCCCCCACCAGCTGGATCCGATCCCCCAGGCGCTCCGAAAGATGCCGCCACCCCTCCCAATCATCCTCCGCCATCCCATCCTCAATGGAAACGATGGGATACTCCTCAACCCAGCGGGCATACAGCTCGACCAGCTCCGCAGCCCGCAGCGTCCGCCCCTCTTTACGAAGGACATAAACGCCGTCCTGATAGAACTCGCTGGCCGCCGCGTCCAGCCCCAGGGCGATCTGATCGCCCGGCGCATACCCGGCCGCCTGGATGGCCTCGAGGATCAGCTCAACCGCCTCCTGGTTGGACCGCAGGTTGGGCGCGAAGCCGCCCTCATCCCCCACGTTGGTGCTGTAACCCCGCTTCTTGAGAACCTTCTTCAGATGATGATAAACCTCCGCTCCCCAGCGCAGGGCTTCCGAGAACGAAGGGGCGCCCACCGGGAGGATGAGGAACTCCTGGAGATCCGCCGAGTCATCGGCGTGCTTGCCGCCGTTGAGGATGTTCATCATCGGCACGGGGAGCACCCGCGCCTCCACGCCCCCCAGGTAGCGATAGAGGGGAAGGCCTAAGGAGCGGGCGGTGGCCACGGCCACCGCCAGGCTGACGCCCAGGATGGCGTTGGCCCCCAGCTCCCGCTTGTTCTCGGTGCCATCCAGGCTGATCAGCGCCTCATCGATCCCGACCTGATCCAGGGCATCCCACCCCACGATCTCCTCGGCGATCCGGCTGTTGACGTTCTCAACGGCCCGGAGGACCCCCCTGCCCAGATAGCGGTCGGGGTCCTCATCCCGGAGCTCCCAGGCCTCATGGGCGCCGGTGCTCGCCCCGGAGGGCACCGCCGCCAGGCCAACGGTCCCATCGGCCAGATGCACTTCCACCTCCACCGTCGGGTTGCCACGGGAATCCAGGATCTCCCGCGCCCGCACCATCTCGATCCGCGTGGGGAAATCCAGCGCGCGCCTCATCGTTGGGCTTCCTCCATGAAGGCTTGGCTTTGATTATAGCCGCATCGCTGAGGTTTGAGGATGAGGCCGGCCGCTTTCCGCACCATGCGGGATCCCGCCGCGCGATCTGGCGCTTGGATTTGGATCCCTCGCCCCCCCTCCCAGAGCTCCCCCTCCCCTGGACCGAGACGAGGAGGGGCCGAACTGGCGGAACCGGTGGTTCGAGGGGCATGGGTCCCTCCGGGGATCCATCGCAGCAGGGCCAGCCCGGCCAGGGCCAGGCTCTGGCGCAACAGCCGTCGCCTCTCCCAATCCACGCCCAGCACCGGCCCGCCGTGCCGGGCCACGGCCTGGGCCACCCGCAACGCCCGCACCGGGCCCAAGACCTGCACGAGGCGCGCCCGCATCCCAAGGCCCGCGAAGACCCGCACCCGCTCCCCTTCGATCTCGACGAGCATCGGCCCCCAGCGCCAGCCGGGATGAGCCCGAATCCTACGGCAGCCATCGTTCGGTCATGGTCCCACCTCCTGCATTCGGTCCGGCGATCCCGGATCCCTCGTGAACCGCTGCATGGTAGGGCCTGAAAATCAGGTTGTCAATCCCTAAAGCGGAAATCAAAGATCCAATCCCAATCAATACGGCCATAAAAGCCCAACAGGGCGGGAGCCCCGGCCACCATCTGGGGAGGCGTCAACCGTTCCACCACCGGCATCCTACAGGAGCCATCGGCCGCCAGCAGCCAGAGGGCGACTTGCTCCCCCTGGAGGCCTATGCCCAGCACGAACCGTCCCGAATCCGCCCAGACTGGCCCCTCCATGCGCATCTCATACGGGGCCGACAGAATCCGCGGCGACTCATCCTCCGGGTCCAGGATCGCGATGCGGCGTTGGGCCAAAGCACCAGGATCCCCCGCCTCCCCCGCGTCCGGCGCGGCTACGAACGCCAGGCGGTGGCCGTCGGGAGACCACCGGGGAGCGAATCCCACCCAGCCGGAGGGGAGAAGGGCATGCTGTTCACCTGTCGCCAGATCCACCTTAATTAAGGTTTTATTGTGCCACATCTCCCGACCGCCACCCGCCATCACGACCACCACGGAGGTGCCAGGCTGTGGGGCCACCGCCCCCGGCCAGGGTAGAACGGGATTCGCAACCTCCTGGGGCGAGGTGCCTCCCGTCGCAGATATGGCCAGCAACTCCAGGCCGTCTGCGGCCAGAGACATCGAACGGTGGAGGCCGTGCCAGAACAGCAGCCACCGCCCGTCCCCGGACCATCCGGCCAGCCACGCCTGTTCCTGCGCCCCGTTCGGAAAAGACCAAACCCGGCGCAGATTCCCCGAGCGATCCACCCAGGCCAGGCCTTGCTCGACGATCTGGCCGGGGGAAGATCCGATCCGCTCATAGGAAAAGGCGAGGCGGGTTCCATCTGGCGACCACGCCAGCCCCACCGGGGCACCGGGGTCCAGATGCATCCCCTTCTCCCAGGTCCACATCGGCCGCCGGGATCCCGAGGCGGGCTCCAGGATCCAGATCCCTTGGGCATCCGCGTAGGCGAGGGTCGCCCCGGAAGGCGCCCACACGGCCGCTTGGATTCCTTCCGGAAGGGAAAGGGTGGCGGTTCCTGTCATCTCCAGCACGACCGCCGCGGATTCCCCTTTCCAGGCCAGAACCCACGCGCCGTCTGGAGAAAGCGCGAGACGGGTATAGCCTTCCGCAGGCGTTCGCCACCGCTCCTCCCCGCCCGGCAGATCTTTCCAGCCCACTGCTCCATCTCGCAGGAAGGCGAGCCGTCCCATGGGAGCGGTCGCACAGGGCGCGATGGGCGTGGAAGGAAGAGTGGGAGCAGGAGTGGAGGTAGGCGAAGCGGGAGGAGAAGGGAGGCGAGAAGGTGGAACGGGCGTCCCGGTGGGCCCCATCGGTGCCCCCTCCGGCTGTCCGCAGCTGGCCAAGCTCCCCAAGAGCCCCACCAGGACCATCCATTTCCAAAGCCCCCGGATGCGCTTCATGATCATCCCTCCTTCTGCGGAAGTTGAAGGCTCCAAAGGCGTGTAGCCTGGATGTGCTGAGAGCCTCGCTGTACCCCCACGACCTGAATCCATGAACCGGGTGGAAGGCATCGAGGCATGCGAAGAGGTTCCTCATCCAGAAGCGTCTTCTCATCCATTGTAACGAGCAAGCGATGACCGTCCGCGGACTGCAACTGGATGGTCCACGGGGTGCAGGAAAGCACCAAGCCGTAAAGGTTGACGATGTTCAGCCATATCCGAGTGGCGCGCAGCCGATGCTCGGAGATCCGCCATCCGCGACCGAACAGGAAGTCCCCGGGCTCCAGCAGCTCTTCACCCCCCTCCACTCCTTTCCACACAGATGTGCTCGAATCTATATGCAGAATCCAAGAAGTTTTTCCGTTCTCAATGCGCCACCCTTCCTGGGTCCGCTCTCGCACATATCCCTGGACGAACAGATCTGCAGGAGCGAGAGGTTCGATGAGGGGAGCTTCCGTGGACGAACGAACCCCGCTGGCGCATTCAGCCTGGAAGCGAACCGTGACCGGGATGGTTCCGAGAGCCAGATCCGCGATGGCGGAAAACGCCGGGGGTGAGATCGGTGATCGCCGGCTCATAGCCTACTATACCTCCGGGGGGACAACGCTCGGGCGTGGAGCAATAACTGCGCATATTCGGCCCACAATCGGCTACGGTGACACCGATACTGGCCCCATTGCATCGATTCGTGATATACATCGTGGAACCGCACTGGCGGGCCAGTAAGCTTTGCCCACAGCCGCTGTAGTCACATAAAGAATAGGTGGTCACGATCGGCCAGGTGGCCTGGTAAGCGCCGTTGTTCCAGGTCCCGCATTTCCCACAGCCGGTGCAGGCGCTTTGATAGGAACCACGACCGTTCCAGGAATACCAGCATAGGGCAGCAGGTTGGGGGGCTCGAGCTGGGGTGATTCAGGGATCCCCGTTGGTTTTAGTTTGAGCCGATGGGATTTGATCGACTTTCCAACTCCGGAGGACGAACCATCCCGCGAGGGCTCCTCCAGCCCGGCGCAGGAAATCGCGCCTCCCCCAATCCACGCCCAGCACCGGCCCGCCGTGCCGGGCCACGGCCTGGGCCACCCGCAACGCCCGCACCGGGCCCAGAACCTGCACGAGACGCGCCCGCATCCCAAGGCCCGCCAAGACCCGCACCCGCTCCCCTTCGATCTCCAGGAGCATCGGCTCCCACC
>Ga0101942_100342_pt1 | contig 20423 bp, 25 predicted proteins | sample DewCreD2012metaG_4_FD_75243 | JGI IMG/M metagenome (GOLD analysis project Ga0101942, IMG submission 75243) | Hot spring sediment bacterial and archeal communities from British Columbia, Canada, to study Microbial Dark Matter (Phase II) - Dewar... ...
ACCCAAAACAGCTCATGAAGGCTTTTAGATAGATTATTATACTGCACGAGCCCCTATATAACTAAATATAAAGTATTATTAATTTTTATAGCTGTGTATGTGCTAACCATTTAGCTATTGTCGATTTATATCTCCCCAAGGGGTTATAAATAGGGATGGATGTTGAGGATAAATAAGAGAGGTGTGAGCACAACAGCAGCTGTTCTAACAATAATTGTTATAGTTCTCGCTGTAGCATTAATATATCTATACTATGCCCAGATATCGGGAAGAGGAGGACAAACCCCGATATACACAACCCCTGTACAGACTACACCGACTTCTGAGGGTACAAAGCTTCCATATGACTCTGCCAATAAGACTGTATATCTAGTTCTAGACACAAGATCCAACCTTGATTTCAATGGAAGTATTAGGGGCAGGCTCGTGGTCTATATACCAGCTGGCTGGAATCTAGAGGTTAAGTACTATAATAATGATCCCGGAAACCTCCCACATAGTGTTGGAATTATGAAGAATACAACAGCGACACCAAAGAGCCCTGATGTGACAAAAGACGGGGAGCTCATTGTATGGGCTCCAGATAGTGCTCAGGGCAAGACCGGATTCCTCATAGGTATAGAACCACAGAAGGACACATCGCTAAGAGCCTCATCAGTGCCAGAGGGGGTGTACTGGATAGTATGTGGTGTTCCTGGACATGCGATTGGGGGCATGTGGATAGTCTTGGTTTCCTCAAGCAAGGTTAGCGAGCCTTACTATTCCACATAGCGGATCCTTTATACATCTATTTAAACTTTTTATAATTTATATTGCATACCGTGTTTGGCACTGTTTTCTGTGATCTTCCCTTCAAGATCTTAAGCAAAAAAACCAACTCTTCTAAGAGGTAATTTATTTAGGCTATAATATTAATTCCCTCAAGCAATATTATTCTATTGGGATGCTATGCAGGCAGAGCTATATATAGAGGCTATTAGAGCTGCTATGAGGCTCCAGCCTGTTAGCGTTGCTGTAATGAGGAGCTTTGGTAGGGTTCCCTTTGTCGATGTCGAGCTTATAAGGGGGGCTGAGGTTGAGATGCCCAGGTGGCTTGCCGAGATCCTCGAGGCTAGGGGTTTGGTCGAAGTTAGGAGGGATATAAGGGGTTCTAGCGATGTTAATAAGATCAGGTTCTCAGAGGAGGATCTTGCTAAGAGGAGCGCCGCAATCCTCTCGAGGGTCCCTCTTGATTTTTATATATCTGTTGAGAGGCTTCTCAGGGATCTAGGTGAGAGGGTTAGGAAGGGAAGCTCGCCTGATGATCTCAGAGAGCTTGAGGCCATATCGAGATCTATAAATAGGCTTCTCTCTATAAGGGTTCAGAAGATACTGCTGGCATCTATATTACATACAGAGAGATCCCAGGATTTCGAGAAGAATCTCAGCCTGGAGGAGAAGGTGCTCTATAGATTGGTTGACGACGATGTTAAATACTGGCTTAGAAGGGCCGTGGGGGGTGGTTATGGAGGCAGCAGCTGATCTTAAGGGGAGGGCAGAGGATCTCTTAGGAAGGGTTCTCGACTTTCTAGAGAGTGTTAGGGGTGGGGATGGGTCTATAAAGTATAGGCTCAGGATCAGGGAGGCTATTGCCGGCAATGCTAGGAGTGTTGCTATAGACTACATGGATCTTGTAGGCTTTGATGAGGATCTTGCAAGGCTCGTTATAGAGAAGCCCGAGGAGATGGTGGAGATATTCTCACAGGCCCTCACACAGGCTGCAAAAACAGAGTATATATTATTTACAGGATCCCTGTTTCCCAGATTCAGAGGCCTGCCACAGAGCATATCGATTAGGGAGATGAGGAGCGAGCATGTTGGGAGGCTTGTGCAGATAGAGGGGATAGTGGTTAAGATGACGCCGCCAAAGCAGAGGATCGTTAGGGCTATGTGGCACCACATAAACCCCGAGTGTGGTGAGAAGTTCTATGTAGATGTAAGGGGGGAGGCTGTTGAGAAGCCACCGTATTGCCCTAGGTGTGGGCTATCATCAGGGATCTTCAAGATGGTTGAGGAGGAGAGCATATATATAGACCACCAGAGGATCGCTGTGGGAGAGCCTCCTGAGAGCGTGCCCTCAGGGCAGATGCCTAGGCAGATACAGGTGATACTAGAGAGCGATCTTGTTGATAGAGTTAGGCCGGGTGATAAAGTTCAGGTTGTTGGGATCGCTAGACTTAGCGGTACAGGTAGCCAGAGGAGATCAAAGGCTGTATACGAGGTGGAGATATATGCTAACAACATAGAAACAGGCGTTAAGGGTGTTGAGGAGATAGACCTCTCCGAGGAGGATATAGAGGAGATCAAGAAGCTTGCTAGGGATCCCCTGATAACCAGGAAGATAATATCGAGCATAGCCCCAGCGATCTATGGACACTGGGATGTTAAGGAGGCCATAGCCCTCCTACTATTCGGAGGAGTTCCGAAGCAGAGGAGCGATGGGACAAGGATAAGGGGGGATATACATGTGCTCATTATAGGGGATCCAGGGACTGCGAAGTCACAGCTCCTACAGTTCACATCCAAGGTGGCCCCTAGGGGTATATATACAACCGGGAAGGGCTCCACAGCTGCTGGCTTGACTGCTGCTGTTGTTAGGGATAAGAATACGGGGGAGTACTACCTAGAGGCTGGAGCCCTTGTTCTCGGCGATATGGGTGTTGTCTGCATAGATGAGATCGATAAGATGAGAGAGGATGATAGGACAGCCATACACGAGGCTCTGGAGCAGCAGACAGTCTCGATATCGAAGGCGGGGATCCATGCGACCCTCAATGCCAGAGCCTCTGTCCTGGCAGCAGGAAATCCCAGGTATGGTAGGTATATCGATGACAGGCCACTTATAGATAATATAAACCTACCAGTAACTATTCTATCGAGGTTTGACCTAATATTCGTCCTCAAGGATCAGCCATCTCTCGAGGAGGATAGACAGCTGGCTGAGCATATAACCAGTGTCCACTCGAGCTTTGAGGAGGTGAGGGCCCCAATAGATCCAGTTATTCTGAGGAAATATATAGCATATGCTAGGAGATATATAAAGCCCAAGCTCAGCGAGGAGGCTAGAAGGATGATTGCTGACTTCTTTGTAGAGATGAGGAGAGCCTCTGCTGAGAATAGAGAGACACCCATAGCTATAACAGCAAGACAGCTCGAGGCCCTCATAAGGCTAGCAGAAGCCCATGCAAGGATAAGGCTTAGCAGCATAGTAACCGAGGAGGATGCTGCGGAGGCTATAAGGCTAATGAGAACAATGCTTGAGAGCGTTGGTATAGACATTGAGAGCGGATCCCTGGATATAGATATAATAATGACTGGTAAGCCCAAGAGCAGGAGGGAGAAGATGATAATACTAGAGGATATAATAAGGGATCTGTCGAGCAAGAGCCAGGCTGGGTGTGCTAGTGTGAAGGAGATACTGGCTAGGGCTAAAGAGCTAGGTGTCGAAGAGGAGGCTGCTGAGAAGATGCTGACACAGCTATCGAAAGAGGGGATTATATATGAGAAGATGTCTGGATGCTATAGAAAAGCATAGGAAAAAGATCTGCTAGCTCTGAGCCCTCTTAGAGATCCTAGCACCTATTATTATTAGCACCAGGCTCAGGGTTGTTAGTGCCGCGAATATGGGTGGGAGTATAGATAGGATCTGCATGCCCCTCTTAGCGTTCTCACTAGCCTTTTGGATATCCTCCATGTAGCTCGAGGCCCTCGGGATCTCCTCAATATATTGGATCTGGCTCTGGTTTCCACCTATAAGCCTGATTATATCCCTGATCCCCTCGAAGACGCTTGAGATGTTCTTCATAATCGATAGCGCCCTCTTATATGGCTCGCTATGGCTCAGGTTATAGATTCTCTCCACATCATCAGCCCAGCCTAGGGTTCCATAGTAGGATGTTACGGATCCATAGATCCCCACTATAGATATTATTAGAAGACATGCTCCGAATCCTGCTAGAAAGCCTCCCAGAAATTGCGACATAATCCCCTAGCCAGAATATCTATGAGGCTATATATTTACCAGGAATGAGATGGCATCCAGAGATCCGTAGATCATTGTTAGCTGCGCGGTCTGGGGAGCCGCTGTGTCCGGAACCTCTCTATAGAAGCTCCTAACAAGCCTGTAAGCCCTTGGAGCCGTGACCATAGTGGCTAGGATCCATATTCTAGCCACTCCCAAGAGATATAGTGCTGCTGGCATTGCATAGCTTATGGCAATCATTGCTGTGAATAGGCTTAGAGCCCTCCCCCTACCAATGATCACTGCCAGCGTCTTTATACCGGAGGATCTATCGTACTCATAGTCCCTAATAGAGTCTATGAGAAGAACAGAGGCTACAAGAATACCTAGTGGTATGGATACAAGGATAGGCTTTACATCGAGAAACCCTGCCTGTGTGTAGAAGGATCCTAGAACCATCAGGGGCCCCCACATCAGGAATACAGAGACCTCTCCCAACCCTCTATACTTAAGCTTAGCAGGCGGGGCTGTGTACTCCAGAGCGATTAGGGCTCCCACAAGACCTAGGGGTATTGAGAGCCATCTATCAATGATGGCCAGGTATAAGCCTGCTAGGAAAGCCATTGCGAAAATAGATGCAGAGATTATAAGGGCCTGGGATGGCGTCATTATGCCAGATATGATTGGATGCGGCCTATATCTAGTAGTAGGGGCTCCAGGCCTGTCAACACCATATATAGTGTCGAAATAATCATTAGATAGGTTAACAAATGCGTGGAGAAGCACAGCACCGGCTAAGGTGACCATATATATCGATATGTCAAAGCGACCTAGAATACTATATGCATAGAGGCTGCCAGCTGTTATAGATACGATAGTCATTGGAAAGCTCCATGGTCTGAGGGATAGGATATAGAGCCTAACCTGAAGACTCAGCCTAACCACCAAGATTATTAGTAAGATAGGAGGCTAAATGCATGCCCAAAGAATCTATAGCAGGCCTGGGGGTTATCGCATAGAGCAAAGCCCTGGATAGTATTTTCGCGCTAATCATGAAGTTCATATGCTTTGCATGAAAATTTAGTTATGTATCTTCATCTAACCTCGAGATCTTGTCCTAAATGCTGATGGATATCCCAAAAGGAGGCAGGATCTTCGAGTGCAGAGGCTAGGGCTCAGACTGGGTAGACAACTAAACGTATCACTGAATATCTACCTCAAGATGTGCAGGCTTCCCCACATTCGTGGTATATCATGGGTGTGGGTTGGGGTTATCCCACTAGGGGGTGTATGGATAGGCAAAGACCATCAACTATGATGAAGCCCAAGGGCTGAGAATAGAATAATCTTCAAAACCCAATGAAATCCAAACCCCCAGGATAATATGTATTAATATTTATTGTGGAACTATTTACTAGATGGTGTTGAATGTGTCATCACCAAGCCCTGCCAGACCCGGCGAGGAGGTTGTGGTCATTGGTAGAGAGAGACCTTATAGATATGTGCTCGATATAATAGTAAGGATGAATCAGGGGAGCGAGAATATAACAATAATTGGGAAGAGCAAGAATATCCCCAAAGCAATAACAGTTTATAACATCCTAAGGGATAGGCTAGGAGAAGCCCTGGAGCTTAAGGGGGTTAGTATAGGGTCTATATATAGTAAGAGGAATAAGAGGGTATCGTATATAGAGATAAAGATCTCCAGGAGGATATAGGGGTGTAGCTTAGCAGAGCTTAGCCCCTGGATCTCCATCGTCGAGAGCGGTGTATAGATATTGTTGAAATATAAATCTGGAAGAGGGTGCGTGTCATGGTGCTGAGTATAGATGCCAGGAATATAGCCGAGATCCTTAGAAACCTCTTCCTAGTGTTTCTCTCAGGTTTAGCTATTCTCTTGGTATACATAGTAGTCCTTGCACTCGGTGTTAAGGGTCTCTTAGGGCTGGGCTCTCCTGCTAGGGAGATTCTCATGTCTCTCTATGGTTTGCTGCTAACAATAGCATGGCTCTATGGCTGGTGGAGGGTTATAAGGGCTATAAGGAGGATCCTTATAGCTCGGTCTGGGAGTTAGAGCTACTTCTCGCTAAAAACAATCCTTCTAACCATATCGCCAACAACCTCTGCCCTGTGGCTCTTTATCGCCTCCAAGAGTCTCTTGAGATTCTGAGCTCCCCTAGAGTATTCCTCAACCCATTTCCTTGCGAACTCCCCGCTCCTAACCTTTTCTGCAGCCTTTTTCATATTCTCCTTAACCCTCTCATCTATGACGCTAGGTCCTACAGTTAGTCCTCCGAACTTTGCCGTGTCTGAGACGCTCTCAAGCATTCCTGTGAAGCCCCTCTCATATATGAGATCCATTATAAGCTTCGCCTCGTTTATCACCTCGAAGTACGCTACCTCAGGCTGGTAGCCCAGCTCAACAAGCGTCTCGTAGCCCTTTTTGAGTAGCTCTAGAAGCCCTCCCACTAGAACTGTCTGCTCCCCTATAAGATCCGTCTCTGTCTCTTCTGCGAAGGTTGTCTCTATAACACCAGCCCTGGTAGCCCCTATACCCTTTGCTATTGCCAGAGCATATTCTAAGGCTTTTCCACTATAGTTATTCTCAACAGCTACTAGAGCGGGAACCCCTCTTCCTCTGAGGAACTCCTCCCTAACCTTTCTACCAGGTGCTTTTGGAGCTACCATTATTACATCAATGTATTGTGGAGGCCTTATCAGGCCGAATCTTATGTTGAAGCCATGTGCAAAGTCGACTACCATCCCCCTCCTTAGGTTTGGCTCTATCTCGCTCCTCCACACCTCAGGCTGGATCATGTCTGGGATTAGGACTAGAATCACATCGGATCTCTTCACAGCATCTGCAACACTATATACTCTGAAGCCTTCCCTCTCAGCCTCCTCCCAGGATCTCCCCCTCCTAAGCCCTATGATGACATCAAGCCCGCTATCCCTTAAATTGAGGGCCTGCGCCCTGCCCTGGCTCCCATACCCGATCACAGCTATTGTTTTCCCAACAAGGGGATCCAGAGATGCATCCTGATCCCTGTATATCCTTGCCATCAGATCACCTCAACACTCTCTACATCTACAGAGACTAATATTTTTTTCTTAACCCATTCTATCTCGCTCTCCTCACCCCTAACCCTTATAGTTATCTCTATATCACCGTCTGAGCCGAATCTCGATATCATCTCGACAACCTGGATCCTGCCCCTTCTTATCGTGTTCACAACCCTTGCAAGGGAATCTAGACCCATGAGAGCCCTCACGATTATCAGCCTCTCCATATTAGGTCGACCTCCAACCCCTCGGGGGGTATTGCGTTTGCAAGCCACTCGCCAGGCTTTACCCATGGTAGCACTATATCCTTTTCCCTATCAAGCGTTACATCTATGATAACAGGCTCATCATTTCTCACAGCCCTTCTGACTATGCCCTCTATCTCATCATATGTGGAGGGCCTGTAACCCGTTATCCCATATGCATCTGCTATCTTTATGAAATCTGGATTGCTTGTGAACTCTGTTGCTATGATCCTCCTAGAGTACATGTAGATCTGCCATTGCTTCACAAGCATGAGAGCCCTATTATCTAGTATAACGCTTATTATCGGTAACCCGTAGTCCCTAACAAGCGAGAGGTTATTCATAGTCATTTGAAAAGATCCGTCGCCGTCTATCAGCATCACAGGCCTATTCCCAGCAGCGATCTTAGCACCTATAGCTGCTGGGAGACCAAAACCCATTGTCCCAAGGCCTGCGCTTGTTATGAAAGTTCCCGGGATATATACATCCCAGTGAAGCTCACACCACATCTGATGACTCCCAACACCTGTTGTGACTATAGTGCTTGGCGGCACAACCCTTCTAAGTGTCTTGAGAACCTTCCAAGGTGCGAATGGCTTCATCTCGTCAGCCTTTCTAGCCATGTGATCCTCAAACCTTCTTCTAATATCCCTTAGCCACTCAATAAAACCACCCCTAGCCCCGCGGCCTCTCTCAACCTCATTCATAGCTATGCTTGGTAAGAGCTCAAGCATTTTTCTAAGAGCCTTCTTTGCATCGGCAACAATCCCTATTGAGGCCCTCACATTCTTATTGATCTCGCTGGGATCTATATCTATATGGATAACAGTCTTGGCATTCATTTCCCTAAACCTCCCAACAGTTCTATCGCTAAACCTAGTGCCAACTGCTAGGACTACATCTGCATTGGCTAGGGCAGCATCGGCCTCTAGTCTCCCATGCATTCCAGCGGGTCCCATATAGAGCGGATGATCATTTGGAACACAGTTCTTCCCTGGGAATGTAGATACTATGGGGGCCCAGAGTGTCTCGGCAATGGCTGTTGCCTCGTCCCAAGCACCGCTCCAGCAAAGACCTCCGCCAACTAGGAGTGCCGGTCTCTCGGCATTCACAAGGATCTTAAGCGCCTTCCCAATAACCCCTGGATCGGGCTCTCCATTACTAGCCCTAGGAGCGATCTTAGGCCTATAGTCGGGAACCGCAAGCCCTAGCTGCACATCCCTCGGGATATCAATAAGAACAGGACCAGGTCTGCCCTCTGTTGCAACCATATAGCCTGTTACGAAGGATCTAGCAACATCATCTGGAGACTTCACAAGCATGCTGAGCTTAGTTATTGGGAAGGTAACCCCAACAATATCTGTCTCTTGAAAACCATCCCTCCCAAGGATCGCTGTTGGTACCTGACCGCTTATAGCAACAACAGGCGAGCTATCCATATAAGCGTTAGCAAGCCCCGTAACAAGGTTTGTAGCACCAGGCCCGCTTGTTACAAGCACAACCCCAGGCTTCCTAGTGATCCTCGCATAGGCGTCTGCAGCATGTATAGCACCCTGCTCGTGCTTGAATAGAAAGTGCTTTATATCATCCGCATCATATAGAGCATCATATAGAGGCATTATGCTTCCTCCGGGTATTCCAAAGAGATGCCTAACACCAACTCTTCTCATAGCCTCTACAAGGGTATCTGCGGCCCTTACCCTTACATGATTTCCAAGGGCATCACCTGAAGTTCCAGCTATATCACCAATGTGGTTTTTCTAAGGAGGTTTATAAGTCTAACGGAAATTTTTAACACATATAATATAAAGACTAAACAACGTGGATTGGCAAGGATTCTAGGGTCTTTCTGCAGCATGCTCTAGAGCCCTTCTATATAGGATCCAGCCGGCTATGACTACAGCTATACTTATTACCGATGACGGTAGGCTGTATTCAAGCGCATAGCGCGGATCCCAGCCGTATACCGCTATATTTCTAACCGAATCCACAATCCTGCTCAAAGGATAGATGTCTGCGAACACCCTTAATTCTTGGGGTAGTAGGAACTTGGGTATTGCAATTCCTCCGAGGAACATTGTTGGGAATGCTATAGCATTAGCTATTGCAGCGGCAGCCTCGCTACTCCTCAAAAAGGGGGCTATTATGTAGCCTATACCCATAACACCTATAGCCCCCAAGAATAGGAGAAGCGCTATAGAACCCCATCCAGCCATTGATACCAGGCTCATATTGGCTCCCAGGGCTAATCCTACGACTATAATAAGCATAGATGTTATGGCTATCGATACAAGACCTGATAGCAGGTTTGCTATGAATAGCTTGTGGCTCTCTATAGGGCTTGAGAGTATAACTCCAATAACCCCTTCTCTTCTAATCCCCACTATGGATCCCAAGCCTGTGAATAGCCCAGTATATAGGATCATGAACCCAATGGTGCTCAAGACATAGTACATCTTGATACCGCCTGGTATCGATAGGGAGTTAGTCTCTACTGCAGAATACGTTATATTTATGGGCTTTGCTATGAAGACTGCATATCTAAAGCTATCCTCGGGCATATAGGGCCTGGCGATATTCAATAACCTCTCAACCAGGAGGGATCCGAAGGATCCTATGAACCCCTCTACAGCTGCTCTAGCAGATTCCGACTCCGTGGAGCCTTTAGTGTATATAATGGAGACCATGCTCTGGCTAGCATTGGAGATATTATACCCGAAGCCCTGGGGTATTATGAGGATAGCATCATATCTGCCGTCTCTCATAATACTATCTATATTGCTAGAATCACCTAGTAGTTTTATCCTAAACAGCCCCGAGCTATTCATAGCCCCTATAAGGGCTTTAGAGGCCTCCGTGTTATCCCTATCAACAACTGCAACGTTGAAGCTAACTCCAGAGCCTCCTCCGAAGATGTAAATAATTAGCACCAGGTATATTATTGGGAAGGCTATTGTCCAGAATAGATTCTGTCTCTCCCTAGTAAGAGACCTTATGTAAACATATGCCTCGAAGAGATACTGGCTTGCAGGCATGCTACCCAGCCTCCTCCAGCGGTGTCCCTGTAACTATTATAAAGACCTCGCCAAGTCCGGGCCTCTTGATCTCGACCCTAATGGGTATAATGCCCCTCCTGGTATATGCAGCAACTATGTTCTCAAGATCCCTGTGTGGGTCTCTAGCCTCATATACAGCTATCAGGCTCTTCTCATCAAAGCTCCTATACCCCTCCAAAACCAGGGGTTTCGTACCATCTGGGAGGTATATAGCTATAGAGGGGCTGGGGCTATATATTCTGATAAGCTCCTCAGCAGTCCCCGAGGCTACTATTCTCCCTCTATGCATCATCAAAACCCTGGATGAGAACCTCTCAGCCTCGTATGGATTATGGGTTGAGTAGATGAGTGTCTTCCCACTAGCTACTCTGAGGAGGAGGCTCCAGAGACTCTCAAGGGCCCTTGGATCTAGACCTGATGATGGCTCGTCTAGTACGAGAACCTCGGGGTCGTGGATCAGGGCTGAGGCTATTGAGAGCCTTCTAATCATCCCCCCACTGTATTTCTCAACAGGCCTGTCCATGTGATCCTCTAGCTCTAGCCTCTCAATAAGCTCTCTAGCCCTTCTCCTGGCATCGCGATAGCCCAGACCCCTCATCATCCCTATCCAAACAAGATTTTCGAGCCCCGATAATCTCGATCTGAATAGTATGTTCTGGGGAGCATAGCCTATATACCTTCTAGCCCTCACCATCTCATCCCTGGAACCCCAGAGATCTATACCCATAACCACAACCCTTCCAGATGATGGTCTCAGAGCTCCAGAGATCATTGAAAGTGTTGTTGTCTTCCCACTACCGTTGGGCCCCATAATGGCTAGAACCTCCCTACCAGCCTCAAAGGAGACCTCATCAACAGCCACGATATCTCCGAATCTCTTCGAAATGCCGCTCACAGATAGATTAGTGGAGACTCTAACAGAACACCACCAAAGAGAATAGCCATCTAGGGTTATAAATAAAGAGCCACGTGATGACCTCCTCCCCACACTATGGGTCGACACTATTGATAACAGCAGCAAACCCTGCATAAAGGCCCCAGACAGGGTCGCTGTGGAAGAGCCTATCTAGTAGCCTGCAGATCTGCGGAAAGCTTATAAAGCTCAGTATCTTACTTTGGATTGGCAGTATTCTGAGGTGGTGTGTGTGGCTCAGCCGCAGCCTGTGAACACAGTGCTGGTGGGTAAAAAGCCTGTTATGAGCTATGTACTAGCAATACTCCAGCTAGCAAGCCAAGGTGTTAATGAGATTGTTGTCAAGGCTAGGGGTAGATCTATTAGCAGGGCTGTAGATGCTGTTGAGATTGTGAGGAGCAGGTTCCTTAGGGACGGGATAATGGTTGAGAGGATAAATATTGGGAGCGAGGAGCTCCAGAGCAAGGAGGGTAGGAGGTCGAGGGTATCTACGATAGAGATAGTTATTAAGGTGAAGAGATAGTTTTTTTGATGGAGTAGAGACCTGTTTAGAGCTCTCCTAATCAGATCATATCTATAGTCTCTTGAGCTATATAAACACTGTGATCAGCTATCCTCTCTAGGTACATCATTATCAGTAGATCTAGAGTTGAGCATAGATCAATAGATCTAGAGGCCTCTGATAGAAGGGTGAGGAGCCTCTGATCCACAGATCTGTCCATCTCAACAACCCTCCTAGCCATGGTCTTATCCCTCTTTAGGTAGGCCTCTATGCTACCCCTAACCATCTCTATAACATATCCAGAGGCCTCAGAGGATCCTCTTAGCTCGCATTTCTCGCCAGATGGTGTTAGGAGAGTGTTTATTATTGTAGATATGTCTAGCGCGTATCTGGCGAATCTATACAGTCCATAGGATATCTCCAGCGCCGCTATAAGGCCCCTAAGGTCTGAGGCCGTTGGCTGGAACCTGGCTATGATCTCAATAATCCTATTGTGGATCTCGAGCCTCCTCCTCCTAACCTCATCAACCCCTTTTCTAACCCTCTCAGGAGGTGCTCTACTCCTCACAACATCCTCAACAATCCTTCCAGAGATGTTTGCAAGCTCCCTCAGACTGTCTTCTAGCCTCGATATATATTGATCCAGGGGTCTCACGATACCATCCTCCCGGTCACATATTTCTCCGTCAGCTCGCTTTCAGGTCTCGTGAATATCTTCGAGGCGCTCCCGGTCTCTATAAGCCTTCCATCATATATAAAGGCCACATAGTCGGAGACCCTCGATGCCTGAAAGGGGTTGTGGGTTACTAGAACAACTGTCAGGATCTTCCTGAGCTCCGTGATCAGGCTCTCGATCTTTGCAGTAGCAACAGGATCTAGGTTTGATGTGGGCTCATCCATGAGAATAGCCCTGGGCCTCATTGCGAGAGCCCTGGCTATGCATAGTCTCTGCTGCTGCCCCCCAGAAAGCTCTCCAGCCGGCTTGCCCAGCCTATCTCTCACCTCGTCCCATAGGTAGGCTCTCTCTAGGGCCCATTTAACAAGCTCATTCAGCTCTTTCTTATCTCTAACGATCCTGTTAATCCTGGGCCCTAGAGCCACGTTATCATAGATCGACATGTTTGGTATTGGGTTTGGTATCTGGAACACCATCCCGATCATTTTCCTAACATCGGACGGATCGATTCTACCGCTATATATATCAACACCATCTATATATACACTTCCCTCAACCCTGGACTCTGGATATATATCGAGGATCCTGTTTATAGCCCTGAGAAGGGTTGACTTGCCACTGCCAGAAGGCCCCATTATTGTGAACACAGTGTTGCTTGGTATTGAGAGGCTTATACCCCTTATAACCTCCCTCTGTCCTAGCCATACTCTGAGGCTCTTAATCTCTATCGAGGCTCCTCTCTGGCTCTGCATTTTGATCACCTTGCTGAGAGGATCCTTATAGCTATGAATAGCCCTATCGATATAGCCAGGAGTATGAAGGCAGCCCCCCATGCTGAATCAACCCAGTTGCTATACCCAGAGAGCCCCATGTTATATATAGCCAGGGTTAGAGAGCCTATAGGCTCGAAAAGCATTCTAGGGCTTGACTCGGGATATATATCCCTGCCAAATGCTGTGAATAGGAGAGGAGCAGTCTCTCCCATAGCCTTTCCAACTCCTATTCCTATCCCAGCCAATATAGATGCCCTCACATATCTCACCAGGATCATAGATGCGGCAATCCTCGAAGCCCCTAGGGAGTATATAGCCTCTCTGAGGTGTATCGGAACCCCCCTCAGGCTCTCCTCGGTCTGTGTGTAGATGAATGGAAGCATCACTATTGCAAGGGCTATAGCGCCTGATAGGGCGCTGAACCTCGGTATAGGGCTCTGGATCCCGAGGAGCCCTAACACTGCCTCGAGCCACCTCAGCATCCCATATACTGTGAGGCCTACTATTATTGTTGGAAACTCTATCAGGGCTCTAACGATTGTTGATGTGACAGGCCCCACTCTGCTTCTAATACTCTGTGTTGTATATATAGCAGCAAATATCGATACAGGGATCCCCATGGCGGATGCTATTGCAACCAAGACGAGTGTTCCCAGTATGTAGGGACCCACACCACCGACCTCACTGGATCCTGGAAGGGCTCTCTCCTGGAATAAATATGATGGGAAGTTTGAGGAGATCACCTGGATTCCCTTTATAGAGACTATGGCTATTAGATGGGCTATTGGGGCTATGCCCGCCACGAAGAGAGCTATCATAGCTGATAAGCCTATATATGATGAGATCTTCCTCATAGCCTTTGCCCCCTAGTGATCAGGGTAACATAGATGTTGATCATAACTCCTATTACGAATAGCACGAGAGCCGCGCCGAATATCGCTGGCACCATATAGTTATAGGACTCCGCATTCTGGTACTGATCAGCTATTAGGCTTGATATCGTATAGCCCGGGCTCAGGATCCTCCAGAACTCTGGATTGACGACATTGCCAACAACCATCGAGACAGCTATTGTCTCGCCAACGGCTCTTCCATAGGCTATCATCATGGCTGTCGCTATAGCCCTTCTAATATATCTGAGCTTGAGAACAACCACCTCGAACCTCGTAAGCCCAAGGGAGTATAGAGCCTCATCTATGCTTCTGGGCACGCTGCTCAGAGCCTCCCTTATCATTGCAGTCGCAAATGGGGAGATCATTATAGATAGAAGGATCGATGCTGTTAGAAGCGAGGTCCCAATACTGCCGGGGGTTCCCAGAATACTCCTCACGCTCTCCGGGATCCATTCTCTAGTAATCCAGCCAACAGCTGGTGCGAGGATATAGAGACCCCAGAGGCCATAGATCACTGTTGGTATGGAGGCGGATAGATCTGTTAAAGAGCTTAGAAAAAGTCTCATGCTTTGTGGTGCTAGCTCCGATAAGGTTACAGCGGATCCTATAGCTATGGCTAATGCGATAATGATCGCAATAATGCTTGTAATAATACTGCCCCCTAGAGCGAAGAGGATCCCGTAGCTCTCCCTGGCACCGCTCCATATGCTTGTGGATATGAATGAGACGCCCTCTTTTATATATATCATCACGCCCTCGCTACCAAGTAATATGACCATTACAGCCACTATAGCTATTATCAATATATTCGAGAGCGCAAATGATCTAAAAAGCATTTCTCCCCTAGCCATCTTCCTGCCCATCTATCAATATTTAAGAGCCTTTTCAATATAGCCTATAGCCTGTTTAGCGAGCTCAGTGGGAAGGGGGAGATAGCCCTCGACCAGGTTATCCTGCCTCTGCCCCTCTGTTAGGATCCACCTGAAGAAAGCCGATAGAGCTATAGCCTTATCTCTGGGTAGATCTGTATATATGAAGACATAGACTAGACCAACTATAGGGTATGTATCCCTACCCTCCTTATCTATAAAGCTCCTGGGCACATCGCCCCAATATTGGCTTGGCTCCGGAAGGTCCTGGGCGCCTCTCCTAAGGGCTTCTGAAACACTCTGCGGTGATGGGAGCACAAAATAGCCATCCCTGTTCTTCAGGGCTGCGAAGGATAGCTTGTTGGCTACTGCGTATGAGTACTCAACATACCCAATCGAGTATGCCGTGCCCTTAACCTTAGCCGCAACCCCATCGTTCCCTCTAGCACCCTCCCCATATCCCAGAGCATCTCTGGGCCACTCTACAGTGTATCCATAGCCAACTCTTCTGCTCCACTCGCTAGAGACATGTGAGAGGTATAGTGTGAAAAGGGCTGTTGTGCCACTGCCATCACTCCTGTGTATAGCCCTTATTGGTTCGTGGGGCAGTTTTGATCTGCATATATCTACCTGAAGATCCCTAACCCTAGGATCGTCCCAGTATATGATACTACCAAGATAAATACTGGCTAGAACTTCCCCAGATAGCCTGAGAGACCCACACACCGATCCATCCCAGCCTGGAAGGTTATATATTATAACAACCGAGCCAGCAATAATGGGGAACTGGATAAACCCAGCCCCAGCGGATGCCAGCTTGGAGTATGTTGAGTTAGATATAGGGACATCGGCAGCCCCGAAATCAAGTACCCTGCTAAACCACTGCGCCTCGCCAGCCCCGCTCCCTATACCCTGGTAGTTTATACTAACAAGACTCTCGCTAATGTTTCTAAACCTAGAGATCCAAGCCTGCATCTGTGGATATACAAAAGTGGATCCGCCCCCATTAAGGCTAACAGGGCTCTCAGGCATCCTTATATAGACAACAATATCACCATATCTAGAGGTAAGCATAGAGGGATGAGGAGAGGTTTGAGATATGCTAGTAGGGGTTGCTAGAACATTCTGGAACGGCTGGCCAGAAGATCTAGAACCAGGAGCCCAGGGCTGGAGAGATGCGAGGAGTACCGCAACAGTAATAATTACCGCCAAAATAATTAGATATAGCGTAGACCTTCCCATGATCACACCCAAGATATTTAGAGATGCTCAGATATTATCCGCATTCATATGAAGATCCCAGGGCCTGTTATAATGGTTATGACATATGCTTGGGCGATCTATACTATTATGGTTGACTTTGATTATATATTACATGTTATATTATAAATATTGAAATTAGATGCGGGAGGAGGCAACAGACATATTGTTCCTAACCCTCTGCCGTATCTCTAGGCTCTGAGGTTACCCTCAGGGTCTAGGGATACGGCTTTGGGTTAGGAGGCGCCTGTCTGTCGCCTCCTCCCATTATAGTATTTGTTTTTCCTGGATATATTTTTTTGTGCTAATAGTTCCTATTCGAACTATCATGATCTTTTGTATTACCATGCTGTATTTAAACACTTCATATTCATTTGAAGCAATGGTATTACTGGCTAATTCAATATATAGCCCGGGTTGCCAATCTCTCCACTTTTATTCCCAATGTTTCCTCTATAGTTTGGTGGATTATGTGGATAGAGTGAAAACAGAGGTTCAGGTTTCACTGGGCTTGATGTGTTTTTAACATCAAGCTCTCTTCCCTTGATTTCATTGTATCGGGCAGGGCTTTCATCGCCCCGCCGCATCATCAGCATTAACCCGCTCTGGGTGACCCCGACCCATAGCTCCACCCTCATAGAGATCTCTGGTTCATTGCTGTAGGGGAACCCCTGCATCCTGGGTTTATAGATTGCACGTGAGTCCCTCTTGGGTCTCCACCCGCATTACGGAGCTCCTCAAAAAACTCTAACAAACCTTTAAATCAATATGAAACCTGGAACAGCTTCAGAACGGCTTGGTAAACACTAAGCCCAATGAAACCCTAACCCCGATGGTATAATAAGGCTAGATCTAGACGAGGTTAGAGGTCAGCTTGTTAGAAACTCTATAGTTTGGAAGATGAGGGGGACAAACCATAATCTTGAGAGGCATAGGTTTGATATAATAGTTAAGGGTATAATAGTGCACCTAGACGGGATTGTTAAGTTGGGCAGGGCTAGCCGAGCCGAGGAGTCTACTGAGTGGGCTTTAGAATATACTAGGAATCCATGCCAGCTGTGAAGAGATCTAGGATCATGGTTTGATCCCAGCTCATATTGATCATATTACTGTTGCTATAATATATATTTGGGGGTCTATGCTTTTAAGCTCTTATCCGGGGAGATTGGCGGAGGGAATGAGTTGGAAAAATCCTAGAGGCTGAGGGGATCTACTACACATACCCAGGCGGGTACAGGGTTCTCGAGGATGTGAATCTATATACCCTAGATGATGAGCTTGTATGCATCATAGGCCCATCCGGGGTTGGCAAATCAACCCTCCTAAGGATACTTGGAGGTTTTATAAGACCTGAGAAGGGTTTTGTTAGGCTTCTAGGTGAGCCTGTTACAAGGCCCACTCCGAGGATAGCCATGATCCACCAGTCTATAGTTACATTCCCATGGCTAACCGCTCTAGAGAATGTCAAGCTTGGTCTTAGATATAGGAGGCTTTCTAGGGATGAAGAGGATAGGGTTGCTAGGAGGATGCTAGAGCTTGTAGGACTCCAGGACTATGCCGACTTCTACCCAAAGCAGATGAGCGGGGGGATGAGACAGAGAATAGCCATTGCAAGGGCTCTGGCTGCTGAGCCCCTTGTACTCCTTATGGACGAGCCCTTCAGCCACCTAGACGAGTGGACTGCAGGCGAGCTTAGGAGGGAGATATATAATATACTGTTTGGCAAGGAGACCACCCTTAGATCTGTTGTTATGGTCTCCCATAACCTTGTTGAGGTTGTTGAGCTCGCCGACAGGGTCTATGTCCTCAATGGCTTGCCCGCCACCATTGTTGGGGAGGTTAGGATAGATCTTGAGAGGCCCAGGGATGTTATGAGTGATAAGTTTAGAGAATATGTTGGGATCCTCTATAAGATGATCATGCCTATAAGGAGCAGGGTTTCGAGGGGATAGAGGTGTTCAGCCCACTGCTCGCCCTTACAGCCTCTCTAGCCAGTGTTGGGAGGGTCTTTGCAACAATAGCTGTAGCTATAGTGAGCGGCTGGCTCCTAGCATATCTATCCACAAGGAGCAGGGTCTTTGAGAATATATTCATACCAGCGATAGAGATCCTCGAGTCAGTGCCTGTGATAACATTCTTCCCAGTAGCCCTTATATTCTTCATAGAAAACCTAGGAGGCTATGCTGGTGTAGAGGCTGCAGCCCTCTTCCTGGTATTCACGGCAACAGCTTGGAATATATGGCTGGGCATCTACCAGGCGTTCAAGACAGTGCCTGGGAACATGGTTGAGGCTATGGATAATTACATGCTATCCTTCTCCCAGAGGATGGCTAGGCTATATATACCATACTCGATCCCCAGGATATCTTCGGAGCTTATCCCAAGCTTCACCAATGGGCTCTTCTATATAACCGTGAGCGAGGTCTTCAGCATAGGATCCACAGACTACAGGGTCTTCGGCATTGGAAGCCTTATATATGATCTATCATCTAGTGGGCACTACATAGAAGCCCTATACTCCCTAGCCCTTTTAGCAATGATAGTATCCCTAATTGTAATAGGGCTCAGGAGATTCTCGGAATACGCGATAGAGAAGTATGGCTTGGAGACAGAGTCCAGGATCCATTATGCGAGGAGGGGGGTTATAAGGGGAGCCGGCCTTTCAAGGCTTTCTAGAGCTGTGACCCCTATTGCTAGGATCTCTAGATATGTTGCAAGGGGTGGGATTCATCTGCCATCCATCGAGAATAGGGCTAGGCTTAGTGCTATATGGAAGATCTCTAAATATGTTATGGTTATAGCAACTTTTTCAATATTGATCTATATAGCTGTTATTAAGATAGAAGGTATTGAGCCCAGCCTGTGGGAGTATCTATTCTCGAGGATCGATAGGGATCTGGCATCTATAGCGATAGACTATGCGAGAATAGCAATAATATCCCTAGCAGCCCTAACCATGGCGATATTCCTAGGATACTACGTCGCCACTAAGCCGGGGATGGAGAGGATCTTTATACCAGCTAGCCAGGTTATCGCTGCAATACCAGCGCCAGCATATTTCCCCCTACTATATGGCATAACACATAGATACATAGAGATTCTTCTAGGACCGCTATCGAGCGAGTTCTACGTGCTCCTCCTAGGCTTCATCTCAACATATTACTATATATTCTACACATACTGGCTTGGGGTGAAGAACATGCCAGCACAGTTCTGGGATATAATGGATAACCTTAGCTTGGGCTTCTGGGATAGGCTTAGAATGGTTTTGCTACCATCAACATTCCCCTACATAGTAGCTGGAATGACTGCAACCATTAATGGAGCATGGGGAGGCCTAGCAATTGGAGAGCACTGGCCGAACATCTATGACGGCAGAAGCCTTGAAGTAAGCCAGGGACTTATGAGGGAACTAGCCCTAGCTAGTGATCGTGGGGATCTAGTCCTCCTAACCTGGCTAAGCCTTCTCTTCAGCATATCTGTCGCGATATATGCCATCCTTATAACCAGGAGGCTCATGGATCTAGCTGGGAAGAGATACATAGCAGAGGAGGCTGTCTTCGCAGCATAGATCACAAGGGATCAATACTCTCTAGTTAGCCATCCCAGCAACATGGACTCTAATACCCTTGATAACACCATCAAGCTTTCCCCAATAGTCTCGGTGCTATATATAATACAAAATGTCCCCATTAAGAAGCCTAGGCTGAACCTGACCCTCACAGCTAATAGGAGCTTGTTTACAATAGAAAGCCTCGCACTTTAGGGAGATAATTTTTATTAGCCTTCCAGATCCTTGATTTTTCGGACGGGCTCCATAGTCTCTAATGATGAGGGTTTGCTAATCCTTTCTATTGATATGTGAGATACTAGGTCTGCTCTGAACCCTTCATCGGCATCAGATGACGGATGTAGGTCTGAATAGATGTGGGGTGCCAATGAAACCCTCAAAAGATATATGTGGTTGAAAGATGTAGAATAGTAGAGACCACAAATTCGCTTGTAAAAGTAGATGGGTGTAAATTAAAAGGTGAGGATGGGATCGTAAATAGCTACTATACCTCTGCTTTAGGGGCTTCTGGTTTTATTCTTTATCCTTAACGAATAATAGATAGTGATGATGGTTTAAAAGTAGAATATATGGGTATTGGTGTCAACAGTTTGTCCCTACAC
>Ga0101942_100343_pt1 | contig 20115 bp, 27 predicted proteins | sample DewCreD2012metaG_4_FD_75243 | JGI IMG/M metagenome (GOLD analysis project Ga0101942, IMG submission 75243) | Hot spring sediment bacterial and archeal communities from British Columbia, Canada, to study Microbial Dark Matter (Phase II) - Dewar... ...
AACAATAATATTTAGCCTTATATCTCTATTTATATTTATATATTTAATTCTAAATAAAGAAATAATACGTGAGCTAGCATATAAAATGACTGAAAGTGGATTTATTTAAATAGATAAAAAAATTAATTTTTTATTGATTTAAGCTTATTAATTAAGATAGGTAGTAATTTATACAAATCTGCCACAACAAAATAATCTGAATAGTTAGCTATAGGTGCATTCTTATCTATATTTATTGAAATTATAGTTTTTGAATCTTTTATTCCTGCTATATGTTGCGGTGCGCCTGAAATACCTATCGCTATATAAAGCTTAGGTTTTATGCTTTTTGAAGAAACACCAACCCAAGAATTTTCTGGCATCCATTTGAAATCTGCTGCGATTGGTCTTGTAGAAGCTACAGCGCCTTTGAGGATTTCGGCAATTTCATAAGCTAGTTTTAAGTCTTCCTTTGATCTAAATCCTCTACCAACACCAATGACGATTTCAGCATTCTCTAAGTTGCTCTCGCTTTTTTGTTTTTCTTTAACCTCTTTCACAACAATACGAGACTTATAGGCAACATCATAGTTAAATAACATGGGTGTTTTATTCGCTACTAAGTATTCAACCTTTTTATTTTCTAAAGTCATAGAAAAGTAGCTCGCTTTGTTTATGCGAACTGAAAGTACTGCAGAGCCTCCAAGGACTTCTCTCTCGATTAAGGAGACGTCTTTCTCTGGAGTGATATTTGTTACTTTTGTAAACATTAAAAGATGTTTAAGAGACGAGAATTGTGCAAGTATATCTACATGATTTTTATTATGCAAAGCTATAACTACATTCGCTCGTTCTTTATCAAATATGTCTTTTAATAATAAAGCATAAATATCGTTAGTTAAATTATTATTAAGAATATAAACTTTATCAAAACCTTTAAATTTAGATTCTTTTGTTGTTAAGCCTATGATTTCAGAAGAATTTTCTACAAAAATTTTTGATATTTTCAATGTTTGCTCCAAATCAAATGGATTTAGAGAGAAAATAATTAGCTTCATGACATGTAATCTTTTAAAATATTCACAAGTATATCTGCTATTTTATTTACATCTCCATCAATTAAAATCTTTTTTCTCTCAACTTGTTTAACGAAAATATCAAAATTGGGACTTTGTTTTATTATAGCTAGGTCCCCCATTCGATGTTTATACAACGGTTTTGTTTTAGCTTGCAGGATTTGTCTTACTGTAGCTTTTCTAGGCTGATTCATCTCTCCAGTTACGCTTATAAAACAAGGCAAAGTGAATTCTACAATTTCTGTCCTATCTTCTAAATCTCTCTCTGCTATGATCGAATTATTTTCTAGAACTATTTTTCTAACAAACGTTATCACAGGAATATTCAATAAGGTAGCCAATCTAGACGCGAACTGATAGGATGAAATATCGCTAGATGCCTCGCTTGCTAAATAAATATCAAAATCACCGATCTTTTTTATCAGAGCATGCAAAGCTTCCGTCACTTCAAGAGTGGATGAATTTATGAGCCTTTCATCGATTATTAAGTGAACTTCATCAGCACCCATTGCTAAACATTCTCGAGCAATTTTCTCAATTTCTTGAGTTCTCTTCTCTATAGGCCCCCACGTAAGAGCTGAAAAAATAATAACCTTAGCACCTGTTTTTTCTTTAATCCTTATCGCTTCTTCAAGAGCAACTCTATCGAAATCTCCTATTGTTAAAGGAATTTTTTCCATAATTATGCGACTATTCTCGAACTTTAAGAAACTTAAATCTAAAGAAGGTTTGATAAAAACTGCAATATTCATAAAAAATTTATTTTACCACCAGCCTTGCTTTGTATAAGGAATTAAGAAGAGAGCAGTAGTTATGACTTGTAATTTGAACCATGTGTTATACAATCTTTCAACTAATTCAGGATCTTCGATTTTCTTAGCAATGAAGCCTTTTAGCACAGCGGTTATAGGATATATACAAGTCACCATGTATCTCATATGTATGTGAGGAATTGTTTCAACATTGTCAGCCTTTCCTTTTTGTTCATATGTATGTCTTAAACCGATAAGATAATGGTAATTTATGAAATTTTCATCTAAAGGTCTAAAGCATATATCTAAGAGCCATTGTGCTAATCTATCGACAGTATTATTGACATATTCTGTGATCGTTGTTTCCCCTTTCTTATCTTTAAAGTAATGTAAAAGATAATCTCTCGAACCAAAGTAATTTACTATCGCGTTCAATATTTCATTCATATTTTCCTTGATTATTTCTCCCAAAATTTTCCTGTTTTATTTATCTTCTTTAGTCCATAGTGCAGAATCTAGGAGACGCGAAAACTCTTCTTTAGTCATGGGAGCTTTTGGTACTTGGGGTGTGCCGTAGATATATCCTACAATCTTTTCTTTATATAGCTCTACCATATAACATAATAATATTGAAGTACTATATAAATCTAAAAAAATTATTTATTTGCTAAAATAACTTTGGTCACGTAAACAAAAGGATCGCCTATAATAGTGATGATATAAATACCTTTTGTCTGGAATTCGATGATTTCTCTAACGATTTTCCCATCATGGTGCTTTGTAAAGTACTCTAAATTCAGAGCCCCCTTATATTCAAAAGTGACCTTTTCACCAGCTTTAAGTTCAAATCCTGTAGAATTCTCCAGTATTTTAATTATATCTTTGAACGTCGCATTTACTATGGGAATCAATGTACCGTTTGGCATGATTTGGAATATTCCAAACATGAATCTAGGTATCATTTGTTGCATTTGAGTAGGTAAAATTGAAGATATCCCGCGAATAATAATAAGCTTTAAGTAAATTGTTTCATTGCTTAAATTTTGAACAGTAACATTAAAGCCGTTTTGGGTTATAGTTACGTTGAGTATTTCTAATTTATGAAATCTATAGAGCTTAAGCAGTTCTTTGAAAAGCTTACTTTGCTTAAGACTTAATTTTATACCTTGTTTGAATAATTCTTCGATATTCTTATTTTGAAGTATTTCGTTGACGTCGCTAACAACGAAAGCTTTTGCAAAAGGTACAAGCATGAACGTCTCGTTCGCTTCTCCACTGACTAAAACACGAGGTATTAGGTCTATTAAAATTCCTTGTGTTGAATTCGTTAAATTCAAAGGAGGTTCAATTTTAACTAAAAGCTCGCTTGAAGGAAGCTTTGCTGTATAGTTCTGACCTTCATAAGTTACTAGGGCTGAGGCATTTGTAAATCTAATCAGGTTGTAACTATCTTGAGGTAAATTGGCAACGCTTATTACTTGCGTTAGATTTACAAGACCCATAAGCTCTATATATCCTGATTGATTCAAAGAGATCCAAGCATCAGTTTCCAATTTGTGAATTAGTATATTACCATATTTTAAATAAATCGATGTTACATTTGGAAATGCTAGTGGAGGATCTGTAATGAATAATACAAAATTATAGTTTGTAGCTTGGATTGGTGTCGTTTGAGTTATTGGAGAACTTGTAGTCGGTGTGCCTGTAGGCGATACTGTGCCTTTCGGTAGCATTTGTACATAAGTATATGCTAGAAGAGAGGCTATAATTACTACAGCTACAATACCTATTATTACTTCTCTCCGCATGTGCTTTTTTAGCTCAGTTTTAGTAATAATGCTAGACTTTTTTACGCAAGAATATAAAGATTTGAATAGCTTCTTGCAAGGATTTGTCAAAAGATTGAACATAATATTAAAGCTTGATCACAGAAAGACTTTTATAATAACTTAAATAGTAATAAATTATAATGAGTATGAAAAATGTAAAAAAACTATATATAAGTATATCAAATAGTCTCTTTGATCTTATTATTATGGATTGTATTATCACATTATGCTATAAATAATAGTATAAATAATTTCTCAAATAATACAGAAGTTAATTTGCCATCATTAAACCTTCATCTTGTTTTTTATAAGTATGGTGATGTATCTTCGAACATTTTAGCTTGGCTTTCTATGATAGGTGTCGATACTATCGATTTATCAAAAACTGCCCTAAAGGAAAATTCAGTCGTAATAATGGATGCCGCTTCAATCTCAAAAGGATTACCAAACAATCTTGGTTTATTGTTTACAAAGTTCCAAAACGTTAAGAAAACGCTAATAATACTTATACAAAATGGAGCTTCAAATGAAGATAAGTTTTACGCACAAGGTACGATACTTAAGATATTAGGTTCGAAGAATATAGTTCCTCTACTTCCATTAGATCCTGAAGAAAAGAGAATAGTATGCAGCGCGAGCGGAAAATGTTATCAACCAATTCATCCAGCAGTCTATAATGCAGATGCAATAGCCTTCTCTACTATACCAAATTTGTTCGTAGTAATAGGAAAAATTAAACAAGGTTAATTTCGCTGATACAATTGTAAAATTGTTGGAATGGTCATCTGTAATTAACGCTAAGGATATGCCACCGTATTTTGTAGGACATAAAAGTATAACTTATGGTCCTACAAACATGAATTATATCGGCTCTATAGGTTGGATCTCATCTAATACTTATGGCCAAGTTTGCAAAGAAATTACAGGAATGGAAGCGGTAAAAGTTGATTATTGGTATAGAAGCTTCACCGCAGCAAACGGTATAACGTATGACATATTCTATGCATATACTCAACATTCAGCTAAAGGATACATAACTTCCTGTAACGGTAATACATTTTATCATTATCCGAAGAGGTTAGAACAGTAACTGATTGGCAAACTTCAACCTATCCAGTGCAAATCGTTGATACTTGGAGTCCAAGAAATGTAGTAACAGCTATAACGATAACTTATTCACTAACCGCAGGAATTACAGCAGGTGTTTCTTCTTCTAGAGTAACAGTAAAAATAAATTCACAAGCAGGTTATTCAGTCATAACACCTTTTGGTCCTTCATTTACTACTATTGATTATTCAGATCCTGCAAGCGGATTAATAGACACAGGAACAATTATGAATGAAGGAAGTTTCGTTGCCAAAAATCTAAGTAACATATTGTTTACTACAGAACCTAGCTCTTTTGCCTATTTAGATCCAACAAAACCAGGAGGTGTTGAACCAATGATAATAAAGCAATATTTTTGGGTTGAAATAGTCAATACAACAGATCCCAATGGTATAGGTGATGAAAATGGAGTTGTAGATACAACGTCAATAAGCTTTTCTGTTTCGCTATATTCTAATAAGGTTTTAGTTAATAACCCTACACCTCACTAGCATATCCAAATAATTTTTTTATGATGATTTTTCTTATTTACTTGCATCTATAAAACAATCGTTTCAATAAGCTTAGCTCAAACTATGAACCATTAATTATTATCCTTTTTGTGGATTAATATTGAAAAATAATATTTTAACTACTTCAAGCGGTATTTGATCTTTCATTGCTTTAGGTATTGTTCTAGCTTCTATTTCTTTCACGTAGTCCTCTGTAAACTTCGATGGTAAACTAACTAAATTATCAACCATATCTAAGACTAAGGGGAGACCTGTAGCAGGATTGAAGAAGTCTTTTATAGATACCACTTTTAATAATTCATCAATGTCCAAGTTCGGATGCTCAATTTCACAAGTGGCTACATCGCTATAAGCCTTAACATGGATTCTAGAAAGTTTGTCAAAATGATCAGTCTTTAAGCCTAGACTTTCGAAAGGTTCATAAGCTTTTTCTTTAGCGATCTCAATGATATTATCTTTCAATTCACCTTTCGAAATCAGCGAGGATACTTGATTATAAATTTGAATTGCATTGCCCATTCCGTTCTTTATCAAATCTCTATAATCGAAAACAGATCGTTCTGGCATCATAAAGGTTAAAATCATTCGGTCTAACAACTCGACATGACGAGGATCGTTCTTTTTCAAGAAAATCCATGCACCTATAGCTCTCGTTCTAGTTCTTTTCACAATAGCCAATACCTTCTTGCTATCTATAAGTTTGCTAGTTAAATCGAACACTTGTTCTAATAATTCTTTCATTTTATCGCTGAGCAATCCTTCCTTTTTAAGGCGAAGTAATGGATATATGAAACCATAAAAGCTACCATCGATTAAAACATAGTCAACATCGTTTAGCATCTCTAGAGCGATTTTTCTTTCTAGATAGCTTAAAAGCAAGCTTATGCGATAAGAGACTGTAGCGTCTGAGAATTTTTGCTTTTCTTTTATTGAATAAGTTTTGAATTTTTCTTCTCTTTTATTATCCTTTAAGATCAAGGCGCCTGCGCTCAACACAGCTACTTTCATGCCTAGTCTATTGCTTATGCTCATTGACTTGCTACCGTCTATTGCTGCTATCGATAAATCTTTCTCAGAAAACTCAAATTTTTTGATACAAAATCGCAATTCTTCAGGCAAACCTTTCAGTTTTTCATATATTTCTATGGCTCTTTTCAAAATCGAATCTGAATCTTTTTCGGCTCTTTCATAAAACTGAGCCTGCAAATCTAGAGGTAATTGATGCCAAGTTATTTCTTCTATTTCAAATGTCATATGTAATAAGCAAAGGAACTGGGCTCGGATTCATAACGCCTGCAAAATAGAATCTGCCATCCTCTAAAGTTAAAAGATAATCTGCTGTTATTCCATATGGTTCAAGCCAATCACGAGCACCACCTTGGCTTGAAGCGTCTAAAGGATGTAAACGACCATAGAAGTTAGTATTGAGATTTCTTCTAACTGCAGCATTTATTCCTATTTCACCAGCTATTCCTTGTGCTATTAATGTAAGATTGAGCTTGTGCTTTCTTCCCAATGCAGCTAAATTTTTAATTTCTTCTGTGACTTTCTTTTGAATTCCATCTGGATTGAAAGGACAGTATTGGGGAGCTTCATCTATTATCAAAGCCAAATATAGATCAATTCCTTTCAACATCGTGTTATGTAAGTGCGAAGAAAGCGTTAAAAAGAAGCTCAACTTGATCTTTGAAGAAAAACCTGACATATCTAGAACAACTAAGCCCTTCTGTGCGAGTAAATCGAATATGGATATAAGTTCTAAATTACCCATGAGGTAACTTATTTGCTCAGGTGTTATTCTACTCAATGCTCTTCTGCAAGCTCTCTCATAAGCAGGTCTGAATCTACTATCTACCTCGAATTCACTTAAATGATTTTCTAAAATTGCCTTTACTTGATATTCGTCTTTACCTTTTATTCTTTCATGCCATCTAGAAACGAAATCTTCTATAGCAGATTCAAGATTTTTATTATCGTAGAAGTTATCAGTTAAATCTGAGAAGTAATCAAAGATTGCTTGGTTTTCCATCTTAATTTGAGAAATCTTGATTACATTATCTTTGAAATAAGGCACATAATCAACGCCGCTCCAGTCTAAAACAAGAACTTTATATTTGTTTTTAAGATAAAAAGGTATCAAAACTTTTCTAGTAAACCAAGATTTACCTGTTCCTGTAGTACCGAAAACTCCTACATGATATGGTATATAGAATGCATCAGCAGGAACTTTCCAATTTCTATGACCCTCTAAATATGCATCTAGATATGAAAGTTCTTTGCATGAATTCTTAATTAACTCGCATGGATTATCATTTTCTTCAAACAAATAAACAGGAGATCTAGGCTGTATGATATACCTATTCGGTACTAGCTTTTCTTCACTTTTGAATGAACCAATAGGAATTATTTCGAAGGAATAAATTTCTCTTGAACTAGAAGGTTCGCCGCCTACTTTTGCATAAGCTATATCAGGTCTGTATCTTGAAGGATTTAACAATTCATTCTTACCTGAACCTTTTCTTAAGATACCAATTATTTTATTAACGGGATTGTTTTCAGAACCATTATATATAAGTACAATAGCTTCTCTTTCTATGATATCTTCAAATCGATGCATAAGAATTACTCTAGCTCTTATTTCACTACTATCATCAGCAACGATTCCAATTTTTTTCACATAAGAAAATAAAGCTACGTTATATATAATAATTAATCGTTTTTTACGTGATGAATTCATGCAAATTTAGAAAAGATTTCGATATAATAATAATAGGGGCAGGTATAGCTGGAGCTTCTTTATTATTCATTTTATCACATTTCTCGAATGTTAGAAGCATTGCTTTGTTAGAAAAAGAAAAAGATATTGCTAGAGGAAATTCTTATTTTGAATACAACAGTAAAACCTTGCATGAAGGTTTTGCTGAGACTAACTATAGTTTCGCTAAGATGAAAAGAATGAAAATTGCTTCATCCATGATCAAGAATTATTTAATTAAAAGGTTTGGCTTCATTCCTCGTTTCAACGAGTTGAAAGGTAGCGTGGCATATAACTTGCATTTCTTTGTAATTGCGATTGAAAATGAAATCGAATTTTTAGAGAGGAAATTTGAACAAATAAAAAAGCTATTTCCTGATGTAGAGCTCATTTCAAAAAAAGAACTAAAAGAATTAGAGCCGAAAATAATAGAAGGGAGAAAAGAAGAGATAGTTGCACTATACAAGAAAAATGGAGTAACTATAAATTTTGGAAGTTTGGCTAAATATCTAATAAATGATTCGCTTAATGAAAATATACGAATTTATTTAGATAATAAAGTTAGAGATATAAAATAATAGATGATAAGATTATAGTCAAAACAAATAAAGAAGAATTCTCATGTAATTTTTTAATTTTTACAGCTTCTTCAAATAGTTATTATTTTGGAAAAAAGATGGGATTTCTAAATGAATATGGTCTTATTCATGTTAGAGGAAATTACTACAGATATCCTTTAGTATTGAGGAGCAAAGTATATAGAGTACAGACAGAGAAAATACCTTTCGTTGCAGTACATGCAGATCCAAATCCTTTCATAGATGAACCAATTTTAGAACTTGGACCTACAGCTGAGTTATGTTTTTCTAAAGAATTGCTAAAAAATTTCGATTTGGAATATTTTATTGAAGATTTCCTTTCAAATTACCATTTGATCAACTCTTTAGTGAACATACTTAAAGAAAGTGAGATAAGAAGATTTATGTCCAAAAACCTTTTTTACAAATTACCTTTTCTTGGCAAGAAACTCTTTGCTGAAGAAGCGAGAAAAATCATTCCAAAATTGAAGCATGAGCATTTAGTATTTAAAAAAGGAGGTGTAAGACCGCAGCTCATCGATATTAAAAATAAGAAAATGCTCCTTGGAGAAAGAAATTTCTATTTTGGAAAGTTAGTTTTTTGTATTACACCTTCTCCAGGTGCAAGTGCTTCATTGCTTAATGCATATGAGATAAGTAGTTATGTTTGTAAAGAGTTAGATAAAAAATTCTATGAAGATGAATTCATAAATTATTTTAAAATTGAAAAAGAAAACATTCAATAAATCAAGTTAAGGTAGCATAAAATTCTTTTTTAGCATAGAATTCCTCAGACAAGTATGCTCTTTCACCATTTATGACAAGCTCTTTCGGAAGCTTCCTTAAATTATATCGAGAAGCCATTGAATAACCATATGCCCCTGCACAAAGGATGGCTAAGACATCTCCTTCTTTTACTTTGGGTATTTTCCTTTTCACTGCAAATATATCCCCAGTCTCACAAAGGTTACCTACAACACTGACCTCTTCAAGCTCACCTTCAACGTTATTACAATTTATAATCTCATGGTAAGAATTGTATAAGACTGGTCTGATCAAATGATTAAACCCGCTATTTACACCTACAATAACATGACCATATCTTTTCTTAACTTCTGTAACTTTTACTAGCAATACACCCGCATCAGCAACGATATATCTTCCAGGTTCAAATGAAACAGCATTTGTATCGATATCTTTCAATATCTCAAAGATGTTTCTAGCATAATATTCTAAGGGAAATTCGTTTTAGTCTTCCTTATATTAAACTCCAGCCCCGCCTCCTAAATCGAGAAAATCAAGATCGTTTCCAAATTTTGACTTAATTTCTTTTGCTTTATTAACTAGGATCTTAACAGTTTCTAAAAATTCATCAACTTCTTCCTTTCTTGACCAGTTAGAACCAACGTGTTCGTGCAATCCTTTAATATCGAATCCTAAATCTATCGCTAACCTAATCACCAAATCCAGCTCGTCGATAGGTATCGAAAATTTTATAGGATGACCATGCGTTTCAATGCCTGCAGTTATTGTTTTCCAATTATGACCAACGCCTTTTATTCCAGGATCAATTCGAAAAGAAATTTCGTTTTTCATATCTAGTTCTTTCATTTTCAATAGACAAGAAAAAGAATCTACGTTTATTCTTATCTTAAAAGGCTTTACTTGTAATAGGTCATCATGACCTAAACTTGAACCTGTAAATAAGATCTTGTTTTCTTCAAAACCTAAATTAATAGCTAGCAAAACTTCTTCGGGCGACACTGCATATATCCAACATCCTTTTTCTTTGAGTATTTTAAGTAAGTATGCATTAGAATTGGCTTTCATCGAATAATGAACTCGAACTTCTCTATCTGCATATTTCTTAAGAGTATTGTAGAATCTTTGATAGTTATCTATAACTCTTCTTGCATTATAGACATATATTGGCGTTCCAAAGCGCTTAGCTAAATCAACTGCAGAATAATTTGCGATGTATAGCTCGTTATTTTTAATTTCTAAATGCCCTTTACTCTCCCACTACATCTAAATAGGCTTCTCCTCTCAAGACATATGTTACAGGACCTTTCATGATCACGCCTTCATCTGTAATTTTAATGAACAAACTACCGCCCGGCAACTTAACTTCCAATTCCTTATCTGTATATAGGTATGGGATTTGTTTCAATAAAAGCAGCTTTGAAAAGAGGAAATAAGCGATAATGTAATTCTTTTGCTCTTTGAAAATCTCCCTTTAATGCAGATTCAACCAGCTCAACTAAAGGTCTTGGAAGCAAATTGCTGATTACTGATACTACACCTTTACCTCCTAAAGCCATGATTGGAAGAGTAAGGTTGTCATCGCCGCTTAAAACAGTCAACCTATTTCCTAATGCCTCAATGATGTCCATAACTTGTGCTATGTTTCCTGAAGCTTCCTTGACAGCTACGATGTTATCAAACTGAGATAGTCTAACAAAGGTCTGTACTTCAATGTTAACTCCTGTCCTTCCAGGAATGTTATAAATAATAATTGGTATATCAACTGATTCGCTAATTGCTTTGAAATGTAAATACAAACCTTCTTGAGTAGGTTTGTTGTAATACGGTGCTACAACGAGCAAGCCATCCGCACCGAGATCTTGGGCTTCTTTTGACATATGAATGGCTTCCTCAGTTGAATTTGTACCGGTCCCTACAATCACAGGTACCTTGTTATTAGCTTCATCAATTACTGTTTTTATTATCAATTTCCTTTGTAGGAGACTCGCCTGTAGTTCCTAAAGGAACCAATCCATGAATTCCATTTTCTATTTGGAATCTTACATTTTCTCTTAGAACCTCTATATCGAGAGAAAGGTCTTGCCTAAAAGGTGTTACTAATGCTGTTAGTACACCAATAAATCTACTATTTCTTTCCCCCTTGAAAAGATGGTTAATTTTTTGAGTATTTAAATCTTTCGGTTTTTTAATTAAGTCCCTTTCATATATGAAATACTACTGCGATTACTTTAATCATAGAAATTAAGAATTCTATTTAGTTGTCAATAAGTACTATACTGCAGTCAAGTATTATTTCTAAACTTTTAAATCGATTCAAAATTTTAGAAGAAAAGAATAAACATATAACGATATTCTAATATTGAATTCGAATTATATATTGATAGATGGATGGACCGGTTGAAGTGAAAATACTTGTTAAAAGATATGATTGTAAAGTTATGGAACATCTTCAGGATGAAAAATTAGTGATTTCAAAAATAATTGTGAGAGAGAAATTTTCTGATCATTTGATAAACGGTCAAATAAGTCGAGAAATGGAAGAAAAATTAAAGGAAAACGGTATAAAAACGATTAAAATGCCAGATAAAGGGATATGGGTACGTACTTCAAGCTGTTCTGCTTGTAAATTCCTTGGAAGTACTGATGCAATAATATTGGGTGCTACTCCTTTATCAAGGAATGAAATTGTTTATAGATTGATAGTTCCCCCTCTCGGTTATTTAAAACAAATATTAAAAGGATTAGGCGATTTAGGCTTACAACCAAAGATAATCGAGCTAAAAAGATTGACACCTACTAACAAGAGATCAGAAGAAGAGCTTACTGAGAGACAACTTCAGGCACTAATTCTTGCATACAAGAAAGGTTATTTCGATGAGGATAGAAAAATTACCCTTAGCGAATTAGCTAAAATTCTTGGAATATCACCTTCTTCTGCTCAAGAATTGATGAAAAGAGCTATGAAAAAAGTTGTGAAGACATATTTAAAACATTTCGAGGAAAACCCATAAAACATTTAAATAACATTTTCGATATCGAAATTGATATGTGGCATCATTTTTGGTTAAGGAGAAGAATTGGAAGAGAAGGTACTTTGAAATTTGTAATATTATGGTTGTTGAGTGAACAGCCTAAAAATGGTGTAGAAATTATAAATGAAATAGAAAAGTTAAGCTTAGGATGGTGGAGGCCTTCTCCAGGTTCTGTATATCCAACTTTAGCAACTTTAGTTAATGAAGGCTTAGTAATTAAAAGACAAGATGGAAGATATCAGATAACTGAAAAGGGAATTGAGGAAATTGAAGAAATATTTCCTACAAGAAGAATAAGAAAAATTGAAGATATACTGAATGAAATAGAAAGTTATATACAATATTTGGAAGAGATTGGGAAAGAAAAATTGATAAATTACAAAGAAAGGATTGAATCAATAAAATCAAAAATTGAAAGGTTGATTTAGATGGAGATAATAATAAAAGTTATAAATTTAACTAAAAAGTTTGGTTCTTTAGTTGCTGTAGATCATATTAATTTCGAAGTTTACAAAGGTGAAATATTTGGATTTCTAGGTCCGAATGGTGCTGGAAAAACAACAACTATAAACATGTTAACAACGATCCTAAAGCCAACAGAGGGGACGGCAACGATAAATGGATTCGATATAATTAAAGATGCCGGAAAAGTTAGGCAAACAATAGGAGTTGTACATCAAGAATTTACAGCTGATGAAGACTTAACAGGATATGAAAACATGATGCTCACTGCTGCTCTTTATGGAATACCAAAGAATATTGCTAAACAAAGAGTTGAAGAATTACTGAAAATGGTAGAACTAACAAATGCGAAAGATCGAAAGGTTGAAACATATTCAGGAGGAATGAGAAGAAGGCTTGAAATAGCTATGGGTCTAATAAATAAGCCTGTATTATTATTTTTAGATGAACCTACACTAGGTTTGGATGTTCAAACAAGAGCGGCGATTTGGTCTTACATATTAAAATTGAAAGAGGAATATAACATGACAATTTTCATGACTACTCATTATTTAGAAGAAGCAGACGCATATTGCGATAGGATTGCGATTATAGATAAAGGAAAGATATTGAAAATAGGAACTCCTTCTGAACTTAAGGATAGTTTAGGAGGTGGCGTGATAGCTATACAAATAGCTAGCAATGTTGAAGAAGCTGTAAAAATAATTTCTCAACTTGATGGAGTTTTAGATATAAAGAGCGACAAAGAGAAAATTAGAATAAAAGCCAAAAACATAAACAATTTGACACCTGAGCTTCTAAGAAGTTTATTTGAAAAAGGGATAAAGGTAACGAAATTAGAAATGAGTGAACCTACTTTAGATGAGGTATATCTCGAGTTAACAGGGAGAAGACTAAGAGATGACCAAGCTAGTTGGGAAGAAATTTTCAGTATGAGAAGAACAATAAGAAGAGCCAGAGCCTAAATTTATATTAAAAGTCTTTTTTATTCTAAAAATTTATATCAATATAACTATATGAATTAAATTAATGAGTAACAATGAAAGCAAAGGTATCAAACAAAATTTATCTGAATTTATTTCGGAAGCATATAGAATTGTCGAAGAAGCAAATGCAAGAAATATACATATCCGAATACTAGGCGCTTTGGCTGTATATTAAGAACGATTTCAGGAAGAAATGCATAATAGCTAATCTCATAGGTATGGGAATTTTAGTGAACATATTCTGGGTATATTATGCTTCAGCGCTATATCCCAACGCCGACTTGCCTTCAACGGTCTTTATAGGAATGGTATTGAACTTGTTTATCGCATATGTTTATTGGATGCTAGCTTCGGCTATGCCAAGAACAGGAGGTGATTATGTATATGTTAGTAGAATATTTCATCCTGCTCTAGGCTTTATGGAAAATCTTATGTTTGTAGTAATAATGATAAGCTGGGCAGGACTATTTCCACAATTAATAGCTTCACAAGCTTTGCAAATGATATTTGCCAATGTTTATATGGTCACAAATAATTCTTATTATTTATCTATAGCTCAATAATTACAAACACCCAATGCACAATTCATAATAGGTTTCATAATAGTTACGATAGTGATACTTTTCATGCTACTTCCAGTCAAATGGATATTTAGAATAGTTGTAGCATTGTTTATAATCCAAGCTATAATATACGTTTGGTTTGTAGCTATGCTGGCTACAGTCTCACACCAAGCATTCATTACAGCTTTTGACACTAAACTTGGACATGGTGCATATCAGAATATACTTGATGCAGCTAAAAGTTAAAACATTGATTGGACGACCACGCTAGAAGGAACGTTTATAGGTATAGTTTACACAATGCTTAGTTACATAGGTTATGCAAATAGTGCATATTTTGCGGGTGAGGTCAAAGGGGATCCAAAGTCGGCACAAGGTCTTGCTATATTCACAGCCCCTATAATTTTTGCCGTAATCATCTATATTCTATACGCAGTTATATACAATACATTTGGTCACGACTTCTTAGTTGCAGCCTCCACATTATCAGTGAACGGAAATTCTGCATGGACCTTACCTGCAGCACCGTCTCCAGCCCACCTAGTTTCTATAATCAGCGATAATTTAGCATTTGTCATTGCAGTTCCCTTGGGATTAGTTTTAACATTTTTCGGCTTTGCACTTGTTTATTTCTTCGTTCCAACAAGAAACATCTTTGCTTATGCATTCGATAGAATCATACCTTACAAGGTAGCAGAAGTTAATAGATACGGAGTACCTTGGGTTGCAGTTATCATCTACGGTATAATTGCATATATTTCATTATATTTGACAGTTTATACTACAGTTTTCAGTTATCTTGCTTATTCAAATTTCGGATGGTGGATATCAGTAGCTATAGTAATGTTTGCAGGAGCCGCATTCCCGTATCTAAAAAAGGATATTTTTGAAAACTCTCCTTCTATTGTTAAGAAAAAAATAGCAAGAATTCCTGTTTTGACCATAGTAGGAACTATAGGGGGAATTTTATCCTTATGGGTATCATATTCTACTATATTACCATCATTTACCGGTGCTCCCTTAAATCCATTCAATGTTGCAATATTGTTAGTGTATATAATCGCTTTAATAATATTTGCAATATCCTATTTCGTACAAAAAGCTAGAGGTGTGCCTATGGAATTGATTGGAAAAGAATTACCTCCTATTTAAATTTTTTTATCCTGAGGTAAACAAAAATCCATTTAACTTATCTTTAGAAATATCAAGGATTACTCCGTTAAGAATTCCTATAGGATATTCGCTTCCTGGATTGAAGCAATGTGTCTGTCCTATTTTTGTATAACCTTTTGATTCATTGACATGACCATGCAAGCCTATAAGAGGTTGATATTTCTCGATAGCTTTTCTGACTGCAATGCTACCTACATGAACAAATTCCGGCTTGCCTCCTGGTGTAAGTACAGGTCTTAAATCTTTATCTAATTTTGGCGCAACGTCTAAATGAGTATTGTGAGGAGGAACGTGAATATTAAATATTGTTCGCTTCAATTCTCTTAAGGAATCAACGAGTCTATCTATTTTATCTGCCAAAACCTCTTCAGGAAGATCACCAAAAAGATTCCAAGGCGTAAGGTTTGAATAACCTAAACTTATCATCTCATGATCTTCATCTATCCATACAACTTTTTCATTAGGATAAATAACATAATCCGAATTTCTCAATACTTCTTCGCACACAGGCGGATCGTCATTACCTATATTTATTATAACTTTTTTGTTCAAAGGCTTCAATCTTTCCTCGGCAAGCTTACACCATTGTTGAATGTTTTCTTTAATAAGCTCATTGAATATTCTTTCCATTTTTTGATCATCTTTAATTAACACGTTCCATTCTTCTTCCTCAACGATTAATGGATAATCTCCTTGAAATCTAATCGTTTTTTTAATCTCTTCGAGCTCTTTTTCATTTTCAGCTTTAAGTAAATTTCCTTTAACGTTAGCAAAGAAACTGTTACTTTTTTTAAAAAATAGGTATTATAGCTTTTCCAGATATATCCCCTCCAATTATTAAAACTTGTGCATTGTAGATTTTTGCTGCATTCAAAAATTTTAAAAATAATTTATCTGAACCATGAATATCTGTTACGAAAAATACTCTTGTTTTACCCATAATTCCATAAAGTGTTCTTAAAATAAAATTTTTATATAAAGTGTCATCTTGAACCTTAAACTTATTAAGAGAAAACTGCAAAATTATTCATCATGGAAAAGCAAAATTTAAGTTATTTCCACGGGATATGGGCTTTGACTAATAGAGAATTAAAGAAGTGGTACAAAGCACCTGTAATTCTAATTCTTTCTTTATTTCAACCCATCATGTGGCTGTTATTATTTGGTAAATCAATGAATCTAGGTTCAATGTTTACCAGTTCAAGCTTAAATATTCCTGGATTAAACGTTCCAAAGGAATTAATTAATCAAATAGCAAATCAAATTTTACTGCAAAGATTTGGAACGACAGATTATTTTTCTTATCTCGCTGCAGGAATGATTTCTTTCATAATGTTGTTTACGGCTATGAGTAGCGGTATGACAGTTGTATGGGATCGAAGACTAGGAGTATTGAACAAGCTTTTAACAACACCTGTTCCTAGACCCACAATAGTATTTAGCAAGACTCTCTCTTCAGTCCTTAGAGCCTTAACTCAAGCTACAATAGTATTACTTGTAGCAACTTTATTAGGTATGCAATTCAAAGCAGGCTTAACTATTATTGATATTCTTTTAGTGTATTCAGCACTATTTTTCATGGCTATTGGTTTAGCTTCTCTATTCATTATGCTAGCATTAAGGGCTTCAAGTTGGGAATCTCAAATGGCTATAATGAACCTTTTAAATCTACCTTTGATGTTCTCTAGCAATGCTTTTTATCCTATCGATATCATGCCTTCATGGCTCCAACCTGTCGCATACATAAACCCCATAACTTATACCAATGATGTTGTAAGACAACTTTTAATAGGGGCTTCAGGAATAGCTAGCATTACATATGACTTCATGTATTTAATATCCTTTGGGACAATTCTTACAGTAATTGGAATGATTTTGTCTTGGAGATATTTAAGTAAATAGTTTCAAAATATAAGTTTTGTTATAGAAATTATTACTAATAAACTTTTAAGTAGTTACTTATTATAATACCTACAATGTATAATATGCCAAAGTACAATGTGAGATTTGCTACAATAGGATCTGCGTTTATTGGAATTTCCTTTTCAAATTTTTTTATTATATTATATGCTTGATATATAGAAATAAAAGATAATATAGCAAAAAATTCGCCTAAATATGCTACAAGTCCTGTTATGACATAACAACTTACTAACAAAATTTTGAACAAATTCAAAGCCCTTCTTCTACCTAAAATTATTGGAATCGTTTTTATTCCTGCTTGAGTATCGTATTCTATATCTCTCAAATTATTAGCCATCAAGACCAACGCGACTAATACGCCAATAGGTATGCTCGCTATTAAAACAGTGATGTTAAACTTTAAAGTCAAAACATAATAAGTTCCTAAAACCATGAAAGGCCCCCAAATTATTGCAACAAAAGGCTCACCTAATGCTTTATATTTTAAAGATAATTTAGGCAATGTATAAAGAATACTTACGAGTAAGCCAATAAATAATAGTAAAATAACAATAGCGTTTCTAATTAGGTATAAGTAAAAAGCGATAGCGATGACTAAAATATATAGAAGAATTATAGCTGACAAAAAAGATGAGCGGCTTATTTCACCAAACAAATAAGGATGTGGTCTATATTTAGATGTTGGTGCCCCTTCTTTATCAACTCTAGTTTTGACATCAAAGTAATCATTAATCATGTTGGTAGCTGCATGAGCTACAATGAGACCCACAAGAGAAAGTGAATAAATGAACGCATTGAACTCATTAAATGCAAACGATGCACCTAAAGCTGAAGATATTACTGTCATTATAAATGACCACGGCCTCGTAGCTAGAAACCAAACTTTTAGTTTCATGTTAAAGGAAATATTACGAAAACCAGTTCTGTCCACGTTATATGTGAGGCGATAACTACTAATAAAGATTTACTCCAATAATATAAAGTTCCCCATAAAATACCCATGACAAGTGCAATAAACATGAGAGGTATATTTAAAGAAGAAATGTGTACGGACGAATACACTAAAGAAGTTAATAATACTGATTTATAACAGCCAAAGAGTTTATATAAAGAATTCTGCACATAGCCTCTCCAAAATATCTCTTCACAAGAACTTGTAAAAATCAAAATAATGAAAATTATGCTAGGTTCAATTCCTTTTGAAAGATTATAAACGGATTTCGCACCTTCGTATACAAATCTTTGAAAAATCTGAAAACTAATAAAAAGAAATAGATAAAAAATTAATCCAGATAAAAAACCTAAAAATAAAAATTTTAAATTAAGCTTAAAGGATTTTATTTTTTTGAAATTAAATAATGCAATAGTGAGTAAGAGTGTTGATGAAATAATTAACCTTATCCAGAAATTGAAAAATTCAACTCTAAATAAGAAGAACCAAAGAGCATAGGCGATCAGTATTGAGTAGATTAACCTCACTTTGAAAAAGTCTTAATCGCTTCTTCTATTTTCCCAACTGGTGAAATGATAAACGTATCGTAATCTATTTTAAAGAAATTCTCAAATCTCGAAAGTGCACTTTCTTTGGTTCCTGCTGCAGTTAAAGTTAGGACCATATCATCGCTCACAAGTCTTGAAGCGAGACTCAAATCTCTTTTCATCCATGCTTCCCTAATTTCTTTCATTTTATCAGTTTTCACCCCATATTCAGCTAAACTCTCCTCATTTACAACATCCGCAAGCTGATATAAGAAATAAGGATCTCTTTTAACGGCATCTATCGCTTCTCTATCACTCTCGCCAACAGAAACTAAGACATAGCATGTTTTGATTATTTTTTTCTTGTACTTCTCTTCCCCTCTTTTAACCCAATTGAGCATTCTCTCTATATCCTTAGGCGTCATAACGCCTGGCGATGTTATAACACCATCTGCTAACAAAGGTGCATAACTAAGTGTTTTTTCGCTCAAAGAAGCAATATAAATAGGTATATATTGAGTTGATTTCGTGAATAAAGCGAATCCGTTAATTTTATAAAACATTCCTTCATATTGTACTTTTTCTCCATTTGTCAAAGCTCTGATTATTTTAACTGCCTCTATTATTCTTCTCAAAGGTTTCGTCTTACTAACTGGGTGTATTGGATAACCTATTAAGGGAAGCCATGGAAAACCTCCCAAACCTAAACCTAGAATAAACTTTCCTCTAGACAAGTTTTGCAATGTTACCGCAGAAGATGCAATCATGATAGGATGCCTTGTTATAACGCTGGTACACCCAATACCAAGTTTTATTTTTCTATTTAACTGAGATAATATTGCAATAGTAGCTATACTATCTCCGTATGCGGGATTTTCATGAACCCAAAAAGTATCGTAATTTAAATCATCAGCAAGCTCAACTAGTTTCAAGAGCCTTTCCAACTGTATAAGTCCAATAGGAATCGATAAGCCAAAGCTGATGTTAGCCATACTACTTATTTATTATTTCTCGGTAATAAAATTTTCATGAACCCAAAAAGTATCGTAATTTAAATCATCAGCAAGCTCAACTAGTTTCAAGAGCCTTTCCAACTGTATAAGTCCAATAGGAATCGATAAGCCAAAGCTGATGTTAGCCATA
>Ga0101942_100347_pt1 | contig 19847 bp, 20 predicted proteins | sample DewCreD2012metaG_4_FD_75243 | JGI IMG/M metagenome (GOLD analysis project Ga0101942, IMG submission 75243) | Hot spring sediment bacterial and archeal communities from British Columbia, Canada, to study Microbial Dark Matter (Phase II) - Dewar... ...
CCTCTCCCCCACCAGAACCCTCCCCCCTCCCGCCTTCAGGTGGGGCTCCACCTCGGAGAGAGGGGTCTCCGGAGGCAGGACAAGGGCCCGGGCCAAAAAGCCCTCCACGGGATGCTCCGCCAGGCCGAGCCTTTCCGCCTTCCTGAGGTCCCTTCGCCGGGCCAGGCCCAAGACCCGCACCCTTCCTCCCTCCAGGGGCTCCACCACCGGCATGGCCCCGTACCCCCGCTCCTCTAGAACCCGCAGGGCTTCCCGCACGGTGGTGGGACGCAGGGTTTCCACGGGCGAGGTCATGACCTCGGCTAGGGTGGGCTCGGGCTCCAGGTACCGGGGAAGGCTTTCCAGAAGGCGCCGCACCGCATTGCGTACCCCCCGCACCCGGGCAAAGGCTGCCCGGGGGTGCCCCCCACCTCCCACCTGGGAAAGCCAGCGGCCCACATCCAACCGCTCTCGGCTCCGGGCGATGAGGAGGACCTCCCGGGCAAGCCGAAGCACCAGCAACACCCCATGGGCCTCGTGCAGGTCCAAAAGAGCATGGGCGAGGGGGGCCAAGGCCGGCACATAGCCCTCCTCTTGGGCCCGGGCGAGGAGGAGCCGGAACCCCTGCCGTTCCACCACCTTGGCGGTGCGGATAAGGCTCTTCAGAACCTCCCGGGCCTCCTCCCCCAGCTGGGGCCGCACCCACTCCCGCACCCGGGGGATCTCCGCACCTTGCTGGGCTAAAAAGTAAGCGGCCTCGAGGTCCTGGGGCGTGGTGGAGGGAAAGCTGAACCCCCCGGTATCCTCCCAGATCCCCGCATAGGCCAAGGTGGCCTCCAAGGGCGTGAGGGTCAGGCCCCGCTCCCGGATCAGGGGAACCAGGAGGCTCACCGTGGCCCCTACCTGGGCCACCCTCCCCCCCACCGCGGGCACATCCCCCGGTGCCCGGGGGTGGTGGTCGAAGACCAAAAAGGGCACCCGCCCCACTAGGGCCTTAAAGGGACCGATGCGCTCAGGCCGGGCGTTGTCCACCAGGACCACCTCGGTCACCTTTTCCACAGGAATCTCTGCAGCCGGGACCAGATCCAGACGATCCTCCAAAAGGGGGGCGATCTCCTTCAAGGGCCCCTCGAGGCCCCCAATCAAGGCCAGAAGGCTTCCTGAAAAGAGCCTTCCCGCCAGGACCATGGAACCCAGGGCGTCAAAGTCCAGGTTCTCGTGGGCCACCACCACCCGCACACCTTCAGCTTACTTGACGATAAAAACGGGCCTTGTTAAACTCAGGCTTGGCACTTGGAGAGGTGCCCGAGTGGCTGAAGGGACACGACTGGAAATCGTGTAGGCGGGCTTAAACCTGCCTCGCGGGTTCGAATCCCGCCCTCTCCGCCAAAGATCCCCTGCCCTTCAGGGCAGGGGATTGTCTACTTGAACCACCCTCCCCTCCCGCCTGGCCTCCTCCGCTAAGAAGGTGAGCCGGTGGGCCGAGACCGCCTCGGAGAAAGGCTCCACAAGGCTTTCGTCCTCCTGGGTTAGGGCCTCCAGGAAGGCCCGCACCAAACCCAAGTCCCCACCCCCGTGCCCGCTTCGGATGGAGCCCTCCCGTTCCGTCTCCAGGTCGTAGATCCTCTCCCCCTCCCCGAACCGGTAGAGCCTCAGGTACCTCCCGTCCCCAAAGAGCTCCCCCCGGGTGCCGAAGATCCGGGTCTTGCGAAACCGCATCCGGCTTAGGCCTTCCACGTGCAAGCTGGCCGTGCGTCCGTCCCGGTATTCCAGCATCACCACCTGGTGGTCCGCCACGTCGTTTTTCCCCAGGTACACGCACTCCCCGTAGGGGCCTTCCGCCAGGGCCTTAACCAGGTTCTCCCAGGTCACCGGGTAGGCCACCACGTCCAGGGGCCAGCCCCTCTCCCCCTTCTCGTAGGCTTCCAGGTAGATGCGCCTGGCGGAGAAGGGGCAGTTCCTCTCCACCTCCTCCGGGCATTCCAGGCATCGGGAGGCCGCCTTATTAGGTCGGTTCTCCGGGCGGAAGTGGAAAAGCCCCCCGAAGGAGGCCACCCGCCTCACCTCCCCCGGCATCACGAAAAGCAGCCAGTCCAGGTCGTGCACGCTCTTGGCCAGGAGAAAGGGGCTGGACTCCTCTTCCTTCCGCCAGTTTCCCCGCACGAAGCTATGGGCATAGTGCCAGTGGCCCACGGGTTCCAGGTGCTGGACCGACACCACCTCCCCCACGGCCCCTTCCCTTAAGAGAGCCTTCAGGGCCCGGGCGTAAGGGGTGTAGCGGAGCACGTGGGCCACGGCCACCAGGCGTCCGGTGCGTTCCTTGGCCTGGGCCACCCGTTCCACCTCGGCCCAGGTGGGGGCGATGGGTTTCTCCAGGAGGAGGTGGTAGCCCTTCTCCATCAGGGCCACCGCCGCCTCGGCGTGGAGCCGGTCGGGCAGGGCGATGACCGCCGCCTCCCCCAGAAGGGGGGCCTCCAGAACCTCTCGCCAGTCGGCAAAGGTCCGCTCCACGGAGAAGGCTTCCCGGAAGGCCTGGAGGCGTTCGGGGCGGGGGTCCGCCACTCCGGCGATGCGGGCGCCCAGGGCGTGGGCGTGGTGGGCATAGGCCATGCCGCGGTTGCCCGCTCCTAGGAACACCAGGCTGGGGGCCATGGCTCCATCCTGCCATGGCCCGCCCCCTTTGGAAAAGGCTCGAAGAGCGATTCCAAGGCCTTTTCACCCAACAGCCGCCCGATCGCGCCTAAGGGCCCAAACCCAAGGGCCCCAGCCTGCCGGGGATGCGAGCCCAAAACCAACCCATAAGCCCTCGCGGAGCAGTAAAAACCACCCCCCGGCCATGCTACCGGGGGGTAAAGCTTTGTGTCCTGGACTTGGTGGAGCGGAGGGGATTTGAACCCCTGACCTCCCGCTTGCAAGGCGGGTGCTCTCCCTCTGAGCTACCGCCCCAAGCCTAGGGGAGTATAGCCCAAAAGGGGGGGTTACGCAAAGCCCCTTTTCCCCCTATAATCGGGAAGGTGTGCCGGGCCAGCCCGTAGGCAGGGGAAGGTCCTGCGGGAACGAGGACGGCACACAGGAAACGCCAAGCCCAACCTTCCCCGAATGGGAGGAATATGCCTGTAAACATCAGCATCAAGGAGCTTCTTGAGGCAGGGGTTCACTTCGGCCACGAGCGCAAGCGCTGGAACCCCAAGTTCAGCCGCTATATCTACGCGGAGCGCAACGGCATCCACATCATCGACCTGCAGAAGACCATGGTGGAGCTGGAGCGCACCTTCCGCTTCCTCGAGGACCTGGCCATGCGGGGAGGCACCATCCTCTTCGTGGGCACCAAGAAGCAGGCCCAGGACATCATCCGCATGGAAGCGGAGCGGGCCGGGATGCCCTATGTGAACCAGCGCTGGCTGGGTGGGATGCTCACCAACTTCAAGACCATTTCCCAGCGGGTAAACCGCCTAGAGGAGCTGGAGAACCTCTTTGCCTCCCCGGAGATCCAGGACCGGCCCAAGAAGGAGCAGGTGCGCTTGAAGCACGAGCTGGACCGGCTCCACAAGTACCTTTCGGGCTTCCGCCGTCTGAAGCGCCTTCCTGACGCCGTTTTCGTGGTGGACCCCACCAAGGAGGCCATCGCCGTGCGGGAGGCCCGCAAGCTCTTCATCCCCGTGGTGGCCCTGGCGGACACCGACTCCGACCCCGAGCTGGTGGACTACATCATCCCCGGCAACGACGACGCCATCCGCTCCATCCAGCTCATCGTCTCCCGGGCCGTGGACCTTATCATCCAGGCCCGGGGCGGGGTGGTGGAGCCCTCCCCCTCCTACGCCCTGGTGGAGGAGGCCGAGAAGGCGGAAGCCCAGGTCCAGGGGGAATCCGACTTCGGCGAGGACGAGGTGGAAGCATGAGCCAGCTCGAACTCATCAAGAAGCTGCGCGAGGCCACGGGGGCCGGCATGATGGAGGTGAAGAAGGCCCTCGAGGACGCCGGCTGGAACGAGGAGAGGGCTGTCCAGCTCCTCCGGGAGCGGGGGGCCATGAAGGCGGCCAAGAAGGCGGAGCGAGAGGCTCGGGAAGGAATCATCGGCCACTACATCCACCACAACCAGCGGATAGGGGTCCTGGTGGAGCTCAACTGCGAAACCGACTTCGTAGCCCGGAACGAGATCTTCCAGAACCTAGCCCGGGATCTGGCCATGCACATCGCCATGATGAACCCCCGTTATATCTCCGCCGAGGAGGTCCCCGCCGAGGAGCTGGAGAGGGAGCGACAGATCTACATCCAAGCTGCCCTTAACGAGGGTAAACCCGCCCAGATCGCGGAGAGGATCGCCGAGGGGCGCCTGAAAAAGTACCTGGAGGAGGTAGCCCTTCTGGAACAGCCCTTCGTCAAGGACGACAAGATCCGGGTGAAGGAACTCATCCAGGAGGCCATCGCCAAAACCGGGGAGAACATCGTGGTACGGCGCTTCTGCCGCTTTGAGCTGGGGGCATAGGCCATGGGGGAAACCGGGGCCCTTACCCAAAGGGCCCCCGGTTTTGTTAAATCTGGTTGTGGGACCAGATAGGCCATGAAGTACAAAAGGGTTCTCCTTAAACTGTCCGGCGAGTTTCTGACCGCAAATGGCTTCGGTATCGAACCCGAAGCCACCAGAGCCCTAGCCAGGGAAATCAAAGCCGCCTACGAAACGGGGGTACAGCTGGCCATCGTGATTGGAGCAGGGAACCTCTGGCGGGGGGCAAGGCAGGGCGTGGGTATGGACCGGGCCACCGCCGACTATATCGGCATGCTGGCCACCATCATGAACGCCTTAGCCCTGCAAGACGCCCTGGAGTCCCTGGGGATCCCCACCCGGGTCCAGACCGCCCTCACCATCACCCAGGTGGCCGAACCCTACATCCGCAGGCGGGCCCTGCGCCACCTGGAGAAGGAACGCATCGTCATCTTCGGCGGAGGAACGGGCAACCCCTTCTTCTCCACGGATACCGCCGCCGCCCTAAGGGCCCTGGAGGTGGGGGCCGAGGTGGTTCTCATGGCCAAGAACAAGGTGGACGGGGTTTATTCCGATGACCCCCGGAAGAATCCCAACGCGGTGCGCTTTGACGAGCTCACCTACCTGGAGGTCTTGAACCGGGGCCTGCAGGTCATGGACACCACCGCCATCACCCTGTGCATGGAAGCGGGGCTTCCCATCGTGGTCTTTGATATCTTCAAACCCGGCGCCTTGGTGGGTATTATCCAGGGGGAAAAGGTGGGTACCCTGATCCACGCCTGAAGGAGGTGCCATGAGCCTGAAGGAGCTTTACGCGGAAACAAGGGCGCATATGCAAAAGAGCCTCGAGGCCCTGGAGCACAACCTGGCGGGCCTTCGTACCGGGCGGGCCAACCCCGCCCTTCTCCTCCACCTCAAGGTGGAGTACTACGGCACCCATGTGCCCCTGAACCAGATCGCCACCGTAACCGCCCCCGACGCCAAGACCCTGGTGGTGCAGTCCTGGGACCAAAACGCCCTAAAGGCCATAGAAAAGGCCATCCGCGACTCGGACCTGGGCCTAAACCCCACCAACAAGGGGGACGCCCTGTACATCAACATACCCCCCCTCACCGAGGAACGGCGCAAGGAGCTGGTGAAAACCGCCCGCCACTATGCCGAGGAAGGCCGGATTGCCATCCGCAACGTCCGGCGCGAGGCCTTGGAAAAACTCAAGAAACTCTCCAAGGAACTTCACCTCTCGGAGGACGATACCAAGCGGGCGGAGGCCGAAATCCAGAAGATTACCGACGAGTTCATCGCCAAGGCTGACGAACTCTTGGAGAAGAAGGAGCAGGAAATCCTAGGCTAGGAAGCCCCTTAGGACCCACCTTTTGTCTGCTGTGGACGGTTTGCCCAAATCTCATGGGCCCCTTACCCAGGGGCCCACGGGGAAGGAGGGGTGATGGAGGGCAGGGACGACCTGCCCACCCGGGTCCTCTCCGCCCTGGTAGGGGTTCTTTTGCTCCTATGGGTGCTCTGGGGGGGAGTCGCCCTAATCCTGCCCACCCTGGTTTTCGTCCTGTGGCTGGGGAGCTTAGAGCTTAGGGACATGCTGGCCAAGAGGGGCATCCGCTTGAACCTGCCCTTCCTGGTGGGCGGAGGGGTACTCCTCTTCCTCTTCTCCTTGCCCCAGCTCTACTGGCACTTCCCCCAGGTGCCCTGGCGGGAGGTGGCCCTGGGGCTTTTCCTGCTGGGCAGCTTCAGCCATGAGCTGCTCAAGGGAGCCGACCTTACCCGTTTCGCCTTCACCCTCATGGCCTTTTTGTACCTGCCCTGGAGTCTAGGGTATGTTCTCCTCCTGCGGGAGATCCCGGACAGCACCCTGGGCCTTTGGACCCTTTCCCTGCCCCTGGTGGCCAGCTTCGCCACCGACATCGGTGCCTACTTCGTGGGCCGGACCCTGGGCCGGCAAAAGCTGGCCCCGGAAATCTCCCCCGGTAAGACGGTGGAAGGCTCTCTGGGGGGGATTGCGGTAAGCTTCCTGGCCCTGGCCCTCTACACCGGGCTGGTGCGGGAGGTCTTCCCCTTCGGCCTATTGGAACTTTGGCTTTTCAGCCTCCTCCTTTCCCTGGCCGCCCAGCTTGGGGACCTGGTAGAGTCCATGTTGAAGCGGTACTGTGGGGTGAAGGACTCGGGGCACTTCCTTCCCGGGCACGGAGGCCTTCTGGATAGGATCGATAGCCTTCTCTTCACCTTTCCCCTCACCTACTTTTTGGTGGTGCTCTTCACATGAAACGGGTGGTGATCCTGGGCTCCACGGGTTCCATAGGGCGGCAGGCCCTCGAGGTGTGCCGCTGGCGGGGCTACCAGGTGGTGGGGCTTGCCGCCGGGCAAAACCTGGAGGAGCTCTCCCGCCAGATCCAGGAGTGGAGGCCCCTTCTGGTGGCCGCCCACGAAAGCCTCCACAGGGAGCTAAAGGCTCGCTTCCCCGGGCTAAGGCTTGGCACTCCGGAAGAGGTAGCGTCCCTGGAGGCGGAGGTGGCCGTGGCCGCCATTCCGGGCCTCGCAGGGCTTGCCCCTACCTGGGCCGCGGCCAGAACAGGAAAGCGCCTGGCCCTGGCCAACAAGGAGGCCATGGTGGCGGCGGGGCCCCTCCTCTGGCAGGAGGTGGAAGCCCAGGGGGCCGAGATCCTCCCCGTGGACTCCGAGCACTCGGCGCTTTTCCAGGCCCTTTTAGGGGAGAGGCGGGAAGATGTGGCCGAGCTCATCCTCACGGCAAGCGGAGGACCCTTCCTGCGGGAGCCCGAGGACCTCTCCCAGGTCACCCCAGCCATGGCCTTAAACCATCCCCGCTGGCGCATGGGCCCTAAGGTGACGATAGACTCGGCCACCCTCTTCAACAAGGGCCTCGAGGTCCTCGAGGCCAAGGAGCTTTTTCGCTTTCCCCTGGAGAAGATCAAGGTCCTGGTTCACCCCCAGGCCTATGTCCACGGCCTGGTCCGCTTCGTGGACGGTAGCCTCAAGGCCCAACTTGGCCCCACGGACATGCGCCTTCCCATCCAGTACGCCCTCACCTACCCCGAAAGGGCGGAAACCCCTTTGCAGAACCTCCCCTTCCCTGGGGTGCTGGAGTTCTTCGAGCCGGACCTCAACCGCTTCCCCGCCCTGGCGGTGGCCTACGAGGCGGGAAGGCGGGGCGGGGTGGCCCAGGTAGCGGTTTCCGCCGCCGACGAGGTGGCGGTGGAGGCCTTTCTTTCCGGAAAGATTCCATTTACCGAGATCCCAAAGATCCTGGCCCGGGTCCTGGAAAACACCCCTTCCCTTCCCCTAACATGGGAGAACCTCTTCGCCGTGGATGCCTGGGCCCGGGAAGAGGCCAAGAGGTGGGCATGAGCCTGTTCTGGTTTTTGATCATCATCGGCGTGAGCATCTTCGTGCACGAGCTGGGACACTACCTGGCGGCACGGGCCCAAGGGGTGCGGGTCAAGGCCTTCAGCCTGGGCTTCGGCCCGATCCTTCTAAGGCGGCAGGCCTGGGGAACGGAGTGGCGGCTTTCTGCCATTCCCCTGGGGGGGTACGCGGACATCGAAGGCCTCCTCCCCGAGGAGCGGGGCCGGGGATACGATGCCCTTCCCTTCCTGGGAAAGCTTTTGGTCCTGGTGGCCGGGGTCGTCATGAACGTCCTCCTGGCCTGGGGACTCCTCGCCTACCTCTTCAGCGCCCAAGGGGTGCCGGAGGCCACGGGAAGGGCGGTGATCCTGGAAGTCCTCCCGGGGAGCGTGGCGGAAAGAGCGGGGCTACGGGCCGGCGACATCCTGGTGGCCGTGGACGGGACACCCCTCGCCCAAGCCCAGGGGATTGAACGGGTGAAGACTCCAGGCAACCACACCCTCACCGTGCGCCGCCAAGGACAGGAGCTCACCCTCTCCCTCACCTGGCAGGAAGGCATGGAGCGGCTTGGGGTGGTGTACCAGCCCGAGGTAGCCTTCCGCAAGGTAGGTTTCCTCGAGGGCCTTAGCCTGGCGGTGAGCCGCTCCTTGGCCTTCGGCCCCCAGATGGCGAAGGCCCTGGTGGGAGGGCTTTTAGGGGTGCTGGCCGGAAACCCGGATAGCGGGGTGGTGGGCCCCTTGGGCATCGTGGCGGAAACGGGCCGGGCAGCCCAAGAGGGGCCTTTCCGTCTCCTGGAGCTTACCGTGGCCATCAACCTCTCCCTGGCCCTTTTCAACCTTTTGCCCATTCCTGCCCTGGATGGCGGGCGTATTCTCCTCCTCTTCCTCTCCCGTTTCCTCCGCATCCGCCCCGAGCAGGAGGCCATGGTCCACTACCTGGGCTTCGTCTTCCTCATCCTCCTGGTCATCCTGGTCACCTTCCAGGACCTAAGGCGGCTTCTCGGGGGCTAGATGGAGGCCACGGTCCTCATCCCTGCCTACAACGAGGAAGCCACCATCGCAGGGGTGGTGCAGGTGGCCAAGGAGGCAGGTTTCCCCGTGGTGGTGGCCGACGACGGCTCAAAGGACCGCACCGCCCAGGAGGCCGCCAGGGCTGGAGCCCAGGTGGTGCGCCTGCCCCACAACCGGGGTAAGGGCGGGGCCATCGCCGAAGGGCTCAAACGGGTGAACACCCCCTTGGTCCTCCTCCTGGACGCGGATCTTCTGGGTCTTGCCCCGCACCATCTGGAGTCCCTGCTGGACCCTGTGGCAAAGGGGAAGGCGGAGATGACGGTGGGCGTCTTCCAAGGGGGAAGGCTTTCCACGGATCTCGCCATGCGCCTTACCCCCTTTCTCTCCGGACAGCGGGCCCTGAAGACGGAGGATTTGCGAGGGGTGCCGGGCCTCGAGGGTGCCCGATACGACCTGGAGCTCCTCCTCACCCGCCACGCCAAAAAGGCGGGCTGGCGGGTCCTCTACCTGCCCCTTCCTGGGGTGAGCCAGGTGATGAAGGAGGAAAAGCGGGGGCTTCTACCGGGATTTCTCCACCGCCTGCGCATGTACCGGGAAATCCTGCGCTACTACCTCAAGGCCAAGGCTTAGGGCCCCTGCCTGGGCATAAGGGCCTCTGGGAACCTTAAAAGCTCCACCCAGGCCTCCCCGGTGCGGTAGGCCACCACCCCGAGGCCCGGAACCAGGAAGATCTCCTTGAGGTCCGTACCCCCTTTCTCCGTGGTGTAGGCCACCCGCACCCGGTAGGCGTTGAAGGCCCCGGCCTTCACCCTTACCCCTTCGATTCCCTCCACCCGGGCGAAAAGGGCCACCCGTTGCCCGCGAAACCGGGCGCTTCCCCCCCAGGAAAGCCCCAGGTCCAGCCTCGAGGGGTAGAGCATAAGGGGGGGCGAAAAGGGAAAGTACCCTTCAGGCAGACCCACCCCCAGGAGAAAAAGCCCCTCGGTTCCCCCTTTGAGCCGGTCCTCCCGGAACACGCGCCCCTCCTTCCAGTAGCGGAGGCGATACCCCTCCTGGGTGGGGAGGAGCTCCTGCTGGGTGCCATCGGAGTACAGGTACCGTCCCCCTCCCTGAGGAAAGACCTGGCCCAGGGCCAGGGAAAGGAAAACCGGCACCGCCCAGAGGAACCGCCAAAGCCCCCCGCCCTTAGCGCTTCCCATACCCTTACTCCGCCTCTCCCAGCTCGTGCCCGCGCCGGGTGGCGGCCTCCACCGCCTCGTAGAAGGCAGCTCTCAAGGAGCGGGCCTCGAGGGCATGGAGGCCGTAAATGGTGGTCCCCCCGGGGCTCGCCACCTCATCTTTGAGCTGGGCGGGATGGCGGCTTTTCAAGAGCTCCCCTGTGGCCGCCAAGGCCTCCGCCGCCAGGCGCAGGGCCAGGGCCCGGGGCATACCCATCTTCACTCCAGCGTCGGCCAAAGCCTCCGCCACCACCGCCAAATAGGCGGGGGCAGAGGCGGACATGGCGGTAAAAGGATCGAAGAGGTGCTCGGGGATCTCGTACACATCCCCCACGGTGGCAAAAAGGGACCGGGCAAAGTCCAGGTCCCCTGCCTCCCGGGCCTCCCTTAAGGCGGTAAGGGCGGTGGAACTCTCACCGATCACCGCCGCCAGGTTGGGCATGGCCCGCACCACCCGCCGGGTGTCCAGCCTGCGGGAAAGCACCGCCGTGGATACCCCGGCCATGATGGAGATGTATCCCACCCCAGGGTGGGCGATCTCCGGGGCCAGATGGGGAAAATCCCGGGGCTGGACGGCCAAAAGCACCCGCTCCGCCTGGGCGAGTTCCTTAAGCGCCAAAGGACGAAGGCCAAAGGCCTCGGCCAGCTCCCGGGTGCGCTCCGGGGTGCGGCCCACCACTCCCACCTCCTCGGGCCTGAGGAAACCCCGGTCCAAGGCTCCCTTCAGGATGCTTTTCCCCATCTTGCCCAGGCCCACAAACGCCAGCTTCATGTTCTAGAGTTTACCTTCCGCAGGCGCAGGTAATAAAACCCATCCAGGCCTCCCTCCGGGGCCACATAGACACCCAGGCCCGATCGAAGCACGGGAAAGGGGCAGGCTATGGGCTCCGGCTCAAACTCCGGGTGCCGGGCAAGAAAGGCCCGGGCCACCCCCTCTCCTTCCTCCTCCGTCAGGGTGCAGACGCTATAGACCAGCACTCCCCCTTCCTCCGTGGCCCGGGCGGCGGTCTCCAGGAGCTTAAGCTGCAACTCCGCCATGCGCTTCGGGTCTTCTGGAGCCAGGCGGTAGCGCAGCTCGGGATGGCTTCGGAAAGTGCCGGTTCCGGTGCAAGGAGCGTCCAGAAGAACTCTTTTGGCCTTCTCGGGAAGGGGTTCCATCAGGTCCTGGGTGCGGTAGGCCACCCTTAGGCCCAGCTTCCTCGCCGTCCTCTTCCCCGCCTCCTGGCGCCTGGGGTTCAGGTCGTAAGACACCACCTCCGCCCCCTTGGCGGCCAAGTAAAAGGCCTTAAGCCCTGCACCCCCGCACAGGTCCAGCACCTTTTCCCCGGGGGCAGGGTTTAGAAGCTGGGCGGCAAAGAGGGAAGCGGGGTTTTGGGGCTGGAGGCCTAAAGCGGAAAAGTCGGTTTTTCCCTCCTCCCAGAGGTAGCTATCGGGGATGGGTCCCGGCTTCAACCCCTCCACGGAGCGGTAAGCGGTGACGAAGAGGGGAGCGGGTTCGTTGAAACCCTCGGCGAAGGCCACCTGGCCGAAGAATCCTTGCCAGGCTTGGCAAAGCCAGTCGGGCAGGCTGAGGCGCACGCACTCCGGGGCCTCCCGCAGGCTCAAACGACGGAGCACGGCGTTGACCAAGCCGGCCAGGGGGGGAAAAACCCTCTTGGCCTCCTCCACCCAGGGGCTCACCCGGGCATGGTCCGCTTTGCCCAAAAGCCACTCCCAGGTCCCCAGGCGCAGGATCCAGCGCACCTGGGGAGGAAGCCTATCCGGCTTTCTGAGGTGGGGCTCCAAGAGAAAGTCCAAATACCTCAAGCGGCGCAGGGCCCCATACACCAGGTGGGTGGCATAGGCTTTATCCCGCTCGGGCCAGGACAGACGGTCCAGAGCTCGGTCCAGAAGCAATTGGGCCCTGCCGCCCCGCTCCACCTCGAGGAGGATGCGAACGGCCAGGGCCCTGGGGGTTCCGGACCTCAAGACTCCAGGGGATGGGCCTTGATGCTGAACTTAAGGGCGGTCCGTTCCTCGTTCTCCAACTCCAGCTTCACGAAGGCTGGCTTGACCACCAGGTCCAGGTTGTCGGGGGCGATGTACCCCCGAGCGATGGCGATGGCCTTCACCGCCTGGTTCACCGCCTGAGGCCCGATGGCCTGCACCTCCACCTCCCCCTTGGTGCGCAAGAGCGCTGCGATGGCACCGGCCACGGAGTTAGGGCGGGACTTGGAAGACACGCGCAACGTTTCCACTTTGACCTCCTGAAAGCTCTTGGGCCACCCCGCTTTGGAAGAACATGGGCCGCTTCAGGCCCATGGTAGAGCAAAAGGGCCCCATGTGCAACTAGGAAGCCAGAACCCGCTCCTCAAGGCCCTTGAGAAGGCTCTCTATATTCTCCTGCATGAGCTTTTGCACGAGCTTCTGCAAAAGCCCCCCGAAGATGGGGATGGTGAGCTCATAGGTAAGGCTCAGGACCACCCGGGTCCCCTCCCCCTCCGGCAGGAAAACCCAAGTGCCCTCGTAGCGGTCAAAATCCCCTTCCGGAGAGTAGAAACGGTTCCTTAGGTTCTGGTCGTCCCACTCCTCCTCCTCCAACCAGCGCACCTTCTTGCCCATGGCCACCGCCACCCATTCGCTTCGGGTGCGGTTGCCCTCCTGGGAGAGCACCTTGAGGCTTTCCACCTCCTTAAGGTAGGGCTTTAAGCCCTCCAGGTCCTTGGCCAGGGCATACACCTTTTCCGCTGGCGCCTTGATCAAGCGTTCCGCGCGCACCTCGGGCATGGGCTCTTTTTACCCGCTTTCCTCCTCCTTGACAAGCCGGTAGGCCTCTAACGCCACGGAAAGGGGAAAACCCCGGCCCTGGAGGAACCGCACCGCCTTGGCCTTGTCCAGGCGGCGGGGGTAGCGGCGGAGGACTTTAAGCGCCGCCTCCAGGCTTTCCTCCTCCCCATAGGCGGCAAGGACTTCCTCCACCACCTCCTCCGGCACCCCTTGGGCTTTCAGGAGGAAGCGGAGCTTACGGGGACCGTACTTCCGCCTGGTGGCCACAAAGGTTTCCGCAAAGGCCCGGTCGTCCAAATAGCCCAGCTCCTCGAGGCGGGCCAGAGCTTCCTCCACCTCCCCTTCGGAAAAGCGGCCGAGAAGCTTCTCCCGCAGGCGGGCCCGGCTCATGGCCCTTTGGGAAAGGAGCCTTAAGGCATAGGCCAGGGCCTCGGCCTTTTCCATACCCATAGGGTACGCTAAAGCCCATGCGGGTCTTCGCCATCGCCGACCCCCACCTCTCCCGCCTGCACCCCAAACCCATGACCATCTTCGGCCCCAACTGGCAGGGCCATCCGGAGGCCTTCTTCCGAGGCTGGCGGGAGGTGGTGGCGGAGGGGGACCTGGTGATCGTCCCTGGGGACATCTCCTGGGCCATGCGCCTGGGGGAGGCCCTGCCGGACCTTCTGGACCTGGCCGCCTTGCCTGGCAAAAAAGTGCTCCTAAAGGGGAACCACGACTACTGGTGGCCCTCCATAAGCCGCCTGAGAGCTGTCTTACCCGAAGGCATGTACGCCCTGCAAAACGATGCCTTGGTTCTGGACGGGGTGGCGGTGGCGGGAACCCGGGGCTGGCAGTACCCGCCCGCCACCCCGGAGGACGAACGGATCTTCGCCCGGGAGGTGGAGCGGCTTAAGCTCTCCCTACAGGACCTGAAGCGCAAACCCCACCGCCACCTGGTGGTGGCCTTCCACTTCCCCCCCTTCGGCCCCAAGGGGGAGACCACCTCCCTTTTGGAGCTGGCCGCAGAGGCCAAGCCCCAGGCCATCGTCTACGGCCACCTGCACGGGGCGGACCCGGAAAAGCTTCCCCAGGAGTACCGGGGCATTCCCCTCCACCTGGTGGCCGCCGACGCTCTGGCCTTCCGGCCCAAGCTGATCCTGGAGGTAGGATAAAGGGGTGATCACCGCCTTCGTACTCATCCGTGCCCGCGGGGACCGGATCGCCACCCTGGGCGAGGCCATCGCCGAACTCCCCCAGGTGGCCGAGGTCTACTCGGTTACGGGCCCCTTTGACCTGGTAGCCCTTTTGCGCCTTAAGGACCTCGAGGAGCTGGACGACGCCGTCACCCAGGGGATCCTATCCCTGGAAGGGGTGGAGCGCACGGAAACCCTCCTGGCCTTCCGCGCTTACCCCAAGAGGCTCCTGGACCAGGGCTTCGCCCTGGGCGGGGAATAGAGCCTTAAGGCCTTGGTCCCTCCACCCCTCGGCTTCCTCCTGGTCCTCCAGGGAGGGCTACTCCTCCTTGGGGCTTCGGGTATGCTTCTCTTGGACCTTCCCTTCGGCCAGGCGGACCCCAAGGAGCTTTTCTATGCCCTGGGCCTCTTCCTGGCCTTGGCCGCTTTGGAGGAAGCCTTTAGACATCTTTTCCCCGCTTCCTTCCGGGAAGCGGAAAACCTCCACCGGGCTTTGGGAGAAGCCCTGCGCCGGGCCAGGGTAGGACCCGCCATCCTCCTCCTCCTCGCCCTCCTCTCGGGGGTGGCGGAGGAGGTCTTCTTCCGAGGCCTTTTGCAAAGCCTCCTCTTGGCCTGGCTTGGACCCCCTGGGCTCTTCCTCCAGGCCCTGGTCTTCGCCCTCCTTCACCCCGCCCCCAGGCGGGCCCTTGCCTACCCGGTTTACACCGGGCTTGCCGGGCTCCTTTTTGGGCTCACCTACCTTCTCACCGGAAGCCTTCTCCCCAGCATCCTGGCCCACTTCCTCCACAACGCCCGGGGGTTCTACGAGATCTCCACAAGAAGCTAGGAAAGCTTAGCGCAAAACCCCCTTCCCGGCTAGAACCAGGGCCACATTCTCCGCCCAGAACCTGCTACAATAAAGGCAAAGCTATCAAAACCCGTCCCTAGCCGGTATGAAGGAGGGCGTCCATGAACGAACTGGAGCGCATCCGTCGCCGTCAAGACCTCGAGGCCTACCGGGCCCTAAGCTGGGAAGGCTCCTTCGCCGACTATCTAAGCCTTCTCAAGAAGGACCCCAGGCCCTTGAGAACCAGCTTCCAGCGGGTCCACGACATGATCCTCTCCTACGGGGTGGAGGAGTACACCCTTTTTAAGGAGAAGCTCCTCCATTACCGCTTCTTCGATGACCCCTTTGAGGGGGGGAAGGACGCCATCTTCGGCCTGGACAAGCCCCTCATGCGCCTGGTGGCCACCTTAAAGGCCGCCGCCCACCGCCTGGGGCCCGAACGGCGGATCCTCCTCCTCCACGGTCCCGTGGGCTCGGCCAAGAGCACCATCGCCCGGCTTCTCAAGAAGGGCCTCGAGGCCTACAGCCGCACGGAGGAGGGGAAGCTCTTCACCTTCTACTGGAAGACCCCGGAAGGCCCCCTTCCCTGCCCCATGCACGAGGAGCCCCTCCTCCTCCTGCCCAAGGAGATCCGGAACGAGTTTTTGGAGGAGCTTCAGCATCTCCATCCCGAGTACCCCTACCCCCTCGAGCTGGAGGGGGATCTCTGCCCGGTGTGCCGCTTCCAGATGCGGGAGGCCTTGGCCCGCCACGGCGGGGATCTGGCCAAGGTGCTGGAGGAGGAGATCGTGGTGAAGCGCCTGGTCCTTTCGGAAAAGGACCGCATCGGCATCGGTACCTTCCAGCCCAAGGACGAGAAGAACCAGGATTCCACCGAGCTCACCGGGGACATCAACTACCGCAAGGTGGCCATCTACGGCTCCGACTCCGACCCCAGGGCCTTCAACTTCGACGGGGAACTCAACATCGCCAACCGGGGCCTGGTGGAGTTCATCGAGATCCTCAAGCTGGACGTGGCCTTCCTCTACGACCTCCTCACCGCCAGCCAGGAGCACAAGATCAAGTCCAAGAAGTTCGCCCAGACCGATATCGACGAGATCATCCTGGGGCATAGCGTCTCCGGAGACACGCCGATCCTGTACCGCTACCAGGGCATCCCCGGGTGGACAACACTTCAAGGTCTCTGGGAAAGGTTCGGCCGCGACCCCACGGGACTCGAAGTGCTCGCACACGACTTCTCGTCGGGTAAGACGCGCTGGACCCCAGTCCGGTCGATCTTCCGGCACCGGTTTACAGGCGAGATGCTCACCACCTCCCAGAAGTGGGGCGTAGTGGAAACGACTCCCAACCACTCCCTATACGACCGCGACGGGCGGACTTTCTACCCGGAGGAGCGGCGCGAGATCGCGGCGGTGCGCCGGATCGATGTGGATCTCGCCTTACAGGACGAAGAGGCACTTGTGGATGTCGTGGAAGGTGTTGACGGCTTCATCCGCGAAGACGTTCGTGCAGCGGTGGGAAGCGGGCCCCTGACGCGCCCCGCCCGTCCGGGGTGGGCAAGGCTCGCCCTCCCACGGCACGCAACAGAGATCCGAGCGGTTTACCACCCGGTTCGGGACGAGAGCGCCCTCAAGGACCTCCTCACCGTCCTCATCTGGTACGCCACCGAGGGCCACGTGAACGGCAAAAACGGCGGCATCGTGATTAGCCATGCGGACCGGAACGAGTTGGAACGGGTCCGTAGGGCTTACGCTCGCATCACAACCGCACACGGGTACATTGACGCCGGCGCCAAGACCGATTCGGCATGGCGACTCTATCTTGGTTCGCAGGCTATCGCCGTGCTTGCTCGCCACCACTGCGGGGAACACGCAGCCTCGAAGAGGCTCCCGGACTTCCTCTTTCGGTTGCCAAGGCCGCTTCTCGAACACGCCTTTGACGAACTGATGCGCACCGACGGCTCCCGTAAGCTCTCCGCAGAGCTCGACCGGACCGCATCGGCCGATTACCGTGCCCGCTTCTTTGAATTCAAGACGATCTCGCCGATGCTGGCCGCTCAGGTCGGCACCCTGGCGACGTTGCTCGGTTACGACTATAGCGTTTACCGACAGGAGCGGCCTGGTCGGCCCCCGGCCTACCGGATTCGGTTCGTTTCGGGGGATGGCAAGCGCGGGGGCCGCCACCGCCGCTTCCAAGCCCGAGTGCACTCCCGGAGGGCGTTTGCGGAGTGGGTCTACGACATCGAATGCGAGGGCCTCCATAACTTCGTCTGTGGCGTCGGAAACGTTGTTTGTCACAACACCAACGAGCCTGAGTACCGGAAGCTCCAGGCCAACGAGTACATGGAGGCCCTCCGGGACCGCACCATCAAGATCGACATTCCCTATATCCTTCGGGTTTCCGACGAGGTGAAAATCTACCAGCGGGACTTCAGCAAGGTCAGGGCCAAGCACATCGCCCCCCACACCCTGGAGATGGCCGCCACCTGGGCGGTCCTCACCCGGCTGGAGCCTCCCAAGCGGGCGGGGCTCACCCTCATGCAGAAGCTCAAGCTCTATGACGGCAAGCTCCTTCCTGGCTGGACGGAGGAGGCGGTACGGGAGCTCATGGCCGAGGCCAAGCGCGAGGGCCTCGAGGGCATCAGCCCCCGCTACATCCAGGACAAGATCTCCAACGTCCTGGTCACCTCGGAGGAACCCTGCATCAACCCCTTCATGGTGATGAACGAGCTGGAAGAGGGCCTCAAGCACCACTCCCTGATCTCCGACGAGAAGACCCGGGAACGCTATAGGGCCCTTCTGCAGGAGGTAAAGGCGGAGTATGCGGAAATCGTGAAGAACGAGGTGCAAAGGGCCATCGCCGCCGACGAGGAGGCCCTAAACCGCCTCTTCCACAACTACATCGACCACGTAAAGGCCTACGTCCTGGGGGAGAAGGTGAAAAACCCCTACACCGGTGCCCCCGAACCCCCCAACGAAAGACTCATGCGCTCCATAGAGGAACGCATAGAGATCCCCGAGTCCCGCAAGGACGACTTCCGTAGGGAGATCATGAACTATATCGGCGCCCTGGCCCTGGAGGGAAGGCAGTTCACCTACAAGGACAACGAAAGGCTTCGCCGGGCCCTGGAGCTCAAGCTCTTCGACGACCAGAAGGACACCATCCGCCTCTCCGCCCTGGTCTCGGGGGTGGTGGACCCGGAGACCCAGGCCAAGATCGACGTGGTCAAGGCCCGCCTTATCCGCGACTACGGCTACTGCGAGCACTGCGCCAGCGGGGTTTTGGAGTTCGCCGCCTCCATCTTCGCCCGGGGTGAGCGATGAGGCCCATTGAGCGCGATCTTCTGCGCTTTAAGGAGATCGTTCGCGGGGAGGTGAAGAAACGGGCCCGGGAGTTTTTAACCCGGGAGGAGCTTTTCGGCCAGGTGGAAGGCCGCCTGGTCTCCATACCCCTGCCCCAGCTGGAGCTTCCCAAGATCGTATACAAGGAGCCCCTGGGGGAAGACCTGGGCCTTGGGGGCCCGGGGACGGAAAGCCTGGGCCCTGCGGGCCATGTGCCCGTAGCCGAGCTGGAGCTGGAGGAGTTTCTGGACCTGGTGGGCGAGGCCCTAAAGCTTCCCCGGCTCAGGCCCAAGGGGGAAGGGGAGGTCACGGAGGAGGCCTCCCGCTACACCACCATCGCCCGCAAGGGACCGAGGGGCCTGCGCCACGTGCGCCGCACCCTTAAGGAAAGCCTTAAGCGGGCCCTCATCACCGGAGAGTACCGCCCGGAGGAGCCCCTTTTGGTCCCCGATCGGGAAGACCTCCGCTACAAGGCCCCGAGGAGCAAGCCCAGGCCCCACGCCCAGGCGGTGGTCCTCTTCGCCCTGGACGTTTCGGGGAGCATGCGGGAGGAGGAGCTTAGGCTGGTGAAGACCCTATCCTTCTGGATCACCCTCTGGATCAAGCGCCACTTCCCCCGCTTGGAAAGGCGCTACCTCCTGCACGACGCCGAGGCCTGGGAGGTAACGGAGGAGGAGTTCTTCCGGGCCCGGGAAGGCGGAGGTACCCGGCTTTCCAGCGCCCTCCTCCTGGCGGAGGAGATCCTGAAGCGTTACCCGGAGGCCTTTTACAACCGCTACCTCTACCACTTCTCCGACGGGGAGAACTGGCAGGGAGACACCCCCGTGGCCCTCGAGGCCCTAAGGCGCCTCCTCCCCACCCTGGCCCTCTACGGGTACGCCCAGGTGCAGGGACCCTACGGCCAGGGGCGGTTCCTGGAGGACCTGAAGGAAGCTTTGGGCCAGGAAGAGGGGCTAGCCGCCACCGAAGTGCGGGGCAAGGAGGACCTGCCCTTGGCCTTGAGGCGGCTTTTGGGAGGCTGAAGGATGCGCAAGGAGCTTCGCCGCTGGGCCGAGATCCTACGGGAAAGAGCCTTGGCGGAAGGGCTTTCCTTTCCCCCGGTGCTCTTTGAGGAGGTAGGTCCAGAGGAGATGGCCATGCTGGCCGCCTACGGGGGCTTTCCCCGACGCTACCCCCACTGGCGCTTCGGCAGCGAGTACCTGCGCTACCGGGAAACCTACCGCTACGGCCTCGGGCGCATCTACGAGCTGGTGGCCAACACCTACCCCGTGCACGCCTACCTCCTTAAGGGCAACACCCTTCTCGCCCAGAAGCTGGTCATGGCCCACGTCTACGCCCACGCCGACTTCTTTCACAACAACCTGGCCTTTAAACCCATCCCCAAGGACATGGAAGCGGAGATGGCCCATCATGCGGCCTTCGTGGAAAAGGCCATGGAGCGGCATGGGGCGAGAAGCGTGGAGGAGTTTTTGGACCTGGCCCTTTCCCTGGAAAACCTCATCGATCCCCACGCTCCCTACATCCAAAGGCGGGAAGGAGAGGACAGGGAGGAAGAAAGAGAAAGACCCCCTGACCGCCTCCAGGTGCGCCCCTACCTGGATCCCTACGTGAACCCTCCTCCAGCGCCTCCCAAGGAAGCCGAGGAGGGGGCAAGCCCCATCCCCCTCCCCCCCAGGCC
>Ga0101942_100348_pt1 | contig 19811 bp, 19 predicted proteins | sample DewCreD2012metaG_4_FD_75243 | JGI IMG/M metagenome (GOLD analysis project Ga0101942, IMG submission 75243) | Hot spring sediment bacterial and archeal communities from British Columbia, Canada, to study Microbial Dark Matter (Phase II) - Dewar... ...
TGAAATAGATGAGCACTTTACAGCAGCAAGTCGAGTCAGTCCGCAACGCGCACGGGGTTCCTGCACTGGGCGCTCTGGTTTTGAGCAGTACGCGCGTGCTGGAGGTCGCGCTTGCAGGCAGGCGCCGTGCTGATGATGAAACTCCCGTGCGAGAGGAAGACCGTTTCCATATCGGTTCCTGCACAAAGGCGATGACGGCAACGCTGATTGCGCGGCTGGTGGATGCAGGCAAACTCCGCTGGAACCAGACTATCGGCGAGACCTTTCCTGCGCTCAAGCCTGAGATTCATGAGGCATACCACGCCGTAACGCTGGAGCAGTTGCTGCTTCATCGTGGGGGCATTGCGGAAGACCGAAATCCTGACCCGTTATTGATGTTGCGACTGCGGGCGCTTGAAGGCGACATGCGAAGCCAGCGGCGTCAGGCGCTTGTGGCGGTTCTCCAGCGTGAGCCTGCGGCGTCTCCTGGTAGCCAGATGCTCTACTCCAACTTCGGTTATATGATTGCGGGCACGATGGCAGAGCAGGCGACAGGCGAGTCGTGGGAAACGCTGATGCGGCGGTGGGTTTTTAATCCCCTCAAGATGCGTCATGTGGGTTTCGGCGCACCGGGCAAACCAGCCCGCAAGCCTGACCAGCCACGCGGGCATCTGGGGCAGTGTCGTACCCCTGTGGAGCCAGGACCGCTTGCGGATAATCCGCCTGTGCTGGGTCCCGCAGGGACCATTCACTGTGCCCTGCGGGATTGGGCGCGGTTTGCGCAGCTGCACTTGCAGATAGCCCAGGGCAAGCGCACCGCCCTGCTCAAGCCAGAGACCGCCCGAAGGCTCCACGAAGACCCTTATAAACAGGGTTATAGTATGGGGTGGGGCACTGTATCGCGCTCGTGGGCGAAGGGGCAGGTGCTCATGCATGCAGGAAGCAACACCATGTGGTATGCGCTGGCAGTACTGGCACCTGCGCTGGACCGCGGGTGGCTAATTGTAACGAACTGTGGGAGCGACGCCGCCCAGCAGGCGTGTGAGCAACTCCTCCATGAGCTGGCACACCCGTAGGGAGTGGTATAATATAACCAATGCCAATCTCACTCCTCCGATGGCTGGCGTGGATGCTGGCGCTCTGGCTGATGGGAGCGCCGATAGCGGTCGTGGCGGGCTGCCTGTACGCCTGCGACCTGCAGAAAACCCTCTGCTGTCGGAGCGAGCCTACCTCTGGGAGTTTCGCCACACCGGACCCCGATAACTGCGCCGATTGTGGCATATGCCACCCGCGCACCCCTCCACGGGGCGACCTCTCCCACAAGCTCACGCCGCTGATCATCCTCGCGGCGACGCTTGTAGCGAAGCCTGAGATTTGTCCACCCGTTGCCCACCTCATCCTGCTCAAAGCAGACGCACCGCTCAAGCTGCCTCTCTATAAGCACACCCCCGAAACCCCGCGTGCGCCGCCTGGGGCTTCCTCCTGTTGATTCACCTCGCAGCACCTGAGCATGCTGTGGATTCAGCCGTTTCTCAAACGCCGATGCCAGATCGTCATGCACACACTTTCATCAGGAGGAGGAAGTTCTCATGCGAAATGCACGAGGGTTCACATTGATTGAACTGCTGGTTGTGATAGCGATTATTGCGGTACTGGCGGCGATTCTGATGCCTGTGTTCGCCAGCGCTCGCGAGAAGGCGCGCCAGACCGCCTGTTTGAATCATTCGCGTCAGCTGGGACTGGCGCTGACGGGTTATTTGACCGACTACGACGAGACCTTTCCGCTCGGCTTCGGGCGTGAGGGCGGCAGCGGCGCGTGGCTCTGGAACCGTTATCACGCGGCGCCCGCAAACTGGCGTCCTGACCTGTCCCCAAATCACCCCATGGTGGCTGCCTATCAGGTTCACTGGTCTAACGCTCTTCAGCCGTACATCAAGAACTGGGGCGTTTATGCGTGTCCTTCGGCGGCTGCTGTGCGCTTGAGTGGCGTGAGCTATACGGCGACGCCTACCGCCCGCGTCAGCTACACCTACAATGGGCTGCTGCACGGGTTGAGCGCGGCGGCAGTCGCAGCACCCTCCGCCCTACCCGTGTTCTGGGAGGGGCGCGGAAAAGCATCCGTGGAGGGCTTCGCGCTGACGAACCCCTCGCTGGAGTGTACCGACCCGACGCGCCCGTGTCGCTACTTCAGCTGTCTCGGCGGCGCGGTTGCCAGCGCCTATCCGCGTGGGGTGATGTTCGGGCTGGACGGCACGATGTGGATTCACGCGCAGGGTGCGGTCTTCGTGCTGGCGGATGGGAGCGCCCGCTGGCGTCGGCTGGGTGCGCAGCTCGCCCCGAACGATACCGACTGGCGTACCGACCCCTACACGCAGTACGACTCGCAGGGGCGCCCGGGCAACCTGTGGTGGGATGGCTGCAACCCGTGGCTGTTCCGACCTGACTATGACCCCAGCGCCACACAAACGCAATGCTCGCGGGGTCCGTGCAGCGACTGTCAGCCGTAAATTCGTGCGCTTCGGCGCGGGATTCCATATCTCGCGCCGAGGCATGGTATCATGGGGGCTTCGCACGCCTCGCCTACGCCCTCGCCCGAGCGGTTGGCGCATCGGGAGTTGGTGGTGAAGAGGCTGGTTTATACAATCTGTATCGGCAGTTTTTTGTGGGGGAGAGCGTTCTGGAGTGTGGGGGTACCAAAGTATTCAGGTATCTTTGCAACAGAGCAATTGGCAGGAAAGGCAGCTGTAGAGGAGAATAGGGGACCCATGCCAAAAAGGCAGCAAACCTCTTCTGTGAAGCGTCAGGTACTGGAAGCCTTGTTTCAGCAGTACCTGAGAACGGGAGACCCTGTTTTTGACAATGATGCCGTTAAAGCGGTCTGCCATCAGCTGGGTTTTGGCAACCCTTTTGACGCGACTAAGGTGGATACAAAGTCCGAGCTGCCCGACATAATGGTTCAGAATAAATACTGTGTGGCTCATATAGGCAAAGGGAAGCATCAGTTCGTTCAAGCCCTGAGCGACTGGTACCACGATTTTGAGCCTATTCAGGGGAATGAGCAATGGGAGTGGCGGTACCGAAGTAGCCTATTGAATGACTTGGAATCTGGCGAATCAAGCACGCTCTCGCTGGCGTTCAATCAACGCATACTCCATGACTTTTTGTATGAAGACATCACGGCTTCGCCACGGATTTATATCCCTGGGCGCCCTCGCCTGACCATGAGCTATCGGGTGGGGAGCGTTCAGCTACAGCTAACCAGTCAGCAAATGGAGGTTGACCTGACGCTGGAGCATGACCGTATCGTCACGGTCGTGGAAGCAAAGAACAGCCTTCTGAGCGACTTCGCAATATATCAGATATTCCACCCTTTCAAATACTACAGCCAAAAACTAAGGGACAGAGGTAGTCCTGCCAAAGAGGTCAACGCTTGCTATGTTCTGCGCAGCGAGCAAACGGGTTTGATATGCGTGCGCATGTACCTGTATCGTTTTCTGGATGAGGATCGGATAGACTCTATACAACTGGTGCGCAAGGCGGAGTACCGTCTGGTCAGGAGGTAGGGGCATGAACGGCATCCCGGAGCATCTCATCGATCGGGTTTATCTGGGCGATGTGTTTGACCTCATGCGCCAGCTGCCCGATAAATCGGTGGATATGGTCTATAGCGACCCCGACTATAATGTGGGCGTTCGCTATAATGACCGCTCCTACACCCGCTCTTTTGAGGAATATATTGAATGGTATATTGAGCTGGCACGAGAGTCGCTGCGAGTGCTGAAAGACGATGGGAATATGTTTTTCATCAACTATCCCAGGCAGAACGCTTACCTGCGCGTGCGGTATCTCGACTCCGCCTGTTACGATGTGCAAGATTATGTCTGGATTTATAACACGAACATAGGACACAGTCCGAAGCGTTTTACCACCGCGCACCGCAGTATTCTGCACTGCCGCAAGACGCGCCATAATAAGTTTTTCAAAGACCAGGTAGCCCAACCCTATCAGAACCCGACGGATCGGCGAATCCGTCAACGGATGGCGCAGGGGCACAAAGGGCGCATGCCTTACAGCTGGTTTTATTTTGACCTCGTGAAAAATGTGAGCCGTGAAAAGACCTTCCATGCCTGCCAGATTCCCCAGAAGCTTTCCGAAATGCTCATTTTGAGCTGCACTCAGCCTGGCGATATTGTACTGGTGCATTTTGGCGGGAGCGGCTCGGAGCTGGAGGTGTGCCAGCGGCTGGGGCGACACTTTCTGTCTGCCGAGATTGACCCCAAGTACCATGAGATGATTGTTCAGCGGCTGGCGCGGGGGCGTATTGCAGAGGAACACCGCCTTTTTAAGCGCAAAGCTGACGAGCCAGAGCTGCCGCTGCTTGATGAAGATTTCTAAAGCCCCAGCGCTTTGCGTTCGTTGACGACCATGCCATCTATCTGGTGCAGAAGGCGCTCGTTCAGCGTCAGGTAGCGGTTCCACTGGAGCATGAACGCCAGCATGAGCAATAGCCCCACGCCCCACATGACCCAGCGGAGCGTGTGGTCAAGGCGCTCGGACAGCCTGCGATCATCGCGTATCGCCGCCAGCAAAGCTCCAAGCGCTATCAGCCCCCAGAAGATTCCCAGAATACCCACGACAAGGCTGTGCCAGCTCCCCGTGCGCGAGGTGTCAATTCCAAACTCCTCCAGCCATCCTTCCCACCACGAGAGGTCTCCTGGCTCGTTCCACGCGGTCAGAAGCGGAATATGACTCAGGGCTTGGTTCCAGAAACTGGATATCCAACCAAACATTAATGCCATACTCAGTACCAGCAAGACACCCATTCGGATCAAAATCGGGATGCGCAGTCGTTGCATCAGTGTCCACACAACCGCCAACAGGAGCAAACTCACACCTGCCGCCAGAGAGGCGGTGCTGTAGCGGTGCGCCGCGATGGCGCCCCGACGCTGCATCTCCAGTTTCTGCCACAAGTCGTCCCACGGATGTTGCTGGCGCAGGAGCTTTTGCTGGCGAATCTGTGCCAGCTCGGCAATCAGCCAGCGAACCTGTTCAGGTTTCAGCTGTTGAGACAGTTTCTGGGCAATTGGTTCTATGTCGCCAACCCTTTTTTCCTGAGCGAGGAGCGCCACCCCCGACTCGAAGAGGGCTTTGCCCACCAGTGAGCCAATCAGCGAGCGGCTCTGCTCGCGCATTCGGGCGGCGACCTGCGCCGTATCCCAGCCCAGTTGACGCTTCGTGGCTTCGGGCAGAGGCTGTTGAGCCATCCCGCGCGTCGCGGAGCGCATCATTGCATAGTGGGGAAACAGAATCACGGACAGGCAGGCAAACTCTACGGCAGCGATGCGGGGAACGCTGCTTTTCTGAAGGAAATGTCGTGTGGCTTCGAACTCAGCGTAGGGGTAATCATCCCAGCGTGGCTTCTGCGCCGCGCGACGAAGCACTTCCATCGCTTCTCGATCCCTTCCCAACATATAAAGGAACACAAACTCCATCTGTGGGAAAAAGCCGTTGTCGGGGTCAAAGCGAGACGCCTCGCGACCCCACGCCACCAGCTCGGCGAGATACTGACGCTTCGGAGCGTTTGACGCATGGAGCAGTGGCGAAACAGCTTGACGGTTTGGGTTAGGGTTCTCGCGTTCCCGTGCCAGAGAATAGGTGAACCGCGTCGCATGCCGCAAAAGCGTCGCCAGGATTTCGGGGCGCTCTGGGTGGCGCTGGGAAAGACGCAGGAGCTCCCTGTCATATTCGGGGATTTCGTTCGGTCTCGCAGGCACTGTCCCGTAGCCCGCCTGCCAGCTGAGTCGCGCAAGCTGAATCTGCCAGTTCCCTGCAAACTGAGGCGCGTCGCTTTTACGGAGCAGGTAGTTCACCGCAGGCTTGGCATCCTCATGGCTCTGCACCAGACGCGCCACAGCATACGGATCCAGCGGGTCTGGCTCAAAGAGCGTTCGCACCAACCACTGGAACTGCTCCACTGAGTGCGGTGCATACCATGCCCACGCCACAGCCCCAATGGCTGCCCCAATCCCCAGCCAGAAAAGCCATTCCTTCAGGGGTTTGCGCATAAAGTGAGTATACCTTTGCACAGGGGGTATACTTAAACGCCTGCCAGCCCCCAGAAAGGTTGTGCAGGCAGATTTTATACCGAAATAAGGAGATACAGCGCGATGGAGATTTTGCAGATTGTGCCGATTGCGGCGCCTGTGCTGGGTGCGGGCGGCATGCTGCTGGCAGGATTGAACTACTGGATTGTAACGCGCCGTCCCGATGGCACGGAGGCGATGCGCACCTATGCCCAGGCGATTCACGACGGCGCAATGACCTTTTTGAAGCGCGAATATATTGCAATTACGATATTTGCTTTGATTCTTTTCGCCGTCCTCACCTACTTCTTCCGTGAACAAGCCCCGTATATTGGCGCGGCGTATCTGTTCGGCGCGTTCAGCTCGATGCTGGCGGGATTTATTGGCATGAAGGCGTCCACGCGCAGTGGGGTGCGCTCCACCGAAGCGGCGCGGCAGGGCGGCATGGGCGAAGCGCTGGTGGTCGCCTTCACGGGCGGCTCGGTGATGGGGCTGTCGGTCGCCGCGCTGGGCTTGCTGGGAATCGGGCTGATTGTGTGGTGGGGTCAGTCGCTGGATCTGTCGGTGCTGGTGCAGTATCTGACAGGCTACTCGATGGGGGCGTCGTCGGTGGCGCTGTTTGCGCGTGTGGGCGGTGGCATCTACACCAAAGCCGCCGATGTGGGCGCCGACCTCGTGGGCAAGGTAGAGGCTGGCATTCCCGAAGACGATCCGCGCAACCCTGCCGTGCTGGCAGACAATGTGGGCGATAATGTGGGCGACACGGCAGGCATGGGCGCCGACCTCTTTGAGAGTTATGTCGGCTCGGTGGTGGCAACCGCGGTGATTGGCGCCAGCATCGCGGTCGCGAACGGCAGCCCGCTGGCGTATGTGGTGCTGCCGCTGGCGCTGATCGCGCTGGGGTTAATCGCCTCCGCTATTGGAGTCTTCTCGATTCGGCTTTTTCGGAGCATGGAGCCGCAGTGGGCGCTGAACGGCTCCACGATTGTGGCGATTCTGCTGTTTTTGTTGGGCGGTGCGTGGCTCACGCAGACGATGGTCGGTTCGCTGGCGCCCTACTGGGCGGTGTTGTCGGGGCTGTTCGCAGGTGTGTTTATCGGCGCGGTGAGCCAGTATTACACCAGCGGTCCGCCTATCCGCGCGATTGCGAAATCGTCCCAGTATGGCACGGCGCCCAACATCCTGTCGGGCGTCGCGGTGGGCTATCTCAGCACGGTGTTGCCCCTGCTGGGGATTGCTGCCGCCATCTGGGTGGCTTACAACACGAACGGGCTGTATGGGATTGCGCTCGCCGGCGTCGGCATGCTGGCAACCATCGGGATTGTGATGAGCACCGACAGCTACGGTCCGATTGCCGATAACGCGGGCGGGATTGCTGAAGTCGCAGGGTTCGGCGAGACGGTGCGCCGTATCACCGATAAACTGGACGCGCTGGGCAATACCACGGCGGCGATTGGCAAGGGCTTCGCGATTGGGAGCGCCGCGCTGACCGCGCTCGCACTGTTCGCCGCTTACCAGAGCCAGACCAAACTCGAAGCGATTAACCTGACCAACCCGCAGACGCTGATTGGCTTGCTGATTGGGATTGCGATGCCCAGTCTGTTTGCGGCGCTAACCCTGAACGCCGTGGCGCGTGCCTCCGACCAGATGGTCGCCGAAGTGCGCCGCCAGTTCCGCGAGCTGGGGCTGCTGGAGGGCAAGGGCAAGCCCGACTATAACCGTTGTATCGATATCGTAACCAGCGCGGCGCTACGGGAGATGCTTGTGCCCGGCGCGATTGCCGTGATTGCGCCAATCGCCGTGGGTTACCTGCTCGGTGCGGAGGCGCTGGGCGGCTTCCTCGCAGGTTCGCTGGGCATGGGCGTCGTGACGGGCTTGATGATGGCGAACGCGGGCGGCGCGTGGGATAACGCCAAAAAGTATATTGAAGAAGGGCACGAAGGCGGTAAGGGCAGCGAGGCGCACAAAGCGGCTGTTGTCGGCGATACCGTCGGCGACCCCTTCAAGGACACTACAGGTCCCAGCATGAACATCCTCATCAAGCTGATGAGCATCGTGGCGCTTGTGTTCGCGCCACTGTTCCAGTGAGAATCCCGTTCCCCCTTCAGTGCGAAGGGGGAACGCCCCCTCTAAACCACAAGCCGTAGCGAAAGAAGCAGCGCCACGGCGGCGTTCCACATCATGATGCGCCATTCCCCGTTGCGGGCGACTGTGCGCCAGTCAAAATGCCCATGGGGTTCTCCCCGGTTGCGCCAACCCAGCGGCACAATCATCGGCACGCGCTGGCGATACGCTTCATAGTCAGGGAACAGGAATAGCAGGCGTCGCTCTTCGGTCAGCATCGCGCATCCGTAAATCAGCGCGGAATAAAGAACCAGCCCTGCGGTGAGCCACGACCAGCCTGTGAGCGTCGCCCAGCCCAGCAGCACCAGCGCCATGCCGAAATAGAGCGGATGGCGCACCCACGCATAGGGACCTGCCGTGATCAAAACGGCGTTTTTCATCAGGTAGCCTGCTGCCCAGAGCCGCCAGAGCGAACCCAGCAGCACCAGCAGCCACCCGTACCCCAGGGTCGTGATGGAAGGTTCTGCCAGCGCCATCATCAACAGGGGCACGGGCAAAAAGAGCCGACTGCGCTTGCGTCCAATCAATACGGCGACTCGCTCGATGCCGCGCGCGGAGGCGTCAATTCGGTCAAGTAGCGCACGATCCACGCCGGGGCTTCCCATAAGTCCTCTCCCTCGCCCAATATTCGCCGTATCTCGCCAAACGCCTGCTTTTGCTGATGATACAATTCGCCCCGTTTGAGCAGTTCCAGCAAGCCCTGACTGACGGTGCGCGGAGTCGCCTGCTCCTGAATCAACTCCGGGATGACCTTACGCCCCAGAATCAGGTTGGGCAGCCCGATCATCTCCAGCGCGAGTCGGCGTTTGCGCAGGCGGTACTCCAGATTCATCAGCGCGTCGCCCCGATAGACAATCAACATCGGCGTGTCCAGCAGCGCCGCCTCCAGCGTTGCCGTGCCAGAGCAGATGACCGCGCAATCGGCGTGCGCCAGCATGTCGGCAACAGGGCGCGTCTCCGTCGGAACCCACTGCTTTTGACCGTCTGCCCAGAGCGTATGCAGATATTCGGGGGTGAAATGCGGCGCCACGGATAGCACAAACTGCACCTCAGGCATGCGCTCGGTGAGCAGGCTGGCAACGCGGGCGTAGAGCGTGGTCAGGGCACGCACCTCGTGCCGTCGGCTGCCAGGCAAAAGCGCCACAATCGGGCGGTCGGGGTCTAACCCCAGCCGCTGGCAAAAAGTGATTTTAGACTCGCTTGGATGGGTCAGGCGCAACAAGGGGTGGCGAATGCGGATGGCGTTCGCGCCCATTGCCTGCAGAATCTCCGCTGACCATGCGAAGGGGGTCAGCACCACATCCGCAACGGCGGGCAGGTCGCGCCCCTGACGGTCGCGACGCCAGCTGGAAGGGGGCATGTAATAGACTACGCGCATGCCCTGCGCTTTCGCCCAGCGACACAGGGGAATGTTGAACGCGCCGAAGTCAATAGCGACCAGCAGGTCAGGCTGAAGCCGCTTGAGCGCCCGTTTCAGGCGCAGAAACACACGCCACACGCGCGGTGCAACCTTGAGCGACTCGATAATCCCGATAGCGCCCCACGCGCGACTGTCCGCCAGCAGGCGCACCCCGGCGTCCTGCATTCGCACGCCCCCCACTCCCCAGAGCTCTGTATCGGGCAACTGTGCCTTCAGGTGGCGTGCCAGGTCGGCGCCGTACAGGTCGCCAGACGCCTCGCCGGAGACAATCACCACGCGGCGGGTCATTTGCGTGAGGGCTGATCCAGATAGCGCCCGTTGCGTCCCTGACGGATTTCCTCCACAAAGCGCAGCAGGTGCTCCACTTCGGGCACGAGGGGCACTTCGGCACGGATGCGTTCAATCGCCTGCGAGGTGTTCAGGTTCGCAAAGTAGAGCAGTCGGCACGCAACCCGCAAAGCGGTTCGGTTCGCCTCCGGGATGCCCGCGCGTTTCAAGCCAACCAGATTGACGCCATGCACTTCTGCAGGGTTGCCCTCTACCATCAGATAGGGCGGCACATCGCGCGTGATGCGCGACATGCCACCCACCATCGCCAGCCGCCCGATACGGGTGTATTGATGCACGCCCGTCATGCCTCCGAGGTTTGCGCCGTCCTCAATAATGCAATGCCCGCTAATGCCCACCGAGTTCGCCATTACCACGCCATCACCGACCCGTGTGTTGTGCCCGATGTGGGAGTACGCCATCAGGAAGCAGTTGTTGCCGACAACGGTTTCCTCGCCCTCGCCACTGGCGCGGTGAATGGTCACATATTCGCGAATCAGGTTGTTGTCGCCGATGCGGAGATAAGTGCGCTCGTGCTTGAACTTGCGGTCTTGCGGCGGCGCACCCAGCACAGCCCCGTGCCCAATGGAGTTCATCTTGCCGATGAAAGTGTTCTCCTCAATCACCACATGGGCGCCCAGCACAGTGCCCGAATCGATCACCACATTCGGTCCGATAATACAGTAGGGACCGACCTCCACATCCTCTGCCAGCTCCGCCTTCGGGTGAACAATCGCTGTGGGGTGGATTTTTGCCATGGCTTATCCCTCATGGTTGGTCAGCGCTGTGGCGACGGGCGGCGGGGGGCTTTGCAGGCGCTGGGGGTCCAACAGCGCGAAGGTGATTTCTGCCTCGGCGACCACCTCACCGTTCACCCGCGCGACCGCGCGCACGCGCCCAATATCGCGCCGAAACCAGAGCATTTCCACCTCAGAAATCAGCGTGTCGCCGGGCACTACCGGGCGGCGGAAGCGCACATCGTCCAGCCCGCCCAGCAACGCCACCTTGCCCTGCATATCAGGCATCGTCATCACCATCACGCCGCCCACCTGCGCCATCGATTCCAGAATCAGCACTCCCGGCATGATGGCTTTGACGGGGAAATGCCCCTGAAAGAAGCTCTCGTTGACCGTAACATTTTTCAGCCCGACTGCCCGCTTGCCGGGCTCCAGCTCCAGAATCCGATCCACCAGCAGAAACGGATAGCGATGAGGGATCAAACTGCGTATCTGCTCAATATCCAGGTGCCATTCCGCCATCGTGCGCCTCCATTCGGTTGCACTCGCTCATTAGCAGACGCGCCAGCTCCCGGTGCAGGGTGTGTCCTGCCTTGATCAGGGTCAGATGGAACCCCACAGGACATGCGCCACATAGCATCAGGTCGCCAAGTGCATCCAGAACTTTGTGGCGCAACGGCTCGTCTGCAAACCGTGCGGAATTATAATACCCGTTCTGGTCAATCAGCAGGGCATTTTCGAGGGAGCCGCCTTTCGCCAGCCCCTGCTGGCGCAACGCTTCCACCTCATGCAAAAACCCAAAGGTTCGGGCGGGAGCGATCTCGGTTGCGTAGTCGCGAAGGCCAAACACGCCTGCCTGCACCCCCAGCGGCGCTGGAAACTGAATGTAGGCAAATGCTGTTTCGGTGCCAGGCATCATGCTTGCCACGCTCTCGCCCTGTTGCACGATCCATCGCTGGGCGACCACAAAGCAAGGTGCATGGGGGCACGGCACGATTCCTGCCGCCTCAAACGCTTGAAGAAAAGGGAGCGCGCTTCCATCCAGGGCGGGCACCTCCGTCCCCTGTACCACCTCAATCACGGCGCTACCGATCCGCAAGCCCCAACACGCCGAGAGCAGATGCTCCACCGTGCTGAGTGTAATTCCCTCGCCGCCCAGCACCGTGGCGCGGCGCGTATCCACCACATAATCCCAGCGCACGGGGATTCGGGTCTGCCCTTTCTGCACCCAGAGCGCGCCTGCATCGGAAGGATGCACCACAACGCGCGCCGGCTCACCCGTGTGAAGCCCGACGCCTTCGAACACCACGCGCTCACGAAGTGTGTTAGCGACTGGGGGGATTTTCAGGGCGCGATTCCTCCTCTTCTTCGGTGTAATAAATCACGCCAGAGCCGCCCTCTGGCATTTCAAACTCGTCGCTTCCCTCTTTTGTGGAGACAATCAGCAGGTGCGTGGTGATGCGAAACCGCTCCGGGTCATCTAACACCACATTCCCGCGCAGGATGAGTCGCTCGTTTTTCTGGTCATATTCGGCGCTGTCGGCGGTCAGGGTTCGGGTCCGCCCTTCAATCTGCTGGGTGGCTTTGATACCGCCGCGCAGATAGGCAATCTTTTTACGGTAGAAATACTCGATCCCGCCGTCGCATTCGGCGTCAATCGGGTAGCGTTTGGCTTTTTCGGCTTCGGTTTCCTCTTCGGCAGGCGGCTCGGTCTTCTGGGGCTTGATGCGCATGCGCACTTTGCCGTGAAGCAGGGCGCGTTTTTGCGAGTCGTACCAGATTTCCATCTTCTCGCCTTCAATCCGCACGCGGGGGTCTTCAAAAAACAGAGCGCCCGTTGCCAGAATGTATTTTTTGCGGTCGTAGACTTCCGCCTTGTCGGCGGCAGCGTGGGCGTCCTGATCGCGGAAGGTGAGACTCGTGCCGATTTGGGCTTCGCCCGTGCCGCGTGCCTGTTTGAAGCGCACCTCTATCTCGCGAGTTTGCTGGGGCGAATCGGGCAGCGCGACACGGAACCGGAACACCCCGTTGCTCAGAGAAGTTTCGCCTCTTGCAAGGTCCCACACAAACTGCTCCGCGCTTCCTGTGCCGCCTTCCCATTCAAACTGCATGCGGGCAGGAATGCTCAGCTGGCGCAGGCGCAGGTCCCATGTGAGCCACGCCATCCGCACGCGCACTGGTTTTTCCACAAGGGGCGCACGCAGATACACGAACTCCGGCTGACCCTGCAGGTGGATTCGGCGTGCGGGCTGATTGTAGAGAATCGCGCCTGCACGCGCCTGCGCAATCGGCTTCCCCTGCTCGTCGTAAAACACGGCGCGGCGCAGGTTCTCAGCCCGCCATGTGATACGGGCGCGGTCTACTACAATGCGGTCTACCTCTAAGGTGGCGACGGCGCGGGCGCCAGCACGCAAAGTAATCTGCGGGCGCTCCAGCAGCAGCTCAATCTCCTGCAAGCCCGATTGGGCAAGTCGTCGGGTAAAGCGAGCGAAGGGGTCTTGCTGACGCAGGGTTTCAACACCCCATAACCCTGCAATCGCGCCCAGCACGGACAGCATCAAGTAGAGCAGGGGGCGGGCTCTGCGCCACACCCCCGCGCTCCAGAACTCAGGGGCAGGGTTCATCCACAGGGGGTGGGGGAATATCGGGACGGTCAGGCGCAATTTCCACAACTCCAAAGTCTATCACCTGAGGCGCTCCAAACACCTGCCGTATCTCGCCTGCCTTGTTGGAAGCAATCAAGCAGCCCGGCGCCGTGTTCGGCTCGTCGGGTAGCTGGATGGTGCGCTTGATGTTCTCAGGCGTGGTGTGGCGTGCCACCGCTGTATAGCCCGCGGGACGGCGAATCCAGATTCCGCGCACCACCAGCGTGCCCGGCACATTCCGCAGCAGGAAATCGCCCTCGCGGAGGTCGCTGCGTACCGTGCGGGCAAGGGTGAGCGAAATCTCGTTGGGGTTGCTGGGGCTGCCAACCACCACCTTCTGCCACGGGAGCCGATCGCCACTCGCTGTGATAAAATAGACCTCCGCATCCGTCAACCGCGCCTTTGAACTCAGGTCTAACACACGAATCACGAAGGCGTAATCGGTCAGCACCTGCTGACCCCCGCCTGCTGTGCCGCCCCCGCCGCAGCCGCTCAGGGCAAGCGCGGTCAGCACTGCCATCCATGTCCCTGCAATCCATCGTTTCATGCCTTCTATAAGCCTCCTGTAGGTTCGTGGGATTCGTCGTATTGGACGCCGTTCCTGCCAATCCGTTACGGGTTTTGTTGTTCGGGGCGCTCCAGCGGCAAGCGGATGCGAACGGTCGTGCCCTTATTCACCACGCTTTCTACCTCAATCGTGCCGCCATGCGCCTCCACCACATTTTTGACAATCTGCGTGCCCAGCCCGGTGCCACCCGCTTTGGTGGACACCGCACGCCCTGTGAACAGGGTCTGAAGCACTTCAGGAGGAATGCCGCGCCCCGTATCGATCACCTCAATCTGCAGGTAGTTGCCCTCAGGAAAGACCCCTTCCACTTTTCCGCGCAGGCGCACCGTAACGCTTCCCCCCAGCGGGGTTTCGGGAATGGCGTTATTCACCAGATTGTAGAGCGCATTATAGAGCCGATGGGGGTCCACATCGGCAATCGGCAGGTCGGGGGTGGTGTCCAGTTTCAGCTCCACACCCTGCTGCTGGGCGACAGGCTTCAGTGCAAGCAACACCTTCTCGGCGACTTCGTTCACCGAGGTGGGCACAAAATGCGGGGGCGACACCGCGCCTTTCACCGCGTCGGCAATCTCGCGCACGCTCCGCTGAAGCTGTTCCGCGCTCTCGTAAAGAATCGCCATCGTCTCTTCAAACAGCCCGTCAAAATCCCGAAAAGCATCCTGAATCAGCGAGCGGTTCGGCTCCTCTAAAAATGGTGAGACATACTGAAACTGGTCGCGGAACGAGTCGTAAAAAGTGCGCAGGGTCTGGGTGCTGAGCAACACGGGCGAGAGCATATTTTTGATATCGTGGGTGATATTGCCGAGCAGGCGTGCAATCAGCGCGAGCTGGCGTTCCTGTTGCATGCGGGCGGTTTCAATCGCGGTGCCCGCCAGCGTCGCCACAATTGTCAGCAGTTCCAGGTCATGCTCGGTGAAGTTCCCTTCGCGCTTATTGAGCGCTTGAAGGACTCCAATCGGCTTGCCCTCCACATCGCGCAGGGGCACGGTCACCATGTTTTTGGCTTCATAGCCCACGCGCTGGGACACCTCGGCGAAGTAGGCGCTCTCCTGACTCACATCCGCGGTGATACGCGCCTGCCCTGTGCGAAAGACTTCTCCCGCCACCCCCTTATCGTCGGGGATTTCCATTCCCTGCAGCTGTTCCGCCTTCTCGCCGACCACATAGCGCAAAACCAGAGTCTGGCGCTCAGGATTGGCAAGATACAGCGTGCCTGCATCGGCGTTTACCACATCCAGCGCGACCTGAAGGGTTTCCTGCAACAGTTCGTCCAGTGCGGGCGCCCGGAGACCCTCCTTCGCACGCGCATACAACGCCGAAGTAATCTGAAACACCGCTGCCAGCTGGCGGTTTCGTTGCTCTAACGCCTCTTCAAGACGCTCCATTATTAAGCAACCTCCAGCAATAAGTGTACCTCACTTTTCTATCCGACGCAACAACCTGACGGGCTTGCCCCTGTACTGGCGCCATGCAAAGATGCCCGACACTGTGAGCGTCAGGGCTGTCAGAGGCAGCACAAACCACGCCATCACCAGCCGGTAGGTCTCCAGCGCGTCATGCGCACTTGCTTGCAGAATCAGATAGACCGTGTAGGCGATGTAATAGAACACGAAAATCGCGCCTTCCCAGCGCATAATCCGAAAGCCGTTAAAAAACACGGGGAAACAGGCGAGGGAGACCGCAATCATCACGGGCGCATCAAAAAACAGCACGCTCCGTGCTACCTGAACACTGTTGGGCGCCACCAGACTGCTGAACCCCAGCACCGAGAGGATGTTGAAAATGTTGCTCCCCACCACATTGCCGACGGAGATGTCGCGCTCGCCCCGCAGGCTGGCAATCACCGAGGTCGCCAGCTCAGGCAGCGAAGTTCCCACCGCGACAATCGTCAGTCCGATCACCAGCTCGCTGACCCCCACCGCACGCGCCAGTGCTACCGCCCCCTGAATCAGCCACTCGGACCCCAGCACCAGCCCCCCCAAGCCAAAGATAATCAGCAAAACAATCTTCACATAGTCTTTAGCGCCGACAGGCGGCTTGGCGAGTTCCTCCACTTCCTCCAGCTCGGCTTCCAGCTCGGGTTCCTGCCGCGCCGTGCGCCCCATCCAGACCAGATAGACGGCAAAAATCGTCACCAGCAGCGCCCCATCCCAGCGGCTGAGTTGTCCATCCATCCCCAGCAGCACGAACAGCAGCGCCGTGCCGATCATCATCGGCACTTCCACCTTGATAATCCGCAGGCTCACCGTCAGGGGCGCGACCACCGCTGAAAGCCCCAGAATCAGCAGGATGTTGACTATATTGCTCCCCACCACATTGCCCACCGCGATATCCGACTGCCCCCGATAAGCCGAAAGAACGGAGACCGCCAGCTCGGGCGCGCTGGTGCCAAACGCCACCACGCTCAGCCCAATCACCACAGGCGGAATGCCCAGCGCCGAAGCCAGACGCGAGGCGCCACGCACCAGCCACTCGCCGCCAGCAATCAACACCAACAGCCCCGGCAAAATCAGCCACGCTTTTTCCATCGCCTGCCCAACCTAACGCAACCCGTAGACAAACGCCGCCGCCAGCAGCAGCAACGCTCCCAGCATCATGACAAAGGCGTAGGAGCGCACATAACCGCTCTGAACGGGGCGCAACAGGCTCCCCAGACCCCGCGTTAGCAGCCCCACCAGCATCACAATCCCGTCTATCAGATTTTCAACGATAATCGTAAAGAACATCGCAATTGCCCCGCCGACCTCCACGCCCAGCTTGCGCATCAGCCCGTCGTAGCCGTACTGGCGGTGCAGAACACCCCAGATGCCCGTGAGTTGCGCTTCGGGCTGGGGCACGCCTCGCCGATAGCGCATCAGGGCAAACGCCAGCCCTGCCAGACTCGCGCCCAGCGCAACCCCGAACACGAACGATTTGCCCGCTTCGGGCAAGGGCGACGCCGACTCGGCAACAGGCTTCAGAAACTCGTGAAAGGCTTTCTCGCCTGGCAGCAGCCACCCGAACGCGACCGAGCCAAGCGCCAGCAGGATCAGGACGCCCAGCACGCTCCAGTAGCGCTCGCGCTCGACATGCACTTCATGCGCGGGCGGCGCCCAGAACACCAGCACCCACAGCCGCGCCATATAGCTCGCCGTGACCAGCGCCGTCGCCACACCTACCCAGAACAGCAGCGGCTGCGCGCCATACGCGCTCAGCAGGATTGCCTCTTTAGACCAGAAGCCCGACAGCGGCGGAATGCCCGCAATCGCCAACACGCCGATTGCCATCGTGAGCGCGGTGAGGGGCAAAACACGCGCCAGCCCGCCCATCTGGCGAATGTCGCCCATATGGTGAAGCGCCATCAGCACCGAGCCTGCCGCCAGAAACAGCAGCGCCTTGAAAAACGCATGCGTCGCCACATGGAACATCCCGACCCAGAAGGCGCCCGCGCCCACCGCCAGAAACATATAGCCCAGCTGGCTCACCGTTGAAAACGCCAGCACCCGCTTGATGTCGGTCTGCGCCAGCGCAATCGTGCCCGCAAAGAGCGCGGTGATCGCGCCCACGCCCGCGATAATCCCCATCGCCGTCGGCGACATCAGCAGCAGCGGATGCACCCGCACCAGCAGGTAGACCCCCGCCGTGACCATCGTCGCCGCGTGAATCAGCGCCGACACGGGCGTCGGACCCGCCATCGCGTCGGGCAACCAGAAGTAGAGGGGCAACTGCGCCGATTTACCCGACGCCGCCAGAAACAGCAGCAACGCAATCGCCAGCGCCGTCGCGGAACCCGCCGTCAGCACGCTCTGCGCCTGCGCATTCACCTCCACAAACGAGAGCGTGCCAAACAGGCTGAAAATCAGAAACATCGCCAGCAGGTAGCCCGCGTCGCCGATGCGGTTCACAATAAACGCCTTGTTCGCCGCGTCGGTGTTCTCTTTCCACTGCGCATTCCGATAGAAAAAGCCAATCAACAGATAGCTGCACAGCCCCACCCCTTCCCAGCCGATGAACATCACCAGAAAGTTGCCCGCCAGCACCAGCACCAGCATGAAAAAGATAAAGAGATTGAAATAGGTGAAAAATCGGGCATAGTCGGTGTCCTCTGCCATATAGCCCGTCGCGTACAGGTGTATCAGCCCCCCGACGCCCGTTACAATCAGCACCATCAGCACCGAGAGAGGGTCTACCAGAAACTCAAACGCCACCTGAAGCGAGCCGATACGGAGCCAATCAGCGAGGGTGAACGCATGCTGGGGTTGTGCCTGTTGCAGGAGCCACTGATACAGCTGCCAGCCGAAGCCGAACGCGCTTAGTACGACCGCCGTGCCCACAAACCCGACCAGCCATTTGCCCGTGCGCTCGCCCAGCACGCGAATCAGCCAGCCGCCCAGCAGCGCATGAAACAAAAAGCCCGCAAACGGCAACCCTAAGACCCACAACACGGCGCTCTCTGGTACCCGTTCCATCGGCATCGCTCCACAACCTGCAGGATTATACCCTCAGAACCCCCCCAGAAAATAGAGGCTTGCCAAACTCGCCACCGTCCACATCACCCCAAAGTAGAGGCAGCTCAGAAAAACGACCCCGATTTTCAACGCCAGAATGAGATAGCCTGGCGGCACGCCCTGCGCGGGGCGGCGCCCCTCCGCAATTGCCTGCGCGATAACCACCGCGTCCACAATTCCATAAATCCACGGGAGAATCAGCCAGCCCGTGAGCAGAATCAGCACGCCCTTGAGATACTCGCCGTTGTAAATCTGCCCCAATCCGGGCACCAGCAGTCCGAAGAAAAACGCCGCGAGCGGGCTTTGTTGATGGTGATTCGCCGAGCATGCCTCGCAGTAGGGATGCGTGTTGAGAGAGACCCGACAGACCTCACAGAGCGGTTTTCGGCAGTCGGTACACTGAGCGACGGCGGGCGTATGCGGATGCCAGTAGCAGTTCATCGCCTACCCTGTTCCCGTTTCGCGCGGTCGGTGAGGTGCTTCACAAACGCGCCACAGATGGGGCAGTAGCGCCAGTCCAGTTGCAGGTTATAGCGACATTTGGGGCACTGGAGCGGGCGTTCAGGCGGTGTGGGGCGTGGGGGTGCGGTGCGCGGCGCGGCAGACGAAGTGCGTATGTCGCTGCTCTGGGCGGGGGCAGGCGCAGGTGTGGAGCGCACCTTCGGCGGCTCCGTGAGCGTAATCCGATAACCCTGCGCCGTGCGTTCCCAGCGCAAGCCTGTGCCCGCGCAGAGGGCGTCCAGCACGGTCTCCACCTCGCTCTGGGGCAGGTTCAGCGAGAGGCGCAAGTCGGGCACATCGGGTGCGACCTCCACGCGCATCCCTGCCTGCTTTTCTATCTCACGAGCGACGGTACGCAGGGGTATCGCCGTGCCCACCAGCCGTATGCGCTTCGCTTCAGCAGGCGGGGGCGATTCGGGAGGCAGGCTCGCGCCCAGCGGCTCGATGTAGTAGACCCCATCCCGAACCGCAAAGCGGGTCTGCGTCGCCTCGCAGAGCAGCTTGAGCGCATTAAAGAAGGGCACCTCCTTCAGGCTCAGGTAGACCTTGCGCTCCACCGCCACATTCACCACGAAACTTTTCTGCGCCTGCGCGAACAGTTCGGCAAAGACCTCGCGAGCATCTTTGCCCTGTGCCTCAAGAGTGATGCGCGGCTCTTCCTGAAGGCGTCTCATCGGCGTTCCTCCTGTATTTTCTGGCGTCGAATCAGGTTGCCCTCGGCGTCGTAGATTTCAATTGTGCCTTCGGGCGGGGCAGTGGGCTGAGTGGCACGCTCTTTTGGGGCGGGGTTGCGCTGGGGCGGTTCCCGACGCACGGCGGGTCTTCGGGCAGGCTTTCGTGCAGGTTCTGGAGCAGGCTCAGGGGGCGCAGGCTTAGCGACAGGTTTGGGTGTTTCCGACAGCTTCGGCTGGGGCTTCGGGTCTTCCGCAGGGGGCTGTTG
>Ga0101942_100349_pt1 | contig 19780 bp, 26 predicted proteins | sample DewCreD2012metaG_4_FD_75243 | JGI IMG/M metagenome (GOLD analysis project Ga0101942, IMG submission 75243) | Hot spring sediment bacterial and archeal communities from British Columbia, Canada, to study Microbial Dark Matter (Phase II) - Dewar... ...
CATTGTATGTCAGGGCAGTGGAAGGGAAAAGAAAAAACCTAAAAAGGAGGTGTGAGCTATGAACAAGGCACAACTTATAAATGAAGTGGCGAAGAGATCAGGGATAACCAAAAAAGATGCGAAAGCTGCTGTTGATGCTGTATTTTCAGCGATAAAAGATGCTCTTGCAAAGGGTCAAAGAGTTAGATTAATTGGTTTTGGAACATTTGAAGTTAGAAAAAGAAATCAGAGAAAGGGTAAAAATCCTAAAACTGGTCAAACAATAACTATTCCTGCAAGAAAAGTTCCTGCATTTAAAGCTTCAAGTGAATTGAAAAAGTTAGTAAAGTAATCTAACGAAGTTTAACCCTTCCACTGCCCGTTAAAATAAAATAATTCTTGCAAGTGTAAAATATGTAAAATAAGTCAATGCATCTCCAATAGTTGTAATTAATGGAATATCAGTTCCTGCAGGATCTATGTTCATTTTTCTTAAAATTAGAGGCGTTAAAAAACCAAAAGTATTAGCTATTATTGATGAGGCAATAGAAGTTAAGCTTACAACAAGAGCAAGCTTAATATAAAAATCTCCTCTAAATAATGCTATTATGAACATTCCTAAGGCTATAATAATAGAAATAATAAAAATTGTGGAAAATTCTTTAAAAAATAATTTTAAAAACGTTTTTAAGTTTCTCTCTATTTCTCCTGTAGCAATTGCTCTTATTGTGAAAGCAGAAGCTTGTGAGCCAATTATTCCTGTAGTATTGGCTAAATTTGGTAGAAAAAATGTTAAAATTGTTAAATGAGCAATAATTTTTTCATAACTGTTTAAGACAAAACCTGAAATGTTTCCAAGTATAACCATTAAAATAATTGCTGGTAATCGTTTTAAAATTTTTTCCTTATATGATAAGTCAAAATATCTTGCTTCGGGATCAATCAAACCTACAAATCTATATATATCTTCTGTTGCTTCTTCTTCAATAATATCAACAATATCATCTATTGTTATAACACCTAAAATTCTATTTTCCTTATCCACAACAGGAAGAACTAATAGATCATAATTTTTCATTATTTTTGCAGCAGTTTCCTTATCATCATATGCAGAAACCGAAGCAATACTTTCACAAATTTCAAATAGTTTTATATTAAAGTCACTTCTTAATAGTTTTGTAATTTTAACATGACCTTTTAATTTGCCTTCTTTCGTGACGACAAATATACTAACTAATGCCTCATCTGATACATCACTTTTTTTAATAATCTCAATAGCTTGGAATATATTTAAGTTTTCTTCTATTGAAACAAAATTTGTATTCATTATTCTACCACAAGAATTTTCAGGATAGTTCAGTAATTTAAGAGCAACTTCCTTTTCTTCTTTTGGTAAAATTGAAATAATTCTCTGAACAAGATAAGGTGGTAATTCTTCAAACAAAGCAACTTTATCGTCATCGTCAATTTCTTCAAATAATTCCAAAATTTGTTTATCAGAAAAACTTTTAATAATTTCTTCTAATTTGTCTCCTTCTAAATAAGTTAAAACATCTGAACATTTTTCACTATCTAAAAGTCTTAAAATGAGAACTGCTTTATTTGGTTCTAAATCTTCAACTATTTCTGCAATATCAAAAGGGTGTAAATTTTGAACTAATGCTTTTAAGGACTTGAAATCTTTGTTTTCTATTGCTTCAATAATTTCTGGAATTAGAACATAGGAGATTCTCAAAGCTTGAAAATTTTAATGGAAGAGTTTTATCCTTTAAAATTTTATTCTTGCTTGAAATAATTTTAAATAAATATGAATTTCCAAATTATAAGAGGAAATTAAATGTTTTTAATGCTTATTCAAAGAATTTTAGTGATTTTTGTAGTGATTTTATTGAAGTATTTTTGAAAATTGAAGGGGGGAAAATTTTGGATATTGGATATGAGGGTAAGTTATGTACTATAAGTCAAGGTGTTATTGAAATTGTAATTGATAGGATTATAAATAAAAGCATAGAGGAGGTAAAGAGATTTTCTATTGATGATATAAAGGAATTGATTGGTGAAGAAATTTTAAAAATTAGAACAAAATGCTGTTTAATTGGTATTGAAGCTATAAGAAATGCTATAATTGAATATGAAAGAAATTATTCATTTAATTCGAGAAGTTGAGCGATTAAAATTCATTCCTAGATTGGGTTGGACATATTATGGAATAAAATTTCCTGAAAGTGTTGCAGAACATAGCTTTTTAGTAGTATTTTTAAGTTTAATTGTTGGACTATTATTAATAAAAAGAGGTGAAGTTATAGATTTGAAAAAAATTTTAATTATGGCAACAATTCACGAACTTGGTGAAGTAAAAATTGGAGATATTCATCTTGTTGCCAAGAAGTATTTAGGATCTGATAATGTTGATAATGCTGAAAAGAAAGCAGTTTTTGATTTATTAAATGGATTAAATTTAGATGAACTAAAGGAAATTTATGAAGAATTTATGGAAGGCAAAAGTAGAGAAGCAATTATTGTAAGAGCTTGTGATAAATTGGAACTTTTATTTCAAGCGAAAAATTATAAATTAGATGAATTTTTTAAAACTGACGAAAATTTAAATGAAATTGAAAAGGAGGAAATTATTAAGGAAATTTTCACTTACCTATACAAAAATCTTTAAAAACTCTATTTAGAATTTCTTCAGGTAAATCTTCAATTCCAAGTAATTTTGATATTGAATTTGCTGCTAGTCTTATTTGATGAGATAAAATATCCAAAGGTTCATCTTTTAGATTGAGGGTTTCCTTTATTCTGTCATAAGCATATTGTAAAAGTTCAAATTCACTTCTTGAAAAGTAGTAGTCTGCAGAAATTTCACTTATAGCTTTTTTATATAAAGCACTTTTCAATTCTTCAAAACCTATGTTTTCTTTCACAGAAACATAGATTGGATTATAATTTTCAATTAAAGGTCTTGAAATTTCGCATTTATTAACGACTAAAATTAACTTATCTTTGGGAACTTTATTTAATAGATCCATTTCAAATTCTTCTATATTTTCTGCAGATAAAACAAACACAACAATATCTGAAAATTTGCTTAAATTTAAGCTTCTTTCAATACCGATTTTTTCTATTAAGTCAATAGCTTCTCTAATTCCTGCAGTATCAATAATTCTAAATAAAATTCCATTTATATTTATGTATTCAGATATATAATCTCTTGTTGTTCCAGGAATATCTGAGACAATTGCTCTTTCGTATCCAAGAAGTTTATTAAATATTGAAGATTTTCCAACATTGGCTTTACCAATAATAACTACATTTATTCCTTCACTAATTTTTTCTATACTTGCAGAATTATTTATTAGATCCTCAAAGATTTTCAATATATTATTGATTCTTTCAAATACTTCTTCTTTTGAAATTTCAGGAACATCTTCTTCAAAATCTATTCTTGCTTCAATTTCTTTTAATAAATCCAATAAATGTTCTTTTAAATTTTCTATTTTCTTTGATAGTTTTCCTTCAATTCTTTCTCTTAATGGAAAAATGGCAAATTCATTCTTGGCATTTATAATTTCATTTATTGTTCTTGATTGAATTAAATCCAATTTTCCATTTAAAAATGCCCTTTTTGTAAATTCTCCAGGTTCTGCCTGTCTTGCTCCAATTTTTATAATTTCTTTAACAATCATCTTAGGAATAATAATTCCCCCATGGGAAAATATTTCAAGCATATCTTCGCCAGTATAACTCTTTGGTGCTTTATAGTAAATTGCAATAACATCATCAATAACTTTTCCTTCGCTATTGAACAACTTTAAATAATGAGCATATCTCTCTTTTAACGTTTTTTTAAAAATTTTTTTAATAATTTCATTTACTAAATTACCACTAACCCTTATTACGCTAATTGCAGAAATTCCATATCCACTACTAATTGAAACAATGGTATCATTTAACATCTGGAACGATAACTAATTTTGCTCTTTTGCCTTTTCCTACTTTTTCAATTCTTATTCCTTTTATATTCTTTAAAGCTTCTATAACTAATTTTTTCTCATAACCTTTAAGTGGGTCTAATGTATATTCAAGTTTATTCTCAATTGCTAATTTTGCTGTTGCGATTGCTTTATTTATAATATATTCTTCTTTTTTCTTTCTATAGCCGTTTATATCAAAAATAAATTTAAAGTTTTTCGGAAATAACTTTTTAAGTATTAAATTAAGTAAATAGTTTAATTCTTCAAGAACTTTTCCATCTTTTCCTATTAAAACACTATCTAAATTGGAGGTTTTTATATTTATGTAAACTGTGTTTTTATCTTTTGGTATAATCTGAAATTTACCTTTTGTTCCGAGCTTTTGAAACAATTCCTTTATGAAAATTTCAATTTTTTCAATTTCTTCTGTCCTTTTATAAACTCTAACTACAATTGGATCTTTCTTTATGATTACGTACTTAGCAGAATTTATATCTATTTGGAGCTTGTCCAAAGCTTTTTTTATAGCTTTTTCAATCGTTATATCACTTTCATCTACAAACTCCATATTTTTAACCTCCTTTTAATAAAAACTTTTTAAATATGAACTGTTCTAAGATACTGAAAAGACTATAACTTAGCCAATAGAGAACAAGTCCTGCCGGAAAAGTTAAGAATATCAATAAGAAAATTAATGACATAATTATGCCTATCATTTTTGAATTTTTATCAACTGATGGTTGAATAATTGAATTTATTAAGCTAATTAATGTCATTAAAATAGGAAGAATAAAATAGGGGTCTTTTGATGATAAATCTTTAATCCATAGAATAAATGGAGCATTCTTAAAATCAATCGAAGTTATAAAAACTTGATATAGGGCGAAAAATATAGGTAGTTGTATTATTAATGGCAAACATCCACTGAGTGGATTAACATTTTCTTCTTGATAAATTCTTAAAATTTCTTTTTGTAGTTTCTCAGGGTCATCTTTATATATTACTTGTAATTTTTGAATTTTTGGTTGGATTTTTGATAATTTTTTCATAGCTATATATGATTGATAAGTCAAAGGTGAGAAGATAATTTTTATTATTAATGAAAATAATATAATTACAAATCCATAATTATGAACAAGGGAATAAAGTCCTCTAAAAGAATAAAAGATAATTTGGCTAAATGGTGCAAATAGAAAAAACCCCCAATCGTAAATTGGTTCAAGTCTTTTATCAATGAGTTTTAAAATTTGTGGATCAATTGGTCCTAAATAAAATTTAAAATTAGGATTTATTTTTCCTTCAAATATAATTCTATTATTATATAGAAATGCCTTATTGTTTTTCATTTCATTTAAAATAACGAATGAGAAATAGTGTGTTTTTGAACCAATAAAATTTGCATAATCAACATTAAATGGAGTTATTAGTTTGTCTTCTGTAATTTTATGCCATTTTTGATAATAATAAATAAAATTTGAATATCTTTTTTCATAATTATCTTCAAGATTTGGATTTATTCCATATGAAATAATTTCACTATCACTTGATATGACATTTACAATATAATTGCTTTTAAATTCATATATAATACTGTCATTTTCGCTTTTAAGAATAACTTTATTTTTTGAAATTTCATAATTGAAGTTTTTGTCTTTCAAGTTTTTAAATATAAAAATTGGATAGTTTCCAAGAAGCTCACTTTTGTACTTTTTAATATAAAAGCTTTTTATAAATCCCCCTTTTCTTGATATTTTAACATTATAAAGTTCATTTTCATAAGATATTAAACTATCTGATGTTGGAACCTCAATTTTTAAGTTTGATTGATTTTTTATACTACTTGGTTTTGGTGGAAATAAAAATGTCCAAAGAAAAAAAATTGTAAATGCTATTATAAAATAAAGAATAAATCTATTCATGGATAATCAACACCTCCTTTTGATATTGGATTACATCTTATAATTCTCCAAACCCCCTTTAATAAACCTTTTAAAATTCCATATTTTTCAATTGATAATATCATATAATCTGAACATGTTGGATAAAATTTACAACTATTTGGTAAAATTGGAGATAAAAATAACTTATAAAACTTAATAAAACCTATAATTATATTCTTCATTAAAACTAAACAGTTAATTTTTTTCTACCTTTTTTTCTTCTTCTTTTTAAAACCTTTCTTCCTGATTTTGTTTTCATTCTTGCTCTAAATCCATGTGTTCTTTTTCTTTTGATTCTTGACGGTTGATAAGTTCTTTTCATAAGTTTGAAATTTTAAAGGAAAATAAGGAGGGCAAAAACCCTCCCCAAAATTATTATTGAGTACAGTTAAATGGTTTTATTATTTCTTTTGAACCTGTTGGAAGATCTAAAACAATTCTTAATGAACCTGATGTTATTCTGACTTCTCCACTTGGACATTTTGCTATTCTTAATGTATCGATAGGTGAAAATGATAAATTAACATCTATATTTGAGCATGTTTTTAATGTTCCTTTGCCAATTGGCCAAGTTTTTAACGTCTTATTTCCAAGTGTGTCACCAGGTTTCCAACCAGATTCCTGATTAATAAAAACATATGTTGTTTCATTAATAGAAACGTTTCTACAAGTTAAGTCATTTCTGGTATGGTTTATTGAGCGAATTAATCTATAAACAGAATCACTAACAAGTTCCATTTTAATACTTCCCGTTTGAGAATAATTCTTATCTTCAATAAGTGTATCATTTCTATATGCTTTTAGAATTACTTTAAATGGATTGCCCCAACTTACAGAAAATACAAAAGGATCGTTATCATTTGAATCAGAATGAACTAAACTTCCAATTAGGGTATAATTTACAACATAAATTTGGCTATTCTTAATAACTGTATCAGTTCTATTATCACAAGTGAAATTAATTGTAGCATTTGTATAAACGTTGTCTTCATCATTATCAGCTGTGTATGATGGATTATTATATGAATATGAAACACATTTATTTTTTAGATCTATTCCATTTGTATCAAAAGAATATAAGAAATATCCATTATAGACATATCTCTTTATCGCAGGTGATCCTGGATCTTGAAGCGTATTTGAAGATGTTTGGGTTATTTCTTCTATGCTTTGAATTGTGAAATCTATATCTTCCTGTGCTACTTCTGCTACTTTTTCGCCTCTTTTACAACCAAGTGCCATTATGCTCCAAACTGACAATATATATATCAGCTTTCTCATGGTCTAACCTCCTTTAATATAACTATGGATTCTGCTATTTCTTTAATTGTTTTTCTACTATCCATAGCTTTCTTTCTTATATAATTATAAGCTTCTTCTTCACTCATCCCATATTTCATTAAAATTCCTTTTGCTCTTTCAACTAATTTCCTTTCTTCAATTTCATCTTTTAGTTTCTTGTTTTTAATTATTAAATCTGCTTGATTTAAAATTAAAAGAATTGCTTTTTTTTGTTCATCAGTTAAATTTTTATCACTTAAAATTACTGAGAAATAGTTTGACTTAATGTCCGATTGAATTTTATTATCTTGAATAACTTTGACTGGTTTTTTAATAATTTTAAATATCATCATTTCAATTTTTTGGCAAATATCTCCATTTTCATCTAATATGCTATCTAAAATGTTTTCCAAAATTTCTGCTTTTTTCTTATATTGTTCATATAACCAATCTCTTTCTAATGCTCCACTTACAAGTTCTGAAAGCATTTTTAAAATTGTTTTTTCAGTTCTTGTATATTTGTGTTCATTTTTATGTTGAACATTCATAACACCTACAAGATTATCTTTAAAAATAATTGGAATTGAAATAATAGCTTCGTATGTATCTTCTTTTAGATTTTTAAAAACTTTAAATCTTTTATCTTTATAAGCTTTTTTACTAATTGAAATAATTTTCTTTTCCTTTCCTACAAGACCTGCAATACCTTCCCCCATTTGTAATTTTATTCTTCCAACAGCATCATGAGGAAACGATGAAGAACCCATTAAAACAAGCTCATCATTTTCCTTATCATAAAGATATATAAAACAATTATCTGCATTTGTTAATTGACAGGCAGAAACACATATCATATTAAGCATTTGTGATAGATTTCTTGAATTGTTTAAAATTTCTAAAACTTTTAATATGATTTCAAGCGAACTTCCTTTCATTGAGGTTTAGCAATTGTAAATTCAGGATATTTGTATTTTTCGGGAGTTTCTTTTAGCTTTTCACCAAGTTTTTGTAATTGTGAAATTTTCTTCTTTTTCTTAATTCCAAGTGAATATAAAACAATTTCTCTTTTAAGAAATTGGATTGCTTTTGCTGGATCTACACCTTTTGGACAAACATAAGAACAGGACTGAGCAAAATGACATCTAAAACAACCATTTGGACTATCTAAAATTACTAACCTTTCTTCAAAACCATCATCTCTACTATCATATATATATCTTAAAGCAGACATTAGTGCTTGTGGCCCTAGAAAATCCTCATTACTTTGAGATATTGGGCAAGCAGATATACATGCTCCGCATTTAATACAATAAGCAAATTGTAAGTAATTTTCAAGTTCATCAGGACTTTGAATGTATTCTTCTTCTGGATTAACTGTTTCTTCAACATCTTTCCTAATTATATAGGGCTTAATTGAGGTATGATGTTTAAATAAATTATTTAAATCACAAGCAAGGTCTTTAATAACAGAAAATGATTTTAATGGTTCTATTGTAATTTCATCAGTTTTTAATTCCAAAACTTGTGTTTGGCATGCAAGAGAGGGTTTTCCATTTATAACCATAGCACAGCTACCACAAACACCCATTCTACAAGATTGTCTCCAAGATAAAGTGCTATCTATTTTTTCTTTTATTTCATTAAGAGCAGCAAGGACAGTCATTCCTTTATAGACTTCAATTTCATATTCACTATAATATGGCTTTTCATCCTTGTTAGGATTAAATCTAAAGACTTTAAATTTAACTTTCATTTACTTACCTCCTAAAATAAGGTATCCATGTTGTTAAAAGAGCATATATAAAAAATGAAATTCCTATTAAAATTAAAATAACATTTATAACTTTTTGTGAGAATGTAGTATTAAATCTTTCAAACAAAATACCTCTAAGTCCATATAAACCATGAAAAAGAGCTAATCCAACAAAAATTGTATAACTTAAAGGGAAAAATAAATCTTTTGCTCTTTTAAAAGTATTTTCAACGGAAAGTGGATCTCCACCTGAAAGATGCATGTAATACATATGGCCACCAAGAAGAATTACAAGAAACGCTCCACTTATAATATGAAAAAACCAAAGTTTTCCTTCCTTCATAATTACCTCCCTAAGGGATTATAAAACACAAATAAAGACCAAATTATAAAAATTCCTGCAATAATCATAATTACCCAAGAGAAAGCTCTTTGATAATCAATAGATGACTTATATGGATAAATAGGCCTTTCAGGTTTTCCTATAAAAAATCCAAGTTCTAAAAATATAAGTCTCAATCCGTTCATCATATGAAAAATTACAGCAACAAGTAATAACCATTCTAAAAAGTATATTATTGGATTATAATGACCATTATAATGTCCTGAAATTAACTTCATAATTTTGTCCCAAAGCTCAGGACTATATGCTCTAAAACCAACAACGATAATATGAACAAGTAAATAAAAAATTAAAATAATTCCTGTTAATCTATGTAATAGAAACAAAATTCTCTCAAAATTTAGCTTTCCACCATAAAACCAACCTAAAATTCCTGGATAATTTTGGTATCTTTTCATTATGTTAAAATTTTAAAGGATAAAAACTTTGCCTTGTCCAATAATTTCAAAATTACGATTATTTCTTATTTTCCCCACCCACCCTATATTCAAGCCTTCGGCTTTAAAATACCCATTCTTTTAAGTATTAAAAGCGATGAAGTTATTATAAATGGTGAAGTTGATTGTGATATAGATAGATTTTTAAAACTTTATAAATCTTCAAAAAGGAAAGCTTTGATTCTATATAGAGCTGAACCATTTAGAACAATTTGTTATTATCATAATTGGGCAGAAGATATTAGAGATTTGATTAAAATGAATAGAGAAATTCTATTAGGTTATAAATGGGAAAATTTTTGATTGATAGTTTATTTACATCCCAAAGTCGAATTTTTATCCTTTAAAATTTTGGCTATGTCTGTTGATTTATTTTATAATTTTGGTGAAAATTTTAAATTTTATACGGATGATGGGAAAGAATTTATAATGAGTGATAAGACACTAAGACCTATGCAATTATTACTTATTTCTCTTTTGGGTTGTGCTGCGATACATATTATTGATATATTAGATAAAATGAAAGTTAAATATGATAATTTTAAAATTAGTGCTAATGGGAAAAGAAGAGAAGAACATCCAAGAAAGTTTGAATACATTAAAATTACTTATAGTTTTTATGGAAAGGATTTCGAGCAATATAAGGAAAAGATTGAGAGAGCAGTTTATCTTTCACACGAAAAGTACTGTTCAGTAAAAGCAAGTTTAAATGTAGTTGTAGAATACGAAATTAAATTAAATGATATTTGAAATTTATAAAGCGAATAGAAAAATTGGATATATTGAATTTAAAGATGAATATAAAATTTTCCTTCCTAATAAGTACTATTGGTTAAGTAATTTTTTAGATTCTTTATTAAGAGAGCCAATTTATTATAATAATAATTTGTTAGAACCATTTAGTTATGAGCATCTTATTGCAATAATTGAACAATTTGAAATAATAAAAAATTCAAATTTGAGATGGAGTTTATTTATTAGTGCTGTTGGGGGTGATATTAGAGATATTAAAATTATTAGAAAATAGAAAAGATGAGATTTAACTATTTTATTAAGCCGTTCTCTAAATTTTTCCTTTAAAATTTTCAAGCTATGGCATATGTAATAACGCAACCTTGTATAGGGACGAAGAGTGGGGAGTGTGTTCAAGTTTGTCCAGTTGATGCTATACATCCAAGAAAAGATGAGAATTGGGATGAGACTACGCAACTATATATAGATCCTAACACTTGTATAGATTGTGGTGCTTGTGCTTCGGTATGTCCTGTTAGTGCCATATATCAAGAGAATGATGTTCCATCTGAGTGGTCTCAGTTTAAGGAGAAGAATTCGGATTATTATCGTCTAAGTAAAGAAGATTTTATCAAAAAGTGGGGTTCGTTATAGGGACCTTTGGTCCCTTCATTTTAAGTAATTTGGATTATTTTTATGTTTCAAAAGCTCTTGAAAATTATGGATTAAACTTTAATGATTTAGGATATAAGAAGGATATTTCTGTTGAAACAAATTTAAAGCCAAAAGGTTTTATTGAAATTCTAAAAAAACCCTTTAAGATAGATACCCTATCCTTTAAATTACTTCAAAGAAATATTTTTTTTCAACTTGAAACAATTTTAAATGATTATTACAATTTAAACATTACCGGACCATATTCTATTATTTCTAATCCTGATACATTATTTTCATCTTTTGATATTAGAATTCAAAATGCTTTAATTAATTTTATTCAAACATCAGAAATTTATTCTTTTTATTTGGAACATTCAAATGTTGATTTAGATGAGATTGAAAATTTAATTAAGTTTGCTAAGGAACAAGTTTTAAATGATAGTTCAATTATCTCTAAGGATAGTGTTATAAGTTATCTTTCAAAGTTTAATTTTAAAAATTTTTTCTATGCTAATTTGGTTTTATTAAATGCTTTTTTAGAACTTAAAGAAGCTGCAAAATTGCTTAAAGGTAAAGATATTAATTTTTTATATGAAACTGAATTTGGAAAAGTTGTTATTACTGATAGTATTATGCCTTCCGATAGTGATTTTATTTATATAAATACCAAAGGCTCTCAAAATTATAATAAAATTTGCCAGACAATTATAAAAATTTGTGCTTTTATAGACCTTGAAGGAAATGATAAATATGAACTTGATAGTTTTTCAATTCATAGTGAGTATGGAGCGGTCTTTTTCTATGATAACGAAGGTAATGATATTTATAAATGTTTAGATTTTTGTCTCTCCTCAACAATTTTAGGCATTTCTTATTTTGAAGATAATGCTGGAAATGATATTTATGATGTTGGTAGGTTTTCTATTTCTTCAAGTTTTTATGGAATTTCTATATTCATTGATAATGAAGGTGATGATATTTATAGGGCAATAAATAAAGCATTATCTTTTAGTAGTATATGGGGAATAAGTATATTTGAGGATTTGAAGGGTAATGATATTTATTATTTGGGGAGATTTTATGAACATAAGCCATTATGGAAGAATGAATTTTATGGATTTGGATTGGGGTTTTCAACTGGTATTAGAGAGGATATAGCAGGTGGTTTTTCTTATTTTGTAGATTACGAAGGAAATGATTTATATAATTGTGGAACTTATTGTATTTCAAGTGCTTATTGGTACTCAATGAGTGTTTTTGTTGATTCAAGTGGTAATGATAGGTATATTGGTGTTGAATATGGATTAGGAGCAGGTATTCATATTGCAATTAGTTCTTTCTTTGATTTAGAAGGTGATGATATTTATATTTTTAAATCAGGTCCATCCATAGGAAGTGGTCATGATTTTTCAATTGGATTCTTTTATGAGAAAAGTGGAAATGACATTTACTATGTTTCAGGAGGAATTGGAAATAGTATAGCAAATGGGCTTGGAATTTTTATAGATCATAGTAGAAATGATAGTTATAATTTTACTGAATATCATTTAAGCTGTGGTGCAAGTCAGAATTTAAATAGTCAAAGAGAGTTCTTTGGATTAGGTTTATTTATTGATATTTCAGGAAATGATGACTATCCTTCTCAATCAAAATGTAAGAATAATAGCTTTTGGAGATTAGGAGATATTGGGATTGGCTATGATGGAGAATGATTTAATAAAAAAAGTTCAAGCGCTTTTAAAAAAATTTAATTTAGATGGTTGGTTATTTTATGACTTTCAAAATAGAAATTACATAGCTCAAATGATATTGAATATAAATCCAAAGGAACATTTTACAAGAAGATGGTTTTATTTTATTCCAAAAGATGGAGAACCTATTAAGTTATTATCAAGAGTTGAACCCCATAAACTTGAACATTTAGAAGGTAAAAAATTATTATATTCAACTTGGAAGGAAATGATTGAAAAACTAAAAGAAATTCTAAAAAATTCTAAAACAATTGCTATGGAATATTCAAGAAATTGCTCAATTCCATATATTTCAATTATTGATGCTGGAATTTACGAGATTATTAAAAGTTTATCAGTGGAAATTGTTTCATCTGCTGACTTAATTCAGACATTTTTCCTCATTTTGGAAAATGAAATTAAAACACATTATCAGGCAGGAGAGATTATAAGAAATGTTTTATTTGATGTTTTTAATAATTTAAGTTCATTTAAATATGAGTTTGAAGTATGCGAATTTATTTATAATAGATTAATTGAAAATAATTTGACAACTGATGGTGATTTTCCAATTTTTGCTATTGGCGAGAATTCTTCCAATCCTCATTACATGCCTACAAAAGATAAGTCAAAAAAAATTGAAAAGGAAAATCCATTTTTAATAGATATTTGGGCAAGGTTGAATCAGGAGAATAGTATTTATTATGATATTACATGGGTTGGATATTATGGAGTTAATGTTCCTGATGAGTATAAAAAAGTTTTTGATATTGTAAAAGTTGCAAGGGATTTAGCAGTTGAATATATAAATGATAAATTGGATAAAAATATGGAAGTTTTCGGTTATGAAGTAGATGATGTTGTAAGAAGTTATATTAATCAAAAAGGTTATGGAAATTATTTTATTCATAGGACAGGTCATTCAATTGGAAAATTTGTCCATTGGTTTAATGTAAATATAGATAATTTTGAAACACATGATAATAGGAGAATAATGAATGGCTGTTTATTTTCTATTGAACCTGGAATATATATAAATGGGAAATTTGGGATAAGACTTGAAATTGATGTTTATATTAAAGACAATAAGGCAATTATAACAACAATTAAGCAAGATGACTTAATAATAATATGAGGATTATAGGGATTTTATATGATAATCAAACAAGATGTATTCATTACCATTCAAATAAAGATATTATTGCTATAAAGTTTAAATGTTGTGAAATTTATTATCCTTGCTATTTTTGTCATAAAGAAACGCAAACTCATAACATTTTAAAATGGGATAAAAATGATTTTAATAAAAAAGCAATTTTATGTGGTGTATGCAAAAATGAACTAACAATATATGATTATTTAAATTCAAATTTTAGATGTCCATATTGTCATTCCCAGTTTAATGAAAATTGTAAATTACACTATCATTTATATTTTGATTTGTCAAGGAAAAATTTCTTATAAACTATTTTTGACAAGAATTATCCTAAATTTTGTAAATCCTTTTTTACTTTCAATTAGTTTTACTTTACCTTTGTGCATTTCAATAATTCTCTTTGATAAAATCAGACCAATTCCCCATCCTTTTTCCTTTGTAGTTATATTTCTTGAAAATAATTTATCTTTTATAGAGGGAGCCATTCCATTTCCATCGTCAATAATATCTACAATATAGAGTTTTTTTTCACTTGAAATTTCAATCATTATGTTTTTGCTATTTGCTTCATAACTATTTTTTAAAAAGTTTTCAAAAACCCATTCCAATAATTCAGGATCTCCATATATTAAGCAATCTCCATTAATAGTTAATTTTAATTCATTTTGAAACTTTCCTTTTAAATTATTGTAAGCACTTAAAATTGTAGCTTTTAAATAAATTGGTTTTAAGTTTATTGAACTTCCAATTTTAGAAAATCTTTTTAAGATTGAAGATAATTTATTTAAATCATTTTCAATCTCATGAAATCTATATTCCCCTCTTTTTAAAAGTTCAAAATTTGCTATTAGTGATGATAGAGGATTGCCCATCTGGTGAGCAAGCCCTTTTGCAAATGTTGAGTAAAACTTTTCTTCCTCATATTTTTGAGCATTTCTTAAAGCTATAATAATTATTATTAGTGTTATTATAGCGATAATCATAAGAACATATGGAAGAATTGACAGATAAAAAATTGACCTTGGTTCATCGTAATAAACTCTACCAATTTTAAAACCTTCATATATTATTTCGGCATATTGATTTTTTTTTCTTAATTTTTCTTTGATTTTATTTAAATTTTTGTAATTTTTGAAATTTTTGAAAAATTTTATGCTATCATTTTGATCAGTTATAATTATTCCAAATGGTATGTTTTTAATAATATCTTCAACATTTTCTGAACCAAGAATTAATGCAGAACTTAAAGCATCCGAAAGAACATAACTATAATTCTTAATTTCGTATTTGATTTTGTTTATAGTTATTCCTGAAACAACGAATGACGATAAAATAATTAGAAAAAATGAAAAAATTAAAAAAAATTGTAATTTTAAAGACATTATAAAATGTTATTTATAACTTCCTTTATGTTTTTTCTTAATTTTTCAACATCATCGCTTATTTGATTATTTAAATAAAATTCTAACATTCTTGTAAGTATTGAAACAATGAAAGCAATTGTCCATTCTTTTCCGTACTTTCCATTGGGGGCAATTTCCCTTAATATATCAATTGGTTTAGGTGTCTTCTTTATAAACTTATCATAATGGAATTGGCACATCTTTAAAACAAATAAAAATTCATTCTTTTTTGAAACTGCAAAATCTATGAAACTATCAATAAAAGCATTTATTTTTTCATTTTCGCTTGATTTATCTACTCTATCTTTTATAAAATTATAGAATTCATTTACAATGTCTATAAAAACGTTTCTTATTAGTTGGTTTTTATCCTTATAGTACTTAAATAAGAGAGCTTCCGATGAACCTGTTTCCCTTGCTATGTCTTTTATTTTAACACCATCAAAACCACTTTTTATAACTGATTTCATAACAGCTTTTTTTATTTTTAAAATTGTTTTTTCCTTCATCACTAATGAAAATTTTAAGGCAAGTGCCTAAATAAGTATAAGAATAAAATTGAACTAATTAAACTAAAAGAACTTATAAATGACCACATAAAAACATGATTTGATTTAAAAATATCCATAGAAAAACCACCTATTATTGGACCAATAGCCCATCCTAATCCTTGAAGTAATCCAAAAAATCCAATAAAACTCCCTAATTTATTTTTATCTGATAATATGCTTGCAATTGTTTGTGCAGAAGGGACAGCGAACATTTCAGCAATCGTAATTATTATAATTGAAATTAAAAGATGGTAGAAATTATTGGCAAAACCAATTGATAGATAGCCTATAAAATAGAAAAATGTTCCAATTACTAATGCTTTCTTTTCATCAATTTTTTCAATATAATTTGAAATGGGTATTTGTAAGAATACAACCAATAAACCATTTATGGCATATAAAATACCAAGTTCATTTTTGCTAATTTTAACAAGATTTGTAGCATATACGGAAAGTGTTGAAATTAGTTGAGACATTGTAATGAAAAAACCTATTGAAAATAATGAGAATAAAAAAAATTGCTTGTTATTTAGAATATCACGAATTGGAAACTCAAAAGATTTTAATGTTTTATTAGTATTTGGAATTGTTAATTGAAGCATTATTGCAGAAAAAATTGTAGCAAGAAATGATATAAAAAATAATAATGAAAATGATTTTACTGCTATTACACCTCCAATAGCAGGACCTAATGACCAACCTAAATTAACTCCCACTCTATTTATACTATATGCTAAGTTTCTATCCTCTTCCTTGCTTAATTGAGCAACCATTGTATCAAGATTAGACATATTTATACTGAAAAATAATGAATTTAAAATTAAAATTGGAATAAACAATTTGTAATCAAGATTAAAAGCAATTACAATACTAATTGAAAGAAATATAAATGACCTTATAAAAATTGAAATGATCAAAACATTTTTTGAGCCAAAATAGTCGGATAATAATCCTCCAAGAATTCTTCCAATAACACCAAAAATTGTTGATATACCAAGAATAGAACCTATCAAACTCATAGATAAATTTCTAACTTCATATAGATAAATTGATAAAAATGGAAATGCGATTGAATAACCAAAAGACATAATTAATCTAGCAAATGTTAAGCTTAAAATATCTTTATTCAATTAACCACCAGTTTTTTACTTCTTTAATAGATTTAACTGCTAAAATAATGTTCTTTCCTAACCTTTTAGCATCTTCAATTGCTTCAATATCCTTGCTTATATCATCATAAAATCCGGTACTATAAACAAAAGCATAAGGAGGTATTAGGAAACCCATAAAGTTAAATGCAGAAACCATTTGTAATATAGCATTTATAGCTCCGTCTTCTTCTGCAACAGCAATAAAACCTGCCACTTTACCATCAAATAGTTTTTCTTTGTTTTCAGCACTTGTTAATCTATCTATCAATGTTTTCATTAGTGAGGAAACTGAAAACCATTGAACTGATGTAGAAAATATAATTCCATCCGCCATTAACATCTTATTCAAAATAAGTTTAAAATTGTCATTTGTTTTAATACAATTATCAACACTACAAAGATCTCTGTTTTCACTATAATTACCTGAACAATGTTCAATATATAGATTTGAAAGATGAATAATTTCAGTTTCAGCAGATAGATTTCTACAAACTTCAAGTGCTTTTTCTAATAAAAAGTATCCTCTTGATTTTTTGCCTCTTGGAGAACCATTTATACCAAGGATTCTAATCATGCTCTTGGATGATATTTTTTATAAACTTCCTTTATGTGCGCTATTGAAATATAAGTGTATCTTTGGGTAGTTGATATTGAGGCATGACCTAATATCTCCTGTAAAACCCTTAAATCGCAACCATTCAATAGCATATGAGTAGCAAAGGAATGCCTAAATACATGTGGATGAACTTTATATTCAAGACCTATTTTCATAGCATATTCTTTCAAAATTTTCCAAAATCCTATTCTTGAAAGTCTTCCTCCTTTTGAATTTAAAAATACATAACCGTTATCTTTATTCTTGACGAAATAACTTCTGGCATTTGTTATGTAATTATAAAGAAATTCTTTTGCTATATTTCCAAATGGAACAAATCTTTCTTTTGAACCTTTTCCAGAAACCCTTATTATATTTTCATCAAAATTTATATCATAAATTTTTAGTGATAGTGCTTCACTAATTCTCAATCCCGTAGCATAAAGTAATTCCATAATTGCTCTATCTCTTAAACCTCTTGGTTTTGAAATATCAGGTTGTTCTAAAAGAAGTTGAATTTCCTCTATTGTCATTACATCAGGTATATATTGTTCTTTCTTTGGAACTTCAATAAGTTGAATGAAGGATGTGTTTATATTATGATAAACATAAAGAAATTTTAAAAATGTTCTAACTGCCGCTATACATCTTTCAATTGATGATGCAGAAAAACCAAGTTTTGAAAGGTAATTTACAAATTTCTGTACTTCATCAATATCCAAGTTCTGAATATTATAATTGTTTGATTTAATAAAAATTATAAATCTATAAACATCTCTCTTATAACCATCAAGTGTATGATAGCTATAACCTCTTTCTGACATCAAATAATCTATAAATTCATCTATGAATTTAAAAAGCTCCATAATATCTCATTTTCTTTTTTAAGCTCTTCTAAATTGAAAATTTTACCATGACCACTTAAAATAATTGTCTTATCATCTATAATTTCTATAAACCTTTTTAAAGAAGCTTTCATTTTTTTAATATCAGAAAGAGGTAAATCTATTCTACCTATGGAGTTAGTAAAAACTAAATCACCTACAATAATTAAATTTTCATACTTTAAACATATACTGCCAGGTGTATGTCCTGGCATATGTAAAATTTTAAAGCTCATTATTTCATCATTTTCATCTATATAGTTATCAGGAGGCTTTATAATAATAGGTTTTCCAACAAAAGAGGAAAAATTTAATTGTGGATTAAAAAGCATTATTTCATCTTCTTTATGAATGTAAAGTGGGATTTTGAAATGGTCTCTTAATATATCATCTCCACTTATATGGTCAAAATGTCCATGGGTATTTATGATACATATGGGTTTTAATTTGTTTGCTTCTATAAAATTTATGATATGTCTTGATGATATATCCGTTGGATCTATTATAATACAATCATTTTCTTTGTAGATAACATATGAATTTGAACCGAAAATTGGATGTGTAAATTTTTGAAATTTAAACATATCATAAAACTATTTAAAGAATTAAAATTTTAAAGCACTTAAAATATGCCTTGTCCAATAATTCTAAAATTATTTATTTTACTTATGTTTTCCCCACCCACCCTGAAATTAAGCCTTCGGCTTATAAATGCCCATTTTTCGGCATGGGGGACAAAGCCCCCCATTAAAACCCCCCATAAAACTAATAAATTTAAAAAATTTTTATAACTTATTGAATATCAACAACTTAACACTATTTATTGGACAAAGCAATACTTTTTTATTTCTGCCTTAAAATTTTAGAAATTGATATTATTTATTTTTTTAATTTTTGTTTTGATAGGTTGTCAGAAAATTGGAGCTTTAAGTGAAGAATATAGCAAATTTTTTGGAGTTATTACATTAAATTCAAATAGTTATTTTTCAAATAGTGGATATTTAAATGAAGGCGATACAATTGATTTTGGATTTTATGCTACTGAAACTAATATATTGAAATTTTTTATTGCTGACGAAGATAATTTTAATAAGTGGAATAATAATGAAAATGCTCAATTTATTGTAAGTTATGATAATATCAGAGAAATAGAT
>Ga0101942_100351_pt1 | contig 19684 bp, 20 predicted proteins | sample DewCreD2012metaG_4_FD_75243 | JGI IMG/M metagenome (GOLD analysis project Ga0101942, IMG submission 75243) | Hot spring sediment bacterial and archeal communities from British Columbia, Canada, to study Microbial Dark Matter (Phase II) - Dewar... ...
GTTTAAAAACCCGTCTCTACAAGCCACTCAAGGGCTTTTCTCACAGCCTTTCTTATTGTAACGCTTACATAGGCTTTTGAAACACCATGAATCCTAGCTATATTCTCGATCTTGATCCTCTTTGGATGCTCAAAGAAGCCTTCCCTGAGCGCTGTTCCCAGGATCTCTTTCTCTCTTTTTGTCAGCTTGGGAACATTGATCTTCTCAGTAGGTGTGTAGAGCAGCGCTTCCCCTAAAGCTATCTGTCTTATATCTATTATCTCCGAGATACTCTGGATTTCTTTGGCAGCATAGCCTATGTGATGCTTGTCCTGTGCCAGAACTGTATAGATCTCAACCCCGTTTCTCACCATACTCCTAACTACTGGGATCTTATGGGAGTTAAGAATAAATCTAACAGACTCCTGGCATTTCGAGACCACTAGAACAAGCATCTCTCCCCCAGTGCCGGCAACAAGCTGACAGGAGATCACTCTCCAATTACTCTTAATAACCTGGAAGGTCTTCGAAAAAGCATTAGCATCGTTTCTACGAATCTTGAGAAGATCTATCACAACACATTCATCAATGCCACGGCTTGAGACCTCCGCATGAATCGTGTGTAGATCTACTCCTGAACCAAATAGCTTGTAGGTCCAATCACTCTTATGTATCACCTTGACCTCATAAGCCCTCATAGACCCTCAATCACTATACACTCAAAGGGTCATATATATGCTAACTTTTAAAGAATTTATATATACCAGCTATATCATTAATAAAATATATAAAATTAAAAATACTAATAATGTGGGCTTCTTGCAGAAATGTATAGTAGAACCGTGGGGCACCTTAATGATTTACCTAAATATATCTCAAACTAATCGAATTTAAAGTAGATCATAGAAGTCTCATACTGAGATCTCTAGCTTCCTTCCCGCCTTAAAGAGCAGGTTTTTGTGCTGCAAGAGCAGCACATTACACCTTCACAAACCTGTTCCAAGCTTAGTTTTGGCTTTGATATTTTAATAATAGGGATTTCGGATCTCATAATATTATTAGGATCGAAAAATTCTAGGCGTTCTCACAAGCCTTTTAACTATGATAAATACTAGTTAGGCTCGAACCCCTTCTCCTTTCTAAGATCTACTATATATTCGAGATCTTCTCCGGTGCTTATCATAGTTACTGGAATTTTTAACTGATCTCTACATATTCGACGAACCTCCTTGCCTTCAGTGGAAGCTTACTCCACTCCTTAACCCATTTTACATCTCTAAATAGAGCATCTACCTTTGATATAGCTATCAGTGTGGCTGAATTGATCTTGGCAACTCTTCTGGCAAGCTCTATATTGAAAGGTGCCGCTCTTCTAAATCTCCCTGTAGCTATGTCCTTTCTATGAGACTTAGTCTTTCTATCTCCTCCAAGCTTAGCTTACCCTCCAGTGGGTCCTCACCAATTCTTGTGATATATGATTTGAAAACAACCATGGCATCCTCTACATATTTAGATCCCAAGCCCTCTGCCCTTGACTTCATCGCTATCAGGATTTCTTCTCACTGGATCCGTTTCACTGGGCTCCACCCGCTTTGAGTGACAACGGCTCACGGCTCCGCCTTCATAGATTCTTCTGGTTCATCTCTGTAGGGGAACCTCCGCACTTTGGGATGAGTATCTATGGGAGCCTCGCTTGGGTCTTCACCTTTACTCGCATGGTGGGGGTCTTAAAGCCTAAAACATTTCATTGGGGCGTGGCTTGTTTATAGTTATTCATAGTTCTTCTATGTATATTGGTACTGCTAGTCTCATTATTCTACCCCTTCTTATTATCTCTAGCTCTATCTCTCCCTTGTCTATGTTGTCCTCTATTGCTTTTCTCAGGTCTAGTGGTTTTGATATCTCGTTTTCTCCTGCTCTTGTTATTATGTCTCCGCTCTGTATTCCTTGCTCGTGTGCTGGTGATCCTGGTACTACTCTTACTACTATTACTCCTTTTTTTGCTCCTATCCCCATGCTTCTGGCTATCTCCTGCGTTAGTGGTGCTACATATACTCCTATCCATGCTCTCACTGGTTTTCCGAATTTTGATAGTAGTTGTATGAATCTCTTCACGTGGTTTATTGGGAGTGCGAATCCTATTCCCTGTGCGTAGGGTATTATGGCTGTTGAGATTCCTATAGCCTCTCCCTCTAGATTTACAAGGGGCCCCCCACTGTTTCCCGGATTTATTGCTGCATCTGTCTGTATTAGATCCTCTAGCACGAATTCCCCCTCAGCGCTAACCCCAGCTATTGTTCTCCCAACAGCGCTCACAACCCCCATTGAGACAGAAGGTCCTGGGAGACCTAGGGGAGAGCCTATTGCGAAGACAATCTCGCCAATCCTAACCCTATCTGAATCGCCCATCCTAAGGATCCTAGCATCCCTCCTATCAAGGATAACCAAAGCGAGATCCCTGCTAGAATCCCTAGCAATAACCCTCCCAAAACCTCTCTCGCCATCGGGATAGAGAACACTAACACTCCCAGCATTGCCAACAACATGGGCATTAGTAACAGCAAGACCCTCACCAATAACAAAGCCAGACCCAATACCCCTAACAGGCTGGGATAGCCCAAGGATATCGAGGATATCGAACTTCTCAACAACGATCATGAGGACAGAATCCCTAACACGATCGATAAGATCGGAGATCTCCCTATTAAGACTATCAAGTATCCTACCCACAAAACCACCAAGCCATTATAGAATAGACACCTATAAGCATATTGACAGGGATGACGAGGAGCTCCAATAATTCCAATCCGTTAGGCTCTATATAGATGCTAATTTCAAGCCTAGAACATAGATCCCAGATCGGGGATCTATAAAGGTAATAAATTCCAAATCCTCGAGAACCACGAAAAACAAAGAGCAGAATATATAGAAGATCCAGATTGTATGTGGAGCGTTTCCCCTCTCACTTTCAATCTCCACCTTACCCCTGATATGGGGCGGGTCTGCGGTCTACCGATCTATTTCTTAGCTTGATTATAAGCACTGTGCTTTTAAATTCCCGCATATATTGTTGGGGAGCCATTTGAGATCCGCATTTCCCTCCCACGTTTTTGTGGGAGGGGTTAGCCCTCGGCGCGGGATCAATAGCTTCACCCACACCCCAAGGGGCTCTGTCGAGCACAACGCCATGCCCCCCCATCTGGTGCGTTGGTTGCTGCTCCTCAACACATTGCGAATCATTGGATCAGCCCTCAACACCATAATATGGATTAAATTCAGGTAATTAAATTTATCGCTATATCGGAAACAGCCTGAGCTCTATGAATGGCTGTTTGACGCTATATCTATACTCCCTGGCTCCTCCGGGTGGTTTCTCTAGTATGTAGAGCTTCTCGTGGTATATTAGGAGGAAGTCCCTCTCCTTTATCTTTCTCCATATCTCCCTGGTTGTTTTCATCTTGTGCTGGATCTTGATCACCTCCTCCTTTAACACAAAGCCAGCGTCTAGGAGCACTAGTAGTGCGTAGCTTGTTAAGGGTACATAGTGCTTCTTAATCCTCGTATCCCCCACCAGGATTCCAAGCACTCCCCCGGGCTTTAGGGTTCTGTAGCATTCCCTAGCGATCTCCCTAAGCCATCTCAGATACTCCTCAAGGCTCCTAGCCCTCGAAAGGTCTCCCTCGACCCTGTTCTCACCATATTCTATTATATTAAGGTACGGAGGGTGGGTTGCCACGAGATCTATCGAGTCGCTCTCTATCTTATCCAGGCTCCTAGCATCCCCATGGTAGATCTTGTACCAAGTATTTCCAGCCCTATTGATATCAGCAAGCCTGGGGAGATCCCTGTGCTCTATAGCCTTGACTAAATGGTAGAGCCTATGGTGTGTTAGCATGACAGCGTTATAGTTTATATCAATAGCTATGCAGTTCCTACCAAGAAGAACAGCCTCTATACAGGTAGTGCCAGAGCCAGCCATAGGGTCTAGAACAGTATCCCCAGGCTCCGTGTAGCGGAGAATCAGAGCCCTAGCCATCTGGGGAGGCCAGTTACCCCTATAATCACCCCTATGAGTAGCCCAAGAACCCCTCCTAGGAAAGCTCCACACAGTAGTAGAGACATCAGTAAGCTCCTCGGGAAGAGGCTCAAGTCTCTCAACCTCTATAGGCTCTAGAGAGACCTCCTGATCCCCAACCAAGATCCTCCCACTCCTCGAGACAAAATCCAGGTACTCCCCAACAGGAACCTCTCTCATGGGAACAGCATAGCCCAAAAAGAGATAACCAGCAAGCAATAAATCCAACACCCATCTTTAAACTCTATAGTAGATTTTCTGGGAAGATCAACTATAGAATTTAAAGATGGGGGTTATATCTATGACTCTCCTATATAGCTTGCCAAGGGATTCTCTGAACTCATCCTCCGTAGCGATCTTGATATCTATGGGAGCCTCTGGTGGGAGACCTATATCCTCCGCCCTATGCTTTATCTCAACAATTGTCTCTATATTCTTATAAGCCCTGCTATCAATACCGATCACTATATCTATATCGCTATATACTGTAATCCTATTCTCAGCCACGCCACCCACGATATATACCCCTCTCAGCGAGCTCCCAGAATATCCCTAGCTGCCCTTGCAACCAGCATGCCAAGCTCCCTCTATCTCTTCAGAATTTCCAGCCTCTCAATAGCCTCCCTAGGCCAGCCTCTTCTCAATATCCCTCAACACCCCCAGGATCTTCTCAGCATCCTCTAGACAGGTTCTAGCCTGGCCCTCCATATACTTCAGCTCCCCATACCTTATCTCAACATAGCTCTCCTCGAGGATCTCGAGCTCCATCTTATAGCTTGAGACCACATCCACAAGAATCTCTGCCACATCACTGTGGCCAGCCTTATAGAGAAGATTCCTCAGCCTAGATTGAATAGCCTTTGAACTATGTATTCTAACCCTCTCACCAAAACCCTATATAGAGTAGCTCTGCTAGGAGCTGAACGGCAAGCCCGGAATTAAAGCAAGCACCATCAAAAATCCCTCCCATCAAGATCCCTCCCAAGCCCTACAAGAAATCTTTCCGCCCCCCTCCACTGCAGCTCCCTATGTTATTATTATCTCAAGCTACCTCTGCTCTAATTTATTTAAGTAGATTATCAGATATTGAGGATTAAGGCCCTGGTGGTTTGGGCTAAGCGGTCTTTACTTAGCCAATATAGTCCTAGAATACCACCCAAGGGCGAGGCTGTCAGGAGATATTCTGGAAGATAAGAGAGTCTGGGGCTCTATAGATTATAGATTTGGGAGCCAAGCTCAACATGTGAGTGTAGATTGATCCTGCTGTCCTCGCACAGATGTTCTGAGTATCGGTGCAAGCTTGATAGTCTATGGATAATATATGTCCACTCCTCGCCCTTAGGAGCGGGTCTCACTGTGGGGTTTTGGTCGTTGTCATTCTCTGGGATTACGATTACCATACTTGGTCCAAGAACTACACCTTATACAAGCTTCTTAGTCATTGAGGACTCGTTTAATAGCAGTTAAGGTTTACTATGAGGCTGGGTTTTTTAGAGTTTCCAGTAGCTGTTCTATGAATTCTTTAGTGGTTCTTGCACTATAGATCTTTACCTCTACTCTTGTTCCTCTACGTCTCATGAGGGGTTCAGCGATTCTTGGGCTCATTGTGTGGATCTCTATCTTCTTCCCCTCGGCTAGGCTTTCGATCTCTGCCCTTGCTATTATCTCGGATGCTGTTCTCGATGCAACAACTATTCTCCTCATCCCCCTCTCTATGAGTCTTCTCAACTGCTTTACAGCCCTTGGATCCTGGTCTAGCCTGTATAGGGGTATTTGCTCTAGGCTTATGCCCTGTGGTCTCGTGACTATCTCGAGCCTGTTGGAGCTGAAGACTATAGCTCTGGCTCCCCTTCTCAGGATCCTCTCGGCTGTTATGACGGCCTCCTCAACATTCTCTACATGGGGTTTTAGAGATCTATAGCCCCTCCATAACAGGGCCTCCGAGGTTCCCTCACCAACTGCTATGAATATAGCCCCAGCTGTTCTCATCATCTCCATAGCCTCCGAGCCCTTAGCAGATCCTGCCAGGATCTTCACCGAGGTCTTGCTAGTGAATATTGTCGAGGCTATTCTCCATACATCTATAGACCCCAGGATATCATCCAGATCCTCTCGGGGCTCTATCCTCAGAGCCTCTAGGAGGTATAGATCATAACCTTTCTCCAGAAACCAGGGTCTCCACCTCTCCCACGTATCCCTAGTCCCTATGAAGACTATCTCATCCACATAGCCTCAGCCTCATCATATAGAGAAGATATTCTAGACACAACACCCATATCCATGGGCCCCATATCAGGAGCAGCCGAGTATTCCCTCAACTCCTCAGAGCTTGTCGCTATAACTATAACAGACGATACATATGGGTTCGAGAGTATAAACCTAATAGCATTCTGACCAGGGGTGGCACTATCAATCTCTAGAAGGGGCTTCATTCTATCATATAGCCTTAAGGCCCACTCAAGCCACTCCCTATCCCTAAGAGACCTATGATCCCTGAGCCTATCTATATCACCCCTAGAAAGCCTACCACTAAGAATACCCCCAGCATGGGGAACCCTAACAAGAACACCAAGACCCCTTCTCCCAGCAGCCTCTATAACCTCCTTCCCAGGCCTCTGCTCCAGCGCATTATATATGAGCTGGATAGCCTCGACTTCCACATGCTTTATAGCCTCAAGAGCCTCGTTATATATATTCCTCTCAGGGCCTAGAGCGATCCCCACATGTTCTGCGAGACCCTTCTCAACAAGGCCTCTCATAGTTCTATAGATCTCATCCCCCCTGAGGATCTCTAGGGGTGGGTTGTGGATCTGCACAATATCTAACGGCCTCTTACCAATCCTTTCGATGGATTTTCTAACAGCATACTCTATATACCCAGGATCATATCTCCTAGAAGGCCTAGAGCCCGAGTATATATCATACCCAACCTTGGTGGCTATAACAATATCCCTAACACCATCACCAAAAGCCCTCCTAAGAATAGACTCGCCATAGCCCATCCCATAGACATCGGCTGTATCATATAGATTAACACCGCAATCCCACGCTGCCTCGAGGATAGCTATAGCCTGATCCTCGCTCAGATCCCCATAGAGCCCTGTAACACTATACACACCAAAAGAGACCTCCGAGACGCTCAAGCCGGTGGATCCAAGTCTTCTATACCTCATAAAAAACACCTACTCATTAGAGTGAATACCTGGCTTCAGGTTCTCAACACTATATAGAACCCTGTAATCCTTACCTCCAAGCATCTCCGACACCCTGAGGGCTATGCCCTCGATCTTATCCCTAGAATCTGCGTGAACCATGAAGTAAGCTCTATAATCCCAAACACCATTCAGGGGAACCCTGTAGACAACATGGGTAGCCTCGGGAACCTCCAGGGCTATCCTCAAGCAGTCATCCTCAGAACCCCTTATAACCACCATGCCATCCCACATAATGCCTGCCCTCCTACCCTCGAGAGTAGCCCCCAGGTTCCTAAGAACCCTCTTCGAATAGAGCTCCCTAATGAGGCCCACAAGCTCTCCCTCCGAGTAGCCATACCTAGAGGCTATATCCCTATAAGGCCTCTCAGCAACAGGGATCCATCTCGAGAGCTGTGAGAAGGGCTCTCTAGGGATCCCGAGCTCCTCGAAGGTGGGCACATTCTCCGGGAGAACATCTGGCTCGGACCACGAGACTCCCCTCAGAAGGTCGAATTTAACCGAGAGCTTATATGTCCTCTTACCAAGGAGGATTAGATAGTCTCTAGAGCCTGAGAGCCTAGCGATCTCCTCAACACTCCTCATAATATCCTCGGGCGTTCTCCTCTTAATAACAAACCATATGTTAAACCACTCGTGGTTCCTAACATAGTTATGGGTAACATCCGGATCTCTGAGAAGAATCCTCCTGATCTTCTCCTTAGCATCTAGATCCACAGCCCTCATAGCAACAAGGGCAGCAACCTTCCCAGAGGCTTTGTAGTTTATGTTAAAGCCCAGCCTCTTTATAACAAATCTGGATCTAAGGGCCTCGACCCTCCTCCTAAACTCCTCAAAGGGTATTCCAAGCCTTTCGGAAATCTCTAGATAGGGGGTCTCTGAGGGTGGGAATCTATATTGGAGTTCCATGAGGATCTCTATATCCCTCCTATCCATCACCACACACCCCTCTCAACAATAGATCCCAGAGCGCCCAGGGCCTTGTTCATTATAGAGCTTGTAACAAGATCCAGGATCTCCCTATCTCTCTCGCCAAGCCCCAGCTTCTCAATAGCTCTGTCAATCTCCCTCCTCCTGATCTCCTCATACAACCTAGCATAGTCCCTAAGAGCCTCCCTAATCCTCTCTATGGTGAAGATGCTCTGAAGCCTTCCAGAGTATATTCTGAGAAGCTCCTCAGCTTTGGGGAGGAGGCTATATAGATCTGCGAGGATCTTTGTAGAGAGGATCTCCAGATCCTCTAGCCACATATAAGAGCCCTGGAGATCAGGGATCAGAGAAGGATCCATATTCCGAGGCATCCCAAGATCCACAATAACCCCTTCCCAGCCATCTATGTGATGCCTACCAACAATGGGCTCTCTAGAAGATGTTACTAAGAACAAGAGATCGCTAGCTCCTATAACACTCCCAAGCTCTTCGAGAGAATAAGCGCTAGATAGCCCTAACAGCTTTGCTAGGGACTCGGCGGAGGTCCTGGATCTCCCGATAATCGATATAGAATTGAGACCCAGCCTCTTAAGATAGCTAGCAACCCTTCTACCAACCTCTCCGGTCCCCACTATAGAGATCCTCAGGCCATCCAGATCTCCTAGAGCCTCTCTGACAGCCATCACAGATAGCTCGGGGATCCCTGTGGATCCATCTAGTCCCAGGCTCCTCCTAAGATCGATAGATAGATCTATAGCCTCCCTTATAAATACATAGAGAGCCTTATTGACAGACCCCCTAGAGAGGGAATCCCTGAGGGAAGCCTTAGCCTGGCTGGCAACATCGATCTCGAAGAGAGCCGGGGATTCCATGCCCGAGAACACCCTGAGAACATGATCAACGAGCCCGTAGCCCTTATAAACAGAGGGCTCTGAGGACACATGATCTTTAAGGGTCTTTCTAACCGCGTCGAAGACCCCATCCAGGGAATCCCTAGGCCCTCCTAGAATAGCCTCAAGCCTGCTGCATGTGCTTAGAACAAAATAGCTGATCCCAGGCCCGGCCCTCGATAGTGTCCCGAGAACACGATTCTCAGCCATCTTAGCCCTCTCAACAGCCCAATACCCATGGCTCCTAGCAGTAAATCCCAGCCCTATGAACTCTGGATAGCTATCCAACAAGCCCCACCCTCAGATCTATTCCCGCCATGCTTCTAACAATCTCCACAACCCTCTCCCATGCTCCCCCCTCGTCCCCAGCCTCAGCCCTTGATCTGAATATGGGGTCTCTAAACACCCTCCTGTGGATCTCTATCCTAAGGTCTGATGGAACCCCAGACTGTCTTAAGATCCTCTTCATCCTGGATAGGAGTTTAAGCATCACATGGAGATCAGCCTGCCGATCCAGAAACCCGGCAACCCTGTCCCGGGCCTCCATAGCTACTAGAGAGCTCCTACCATCTGTATATATTGCGACCCTGATATCGCCGGAGGATCCCTCGATCCCAAGCCCACACTGCGTTCTGCCAGCATCGCCAGCCAGTATATATAGCTTTCTATACCTCCTTGCAAGGCTTATAATAACGCTATCAATATCCCACGCATCATTGAGGGCAGAGACAATTATGTCGGAGGCCCTTATCAGATCCTCGAGAGCCCCCTGATCCATGGCATCGCCATGGACAATCCTTAGCCCGGGCCATTCTTTAGATAGATTCAATAGATCCTCGCAGAACTCCTTAGAAAAAACAGTCACCCTAGCCCCTGCTTGGAGGAATCTTCTAGCCTTTTTATAGCCCTCCTCACCCCCGCCAACTATGAGGATCTCCATGCCCTCAACGTCAACGAATATCGGTATCTTCAGCAGGAGCACCCTCTACTGGGCTTCAGGGCTCTTTATAAGCATTTAGTATCCATAGATGGTTACAGATAGTTATAAATATAAAGAAGTTGTTACCAATAGTAACCATCGCTGGTTAAGGAATACTTATTAGAGACACCCAGAACACAGGCTGGGGATCCCAGTGACAAGGGCTTTTGGGAGCATATATAGATACCCAGCATCGAGGCCCAGAAGGCTTAGAAGGAGCAGGGTTCTGAGAGCGCTTGTGGCTCAGACAAGGCTATCGCCAGAGGGGCTCGTGCAACCGGTATTTGTTGATGAGAATCTTGATAAGGGTTACGCTCCTATAGAGTCTATGCCAGACCAGTATAGATACTCTATAGAGGGTGTTGTCAAGCATGTTAGGGAGATCCTTGATGCCGGTGTGAAGTCAATACTACTATTTGGGGTTCCGGGGAGAAAGGATCCTATGGCTAACAGGGCCTATAGCAGTGATGGCCCAGCACAGAGGGCTATTAGAAGCATTAGGAGAGAATATGGAGACGAGTTGGTTATAGCAACAGATGTATGCATGTGCTCCTACACAGATCACGGGCACTGCGGAATAGTTGTTAAAAGGGGGGAGGGGTTTGTAATAGATAACGATGAGAGCATAAAGACCCTAGCCAGGATAGCTGTGAGCCATGCCGAGGCGGGGTCCGATATAGTATCGCCATCAGCCATGATGGACGGCCAGGTTATGGCTATAAGGGAGGCCCTGGATAGGGAGGGCTATAGCGATGTTCTGATAATGTCATACTCTGCTAAATACGCATCATCCCTATACGGGCCCTTCAGGATTGCAGCATCATCCAAGCCATCCTTTGGGGATAGGAGGGGCTATCAGATGGATCCCAGGAACCTCTGGGAGGCTGTTAAGGAGGTGGAGATGGATCTATACGAGGGGGCAGACATCGTGATGGTGAAACCAGGTCTCTGGTATCTAGACGTGGTTAGGGTTATAAAGGAGAGCTTCCCAGAAGCGCCCCTAGCTGTCTATAGTGTTAGTGGTGAGTATCTAATGATAAAGGCCGCATCATCCATGGGGTATATCTCCGAGGATGAGGCCATGCTCGAGAGCCTCATGGCAATGAGAAGGGCTGGGGCCGATATTGTGATCACATACTACGCATTGAGGGCAGCCAAGATCCTTAAAGGGGTTATATAGAATGACAGAGCCGAGGACTGAGAGGAGCAGGGAGCTGTATGAGAGAGCTGTTGGGCTCATACCGGGAGGGGTTAACAGCCCTGTTAGGGCTTTCAAGCCATACCCCGTATTCATATCAAGAGCCAGGGGCTCTAGGGTCTATGATGTTGATGGAAACAGCTATATAGACTATGTTATGGGCTATGGAGCAAACCTCTTCGGCCACTCGCCGGATTGGCTTATTGAGAGGATATCCAAGATCCTCTACGACGGTGTTCTATATGGAATGCCAATAGAGGCTGAGGTGAGGCTGGCTGAGAAGCTTGTCAGCATGGTGCCAAATATAGAGATGGTTAGGCTGGTCAACACAGGCACAGAAGCTACTATGAGCGCTATAAGGCTTGCCAGGGGGTACACAGGTAGGGATTATATAGTAAAGTTCAGGGGGTGCTTCCACGGATCCCACGACTATGTGCTGGTATCACCAGGGTCAGGGGCTGCGGGGATCCCATCCCACCAGGGGGTTCTGAGGGATGCAGCCTCGAAAACCCTTGTGGCTGAGTACAACGATGTAGAGGGTCTCGAGAGGATCTTCAGGGAGTATGGCGATAGGATTGCGGCCCTCATAGTGGAGCCTGTAGCAGCAAACATGGGGCTAGTACCCCCAGACCCAGGGTTTCTCAAAGCATGCAGAGAGCTCTGCAATCTACACGGATCTCTGCTGATATTCGACGAGATCGTGACCGGCTTCAGAATCTCACCAGGAGGGGCTCAGGAGTATTTCGGAGTAAGGGCCGATTTAGTGACCCTGGGAAAGGCCCTGGCATCGGGGTTCCCGATAGCGGCATACGCTGGGAGGAGGGATGTGATGAAGCTGGTATCGCCATCGGGCAATGTCTATCAGGCTGGAACATATAGCGGGAACCCTGTATCGGAGTCGGCAGCCCTCGCAACACTCGAGATGATCGAGAGAGAGGGGGATAGGATCTATAGCAGGCTTAGAAGAATAGCATCAGAGATCGAGGACGAGGTCTTGAGGATTATTGTTGAGAGGAGGATCAGAGCCTTTGTTAGCAGGTTCGAGGGCATGTTGCAGATATTCATAACAAGAGGCCCTGTTAAGAGCTATAGCGAGGTCTCTAAGAGCGATTTGAGCACATATTCAAGGCTCCATAGAGAGCTAATGATCAAGGGGGTATTTATACCGCCATCGCAGATGGAAACCTGGTTCCCATCATATGCCCATACAGATAAGGATCTATCAGAAACCCTCGAGGCCCTGAGAAGCGCTCTGGTGGGGATTTCATGAGGATAAGGATAGGCGCTAGGGGTAGTAGGCTGGCCGTTGCACAGGCTATGGAGGTTGCTGGCATGCTTGAAAAGCACTATCCCGGCATTGCTATGGATATTGTTAGGATCAGAACTTCGGGGGATAGGATTGATAGGGATCCCTGGATCCTTGGAGAGCCTGGTGTCTTCACCAAGGAGATAGATCTAGAGCTTCTCAGAGGATCAATAGATCTTGCTGTACACTCTCTAAAAGACGTTCCAACATCTATACACGAGGATCTCGTTATAGCAGCCATAACACCAAGGATATCGAGAAGAGAAGCCCTCATACCAGGCTCTATGGACTCTATAGAGAAGATACCCAGCGGGAGTGTTATTGGCACTAGCAGCATGAGGAGGATCTCCCACCTCCTATACCATCGGAGGGACATTAGTGTCAGAAGGATCCGTGGTAATATAGACACGAGGATCGGGAAGATAGGCTCCGGAATCGATGCAATAATACTAGCAGAGGCAGGCCTTCTGAGGATAGGCTATAGAGACTATATAGCTATAAAGCCCGAGATCATAACTCCCCAGGCAGGCCAGGGAGCCCTGGCTGTTGTTGCTAAAAGAGAATCCCAGGCTGCTAGAATAGCCTCAGTTCTGGATGATCCCATATCCAGGTTCGAGGCTGATATCGAGAGAGGGATTCTAAGAAGCATTGGGGCTGGCTGTAGGGCTCCCCTGGGGGTTACAGCAATACATAGCGGATCCTCGACGAGGGTTATATTATCGATGATCTCGCCAGACTATGATTCTAGGCTATATATAGATGAAATCTTCGAGGGGTGGAATGCTAGGGAGATTGCTAATGATATTATGAGGAAATTCGAATCCATGGGAGGCTATGGCCTAGCAAGGGAATGGGCTAGAAAGCTGGAGGGGGGATCTATAGATGGGGATCTCTGAAGATCATTGCAAATATAGAGGCTATGTATACATAGTGGGCGCAGGACCCGGAGACCCGGGGCTCATAACTCTGAAGGGGTTGCAGGCTATATCCAAGGCAGACGTAATACTCGTGGACAGGCTTGTGCCCCAAGAGCTCTTAGCCCATGCTAGGAGGGATGCTGAGATCATATATGTTGGGAAAGAGCCTGGGAGACATCTATATACTCAGGATGAGATAAACAGGATAATGATCGAGAAGGCTGTTGAGGGGAAGATAGTGGTTAGGCTCAAGGGAGGCGACCCCCTGGTTTTTGGGAGAGGGGGTGAGGAGATGGAGGCGCTTAGAGAGAGCGGCATCTGCTACGAGGTGATCCCAGGGATCTCCTCGGCATATGCCGTGCCAGCCTATGCCGGCATACCGGTAACCCATAGGAGAGTCTCATCATCAGTAGCAATCGTGCCTGGGATGGAGGCCGAGGATAAGCCCTTGAGGAGGGTTGATCTAAGGAGGATGGCTGGGACTGTTGACACTATAGTGGTGCTCATGGGCATATCGAGGGCTGAGGAGATAGCTAGGGAGCTCATCGACGGGGGATTGGATGAGAACACACCGGCAGCTGTGATAGAGATGGGGGCTACAAGGGATCAGAGGGTTCTCATAATAAAGCTCAGAGAGCTGGGAGATGGTGTGAAGAGACATGGCTTTAGAAACCCATCTATCATGGTGATAGGCTGGACAGCTCTTCTTGCTAGAAGGCTATGCTGGTTCTCATGCGATAGAGTGATTGACGAGTACTAGATGGCTTTGATGCGGTATTCTCTAAGGGCTTGTTGATCTAGATATCAGTATCCTGCATCCTATATATTATATATTTATATAAGGTATTATTTCTACTATGATGGGTCCCTATTGGCTGGGATCTCTCTCAGGGCTTCGAACGCTATGCCGAGCCCCACAATGTGGATCCAGGATATTGTTTCCATGCTCAGATCCAGTGGGAGGAGCTTCTATAGCCTCCACGTAGGGCAGCCAGGGATACCCCCGCCTAGGGAGCTTGTTCAGACCCTATCAGAGGTTCTTGCCAGAAAGGCTGGGGATATAGGGCTATACACCTACACATCTCCAAGAGGGCTTCCAGAGCTTAGGGAGGCTGTGGCAGACGATCTAAGGCTTCTTGGGAGGGAGAGACCTGAGGATCTCGGTGTTGTGATAACCACAGGCGGGATCGAGGGTCTCTTTGCCAGCATTGCTGCAGCAACAGACCCTGGTGATGGTGTTGGCGTTGTTGTGCCAGCATATTTCCACTTCTACTCGATCCTAGCTGTTCTCGGTAATAGGCCTATTGAGATCATATCATACCCCGATCTAGAGGTTACCCAGGATATGTGGATAGATCTATTCTCGAGGAGCAGGGCGGTTCTCATAGCAAATCCAGACAACCCCAGTGGAAGGGTTCTCACAAGGGATGAGGCCAGGATTCTTGCAGACCTTGCCTGCGATAAGAAGGTATATCTAGTACATGATATAGCATACTACACACTATACTACGAGGCAGAGAGAGCATGGCCAGAGAACTGGTGCAGCGAGTATGTAATAACAGTGGGAACATATAGCAAAGACCCAGGAATACCGGGCTGGAGGCTTGGGTTCGTAGCGGCCGAGAAGAGCATAGCAGGCGCAATAGCCCATGTGAGGGAGGCTACAAGCTATAACGCTCCACTACCATCCCAAATACTCGTTCTAGAATATCTTAGGAGTAAAATGAGATCCAAGTTCCTCCCAAGAGTCTTGGAAGAATATAGAGCCAGGAGGGACGAGCTGGCAAGAGCTATAGAGGAGAACTTACCAGGTGCTAGATTCAAAAAACCGCCGGCAGGGATATTCATATACATAGACCTATCAAAATCCCTGGGGAGAGAGGATAGCGAGGCATTCGCAAAGAGGATCGCATTGGAGAAGGGTGTCGTCATAGTGCCAGGAACACTATTCGGACAAGGAGGCGAGAAATGGATCAGGGCAAGCTTCGCCTGGGAAACCAAGGAGAGGCTCAGAGAGGCTATAGAGTTATTAGCCCAGGCAATAGGAGCTCAAGAGACTAGGGGCTAAGGCAGCAGGATCATCACGCTAAATACATCAAACCCGAACCATAGAAACCAGCCCAGGCTTGGGACTGCCAGCTCTCAACAGGCTTCCCCTCAATAGTGAAGGTCAGTGCTTGCGTTCATATTTTCCCAGGTAGAATTCACGAGACGAGGTTTCTCAGATAGAGCCACGCTCCTATTATGAGTAATGCTATGCACCAGATCGCCATTTTTGTTAATAGCATCAATGGATCCTCCATGGTCCTTCCTGGGGATTCAAAGACCCATCTATATATGCTTGTAGCTATAGATACCGGGTTGTTGGATATAGCTATATATAGGAGTTCTGGGAAGTATTTCCTTATAAGGCTGTCTGGGTAGAAGACGTTTGAGAAGAAGAATAGTATGAAGTAGGTGAAGCTCCTCATTGTGGCCTGGAGGTCGAAGCTCCTGACAGCTGTTGAGATCGTTATTGATAGACTTGACATTGATATTGTTAGCATTATAGATGTTATGACCATGAAGACTGTCTTATCCATAGACAGGGGCGCCCCGTGGAGTATTACTAGAAGGGCTATGAATGGGATCTGGTATATGAGACCCCTAACAGCCCCCCCAAGGATCCTGCCCATTGATAGCTGTAGCCTTGTTAAGGGTAGGCTTAGGAGGTACTGGTTATAACCTCTCCTAACCTCTACACCAACCTCCCTACCTATTGAGAATGCCGATGCGAATGTTGCTATCGCAGCTATCCCTGGTGCCAGGAATAATAGGTAGTTATCTATATAGGCTCTATTCACGATGTTATTGAATACTAGGGCAAATATGAATAGATCTGTTAGGTTCATGGTTATAAGCCCTGCAATCCACCACTTATACTTCCAGAACCTATCAAGATCTCTCTTAACAACAACATAGACGCCCCTTAGATATCTCTGGCTCATCTCCACCCACCCCCCTCAGCCCTCCTTTCTATAAAAAGCATTGCAAGCGTTGAGAGACCCACGGCAAGCCCAACTATATATGAGATCATCTGGGCCGGGGGTAGGTAGATGAAGAGCTTTAGATCCTCGAATAGGAATAGAGCCCTTAGAAAGTCGGCAATACTGGTTAGGGGGTTTAACATGGCTGCATAGAAATACGCTGGAAAGTAGGCTAGGAATGGCAGTGGGTAGAATATAGTGCTAAGCCTAACCAGGAGAGCATCCACAACCCCAAAGAGAATATCGGTCCTATCCCCAGACTTTAGGCCAAAGACTATGTTTATAGCAAGCCCAACAACACCTATCGAGAATGCCAGAGCTGATAGGATGGCGACCGCTATAGCTATGGGATCGGCTATCCTCAGGATCAAGAGTATGAAGACCATCATGGGGAGCGTGTATATGAAAGACGCAACCCCTCCCCCTATGGTTCTGCCAATAGCTAGGATCCTCCTTCTTATGGGGAGCGAGAGGTGGTACTCAATAATACCCTCCTCGAACTCCTCAGCAATCTCATAGCCCCTAAACATCGAGATTGAGAAGAGGAGGGCTGTATATGCGCCGAATAGGTAGAACTCATAGTACCCAGCACCAACAGATCCTCCGGGCCTTATGGATACCAAATATGATACCAACACGGCGAAAACCGAGACCTGGACCACGAACCAGGCGAACCTCATTATCAGGAAGACTTTATACCTAGCAACCTTTCTCACATCCCATAGTATTGTTAGCATGAGGGCCCTTAGATCCTGGTTCAATTACCCTCACCAGCGAGCTTTGCTCCCGTGTAGTAGAAGAATACATCGTCGAGGCTGGGCTCTTTAAGGCTTATCTGCCTAACCCTTATACCGCCTTTCGAGAATAGATCCACGACTCTTGCTATCTTATCCTCACCCCTGTTCACATAGATCCTTATTACAGCATCGCTAAGATCAATCCTCACAGCCTCAACACTGCTCCTAATACTCTCTATAATATCGTCCCCAACAGAGCCGTCAACAACAGCCTCGATGATATCCCCACCCGGTATCCCGTCCTTGAGCTCCTCAGGCGTCCCGAGAGCCCTTAGGGATCCCCTATACATGATCCCAATCCTGTCGCTAAGCCTCTCAGCCTCCGCCATCTCGTTGGTGGCAACAATAACTGTGGATCCATCCACCCTGAGATCCTCGATCATCCTCCAAACCTGGTGCTTGGTTATAACATCAAGCTGCGCAGTGGGCTCATCAAAGATAGCCAGCCTAGGTCTCTGAATAAACAGCTTGGCAAGCTCAACCTTCTTCTTATTACCACCACTTAGTTCGGAGAACATCTTATTCCTATACTCCCACACACCGAGCTCTTCCATAACCTCCCTCACAACCCTCCTAGCATCCCCCATGCTATAGCCAACAATCATCGCATGCCACAAGAGAATCTCGTAGGGCTTATCAACCCACAGAGCCTTGGGCTCCTGAAAAGCTATGCCAACATATCTCCTAACCTCATCACCCTGCCTAACAACACTCCTCCCAAAAACATAGACATCACCAGACGTCGGTTTATAGACCGTGGATATTATCAATAGAGTAGTGCTCTTCCCAGAACCATTAGGCCCCAGGAGGCCGAATATCTCTCCCTCATAGATCTCAAGGTTAAGCCTGTTGACAGCAACAGTGTTCCCAAACCTTTTAACAAGATCTACAATCCTAATCGCAGGCTCCATCGCTAAAAACCATAATAATATCATTTACAAGCCCTTAAAAACAAGCCAAAAATCTGCCATGGTTATTAGAGAGACTATAACCATGGATCGTTATTAAAACGATTCTGCTAAATGCCTCCAAGATATTGCCCTAGATCGTCTCTCCAATTAATAGACAATAGTTATATTATAGAGCATTGCTTCAAGCCATCTCGGGATAAGCCTAGATGACCCTTGCCATTAGCTCGACAGCCACCCATGAACCCATAGGGATACCCAAATCCCTATGGGCTATGTGAAAGCTCCTGAAGAATATCTTAACCTATCCTAAAATACACAACCCACCCTCTAGGGGGAAACGATTTAGAGGAAAGTTTTTCTCATATTGCTCTACGCTATGTTTTTAGCACCCTCCGCTGGTCTTGTGCTTATGATTTTTGCTTTTATGCCCCTACTTGAGTAAATCACCTGGATTTCTTTTCCAATTTTGTCGTGGAGATCCTCATTAGCTAGTATAAGAATGCTGGGCCCTGCACCGCTTACGCATACCCCGTAGGCGCCTAGCTCTAGGGCTTTCTTCCCTATCTCTCTATATAGGGGTATGAGGCCTGCTGATACTCTTGCATTCTCCACTATGTGATCCACCATGCCTTCTCCAGCTACTGCTGGGTTGTTTGTTGCTATCCCATATACTAGCTTTGCTAGGTTTGAGGAGCTGATCACATGATCCCTTAGCGATATCTGCCTCGGTATAACAGATCTAGCCACTCCTGTTTTCTTCTCAGGCGTTTCTATCTCCGGTATTGCTAGGAGGAATCTAAAGCCATCACCACCTAAGATCCTGTGAACCCTCACCCTATCGCCAGGGCTCACAATAACAAAGCCCCCGAGGAGGCTTGCGGATACATTATCATAGTGGGGCTCTCCAGAAGCGATCCTCTCACCCTCTCCAGCTATGTATACAAGCTCGTCATCATCAAAAACCCCTCCCAGTAGCTCGTTTATTGCGAAGGCAGCAGCTGCAGAGGAAGCACCACTACTCCCAAGACCCCTCCCAGGGGGCACCCCCTTATCAAGGATAGCCTCGACCTCGAGCTTCTCGCCAGAAGCCTCTAGAGCCCTCAAAATAGGGCCTAGAACAACATTCCCAGAACCCTGGGGTATAGATGACGAATAAGCTCCAGAAACCCTCACAGAGACCCTCCTAACACCCTCGCCAACAACCCTGAGCTCGAGCGCATCATAGAAGGCATCGAGAGCAACTGCTAGCACATCAAAGCCGGGGCCTAGGTTGGCAGAGGACATGGGGGCCTTGACAATAACCCTCTTCATAGCCAGCCCAGTAGAGAAAATGCAGAGAGCCTATTAAAAACACCAGAAGATCTTCACCAAAGAGTTCTAAGCTAGAAACATATAAATAAATGATAGTATTTACTATTCTTGTAGGGGTTCACCATGGCTGTTAGAAGAATCTATCTCCTAGAC
>Ga0101942_100354_pt1 | contig 19579 bp, 18 predicted proteins | sample DewCreD2012metaG_4_FD_75243 | JGI IMG/M metagenome (GOLD analysis project Ga0101942, IMG submission 75243) | Hot spring sediment bacterial and archeal communities from British Columbia, Canada, to study Microbial Dark Matter (Phase II) - Dewar... ...
CTCCTCATCCTCGGGGAGATTCCGGTAGGCGTTCTCGGCGACGTGCAGGGCGATGTCCAAGCCCACGAGGTCCAGGAGGCGGAAGGTGCCCGTGCGGGGCCTCCCGATCGCTGGCCCCGTCAGTTCGTCCACCTCCTCGATGGTGAGCCCCTGTTCCACCATGAGCTTCACGGCGAGGAGGAAGCTGTAGGTCCCGATGCGGTTGGCGATGAAGTTGGGCCTGTCCTTGGCGTAGACGATCCCCTTGCCCAGGAGGAACTCCCCCACGCGGCTCATGCGCGCGACGACCTCCGGATCGGTGTCAGCGGTCGGGATGATCTCCAGGAGCCGCATGTAGCGCGGGGGGTTGAAGAAGTGCGTACCCAGGAAGTGGCGGCGGAACTCCAGGGAGCGGTCCTCCACGATCCGGTGGACGGGGAGGCCGGAGGTGTTCGTGCTGACCATGGTCCCCGGCCGCCAGAACCGCTCTACCCGCTCCATCAACTGCTGCTTCACAGGGAGAACCTCGACCACCGCCTCGATGACCCAGTCCGCGTCAGAGACGGCGTCGAGGTGATCCTCGAGGTTCCCAACGGTGATGAGGCCCGCGCGCTCGGGGGAGAAGAACGCGGGAGGTTGGGCCTTCTGGAGACGGGCAATGGCCTGCGTGGCCAGGCGATTCCGAACCTCAGGACTCTGCAAAGTGAGCCCTCTCCTCTGCTCCTCCTCGGTGAGCTCCCCTGGTACAATGTCCAAGAGAACGACAGGAACGCCAGCGTTCGCAAGGTGGGCGGCGATGGCACTCCCCATGGTCCCCGCGCCCAGGACGACAGCCTTCCGGATGTCCGGCCTCACCCTCTCACCTCCCGTCCCATTATACCTCCTCCGCAGCCCCAGAACCACGTGTCGCCTTCACGGCTCGGCAGGAGCCTCGCCCTCCCAAGGCAGGAACCTCGCCCTCCCAAGGCAGGAACCTCGCCCCTCGGGGAGCATTCCCTCCCCCCTAGGGGAGAGGGCGCAGGGTCAGGGGCCTCCTGGCATGCGGCTTGCTCGAGGAACAAAGCGGATCTCAATGGTCCCCTTTATGATCTGGGACCTGCCCCAAGAACGTGTGCGCAGGGATTCGTGACCGCGAGGGGTCGAAAGTTCACGTGTGTAGGAGGGGGGAGTATCGATGCGTTTCTTCCGTCGCCTCCGCATCGCGGTAAAACTTGAAGGGATCGTCGGGGTCGTCCTGCTCCTCATGGTGGTCGTCGGAGCCGTAGCCATTGCCGGCTTCAATACTGTTGACCGACAGGTTCGCGCACTCGCCACGGACTATGCGGCACAAAGTCATACGGCTGTGGAGCTTGTCCTTGCGGCCCGAACGCAGCAAGAACGAATCATTCGCGGTGCTCTAACCGGCGACAGGCGGGCTACGAGCGGCTTCGTCGAGGAAGGCCGGAAATTCCGGGATGGTCTAAAGAGACTGCGCGGGATTCTGACCTCATCGGAGGATCGAGCGAAACTCGACCGTGTGGAAAGGCTCCACCGAGAGTGGGAAGCTGTGGTCTCCCAGATGGCTGAGCAATATAAGCATGGAGATGTTGAGGAGGGGGAGAAGACCTGGAAGGAATTGGTGGAACCGAAAGTCATGGAGATGGAGAGCATCCTGAGTGGGATCAAAGGGAGAGCGCTCAAGAACGCTGCGGTGGCCGGTCTCGAAACCGTTCAAGGAGTGAGCGCGGCGAGGAGGCTGGCCATGACATTCCTTGCCATTGCCTTGGTTGGCGGGGTGTCCCTCGCCCTCATCGGGGCACGGAGCATCACCGGGCCTGTAGCGAGGCTCATGGAAGCCCTGGCCAGGCTGAGCCAGGGGGACCTCACCACACATGCTCCCGTGGAGAGCGAGGACGAGATCGGCAAACTCGCCAAGGGGTTCAACGAGACCGTGGAGACCCTCTCCAACCTCGTGCGCCGTCTCCTGGAGACCGCCCAGAGCCTCTCCTCCCACAGCCAGGAGCTTGCGGCCACCACCGAGGAGGTCACCGGCGCCGTCAACGAGGTGGCCCGGACCATCCAGGGGGTAGCTCAGGGGGCCCAGCAGCAGGTCCAGAGCATGAACGAAGCGGTGCAGAGCGTGAAACAGATGGCCAAAGGGGTCGAGGAGGTAGCCCAGGCCGCCAACCAAGTGGCCATGGCGAGCCAGGAGTCCACCCAGCTGAGCGGGCATGGAGGGGAGGCCGTGCTGCAGGTCAAGAAGGTCATGCACACCATCCACCAAACCGTGGGGAACTCTGCGGGCGTCATCAAGGGGCTGGAGCAGAGGAGCAAGAACATTGGGGAGATCGTTAGCGTCATCACCGGCATCGCCGACCAGACCAACCTCCTGGCCCTGAACGCGGCGATCGAGGCGGCACGGGCAGGGGAGCACGGGAGGGGGTTCGCCGTGGTGGCGGATGAGGTGCGCAAGCTCGCGGAGAACTCGGCGAGGTCCGCCAAGGAGATCGAGAGGCTCCTGAAAGAGATCCAGGAAGAGACATGGCTTGCGGTAGAGGCCATGAACAAGGGGATCCTGGAGGTGGAGCAGGGGGTCAGCGTGGTGGAGGAGACAGGGAGCGCCTTTGAGCGCATCAGCAAGGCGGTGGTGCAGATCTCCGGGCAGACTGAAACAGTCCTCACGGCGTCAAAGAAGCTTTTCCTTGCATCTACACACATCGAAGGGGCGCTGGACAACGTGGTGGTCACGAGCGAGCAGAATGCGGCGGGCGCCCAGAAGGTGGGCGCGGCCACGGAGGAGGTGACCGCCTCCGTCACCCAGATCACCCACAGCGCGTCTAAACTCGCTTCCCTTGCCCAGGAGCTCCGAGGGCTGGTGGCGCAGTTCAAAGTGTAGCGCCAGACATGGAGGAACCCGCCAACTTGACTGCTTCCCCTAGAACGGCCGGAGAAGCTACTTGCCTTGGTATTTGGGCTTTCGCTTCTCGAGGAACGCACGCATGCCTTCCTGGGCATCTTCCGTGGCGAAGAGAAGGGTGAACAGCTTTCGCTCGAAAGGAAGACCCCCCTCGAGGCCAGCCTCAAACGCCCTGAGAACCGCCTCCTTCGCCAGCCGCAGGGAGATGGGCGCCTTGCCTGCGAGCTGTCGCCCGATTGCCTTGGCTTCGTCTAGCAAGAGCTCGGCGGGAACCACCCGGTTCACCAACCCGCAGCGCTCCGCCTCGTGTGCGGACATCGTCTTGCCGAGCAGGACCATCTCCATCGCCCTGAACTTGCCCACTACCCGCGTGAGCCGCTGGGTACCGCCTGCACCGGGCATGAGGCCAACGTTGATCTCAGGTTGACCAAAGCAGGCGGTCTCAGAGGCGACGATGATGTCACAAAGCAGGGCCAGCTCGCATCCGCCCCCGAGTGCGAATCCGCTCACTGCCGCGATGAGCGGCTTCGAGACGTTCCGAAGGCGATCCCACAGGGCGATGCGATCGGACTGAAGCAACTCGCCCACCGTCGTACTGGCCATCTCCTTGAGGTCAGCCCCGGCCGAGAACACGTTCTGTCCGCCTGTGAGCACGATGGCCCTTACCTCGTCATCCCGGTCAAAGGTCTCCACCGCATCTACCAGCTCCCGCATGACTGCGTGAGAGAGGGCATTGCGTTGCTGTGGCCGGTTCAGGGTGACGATGCCCACAGGGCCATCCCGCTCGATGAGCACGAACTGGTACGCCATGCAGCGGCCTCCCCCTTCACGATCTCTGCTCCTCCCAAACTGGCCCTTCGCCTACTGCCCGGAGAACGCTGGCTGCCGTTTCTCTCGGAAGGCACGAAGCCCCTCTTGATAGTCCTCGGTGCGGCTGGCGAGCTCCTGGAGCCATGCCTCGTACTCCAGTACGTCTTCGAGGGTCGCCGTGACGCTCTTGCGCAGTTCCCGTTTGATCAAGCCATACGCCTTGGTGGGCCCACAGGCGAGCTCTTCGGCGAGGAGACGGACCTCCCCAAGAAGTCGCTCACCAGGGACGACCCGGTTGACGATCCCAAGGTGCAACGCTTGATCCGCCGTCAGGCTCGGCGACAGGGCCAGAAGCTCAAAGGCCTTCCCCCACCCGACCACACGGGGGAGGAGAAAGCTCATCCCCGAATCTGCAACAAGGCCTATGCGCGTGAAGGCTGTGATGAATAAAGCCTCCGCTGCAGCGACCCGCACGTCACAGGCCAGCGCGAGGGAGAGACCTGCCCCAGCCGCGACCCCGTTGATCGCGGCGATCACTGGTTTGTCCAGTTCCAGAATGGCCCTGATCACCGGGTTGTACCGGCTCCGTAATGTTTCGGCCAAACTCTCCCCCCTGCCGAGCTCATTCAGGTCCTGGCCAGGGCAGAATCCACGCCCAACCCCGGTGAGGACCACTGCGCGGATGGCGGCGTCGGCAGCGACGTCGGCGAAAGCCTCCCGGAGACGTGCGAGCAACTCTTGGTTGAGCGCGTTGAGGGATTCCGGTCGGTTCAGCTTTAAGGTGAGCACACCGCCTGCAAGTTCCTTCTCAAGCACACCCACGGTTCTCCCTCCGTGTCCTGTTCACACCTCTTCGCAGATCAGGGCTATCAGGAGCCCTTTCGCAAAGCTTCCTGCATCCCTAGCCACCGCCTTGTTCTCCTCGGATCGCATGGCCTCTTCAAAGGTGGCCCGGTCAGGATAGTACATCTCAGTGATCAGGAAGTAGGGCGGCTCCCCTCCAAAAGCATTGGCGACGACGCGGCTTACCTCTAACCTCCGGAGGCCAGGGGTCTTCCTGACTAGGGGAAGGTGGACCTGATTGTAATGTGCCATGAAGGCATCGACGTCATCAGGCTTCTTGTAAAGGGCGACAATCTTGATCATAGGGATCCTCCTTTTTCTACAGCTTCCGCATATCCACGACACGTCGCAGCTTGCCACCCTCGCTGCGAGGGACAGATCCGGAAGGGAGAAGGGTGACATGCATGCGCAGGCCAATGGTTGCGGAGATCTTGTTCGCAATCCGTTCCCGGAGGGCCTGCAGTCCAATGTCGGCCTCCAGGGCCCCTTCGGAGGACCCCTCTCCTCCGAAGCGGCGGGGGAGGTCTCCCCGGATCTCTACCCTGAGTTCCACCTCGTCCAAGGTGCCCTCCCTTTTCACCACGAGTTGGTAGTGCGGGGCCACTTCCGGGATGTCTTTCAGAACATTCTCCACGTTGGTGGGGTAAAACTTGACACCCCGGACGATCAACAGATCATCGGTCCGCCCGCGAATCGGACCCATGCGGACATGGGTCCGGCCACAACGACACGGTTCACGGATGAGGGAGGTTAGGTCCCCTGTCCTATAGCGGATGACTGGGAGAGCCTCTTTGGTAAGGGTCGTGAGGACCAATTCCCCCTCGGTGCCATCGGGCAGAGGCTCCCCCGTGATGGGATCGATGACCTCGGGATAGAAGTGATCCTCCCAGACATGGCTACCAGCCCGTTCTTCGACGCACTCCTGGCTCACCCCCGGCCCGATGACTTCGGAGAGACCATAGATATTGCAGGCTACCACCCCCAGACCCGATTCGACATCCTCCCTGATGGCCTCCGTCCAGGGTTCCGCACCAAGGATCGCGTATCTCAAACTGATCTCCTCAGGCGGCACTCCGCGCTTGCGAAACTCCTCGGCGAGGGTCTGGGCGTAGGACGGTGTGCAGGCGATGACGTCCGGCTTCAGATCACGAATGAGAGTGATCTGCCGCTCTGTCACGCCACCGGACACTGGAACTACGGTCATACCGAGCCTCTCTCCCCCGTAGTGAAGTCCCAGCCCGCCGGTGAAGAGCCCATACCCGTAAGCGTTGTGGAGGATCATGCCAGGGCGCCCACCTCCGGCTGCGAGGCAGCGAGCATTGACTTCCGCAAAGATGTCCAGGTCTCGACGCGTATAGCAGACGATGGTCGGTTTGCCCGTGGTGCCGCTGGAGGCGTGGATGCGTACCAACTGTTCCCGAGGGACGGCCATAAGACCGAAGGGATAGTTGTCACGGAAGTCCGTCTTCCGGGTGAAGGGGAGTCTCAGGAGGTCATCCAGGGAGCGGACGAGTTCTGGGCGCACGCCGAACTCGTCGAACTGCTTCCGGTAGAAGGGCACCCTCTCGTATACGTAGGCGACCATCTCGCGCAACCGCTCTTGCTGAAGTTGTCTGAGTCGGTCCCTTGGCATGGTTTCCATTTCTGGGTCATACATGCGTTCATCCCTCCCTTCTATACCATCTTCGCGAGCAATGAAGGAGGAGGGAACAGCTGCTCGCCTGTGTCGGCGTCCCTCACAGTGATGGCCATCATCGGACACCCTTCGGCGGCCGCGAGGATCTGATCCAGGGTATCGCCTCGCGGATCGATGACATAAGACTGCCGGTCTTCGTTGAGCGCGAAAACCTTGGAAGCGGTGAGGACACAAATCTTCGAGCCCACACACTTGTCATAGTCCACGGCGATGCAAAGCCGACGGTCTCCCACGGCCCACCTCTCATGCAACTTTGTGTGTCGAGGGTCCTCCCCAAACGTCGCCGACTCCTGGCTGGCCCTTTACCACTCGACGTACAGCTGTTTGAGCGCCCTGGCCACAATGGTTGGATGGTAGTCCAGCTCTTGGTCGGAAAGCCGAAGGTGAGGGAAACGCTCCGCAAGGGCTTGGAAGGCCTCCTGAGCCTCCAGTCGTGCTAAGGGCGCTCCAAGGCATACGTGGATGCCATGCCCGAACGCCACATGCGGATTAGGGGCCCGCGTAATGTCCAGCCGGTCCGGATCAGGGAACTTGGCCGGATCACGGTTGGCCGACCCGAGGACCACGAGCAACCGGTCGCCACCTCGGACCATCTTGCCGCCAACTTCGGTATCTCCCTTAGCCCAACGGGTGACCGCCATGACGGGCCCATCGTAGCGGAGGAGCTCTTCGACGGCCGACCGGACCAAGCTAGGGTTCCGGTGCAGGAGGTCCCACTGGTCGCGGAAGCGCATGAGGGCCAACAACCCATTGGCCAACAGGTTCGTGGTGGTCTCATGGCCGGCGAAGAGAAGGATGGTACAGGTGGCCAGCAACTCCTCTTCAGAGAGGAGATCCCCTCGCTCTTCCGCCTGGACTAGGGCAGTGATAAGGTCATTCCTGGGGTGAGCCCTTCGGTCCCGCACCAGCGGGGCGAAGTATTCCACCAAGCGCTCCAGTCCTCTCTGAGAGCGCTCCCGTCGGTCTGGCTCGTTCGCCCGAATGAAGAAGACGCGGCCTGTCTCATCTGACCATTCCTTCACCTTCTCCCTGTCCTCCACGGGTACGCCCATGTACTCGGAGATGACAATGACAGGGAGGTGAAAGGCGAACTCCCCGACGAACTCCATGGACCGCTTGTGGGCAAGCCCGTCCAGGAGGTGCGAGACGATGCCCTTCACTCTAGGGCGGAGGAGCTCCACGCTCGAAGGAGTGAAAGCTCTGTTGACGAGCATGCGCACACGGCTATGGTAGGGAGGATCGGTGAAGACGAGCCACTTGGAGAAGTACGTGATGAGGAGGTGGAACCGCTCCCTCGTAGCCTCGTCTAGCTCCAAGACGAAAGAACCCATACGGTCCGAAGAGAAGGTATCGGGATCTCTGAGAACGTGGACGACGTCATGGTAGCGAGTGATCAGCCAGCCTCCCCACCGGCCATTCCAGTGGACGGGTTCGTACTGGCGGAGCCGCCCATAGTAGGCGTAGGGGTCCGCCAAGACTTCTGGTGCAAGCAGATCATCCTCGACCATCATCGTAGTCCCACTCCCATCGTCTTCTCTGCCGGATGCGCCCCCAGGTAGGCCGCCTGGACCTCGGGGAGGTTCAGGAGGTCGCGGCCCGGGCCCTGCGTGGTGATGCGGCCGGTCTCCATGACGTAGGCCACGTCCGCAACGCGCAGGGCCTGCCGAGCGTTCTGCTCCACCAGCAGGATGGTGTACCCCTGGGCCCGCAGCTCCTCCACCACCCGGAAGAACTCCCGCACGAGAAGCGGCGCAAGCCCAAGCGAAGGCTCGTCCAGGAGCAAAAGCCTCGGCCGCGCCATGAGCGCCCGCCCAATAGCCACCATCTGCTGCTCCCCTCCCGAAAGGGTCGCAGCCACCTGCCGCCGCCGCTCCCGCAGCCTCGGGAACAGCTCGTACACCCGCTCCAGATCCCCCCGAATGACCCGCCACGGCTCCCGCCGCAGGCGCAGGTAAGCCCCAAGCAGCAGGTTGTCCTCCACCCGCATGGCCCCAAACAGCTGCCGGCGCTCCGGGACGTGCACAACACCGCACGCCACAATGCGCTCCGGCGTCCACCCCGTGATGACCTGCCCGTCAAAAGTCACCCGGCCAGAGGTCGGGCGGAGGAGCCCGGAGATGACCCGCAGCAGCGTGCTCTTCCCCGCCCCGTTGGGCCCAATGAGCCCCTTGATCTGCCCAGGGTGGATCGCCAGGGAAACGTCCACGAGGGCGATGAGACCGTCAAAGGCCTTGCTGACTTGGTGCACCTCCAGCAGCGGGCCCATCACCGCCCCCCCTCGCCGCCATGCGCCCCCAGTAGCTGCTCACCAGCCCCGAAGGCCAGAACATCATGATGAGCACAAGGAGCGCCCCGAAGACCACCGGCTCCATCTCCCCAGACACCACAGGAACAAGCCCCAGAACTCGCGTGCGCAAGACCTCCTGGAGAACAAGCACGGCGAGCGCCCCGAAGGGGGCACCCCAGATGCTCGCCATGCCCCCAATGGCCGACATCACCACGAGCTCCAGGGACGGCACGAACCCAAAGGTATCCGGCACCACCGCAGCCTGAAAGTGCGCATACAAGCTCCCGGCAAGCGAGGCCAACGCCGCGCTTAAGGCGAAGATCTGCGCCTTGAGGAGCGGAACCACCACCCCAACACTCTCCGCCGCCGCCTCGCTCCCGTGAATCGCCCGCAGCGCCCGCCCCACGGGAGACCGAACCACGTTCAACCCCAGGGCGATGGTCAGAAGGGCCAACCCCCACACCAGGAAGTAGTACCGGGCCTCAGGCCACATCGCCAACGCCCCCACCCTCAACCGCGGGATCCCCACGATCCCGTCGAATCCGCCCGTCAGGTTCAGCTGCGGCATGCCCAGGTTCTCCCGCAGGACGATGTACACGATCACGCCAAGACCCAGGGTGGCCATGGCCAGGTAGTGTTCCCGCAGGCGCAGGATCACCCACCCGACGACGAAGCTGAACCCGCCCACGAGGACAGCCGCCCCGCCCATCACAAGCCATGGCCACCACCACGCCTTGGCGACAACCGCGGGGATCCCCAGCACCGACGCCTTCACCGTGAGGATGGCCGAGAAGAACGCGCCCATGCCGTAGAACGCCGCCTGGCCCAGGGAAACCTGCCCGGCGTAGCCCATGAGGAGGTTGAGTCCCACGAGGATGATGGTGAAGATGCCGGCCCGGATCAACAGGTCAATGGTCACTAATCCCCCGCTCAGGTGCGAGAGGGAGATCCCACCCGGCCTGACCATCTCGAAGCCTCCCAGGAGGAGGACCAACGCGCCAGCAGCCACGAGCGCACGGATGTCCGAAGACAGCCCACGCATTCAGTGCCCCACCTCCCCTTTCCCCGCCAGGAAGCCCTGGGGCCGGACGAGGAGGAAGATAATGAGCATCACGAATGCGAAGATGTCCTTGAACCCGGAGAGGGTGATGCCCGCCCACAGGCTCTCCAGGACGCCCAAGACCAAGGCGCCCACGACGGCACCGGGGAAGCTCACGAGGCCCCCCATGATGGCCGCCACAAACCCCTTGAGGCCAAGTTCCAAGCCCATGTCGTAGGTGGGACGCGTTGCCGGGCTCAGCACAATGCCGCCCACCGCCCCCAGCACCGCCGCCAGCCCAAACGCCAGCGTCGCCATGCGGTCCACCCGGATGCCCATGAGCTGCGCCGCCACCCGGTTGACGGCACACGCCCGCATGGCCTTCCCTACCACCGTGCGCTCGAAGAACAGCGCCAGTAGGGCCAGCGTGAACGCGGCTGTCCCCCAGATCCAGAACGTCTGCGCCTGGACGAGGAGGCCCCCCACGTGTACCAAGCGGTCCGTCATCCCGAAGGTGGTAAACGCGGGGAGGACGTAGGGGCGCGGGCCCCAGACAATGAGTGCGATCCCCTGCACAGAGATGTAGACCCCCACGGTGATGATGATCCGGGTCAGGGCGGAGGCCTTCCGGGCAAGGTGCAAGGTCAAGCGGTGGATGGTCATGCCAATGACAGCAGTGAGGAGCACAGCCACCACCGCAGCGAGCACAAGGCGCAGGGCAGACCCCCCAGGGGGGCGCGCCAACAGGGTGATGGCAAGCATGGGGCCTAGCATCACGAAGGCGCCCTGGGTGAAGTTGATGACGCCCGTCACCCGGTACACCACCACGAACCCCAATGCGACCAGGGCGTACACCGCCCCAATCTGCAACCCGTCCACCAGGAGCTGCAGATAGTCCACCGCACCATAGCCAAGCCGGCGCCCCATGCCCAACAGGAACAGGACCAATAGCGCTATCGCCGCGACGAGCCACGCCGAGCTCCCCAAACCCCGCACGACCGACCTGGCCCGAATACGATCGCCTGCTGCCTCACCTGTTGCCGTCTGTAGCCCCTGCTCGGACATGGCTACTTCCACCGCTCGCGCGGCAGGATGACGAACCTCCCCCCCTGCACGGTGACGATGACGAAGTCCTTGGGGTTGAACCCCAAGTGGTCCTCAGGGCTCAGCGTCATCACCCCGTGAGTGCCCACGTAGTTCTTGACCTTGGTCTCCAGCGCCTCCCGCACGGCCTCGCGCACCCTCGGAAGAGGCAGACCGTCGGGCACCTCGCGGAGAGCAAGAAGCGCCCACTGGAGCGCATCGTAGGCATGGCCCGCAAAGGTGCTGATAGGCTCCCCTCCCGTGATGCGCGTGTACTCCCCAATGAGCTCCAGGTTCACACGCCGCACCGGATCGTTCACAGGCAGCTGGTCGGCCACGAGGATCTTCCCACAGGGCATCACCGTCCCCTCTGCCGCCGCACCCGCCGTGCGAATGAGGTCCGGACTGCACGCACCGTGCCCGTGCACAATCTTCCGCGGACCCACCCGCCCCGCCACGGCCACGTTGATCACCGCCGCCGCCGGCGGAATGGACCCAATCACCACCGCCTTGCACCCGCTCGCCCGCACCCGGGTCACCTGCGGGAACTCCGTGGCAAACCGGTCAAAGGAGTCCCCGTACAGGATGCGGATCCCCACCTTCCCAAACTCCACCTTGGCGCTCTCAAAAGTGTCCTTCCCGTACGCGGTGTTCTCATAGAGGTGGCAGACCCCCGTGATCCCAATGGCCTTCAAGTACTCCGCCTGCTTGGCCGCCGAGTGCAGGTTCTCCGGAACCGGCTTGAAGATCCACGGCCGCATGCGCTTGGTCTCCGGATCCTCGATGATGGCCCGCGCAGAAGCCATGGAGATCATCGGCGTGCGCAGGTCCGTGGCAATGGGCACCATGGCCAGGCTCGGCCCGCTCAGGGTGCCAGCCACGAGCACGTGCACCTGATCCTGCTCAATGAGCCTCCGCGCTAGGCTCGCCGCAGTGTCCGCCCGGCTCTGATCGTCGTTGATGAGGATCTGGACCTCGTGGCGCACGCCGTCGGTCGCAACAATCCCCCCCTCCCGGTTGAGACGCTCCTGCACCAGCCGCGCCACATCCCGCTCCGGCTTCCCCAGGCTCGCCCCAGGACCGGTGATCGATGCGATGAACCCGATCTTGTACGGTGCCCCCACCCGGGCAGGACCCGCCCACAGCGGGGAGGTCCCCAGCAACAGCGCCGCAAGTATCGCAGCCCTGACACCTCGCCAACCTCGATCCGTCCTCGCGCGCATCCGCCCACCCCCTCCGATTGCAGATCCGCGATTTAATTACACCGCAGGAACTGGAGCATCCCCCGTGTCGGGGTCCCCGCCAAGGGGTCCCCACCAAAACCCGCCTGCGGATTTTGGCGGGGTGACTTAGCGGACCCCAGAATTCAGCGTGCGATACTCGCCCCTGTAGAATACCAGGGGTCGCAGTGTTTCTTCCCCTATGTACAGCGCTACCACGCGCCCTAAGATCAAGCGGTGATCTCCGCCTTGCAGGATTTCGTAGATCTGGCACCCGATCGCGCCCAAGCATCCCGCTAGACGTGGGCCTCCCACCCAAGGCTCGAACCGAACCTCTGGTAGCGGGGAGTGCTTCCAAGTGCCGGCAAACAGCTGGGATAGGTCTCGTTGTCCCTCCCTCAGGATGTTGATGGAAAAGGAGCCGGCCTCCTCGATGAACGCGTTCATCTTGGTCCGTCGGCCGATCCCCACGCACACGAGCAAGGGGTCCAGGGAGACGGACATCACCGCGTTGGCCGTCATGGCATGGATGCGCTCCCCAATCTGTGCCGCAACTACCGTCACGCCTGTCGGGAACAGTCCCATCACGTGACGGAACTCTTTGGAGTTCACAATGTCCGTCGTGTCCATCATGGCCTCACAGAGTCCCTCCGTTCATGTGACAAAAACAGGGCGATCGGTCAGAAGCGGCTCAGAAACGGGCATCCACTCCCGGGTGAGGATGTCCTCGACCCGTGCCGCCTCCTCGAACCAGGAGCGCGGTGGGATATGGCCCCAGAAAGGTCGCCCGGCGGGGATCGTTGATGGACCATCGAATGGGTGTCCAGTCGGGGTCGGGGATCAAGTAGTCGTTGGTGTAGAGCTCAATGCGGTTACCATCGGGATCGCGTAGGTAGAGGAAGAAGGCGTTGCTGAGCCCATGGCGACCAGGTCCTCTCTCAATGGCATCGACCATCCCAAGGGCTGCCAAAATATCACAGGCACGCAGGACGCTAGAGGTTTCAGCCACCCAGAATCCAATGTGGTGCAGGCGTGGTCCGATCCCGTTCATGAAGGCGATATCATGGACGTTCTGTTTGCGATGTAACCATGTAGCCCACAACCTGGGTGGCTCTTCCTCTGTCACAGTATACTCCGAACAGGAAAACCCAAGTCTCTTCACCCACCAGTCGGACGCCTCCTGGACGTTGGGGACCTGACAGTTGAAGTGGTCCAGGCGCATCACATGGGCACCCCGATACAGGTCAAACCTCTGGAGCAGACGATCGCGCTGGGCGATCTCGTGGAAGAACTCCACTGGAAGCCCCGTCGGATCCTGCACCCGCAGTGCCCGCCCTTGCCCGGCCTCCTCCTCATCCGGCGCTAGCCAGCGGACCGGGCAGCCGAAGCTTTGATAGAGGTTTGCCAGGGAATCCAGGTCGTCGGGGTTGGATGTGCGAAAGGCGATGTGTGTGACGCCGGGGCTTTTTGCGTGACGCAACACCAAGCTGTAACGATCGCGCTCCTCCAGACCACCGAGATAGAGGCGGTCAGGCCCGCGGGCGATCTCTACGAAACCCAGGGCTTCTACATAGAACGCCCTCGCCCGTTCAAGGTCGGTCACCCGGAGCTCAGCGTGTGCTGCCCGGGTGATAGAAAACGCCATTTCCGTGCCCCCCCACCGCAGTCCTTGAGCCGGCCATGGAGACCCCTTACCGTCGCTTCCACGCCCCCTCGGTCAGAGCTCCCTCTCGCGATTGCTTGAGGAACTCCCGAACTCTTTCCATATAAGGAGTCCGATCGTGCTGCTGGAAAATCGCCCCAGCGATGCGCACGGGATCGCCGAAATAGAACCGCTCGTACTGAACTTGCCGTCCGGCGAAGGCGGAAAGGGCAGCATCCCAGGCGAGGCGAAAAAGGGGGATCCGGTCGTACGCATCGGCCCGGGCAGCTTGGAAGTACTGACGGATGTCCTCGATCAGTTGGGGATTGTGGAAGTCTGCCTCCGTGACCGTCGCCACGATCCCACTGGCAGATAGTTGCTGGATGATCTCAACGATCCGGGGGTACCAGCGCATGTAAAGGTTCCTGGCCGCATCGAGCGGCGGCCAGGCTGGGCGAACTGCTCCCCAGGGATCGAACGTCGCTTCGGCCTCGGCCGACCTAAGCAGTGCCTTCAACGTCTCGAGGTAGATCCAGATCTCCGCTACTTTCTCCTGCACATGCTGGAAGCCCTCGATGCCAATGGTCTCCACAACGAGGGAGGCCAGTCCCAGGAAGAATTCTGTCTTTGCAATGTTCTTCACGATCACCTGATGGGCCATCCCCACGGTCGCCCCGGTGGCCGCATAGGCTCGGTTGGCCCGATCGACATCCCGATAGATGAACACCCGCTCCCAGGGAACGAGCACATCATGGAAGATCACAACGGCATCTCCCTCATCGAAGCGGGAGCTCAACGGGCGATCGAAATGGGGACGCCCATCATCCAGGGTCTCCCGGCAGAGGAAACGCAGGCCAGGCGTATCACAGGGGATGGCGATGGCATAGCAGTAAGGTGCGTCCTCTTCCGTATTCCGCAGTAAAGTGGAGGGGAACACCATGATCTCGTCCACTGTCGGCAACGTGGCGAGCATCCTGGCGCCCCGGAGGACAATCCCGCCGTCGGTCTCTCGGACCACACGGGCCGCTAGATAGGGATCGGTCTGGTACGCAGGTCCCACAGCCCGATTGGCCTGGGGATTGATCAGGGTGTGGGTGAGACAGAGGTCGTTCTCCCGGACGTACTCATAGTACCGCCGCATATGTTCCCCAAAGCTCGGTTCCTTCTCCCCCAGGAAATCTGCCCCAGATGCGTAGTAAGAGATGGCCCGATTCAGGTAATCTGGAGTGCGCCCCATGAACCCAAAATGATGGTCTGCCCATATCCTCATCATGTGGGTGATCCGCCGCAGGTCAGCCTGGCTCCCTGGGACCAGGAAAGAAAGACCTACCTTTTCGCCGGTGGAGGGGGAGTCGAAGAGCATCTCATCCGGACGCTGCCACTGGAGGTCATAAAGGGTCGCCATGGTTCGAAGGCCGTTGCGAAAGGCCGGATGCGTCGTTGGATCCTCGACGCGTTCCCCCCTATGCCACATGTCCCGAGGATGTTCCTTTACCCGCTGCAGGAACTGCGCACCGGTTCGCGCACCCATGATCTCCTCTCCGTTCCCAGTTTCTACGGTACTCCCATCTGGGGGATCCGATGGCCCCCGAGGGCTATGTGTACCGTGGTTAGCTCCGTATAGAATTCCAAGCTGTAATGGCCTCCCTCCCGTCCGATGCCGCTGTATTTGGCCCCCCCAAAGGGGGTGCGGAGGTCGCGCACATTGTGGGAGTTGACCCACACCATCCCTACCTCCAAGGCGTGGGCGATACGGTGGGCTCGGACGAGGTCCCTTGTCCAGAGGTACGCAGCCAGCCCATACTGTACATCGTTAGACAACTGGATGGCTTCGTCCTCAGTCTCAAATAGGATCACCACGAGCACAGGCCCGAAGATTTCCTCCTGGGCAATGCGCATTGCATGACGCACGTTCGTAATCACCGTGGGGGCAAAGTAGTTGCCCTCCCTGAGGTGAGTTGGACGGTCGCCCCCGACGGCGACGGTGGCCCCTTCCGCACGGGCGACATCGATATACCCCCGCACCCGGTCCCAGTGGTCTGGGTGGATCAGAGGGCCCATCTCCGTCCGTGGGTCGAAGGGATCGCCGACACGGATGGCTGCGACTCGGTTCAGGAGATCGCTCAAGAACTCCTCAGAGATCGCCCGGTGTAGCAGAAGGCGCGCATTTGCGGTGCAGCGCTCCCCATTCAGGGAGAACATCTGCCAGATCACACCATCCAGAGCCCGCTCCAGTTCAGCATCCGGGAAGACAATGGCGGGGGATTTGCCCCCGAGCTCCATGGAGTATCGCTTCAGGGAAGTTGCGCCGTTGCGCATGATCTCCATGCCCGTTGCGGTCTCGCCGGTGAAGGAGATGAGCTGGACCATGGGATGGGCCACCAGGGCGGCGCCGGCGACCTCCCCGAACCCATGGACCACGTTGAACACCCCAGGAGGTAAGTCAGCCTCCTGGACGATCTCTGCCAGCTTAGTGGCGGAAAGGGGAGCCCACTCCGCGGGCTTGAGCACGCACGTGTTCCCAGCTGCAAGGCACGGAGCGACCTTCCAGCTCTCCAGCATGAAGGGCGTGTTCCAAGGCGTGATCAGTCCGGCCACCCCTACAGGGTTCCGGATCGTGTAGTTCAGGAACTCGCCGTCCTTGGGGTAGACCTCTCCGGTGATGCGTGTGGCCATCTCAGAGAAGAATTCGAAATTCTCCGCAGCCCGCGGGATGCTGCCGTTGGCCGTTTGCGTGATCGGGATCCCAGTATCCAGGGTTTCCAGGAAGGCGATGGCTTCGGCGTTCTTCCGGATGAGGTCAGCGATCCGCCGGAGGTACTTTGCGCGTTCCGCAGCCCGCATCCGGGGCCATGGGCCTTCCTCAAAGGCGCGCCGCGCAGCCCGAACTGCCCGATCCACATCTTCCCTGCTGCCTTCGGCAACTTGGGTGATCACCTGGTTGGTCGCCGGGTTCAAGGTCCTGAAGGTCCGGCCCTCCACTCCCTCCACGAACTCCCCGCCAATGAAGTGCATCGCAGGCTTCCCCTCGACCGGTCGCTTGACGTGGTATGCCACCGCTGGTTCACCCCACATCTCTGGCCCGCGCACGACCAGAATCTCTCCCCCCCTCCTCTTCGGAGACAACCGGGTTCTCAAGGATGCCAATCCCCTCAATCTCCAGGCGCATGACGTCGCCAGGATACACGGGCGAGATCCCCCTCGGGGTTCCGGTGAGGATCAGGTCGTCAGGCTCTAGAGTCATGATCGAGGAGATGAATTCCACCAGCTCCGGGATGCGGTGGATCATCCGCGCCGTGCTCCCGAATTGCCGAAGTTCCCCATTCACGTAGGCACGAAGGGAAAGGGAGTGGGGGTCCTCGATCTCCCCCTCGACCACCCATGGCCCGACCGGGCCAAAGGTATCATACCCCTTCGCCCGGACCGGCGGGCGGTAGAAGTTCGTGATGAAGTCACGGGCGGTGATGTCGTTGAAGATGGTGTACCCACGGATCACGTCCGGGGCCTTGGAGGCCCGCACATGGCGGCAGGTCCACCCGATCACCACCGCGAGCTCTACTTCATGGTGAAGGTACCGCACGCCCGTGGGACAGATCACCGGGGCCTGGTGTCCCACGAGGGAGGAGACCGGTTTGAAGAACAAGGTCACCTCCTCCGGAGATTGCACCTCCAACTCCTGGGCATGCTCGGTGAAATTGAGCGCAACCCCGATAACCTTCTTGGGGATCACAGGCGGAAGCCAAACGACATCCCCCGGATCGTACGCTCGGCCGGCGTGATCATACAGGACTCCATCCCGAAACTCCCCCATATGGACAGCTCCCTCCGCGGCGAAGCGGACGCGACGCATAGGTTACAAATCCCCTCCTTCCCTCCCAGCCTGGCTCCACGGGCTTGTGTGCGGGGCGAGGGGTTCTGCAGCGGAAGCATCCGCATTATGGAGAAGGCCATAAGCAGCCATGACATGCCGGATCTTGACCCGGTTCTCCTCTCCGGGAAGGACCAGGGGAGGTCGGATCTCCGGCGGGATTTTGCCCAGGAGGCTGAGGGCATATTTGACGGGCCCCGGGTTGGTCTCGAGGAAGAGGACCTCGTTGAGGGGCATCAGGTGGTAGTGGAGATCCAGCGCACCGCTCCAGTCCCCCTGCTGGAACAGGTTGTACATCCGCGCCACCAGATGGGGGACCAGGTTCGCGGTGGCGCTGATAAGCCCTGCTCCGCCAATGGCCAGCATCGGGAAGCACAGAAGCTCGACTCCACTGAAGAGCAGGAAATCCCGACCGCACCGCAGGAGCACGCGGTTGACATGCTCAAAGTCCTTGTTGGCCTCCTTCACCCCGATGATGTTCTCACACTCCCGGCGCAACCGAAAGAGCGTCTCCACCTCCAGGTTGACTGCGGTGCGGCCAGGGATGTTATAGATGAGGATGGGAAGATCCGTCGCACGTGCCACCATCCGGAAGTAATGGAAGAGCCCTTCCTGCGTGGGACGGATGTGGTAGGGCACAAGGAGAAGGGCCGCGTCCGCGCCTTCGTGCTCCGCGAACTGGGTGAGTTCCAGTGTCTCCTCGTAGTTGTTCGTGCCAGTCCCGGCGATCACAGGGACACGGCCTGCCGTCGTCTGTACGGCCAACCGAATGACCTGCTTCCGTTCCTCGAAGGAAAGGGAAGTGGCCTCCCCCGTCGTCCCAGTTACAGCGATCCCGTGACTTCCCGAGGCGATCTGCCATTCGATGAGGGACCTCAAACTCTGCCCATCCACCTGTCCCTCGCGGAAGGGCGTCACCAGCGGAACGATCGAGCCTCGGAAATCCTTCCCAGCAACCCCCTTGCGGGCCGCGTTCACGATCTCCACCCTTCTGCCGTCTTGGACCAGTCAGCCTCTCCCATGGGAGCTGACCCCCGTGCCTTCCACTCCAGGAAGGCCTGGAGCATGTGGAGCTTGTGTTGCCTGGCGAATCGTTCCACCATCTCGGCAGAGGCCTGTCTTTGGATCAGTTCGATGAGCGTATCGTGCTCCTCTACCGACTTGGGCGCCCTGCTCGGGATGAAGGCGAAGATGTTCCGCCTAAGCGTATCGAGGCGTCTCCAGGTGCCCTCCAACACCTCCCTCAGGTACGCGTTCCCGCAATGCTGGTAGATGGTCTGGTGGAATTGCCGGTTGAGCTCATTGAAGAGGGCGAAATCCAACCGGCGGATGGCCTCCTTCATCTGTTGATTCAGCGCCTGGAGCTCTGCGATGTCATTGGGCCGCAAGCGCGCGGCAGCCTGAGCGGTGGCAAAGCCTTCGAGTACAGCCAGCACCTTCAGGACCTGAGGGTAGGTCCGGTCGTCGATCAGCGCAACCCTTGGACCGCTGTGGCGGTTGTAGACAACAACGCCCTCGGCTTCTAGCTGGCGGATGGCCTCCCGCACAGGTGTAGGACTGATCCCCAGCTCGCGCGCGATCTGGTCGATGACGAGACGGTACCCCGTTTCCTTCTCCGCAGTGTCAAGACTTTTGGAGTTTGGGGGACCGGTTCAAAGAGGATCTACTCCGGGCTTCAAGGGCGAGGAAGGGAGGTGACCCGTTAGTAGGAGACCTTGACGAGGTAGAGGCCATGCGGCGGCACCACCGGCCCGGTGAGCTGGTTGTCTTTCCTTTCGAGGAACTCCCCTACCGCCTCCGGAGGGAGCTTTCCGGTCCCTACCCGGATCAACGTCCCCGCGATCATCCGGACCATGTGGCGGAGGAACCGGTCGGCCTCCACGGTGAGGAAGACGAAATCTCCCCGCCGGCGGACACTGGCGCGGAAGATCGTGCACCAAGTCGTCCTGGGATTGCTCCCCAGAGCCCGGTAGGCATCGAACTCGTGCCGCCCCACGAGGGCGCCGATCCCCCTGTCCATCGCCGGGATGTCCAGGGGAGCCGGGTGGTGATAGGCGTAGTGGCGGAGGAGGACGGAAGGGGTTGGGCGGTTCAGGATGACGTAGGTGTACAACCGGGAGCGAGCGTCGTAGCGGGGATGGAACCTCTCGTCCACCTCCTCGGCGCAGAGGACGCGGATGTCCAGGGGGAGCTGGCTGTTCAACGCGGCAGGGACC
>Ga0101942_100355_pt1 | contig 19514 bp, 20 predicted proteins | sample DewCreD2012metaG_4_FD_75243 | JGI IMG/M metagenome (GOLD analysis project Ga0101942, IMG submission 75243) | Hot spring sediment bacterial and archeal communities from British Columbia, Canada, to study Microbial Dark Matter (Phase II) - Dewar... ...
GGTGTGGTCATATATCTGCTCATAATCACAATGTGGAGATCCTTTCTATATATGTCATTCGACCCCGAGTATTTTGAAATGATTAGAGGGGGCGTAAGACTATATAGATGGGTACTATATATAATTATAGCAATATCCTCAATATATACCACAAGGCTTGTTGGAGCAATACCCACGCTAGTGATCCTAATGATACCCGGCATGGCTTCACAGGAGGTGGGGAGCAGCAGCTATATACTAGGAGTCCTTTTCACACTAGCATCATCAATCACAGCAATCATGATCTCATATATCTTTGATACACCCTATGGCTTCACACTAGGGCTCACATCTATAGCCTTATATATCTTTCTACTTTCAATGAGGTTGAGAGGCTATGGAGGTAAATAGACCTGGTCATAGGCTTACGAAGAGAGCTTTTGATTATTTGTTAGCAATATATATATTAACTATTCAGAGAAAGAGATCGGCCAGGCTGACAGAGATCTCACAATATGTGGGGGTCACAGCCCCATCGGCCTATGAATATATATCGGAACTTGTTGAGATGGGATATATATATAAAATGGGGAGGGGTCAGTATAGCCTGACACCACAAGGTGTAGAGGCTATATTGAGAAGAATATGGGCGCACGGTGTTCTTGAGGAAATGCTTGTTAGAGTATTCAAGATAGATATAGAGGCAGCATGCTCGATAGCTTCCAATATAGATCTCGAGATAGAACAGAAAGAGATCGAGAAGATATGTAGCACGCTAGGACATCCAAGAAAATGCCCCCATGGGATGAAAATACCCCATGGAGGCGGTTTCGACGAGGCTCTGGAGAGGGGTATGTGTATAAAGATAGCCAGGGAATAGGAATAGTTTTAAATGATCTTGTCTAGGATTGTTCTAGAATCATTTATATCTGGAGTCTCTCTAGATTACCTGAGATCTCCGGCTCTGTTAGTCTCTGTTGGTCTACGAGCCGGCTTTAAGCCTCTATGATAAATAAACATGGTGTTTGGTTGAAGGCTGTCCTACTCTATGGTGGTGGGAGGGTCGAGGTATCAGAGGCAGAGATCCCATCACCTCCTAGGGGTTGGGTTCTTATTAGGAGTGAACTTGCGGGTATATGTGGTACTGATAAGGCCTTCTATAGTGGGAGATACAGGCTCTTTAAAACACCCCTTATTCCTGGTCACGAGGTTGTTGGGAGGGTTGTTGATGGACCTGAAGAGCTTGTTGGTGTGAGGGTTGTCCCTGAGATCAACTTCCCATGCTGGTCTTGCGACTATTGCAGAGGTGGTCTATATACCCATTGCCCTAGCAAGAAGACCCTGGGTATAGACTTTGACGGTGGCATGGCTGAGTACTTCATAGCCCCTGCGGGCTCGATCCATGTTTTTAAGGGCTCTCCAGAGAGGGGGATCTTTGTTGAGCCTTTAGCTGCCATCCTAAGATCCCTCTCTCTAAGACCTATCAAGCCTGTAGACAGGATGGCTGTTATAGGTACTGGAAATATTGCTTGGCTCATTGTGCAGGTTTTGAAGAGACTCTATGGCTTTAATGTTGATATTATAGCTAGAGAGGGAAGTTCTAAGGCTAGGGAGTTTAGTGGTATAGCTGATAACATACTACACCAAGGAGAGGCTGGGGAGTCGCTCTATGACGTTGTCTTCGAGGTCACAGGAGATCCCAGCGCCCTTAACACGGCTATAAGGATCGCAAGACCTCTTGGGGTTATACATCTTAAATCAACACCGGGAGATCCAGGGGAGATTGGGTTGACCATGGGGGTTGTTAAGGAGATCCAGATCATAGGGTCTAGATGCGGCACATTTAGAGAGTTCAGAGAGGCTATTAGAATACTAGAGAAGGGGCTTATAGAGACCAGGCTAGATAGGATCTACGATATAGATGATGCGGAAGAGGGCTTTAAAGAGGCTCTAAAGCCAAGACTATTTAAGGTAGCTATAAAGCCCTAGCGCGCATCTCTGAAATATAAAAGAGCCTTCTGAGAACTAATTGAGGTGATATCTTGCCTCGGGAGCTAAAGCCTGAGGATCTATCTAATATAATTCTGGTCTCTAATCCGGCTGTATTTAAGGATAAGTCCAAAGCACTATTTACTGTAACGAGGCTCTTTATTGAGAGGGATAGGTATGAATCTAGCATATGGCTTCTAGATCTGGCGAAGAACGAATACACTGCTCTAGAGAGCGGGATACATGATAGATGCCCATTACCAGCTCCTGATAATAGGCACTATGCATTCCTCTCGAGAAGAACGCTGAAGGAGGAGTCCAGAGGCTCGGAGATCTGGGTCTCCAGGGTTGATGGGGATCCCAGGGTTGTCACAATATTTGATCTAGGTGTTAATTCTATATCCTGGTCTCCAGACTCTAGATATCTAGCAGTTGTGGCTACTGAGGGAAAGGTTGAGGAGGATGTGAAGGTAATAGATAGGATCGATATATGGTTCAATGCAGAGGGCTACACATACTCCCTTGAAAAAAGCCTCTATGTTGTTGATATTGAGAGCGGCACCAGGGTTAGAATATCCAGAGAGGGCTTGAGGATCAATAGTGCTCTTTGGAGCCCTGATGGGAGGTATATAGCATATACATCAAGCCCAGACATTTCAGCACCATATCTTCACCAGCTATTCATATATGATGTGGAGAGGGACGAGCATGTCAAGATAGTGGATGGTATAATCATAAATGCCATAGCCTGGGCTCCATCGTCTAAGATGATCGCTATTATAGGTCATAAGAGGGAGAGGGGCTTTGCAACGCATAATAGGATCATGATATACAGTCTCTCAGGAGAAGAGATTATTGACACCAGAGGGAGGATCGATAGGAACTTTTTGAACACTATAAATACCGATATAAGGGGTCCCTCATGTTCTCCAAACATTGTGTGGGGAGATGACAACAAGATATACTTCATGGTTTCAGATGCAGGAGAAGTCTATGTAGAATCATACGACCCTGTGAAGGGTATTTTCGAAACCACCTTCCGGATTCCCCAGGCGGTTATTGACGAGTTCAGTCTGGTCGATGGCGACATCATAGTAGCTACTGTTATGAGTCCTGTAGAGCCTAAGGAGCTATATGTATCAAGGAGAGGATCTATCTCAAAGATCACTAGTTTTAATTCCTTCTTTACAAGACTTTATAGGCTCTCGGTTCCCCAACATATAAGGATAAGGGCTAGCGATGGTGCTAACATAGACTGCTGGGTCATGATGCCAGGCGATGCTGGTAAGGATAAGATCCCAGGGATCCTCTATATACATGGTGGGCCGAAGACCATGTATGGGTGGAGCTTCATCTACGAGTTCCAATACCTTGTATCCAGGGGTTTTGCTCTAATCTACTCGAACCCCAGGGGGAGTGATGGATATTCTGAGGAGTTCGCCGATATTAGGGGGCACTATGGTGAGAGGGACTATAGGGATCTTATGGAGGTTGTGGATGATGTGCTGAGGATATATAGAAATATAGATGGTGAGAGGCTAGGAGTTACTGGTGGTAGCTATGGTGGCTTCATGACTAATTGGATAGTGACCCAGAATGATAGATTCAAGGCTGCAGTGACTCAGAGGTCGATAAGTGATTGGATATCAATGTATGGAACCACAGATATAGGGCACTACTTCGTGCCGGATCAGATAGGATGCATACCCTGGGAGAACCCCGAAACGTGCCTCGATAAGAGCCCTATTAGATATGCTAACAGGGTTAAAACACCAACCCTTATAATCCATAGCCTTGAAGACTATAGATGCTGGGTTGACCAGGCTATAGCTTTCTTTAGGTCTCTGAAGATCAATGGTGTTAAGACTAGACTTGTTCTCTTCCCAAAGGAGAATCACGAGCTTAGCAGGAGTGGAAAGCCCAGACACAGGGTTGAGAATATGAGGCACATATCGAGCTGGTTTGAGGAGCATTTAGTACCAAAAGGATGATACTATGGTTCGGGCTGAACAGATAAAGGTTCTGGTCCTTGCAGGGGGATCTGGAAGAGAGATCGAGCCCCTAGCTAGGGGCGAACCGAAGGTCTTTCTAAAGGTGGTTGGGAAAAGCATTATATCCCACGTGATTTCAAGGATCATAGCTGCGGGTTATAAAGAGATCTATGTTGTTAGCGATAAGCCCGATAGGATGGCAAGCGATCTGAGGGATTACATGAAATTCTCAAAGATAGAGATAATAGAACAGAAGGGCAGAGGTGTTGAGGCTGCACTTCTATCAGCTCTGGATAGGATTCCCCTGGCAGATGATGAGAAGTTCATGCTAGTCTACGGAGACATACTTGTGAGCCCATCGGCATATATATCAACACATAGGGCATCTATAGAGGAGGGCATTGATGGAGCGATCCTATCTGTCCCTGAAACCCCTCTACAGAGCCACGGAGTTGTTGAGGTTAACGAGCTTGGGAGGGTTATCTCTGTTAGACAGGCTAGCGAGGCTAGTGGTGAGGCTATATACATATCCGGCGGCATCTATGTGTTTAGAAGAACATTGTTTGAGTATGTTGAGAGACTTGGCGATATTGTGAAGGCCTATGACTATATATCTAAGAAAGAGAGGATCAAGGCTCTGTTCTGGGGACACTATTGGGTCAATATAGGGACACCGTGGGATCTCCTCACAGCGAGTTATCAGGTATTGAGCGAGCTTGATAGGAGCTATATAAGCTCTAGATCTTCTATATCTAGGTCTGCAATAATAGAGGGGCCTGTGGTTATTGAAAACGACACCGTGGTTGATCACAATGTTGTTCTCAAAGGCCCCCTATATATAGGTAGAGAAACTTTCATTGGTGTTAACAGCTTTATCAGGAACTTCACATCGATAGAGGATCAGGCTTCTGTGGGATCATACTCCGAGATAGACAGATCTGTGATAATGAATGGGGCAACAATTGGTAGAGGGAGCTATATAGGCTACTCTGTTGTAGGTGAGAAAGCCGTTGTAGAGCCCAATGTTGTTACCTGGAATATAGCTGTCTATCCAGAGAGGAGGGGCCTTTCAAAGGGTAGGGAGTATGCTAAAATAGGATGCATTGTTGCTAAGGGATCTAGAGTTAGGGCGGGATCCATAATAAACCCTGGAGAAATAATATAGCTCCATTGGGCTAATATATATTCCTAGACATGTATTAGAAACATAGTGGGAGATTTGGAGTGGGAAAGGGAGAAGTTTAAAAAAATGTTCCCAAACCTCTATAGAGAGATCGAGAGAGGTAAATATAAGATTGATATAAGAAAGCTCCAGCCAGATCCTTGGAGAGGTTATCAGCCATCTCCAGAGGACTTCATAGCAAGGGCTAGGAATGAGAGGGAGGCTATGGAGATAATAGACTATCTAGAAAAGATTAAGGAGATCTCTGCGGAAAAGGCTAGAGAGCTGAGAGAGAGGCTTGCTAAAAATGGTATAGATAGTTTTGGGGAGAGGAGATCTCCAGGCTTCTATTTCAGAAAAGCTGAGGAGAGGATTAGGAAGGAGATAGATAATGGGTCTGAGCAATAGGGGGAAGATCTGTATATTTGATCTCGATGGTGTTTTGTTTGATGTTTCAGAGAGACTGGCTATAGCTAGGCAGGCTTCCAGAGACAATATCAAGATCTTCTGGGATGTATTTCTAAGAGAAGATCTTCTAGATCTAGATAAACCTAGGAGATCAGGTATAGAAGCTCTCCTCAGATGTAAGGAGAGGGGATACCAGATCCTAATCCTAACCGGAAGACCTGAGAGGCTTCTTTGGAAAACTATAGAGCAGCTATCTAGAATAGGATTACCGCTAGACCAGAGGAGCTGGCTCTATTTGGTGATGAGACCCTCTAATAAAGGAGGTGCTGGGAATCCCTACAGACCTCCAGTAAAGATCCCAAGGATCTATGAGAAGGCTGATTCAAGAGTCTTCAAGCTCAGTATTATAGATAGAATAGCCGAGGTCTATGAGATCATCGAGATACATGAGGATGACGAGGATATTTTAAAACAGATCTGGAAGAGATACCCAGGCGTGGATCTCTATATACATACCGATGATACATATAAGAAATACAAGGGTAGAGATCTTCTAGATTACAGTGGAAAAACTACCTCTTCCTAAGCCCAGTTCTTCTAGCAGCTATATGTCCAACCTTCCTTCCGGGAGGAGCATTTCTAGACACAGTCGTTGGGTGAGACTCGCTCTGATGAGAACCTCCACCGAACTTGTGTGATACAGCATTCATGACAACGCCCCTCACACGTGGCCACTTTCTAGCTGTAGCTTTATACTTATGATAAGAAGCGCCAGCCTTTAGTAGAGGTTTCTCAAGTCTCCCAGCACCTGCTGGAACACCTATTGTTGCTCTGCATATGTCCATGAGCTCCACAACCTTGCCACTTGGTAGCTGGATTATCGCCTTACCCTGGCTCTTGCTCACAAGTACAGCATAGCTCCCAGCTCTTCTGGCTATCTTTCCACCATCGCCTGGTCTTCTCTCTATATTACAGATCTTTGTACCTTCTGGTATGGATCTAAGGGGAAGGATATTACCAAGCGATATGGATGCCTCAGGACCTATCAGGATCTCCTGCCCCTTGCTAAGCCCCTCCACAGCTATTGTGTAGAACTCAAGCCCATCTATAGTTATTATCCTTGCTAAAGGAGTCCATCTCCCTGGTTCGTGGATAAGTTCGGCCACATAGCCTGCTATGGTTTTTCCTCCAAGATGTTCTTGGGGCGGATACCTGGCTGGTGCTACCTTGATATGAGATGGGGATCTAAATGTTGATGTACCCCTCCCAGCTCTCTGCTGGAGTATCCTCTTACCCATAGGATCACCTCTATAATAGTCCCAATTTAGTTGCTATTTCGGAGGCTTTATATTCATCTGCAAGTCTCACATAGGCTTTCTTCTCGCCTGTTCTCGATATCATTGTTCTCACGCTGATAACCTTTACATTATATAGAGTCTCGACAGCCTGTTTGATCTGCTTTTTATTAGCTTCCCTGGCTACTATGAATGTTAGGGTATTCATTCTCTCGATAAGTAGCAATGCCTTTTCGCTAGAAACAGGCCTTATAATGATCCTCTGGAAGTCTATTGTACCCCTACTAGTGGTCTCCTCACTCATATATAGATCACCCTAAACCTCTTACCAATTTCGTTGAGCGCGTTCTCAGATATGATCATGAGCCTCCCAGGCACCCCTCCTGGGGCTAGATGTTCTATGCTCAGAGATCCTATATTAGTCACGTCGACACCCGGCAGGTTTCTAAAAGCCCTTATTGCTTTTGCATCATGCATAGAGAGAACCACCAAAAGGCTCTTAGGCTCTACATACCTTCTACCCCTCATCTTTCCCTTACCAGCCCTTATTCTGGTTCCCTCCTGAGCTCTCTCTACATCGCTCCAAACACCTAGGCTCTTGAGGAGAGCCTTGGCCGCCCTGCTGCTCTCTATATCCTCAAGATCGTTGATAACAACAATTGGAAGGGATATATTCTCGGAAACAGCGTGGCCCCTTTTAACAACATATTCCCTAATCGACGTAGCAGCCAGCGCACTTGCTATTGCATAGATCCTCTCTTTTTTATTTATCTCCTCCACTATCGATTTCATAGTAGTTGGCGCATGTGCCCTTCTACCACCTCGGGTCATTGGGGCTATAACAGCTCTGCCATTATCAAGCCTAGGAACCCTTGCAACACTGTACCCGATGCCCCAGCTCTCACCAACCCTTCTCTTCCCAGCTAGGGGATCCCTGCCCTTGGGCTGTAGGGATGCTGTTATCGCAGCATGATGTGCCCTTCTAATAATATCAATCCTCACAGGTGTTGAGAAAACATCTGGCAGCCGTGCTGTTGATACAGGCTTTCCCTCTAGATTATATATGTTCACCTGCTGAGCCTCTCTGATCCTAGGGATCACGAGCTCTACTATTACCACCAGACTCACCTCAAGTCTTTGGCTCTAGAGATATATATGTAATCCTTGGAGCACCTGTGACACCATATGGTGGTCTCCTTATGGGATACCTAAGAACCAGGGGTCTCTTGGGGGGTCCCTGAAGACTTCCATGTATTAGTAAATAGTCTGATCTCACAAGCCCATAGTGTGGGAAGCCCCCAGATGGGTTTATCTCGCTTGGGTTGGTTCCTATTTTTAAGATCCTCTTATTATACTCGGTTCTCCTATGAAAACCCATCTGTCCTGGCTGTGGAACCTCGGAGAATGTGCTCTCTGCAGGGCTTCTTGCACCAACCTTTCTACTACCTTTTCTATGTTTATGCCATCTGGGCAGCTCTTTAACTCCGAACCTCTTTATAACGCCTTGGAAGCCCTTGCCCTTTGTAACCCCTATCACATCTATAAACATCCCTGGGGTGAATACATCAGACACCTTAACCTCCTTGCCCAGGATTTTGTAGGCATATTCAAGCCTATCCGATATATTGGAACCTCCAACAACTATCTCCAGGATATCCGGCTTTTTCTTCTCAAGCCCTCCAACGAGTTTTGGCTGTGTTGCCACTATTAGGGATACTCTATATATGCTGGATATAGCGTCCTTAGCGAGTTTTATAGCCCTATCTATATCATTTGGTTTAAAGGTAGAGATTCTTCTATGGATCTCTAGCTCCCTAGGAGGCTCCACCCAGCCCTCAGTTAGTGTGTAGAGCCCTCTATTGGGATCTCTACCATATACCCTAAATGCTAGGGGGATCAGGGGGGGTGTTTCTACAACAGACACCGGGACAAATATCTCTCTACCCTGAGTGGGACTCCCTTCTCTATCATCTATTATTATTGCGTGGGTCATCCCAACCTTATATCCTATGAATCCTAGGAGCACCGGCCTATCTAGCACAACCTCGGGCCAGCTCCTCACCCTTGGAACAATTCTCGATGCTCTCTTCCTAGGCCTAAACCCAAGGCTTCCTCTACGTGGTGCTGAGAATTTCCTGTGACCCAACCGGCTTCACCAGCTCTGCGTCTGATATGATTCTCACTATAGGGAGCTTATATGTGTTTAACCCTATAGATTATGCTATTAAGTATAGCAAGGGTTATATAGATAGCCTCATAGGTTCTTATACTCCTAACACCCTGGAGGGGGGCACTATTCAGCTTGTAATGATCAATAGCCTCTAGATCCCAGCCCTCTTCCATAGCTATTTCGTCAGGATCCTTATCTGGAGAGCCGAAGATCACATCTATACCCCTCCTAACAGTTCCTACTCTTTCTGATAGCTTCTCAATATTGTGAGAGCCTTTCTTGGTAGATACTATATATAGATCTCCATCTGAGCTTAATATAGACTCCCTCATACTTCTATATGTTTCGACTGAGTAGCCCCAGTAGATCTTTTTAGCCTCTATAGGATCTACCACGCTAGATATAATTCCCCCAGCAAGGGTTCTCACATATACCATATCACCTTTCTTCACGTGAAGCCCCTTGGCTCTATTAATACATATCTCCCCACCAAGACCAGGATCGACGCATATGCTCAGAGCACTAACATTAAGCACCAGGGCGGGTCTTGCATGCTCCCTAAGGACGTCCTCCTCAAGAGGGTGAGAGGCCGTGGCTAGGGGAGGAAGGATCCCCACGGCTTTTAGATCCCTATCTATCTTAAAGATCCTCTTTCTAAGATATGGTGGGATTGCTATATACTCAAGAACTTTTTTAGCTAGAATAATATCTCTACCTCTAGAATCAGGATCCTTATATATAGAGATCCTGTCAACCCTGAATATAGCAAGAGCCCTAGCTATGAGACCCAGCACAAAGGTCTTTTTAACTATTCCATGCTCTACAGATAAGATAGATGCGGGAACATGAACCTTGATCCTCAAACCTCTACTCGGAGGAGGCCATATGAAGACCTCTTCATGCGAAGACAAGAAACAGGCCCATGTAAATCTATAGCGAGAAAAGTTATATCAGTATAGGGCCAATAATGCTATGAAAGATATAAAGCACCCCTATAGCATCCATTGATGATTCTGGCTAGTATGTAAGGATGTTCAGTTTATCGTGACACGTCTTAGGATAAGGCCTTCAGAACCTTAGAGTTCTTTGCATTGTTTCCCTAATAAGATGAGATAGCTCATATAAAAACTATATCTCTTTAAAGAAAACATACATAAGAGGTTTGAAACCCATGTTTGTGTAGAACTCTACAGCGATCTTATTCATTGGTGGAAATTCTGCAGATACTAGGCTGACCCCTCTAGACCTCAGGATCTTTATTACTGAGGATACCAGTGTCTCTCCAACCCCTTTCCTCCTATAGCTAGGCAGAACATATAAATCTGTTATCACACCAGCTATCAGAGGCTCGTAGAATATCCTAGACCTTATTTCAACCCTCACAACCCCAACGATTTTTCCTAGGGAGTCTGCCACAAGAAGTATTATGTCGTCTCTATCAAGTGATTCTGCAACGTATTTTCTCACAACCTCAGGAGCCTCTTGCCTAACAGTGTATAAGGGGTCGAATTCTTCGTTCAGCTTCTTAAGCCTTAATACTAGGTCTGATATCTGCTCTATATCCTCCTTCCTTGCAGATCTTATTGTATACTCTCCCTTCTCCATGAACATAGAACACCCCCATTACTTTATAAGTCCAGCCCTTATGAGGGCTTCATATTTAGCCCTTGGAACAGCTATCTGCTCCCTTATACTGTTTAGAAGCTCTTCTCGGGTAAGAGTGATCCTATTGATTCCGAGCTCCATAGCCTTTATCCCCACAGCAAGTGCTGTCTCAATGAAGACCTCCCACTCCTCCATGGTGGGGATTATATAGTCTTCCCTCAGCCCCTTCTTCTCTGCATATCTAGCCAAGGTTTCTGCAAACTCGATTATCATCTCATCAGTTATCGCCTTGGCACCAACACTTAGCACCCCTCTGAACATAGATGGGAAGACAAGGCTATTGTTTATCTGGTTTGGGAAATCGCTCCTCCCAGTAGCCACAACTCTGGCTCCAGCCTCTCTAGCCTCCCAGGGCCATATCTCTGGAACTGGGTTTGCTAGCGCAAACACTATTGGGTCTTTATTCATTTCCTCAATCCACTCCTTACGAATCACTCCGGGACCTGGTCTAGATGCTGCGATAACAACATCAGCTCCTCTAAGGGCATCCCTTATACCGCCCTTTCTATGTTCAGCATTAGTCTTTATGGCGAGGTCGTATTTCCACGGGTTTTCAAACATGAGCTTGTCCACATCATCTCTCTCGCTATGCAGAATACCCTTGGAATCGACCATCACTATATTGCCAGGCTTTGCACCGTGTTTTATAACTATGTTTGCAGCAGCGATATTAGAGGCTCCAGCTCCTATGAATGTTATTGATACATCGCTGATCTTTTTATTAACTATCTTGAGGGCATTAATAAGTCCTGCAAGAATAGCTGTTGCCGTGCCCTGCTGGTCATCATGCCATACTGGAATGCTAAGCTCCTTTCTAAGCCTCTCCAATATATAGAAGCACTTTGGGCTCTCTATATCCTCCAGATTTATGCCCCCAAATGCTGGTTCCACACTCTTCACAATATTTATGAATTCCTCAGGATCCCTAGCCCTTATAGGCAGAGGTATGGCGTCAACACCGCCTAGGTATTTAAATAGAAGGGCCTTTCCCTCCATAACAGGGTAGCTGGGCTCAGGCCCTATATTACCTAACCCAAGGACTCGAGAGCCATCAGTTACTACAGCAACCATGTTCCATCTAGAGGTTAGTGAGAAGCTTAGATCAGGGCTCTTAGCTATAGCCCTAGAAGGCTCAGCCACACCTGGTGTATACCATATTGCGAAATCATCAAGGCTCTTGATCGGTATTTTAGGCATGATCTCAATCTTACCCCTATACTCCCTGTGAAGCCTGAGAGAGAGCATATACCATCTATCAGTAGATGAGGGCCCAGCACCTCTTTGTGTATCGCTAACCATAATATCTCCAATCCTATATATGCTAAAAAAATATTATTTGCTATTAATGGGTGACGGATATATGCTAGCACACATAGTCATCAGGTAGCTTCGCTCTAAAGTATCTCCCGGTTTCTGGACTCTTAAAGAGCCCTATCTTTACCCCTTTCCTTCCCCTGGGAGCTAGCGACCATACCTTCTCAGGAGCTATATCTACCTCCTTGCCTGTGGTTGTATCTTTTACTTTAACCTTATTTTTACATACCATGATATATTCCCAAATATATCTATACCATGAGCAATATAAAGGTTATCCAATAGATTTCAAAACAAATAAAGGAGAGGCTTGGTAGTTCTATAACACAGATGCCAATTCTTGAATCATTTCGTTCTGGCTTTGTAATTCTATTATAATGGGGATAAACTATAGAATCTCTAAAATCGTCTCTTACTTGCCAAAACGGGTTATAGTGCTAGCAAGTCCAATACAGATAATAGGCAATAGAGTTGCCTGGAACGAGAGACACGTAGCAAGGGCAGAGGATATATCCCTATAGTGGGGGGTCACAATGTTGTTTAAATTAACATTATCTCCTCAATAGAATATAGGTAGGGGGATAGGGACGAGTATAAGCCTCGTAGAGATATCGACAATAGCTCATGCAACAGAGAATCTAGAGAAAGTCGTTTCCGTTATAAAGAACCTAGTTCCAAAGGAGCTTCTTGGCGAGCTTGAGAAAAACATGGAGGTATTATCTATGGAGGGCCACTATGGAAACCCGTTGACAAGGATCACAGTTAGGTTTAAGGGTAGAGGTGCCAGGGAGGTTGCTAGATATATATTCTCAAGGTTGGAGAAGAGCGATTTCGAGACTATTATATATACAATAGACAGGAGATTTGATGGTAAGGGGAGGGTTTTCATAAGGTTATCGAAGCAAGATGCTTACCTAGGCAAGCTTAGGCTCTATGAGCGGGAGGATGTTATAAGGGTAATGCTCACACTACCTGGTGTGAGGAGATCTGAGAATGTGGAGAGAATTTTGAGACAAATTAGGGGTGAATAGCTATTGTTATACGCAGATCTTCTCACATATATACCTCTAAAGGAGAAAGAGGCATCTGATAGAGTGCTCTCTCTATATATAATGCTTGGATATAGAGCCATAGGGATTGTTGGTATAGATAGGGTCTCAAACATAGGGGGGTTGAGTATAATACCAAGGGTTGTTGTGAGTGATATAGATCTCTTCAGACCTAGTAGAAAAGTCCTAGTTGCATTCAAGCCCAGGAGTAAGGAGCATGCTAGAAGGGCTGGAAAGGCTAAGGGTGTATCAACCATACTCTTTGATAGAGATAATATAGATATATGTGATGATGAGCAGATAGAGGTTATGAGAAGAAGCTCCACATCTTTAGAGGTAGTAATATCTCCACTACTAGATAGTAATTCTATGCCGAGGTTTCTCAATAGAATGGAGAAATGCATTAAGAGAGCCATTAGGGAGGGCGTTGATGTGATCATAGCATCAGGTGCCAGGGAAGTGGAAGAGATATGGGCACCTGGATCTATAAGATCTCTTTGCGGTCTGATAAGCATAGATCATTGGAATATCATCTACAGCTGGGTTGAGGTGATCAGAAGATGGAACCCTGGATTGAAATTATAATAATTATAGCTACATCAACAGCTCTCGCAATATCGATTGCCTCAATGTATATAGCCACGAGGTTTCACAGACTTTTCAGAAGCTTTGAAGCTAGTTTTAAGAGCAAGACTTTGAGGAGTAAGAAGAGGAAGAAGAGATACCTAGTTTTTAGGATATATAGGCTAGATTCTAATCCCTCATTCGAAGAGCTAGATCTATGCATAAGAGAAGCCCTAAAAGAGGGGATAGGGCTCCTAGGAATGGCAGAAACAGGTGTAAAGCTTATAAGATATAATAGCACAAGCGGTTTTGGAGTGCTAAGGATAGTCTCAAGCTATATAGAGAGAACTATATTCTCAATATCTAGAATGAGGCTTTGTAATAATAAGAAGCTCTTATTAATACCCCTGGTGCTAACAGGGACTCTTGAGAAAGCATATAAAAAGATCCAGGATTATGAGAAGAAATATAGCTCTTTCTAAAACCTAAGAGTCTCGCAAGATCAGAAGCCTCGCATCTAAAATTGGATAGAGTTATACCATAGTTCTGCTTGTATAATATATAGCTACAGCTATGCTAAGGATAGATATGTGTGGGTTTGATAATAGCGATGAGATCACATAGCTTGGTATAGATGCTGTTAGAGAGATATATAGGGTCGATACTATCCTATCAAACCTGCTCCCTCCGCAATAGAGGAGGGCTCTTGAGAAGCTTTCTAGAGAATCCCTGATAGCTCCTATGGTTAGAAGGGATATGGTTATTGATGATAGTGTTGAGTATATAAGCGACTCTATAGATCTAGGGATCATGAGTATGAATAGGGAGTTAGCTACCGTTACCATGGCTAGAATGGAGATCGAAGATCTCCTTACAAGTATAGCGTTAAGCCTTCCCATAATCCCCAGAGATCTTCGCAACCTCCACACCCCCAGAGATCCTGCTTATAACAATCTTGGCAACGCTATCAAGCAAACCCCCGCTCTTGGCTTCGATGCTCCATGCATCGACCTCTGCCTCTAGGAATACCCCCTTATTATGTCTAGTTATATATATACTAACATCGGCTCCAACGCCTATCGAGTATCTATATAGGATTCTGAGCCTAATATTAACAAGATCATCTTGCTCAAGCACCTCCTTATCCAATACCGAGAAGAACTCGCTAGTCTCTAGCGATTCTATAACTATTTTTCCAAGCCTTCTAGGATCTATATCCTCTACGACGGCGCTAAGGCTTCTAACAGGGATTGGGCGTTCTAGATATTGTGGTGCTGCATATCCCCTCCCTGCTCTGTTAACAATCATGTGGAATATCGATATTGCGAAAGATATAATCGATATCAACAGAACACCTACAGGCAATACCAGGGATCTTTCACTTGGGTATAAAATCCTATATGTTATGTAGGTAAGAATAAAGACGGCTATTGATATAAGCTCTGCCAGACCTAGGGTGACTAGAGGAAAGATCCTAGAGATCCACAGGGTGCCTCCGGATATTAGGATAGCATTACTGCTAGCTGTTATCCTAGGCATCATGGATCTATTAAACATTATGAGGAAAAACCCACCCGCCAGGCTTGCTAGGATTGTGTATAAGATCGCGTTTTCTGATCTATCAGGCAATGATCTTATATATATAATATCACTACTACCATAGCCCCTATAGCATATAAGATCAAACCCTAGGCTAGCAAGCCCCCTTAGAGTTGCGAGAGCCTCTTGAGAGGCGCTAGGTACAATAGCTATATTAGGTGTGCTAAGACCAAAAATTTCTTTAAACTCGCTGGTCTTGACCATGACTAGGCCTCCACTATATCTCATACTGCTTACAAACCCAGAGAGGATCTCTCCAAAGCATTGTATGGAGCTTATATTTCTTAAATTATCCTCTTCATATATTCTTACCATTGCCTTCAGCTCATTCTCACCATAATAGAGAGTAGCATTGGCGCCATCACTGCTCATAGCTAGGTCTGGGGTATAGATATATGCAACGCCCGGTGCTAGCAAACATAGCCTAGCAATAAGGCTTCTCAAAGCCTGATTATTGGTGTAGGAAGTTGTATTGATGGGACAGTCTATGATCATTATGTTAAAGACTCTTAAAACGCGACCCTGCGTCTTTATAACAACAGGTTGCCCAAGGGTCTCTAGGTATACTGCTATATATTCTGGCGATATATTCTGGATCAGTGATGTATTTAATCCAGCTGATGTGTACACTATAAAGACACCCTCTGGAAAATCCCTAGAGGCAGAGATTCCCTGAGTCTCTATAGATCCCTCTGTGTGGAGACCTTGGGCAGCTACTAGTGCGAGCGATGCTATAGATATGAGTAGTATTAGATACTCCCAAGCCAGGAGCAGTTTTCTAACATATCTAGCAACAATGATCACCTGGGGGGCGAGCTGTTGGTTTGCAACAAAGCTAATAGCTTTTCCAATATCTTCTTCCGAAGTTTCTACAGAACCTGTTCTGGCTATTCTTACCAGGATCGATATGACTAGTGTGAAGCCTATGATGACTATTGCTACATGGGTTAGGGTTATGATATCCAATCCCACCACCTCCTAGAATATCCCTGCCATACTTGCTATGGTATAAATTACTATGGCTATCCCACCACCTCCTAGGGATGAGCCCGATATTATGATTAACTGCTTCTCAGCCTCAGCTCCGAATCTAGAGATAAACCATCTGAGGAAAGAGCCCATGATAAAGAGGATCCCTAGATCTGGGGTTAGTGTTAACCCTATTATAAGGGGTATTGGTGAGAATCCCCTCCCAGCTATACTCCCCAGGAGTAGTAGTGATGCGATCGTTGCAGCACCTATGGCAGCACCGGGTATTATGGTTACCGGGTTGAGCTCTCCCCTATATACTGAGAGGCTCCATATTGCATATGGTATCCACCTATCTAGAGGCATTTTACTGGGATCGTTTCCATATAGTGTTATGAGGAGATAACCATAGTAGATAGTTATTATAGATCCCACCAGATACGATAGAGAGAATATGGCTAGGATAAGGGATGGTGTGATCCCAAGGATCCTTGATGCTCTCAATATATGGAGAGACGAGGCGCTAAGCGTTGAGGGCATTGGGATGCCTAGATAGTGATCCATATAGACATAAGGTGCAAACCCCCTGAAGCCTGACATGTACATATATATAGTCGAGGCAGGGTAGAAAGCCTGGGAGACTGTACCAGCCTCGCCAGCTCCCCAGGATGTTATTATAACCAGGAGGGGGACTATGATAAGAACCAAGACAGCCCCAAATACTAAGAAAAACGGACCTGGATATCCTGATCTCATATATGCTATAATAAGGATCGAAGCCAGTCCCATCAATAGGGAGAGGAGTAACAAGGTCATCCTTCTGCTCTCACCAAGTGTTCGTGCAAGATGCATTAGGGGGACACCAACATTTCTAGCAACAATAGCCATTAGCGGAAAGACAGAGCCAAATACTATTGATGCCATATACCAAGAAGCTGAGTTAACAAGGGTATCCATAGAAGCGTGTGGAGGTAATGGATAGAGATGCATTGAGGCTCCTAGTGGAAGAAGAAGAAATCCTGCTATAAGGCTTCCACTACCTATGCTTGCAGATGCTCTCGGAGGTAGGAGGAGTGATATGAGAAGTATTATTAGATCAAACGATAGAGCCAGCAGGATTCCATAGCCGTGTTCTGCAAAGGACGGAGTTAGATCTATAGAGCCAGGCGTGTAGATCATAAGGATGAGCTGTAGAGAGAAACCGGTTATTATTGCTATTATAACAGCTCTCATACTCCTCACAAAGGACATGATCTGACTCATAAGGGCCGAAGCTATCCCGAGAGGATATGGTAGATTAAGCTTATCTAGAAATATATGTCTCAGAAGATATGCAAACCCCACACCAATAAGGCTCAGGGCTGCTAGTGCTAGATATGTATACGGCCACTCACATGAGAAAATATTTGGTAGACATGTGTGGTCGCTACTATATAACCAGCTTGGGAAATCTTTCTCCCTATAGAATATCCAATATATCTTAGAGGTTAGAAAATATGTTATGACCATCCCAGAGGTTATAACGGTAGATAGGGCTATGCCGAAAGCTGTTACCGATGCTATGAATATATTCCTAGGATCAGATCTTCTTCCTAGAAGGATACCAGCAATTATCGGGGCAACTACAAGCTCTATCTCAGCAACAGTATACCCTGTAACAGCATATCCATAACTATCAACAAAACCCATGAAAGAGCCTATAACTATGCCAACAAGCACTGGTCTGATCAATGATCTCTGCATGGTAGCCTCAGCAGAGACCTCGGCTCCCCGCAATTTGCTATCAACCATGCTTTCCCCACTGCTTATAAGCTCTCTATATTAAATATCTTTCTATACACTTTATCCCTATAGCATGTAAAGGTGAGGATTATGAGTTGCTTTTCTATCACATGGTCTGAGTCTTAGCTCTGGTGAGAGCCTGCCCGATATCTGTTAGTCTATCCCTCTAACATAACAGATCTCTTAAGAATCTTTAACAGCCTCTCTACATCCTTGCATATTAGAAATAATAGAAATATATTAATATATTAAATTCATCATTTATACTGAAACAGCCTAGCTAGCAGCCCTAACAGCCTCTCTGGCTGCTTCATTATCGTCTGTGAAATACCTTATCCCGTTTTCTATAAGTATTCTTCTGCCTTCATCCTCCCTTGTTCCGACGAGCCTTACAAAGATCTTTTTATCGGATCTGCTCTCCCTAATAGCCTCAACGATTCCTATAGCGACTTCATCGCATCTTGTTATGCCTCCATATATGTTTATAAATATGCTCTTAATATCGCTCCTTTTAAGGAGCAGCATTAGCGCTGCTTTAACCCTCTCTCTGCTAGCCCCACCGCCTATGTCTAGAAAGCTTGCTGGTCTTCCTCCATAAAGTTTCACGAGATCCATTGAGGCCATTGTGAGTCCAGCTCCATTACCCATGATCCCTATATCTCCTTCGAGCTTTACATAGCTGAAGCCATATTTCCTAGCTATAATCTCATCCTCATCCATGTCTCTGGGATCTTTTTCTAGGAGCGATGCTAGATCCAGGTGCCTGTATAAGGCATTATCGTCTATTGTTATCTTTGCATCTAGGGCTACTAGATCACGATCCTCTGTCAATGCCAGAGGGTTTATCTCAACAAGATCCGCGTCGTAGTCATTCATAACCCTATAGAGGGAAGTTACTATCAAGCCCATCTTTGGTGCTAGATCCTGTGGAAGAGCCATAAGATCTAGAAGCATTCTAACGTGATATTCCCTTAAGCCTATCAGAGGGTCTATATATATCCTTACTATAGCCTCTGGCCTGCGCGATGCTATTTCCTCTATATCAACACCACCTTCGGTTGATCCCAGAAGAATGTATTTCTTAGCATCTCTATCGATAGTTATTGATAAATATAACTCCCTAGAGATCTTTATAGCCTCCTCGACAAGCACCTTTCTAACTCTCACACCCTTTAGCTCCATGGAGAGCATCTCCCTAGCCAGCCTAGAAGCCTCCTCAGGACTCCTAACGATCCTCACACCGCCCGCCTTGCCCCTACCACCTACAAGCACCTGGGCCTTTAGCACAGCCGGCAGCCCAACTCTTCTAAGCGCCTCCCCGATATCGTCTGGGCTTGATATAACGTAGCCCCGCGGAACCCTTATCCCGTATTTAGAAAAGATCTCCTTTCCCTCATACTCATAAAGCCTCAACAACATCTCCATAAAACTAGATGTTATTAAGAGAAAAAGCCTTATGACAGCAGAAAAAGTCCTGTTTTTAGAGCTGAGTGGGGTTTTAGCTATCTCTGTTCTAGGTTTTTGTGATGCTATATCCGGGCTTCGATGTGCTAAGGGCTGGGGGATCCCTGGAGATGG
>Ga0101942_100357_pt1 | contig 19326 bp, 17 predicted proteins | sample DewCreD2012metaG_4_FD_75243 | JGI IMG/M metagenome (GOLD analysis project Ga0101942, IMG submission 75243) | Hot spring sediment bacterial and archeal communities from British Columbia, Canada, to study Microbial Dark Matter (Phase II) - Dewar... ...
TAGTAGGAATCCGTATTTCTCCTGTTTCTCCTGTATCGTGTTAAGTATTAATTCTTTTGTGATGAGATATAGTCTCTTCCGGGGGTTCCTATATTCTTTACATTCCTCACGGTCTGGGTATGAGAAGTAGTAGGTTTCTAGCCCATATTTTCTAGGTAGGAGTATGGGTAGATCTTTGGGTGATAAGATAGCAAGTAGTTTTGAGAATTCACCATCTAGGTATTCTATGTATCTACATAGTTTATCTAGATCTTCATCATTTGATCTTTGTTCTCTGCAGAGTTCCATGAGGTCTCTGTACTCCTTCATCCTTGCCTATCCCTCCTATGCCTTCTAGCCTTTGTTCGTAGCTCAGCCTCCTCTATTATCTCCATCATCTTCTCGATCTTCTTCTCCAGCCTCTCCTCTATCCCATTCATGGCCTTCCTTGCCTTCTCAAATGACTCCCTGTACAATATATAACTACTAGATGGAATCCCGAGTATGAAGTGTCTCCTCTGCTCTACCCAGCCGTCCAGCCTGTCTTCTAGGTTCCTCGTCTGGCACAGGTTCCCACCTGTTTCGCTGTCGCCGCAGTGTATATATAGGATTATATATGCATCCTCAAGGAATTTCCTCTCCCTCCTGAAGCTCTTCAGCCTCTCCTCAAGGATCGATAGCCTGTCAAGCATGCTCTCAGCTATCGTCTTAGATGCTGGGTGTCTGGGGCCGAGGCTCTTCATAATGGATATGGCTTTGGATCGCACGGGCTTTGTGATCTCGATCTCGTCCTCCCATGGAACCAGCCCCAGGGGGACGTTCTTGGGCAGGGCGGAGAGTATCCTCAGTAGGTTCTCCTCGTTCAATGGGGTGGCCCTGCCATTCTTAACAATATATGCTGAGAGGATTGTGAAGATCACGGACTCTGCGAACTGGATAGCCGCCGCCCAATCTCTGTATCCAGGGCCATCCCTTGAAAGTGCTATCTTTGCTGTCTCCCTCACTATATATTCTAGGCGGTTCTTCACAATCCATGCATCCTTGGCATACCCATTGATGACTCTTTCTATTGGGGGAATTCTGCTGCTGCTCCCAGTAGCCTCTCTGTAGCATTTCTTGAACAGCTCGATCGATACTACTCCAGATGCTAGCTGGTCTATACACTCCTGCCTAAACGACACCGCTGTTATTGCGATACTCCTGAATGCATCTACAGCTCCTATGGGATCAAGGGTTCTGAACTTTACAGCTCTGAGGGGGTTGATATATGATGCAGTGCCATAGTGTCTATGCATATACATGGCTCTCTCGTTGAAGGAGTAGTCATATACATATCCCACATACTTGGGCATATCCTCCGAGAAAACAGGCTCCCTCCCTGGCTTGGGATGTAGGTTGGGTATGTATACATCGATCTTTGGTATGTGCTCTCTATAGTCACTCAGAGCCTCAACACATTTCCCCCAAAATGAGTAGGTAACCCCTACTCCCTGCTTGCTCCTGAACCTCTCGCTTCTCGGTTGATACCTATTGTAGAGGATGTCTTTAACTGCGTCTATGATCCCATGATCCTCCATGCACTCTGCAATGAAGCCGTTCTTCTTTGTAAGCCCCTCCCTATACTCCCTAATCTTCTCTTCGCAGAACCTCTCGGCATCTAGAATTGCCTTGGTATCCATATCCACAACCTCCTCCCAGCTCATATGTGCGTGGGGCTCCTTCCTGCTACCACCACACTTCCTCTTCCACATATCGTTGAGGATCGCAAGCCTATGCTTGTAGAGCCTATCTCTGTTAAGGAATGATATGTTGCGCATATCAAATCTAAACTCGTATGTGGGTTCACTCCACCAGTACGGTGCGTGGGCAGCCCAGTCCAGGGCATACTCCCCAACCGGGTTGATTGACCTGCGGGTTGGAGGTAATACTACAAAGCCGAGGCCACGTATATTAACACCGAATTTCCCCATGGTACGCTCACCGCCGTAGTCTGGGTTTACGAGTGATAGTTTTGTGATGTCAAATGGCGTTATGATCTTATTCTTCTTTCTCCTATTCTCGAAGAACACCCTAACTGCAATAGCCCTTATCCTGGTGAACGACCCCAGGTAGTACTTGTTCTTATAATATAGTGCAGTGTCTGCCTTCCTAACACCTGGTTTCAGGTTGAAGAGCACTTGGATCAGCTCTCCATTGGATTTATACTCTTCTGGGTCTTCCAGGTAGGTTCTTATAACGAGTATATCATCCAGTTCCGGATCTATGTAGTCTCCCGGTACCGGTGGGATGGGCAGGGGATCCTCTGGCTTGCTATCGTCCGCCATGACCTTGTAGATGATCTCGGGGACAACATATATATCGCTCTCCGGAGGTCTGTCTGTGTCCTTCCTCGATATCTTCTCCATTATTCTATAGTCCACCATTTTAAACTCCAGCTTCTCTGCTATGTCGAAGTCCCTTGGCCAGTCTTCGAAGTGTCTGAAGGATATTTCTTTAATAGTGGGTATATATAGCCATAGAGCCTGTGCAGGGTTTTCGGTCTCATATCCACCTATGGATTTATAGTTACGGGTTATCTGGTATGCGTGTTTCAATACATGGTAGACTAGCCCCACAGTCTTCGGATAGCCCAGCTCCTCCAGCAGGTCGAGCACATCGTCTGGTGATAGCTCTGTGCTCAGCATCCTGGCTATATCCAAAGCATTCCAGTGATCAATTATGAATGCATATCTATACTTTGGGGGCTTCTCCTTCTGATTCTTATACTGCTGCTTGATGCTGTCTAGCTTGATCTTAAGGCAGTTTATAAAGCCGCCGTAGAATACACGCTCCCATGTCATGCAGAAGCCAATTGCATCGTATTTCTTTCTAAACCTGCATATTACACCGCATTTCTTCTTCTCCCCCTCCTCCTCCTCCTTTGGGGTTCTACGCTTCTCAATCCTATAGCTCCACAGCCCAGTATGTGCAAGTATAGTCTGTACTATATCCACTATGCTCTCCACTAATATTTCTTAATTATCTTAAAATGCTTATATAGATCGTGTCTCGTCTAAAGCTTTTACCAGAAGTGTTTTTGAAGGGGATGGTGTGGTTTGGCAAGCTTTGAGCATATCAGGAGCTACCAGAGGGATGTGGAGGAGGGTGTGAGGAGGTCTGTTGCAGCTGCAGTTGCCTCGATTGTTGAGCTTGATGTCGGCGATATCAGGAGGGCTATAGACAGGTCTGCTGTGAACATAGGCCATATGAACGCCTCCATGATGGATGCATATGCGGCGATATACTCATCAGCATTGATCAGAAAGGCAGAGGCAATGCCATATATAATGTATATAAAGAGTATGCCCGAATCAATCAAAAACATAGGAGAGAAAGGAGATATCCAAGCCGCAGTTGCCAACCTAGCCTTCTCCATAAAGATGCTGGAGATATCCTGCAGACATCTAAACGACTCGGACTGTCTGGAAAGGCTGCAGAGCCTGGTGGAAAAATATAGGGAGAAGTACTATGGAGAGGAGCATAAGGAGGAGACATACAATATAGATACTTTCATCGAAAACCTTGAGAAACTACATAGCGGTGATCCCAGCGCTGCGTCCCAGAGGCTTAAGGATATGGTCGATGAGCTGGCAAAGCTCTTCCCAGCAGAGTGGGCCAGTGAGAAGGCCAGGGCTTTTGAGGAAGACCTCAACAAGATCTTCACAGCCGGTTATGAAGCCATCAGGGTAAAGGTTGATGAGGGTGGCTGGAGCTTTTCGATGGGGAGGGTAACCAAGGATCTAGTGTCGGATCCCACAGACTATAGACTCGTTAGGGGTGTCTACGAGGGGATTGTGAAGCCCCTGCACGAGATATACTCGAAGAACAAGAGGATAACCATCGACGAGGCATACAAAAAACTGTGGGAAGAAGGAGGGCTCATAGCGGCATACTCACTAACATCGAACCCAGGCAAGAACATGAAGGCCGAAAAGATCTTTATCCAGAGGGTGGCAAATGCAATAGCAAAACCCCTAGACAAGAACAACATATTACACAAAATCAAGGATTTCAATGCAAAGCTGCAGAGCCAGAACACCGAGCAGAAGGAGCAGGAAGAACAAAAGAAGCCAGGCTACATAGTATTGCTGAACGACCGAGAATTAAACAGAGAGCTTAAAGAACTACTTGAATCCAATGTTAAGAGCATAGATGGGTGGAAGGCCGCACTCATATACATAAACCATGCTGCAACGATATCCGAGATATTAGAAGTAGTAGAAAGCGGCTACGAAAAAGTAAAAGATCTAATAAAGGAAAGGCATCAAATTGAACATGAACATGTGTATTGGAAAAGCAAACTCAATCTACTCAAGAATCTAGAAAGCGTGAAGTCTAGGCTGAAAATAGATGAGGATCTTCGTGTGAATGTAGATGTTGTAGCTGAGATTAAGAGGAATATCTGGAATATATATGATAACCTGCTAAAGGTTCTAACCAGCGGCCAGGGTGGTGATAAGGAGGATGATGCCAAGCAGTTCAAAGAATATGTTGATGAAAACCTCGGGGAGTTCGTTAAGAATCGCAGCACCATCAATACTGATAGCCACCTGCTGGGTAGGCTTGAGATCCACAACAATATCCATTCCATGATTCCAGGTTCCATGAATACATATGCCCTTATTAGGAACCCCAGGTATGAGGCGGAGATAGTTTCCAAAGCCGCTCTGGAGAAGATGGATGCCAGGGTTAGAGAGCTGGTAGGAGCTAACCAGGATACGGGTGCTTCTTGGAGGCGAAGGATCCACATGATCTACGGGCTTGCCAAGGCTAGCTTCGGCTCCCCAACAGACGTTAGTAGCGAGGACACAGCATACCAACTTGCCATAGAGAACGCCATGAAGGGGATTCCTAGTAATAAGATCGTGGACAATGCTAGGGACTATGAAGAGCTTGTCAAGAAGGGAGAGAGGGTTGCCATGAACTACGAGGCAACCGACGCCTCCAGAGTTGGCAGGTTCCTGAGGGTCTCTGGTGCTGCTGCCACAGCCATGATCCTGGAATGGCTTGCAGGCACAGGCAGGGAGGTGGTCTTCGACCCCAGCTCCTACGTTGCTTACAGGGTTAGGGATGCCAGCGGAGATGTTAAGGAGTTCCACGTGCCCCAGATGCTAGCAGCCATGGAGAGGGTAAGTGTAAGGGGTGTTAAGGCTAATATAGAGGACTATATGGAGAGGCTGTCCAACAGGATCTCCGAGGAGGTCTGGAACAGCCTCTCGGATGATGTTAAGAAGAATGTGAAGATGGACGACCTCAGGTCAAAGATCTACGGGATGCTAGACACCTCCAAGGAAGAGCCCGATAAGCCTGCTAAGAAGATACTATCATCGCTCGGAGCGGATATAGATACCCTTGCGATAACCAGCAATATATACACATTCTCAGGCATGGGTAGAATGGATAAGAACCAGGAGAGGGCGTGGGTATCGGCCAAGGGAGTCATAATAAGGATAGACCTCGAAGACCCCGACAAAGTCGATACGATCAGATTCGAGGAGCTTGTCAATGCAAGGATGAGGGGATCCAAGGACTATAAAGATGAGGATCTCTCCAGCATAGCTGGGGGCTGGGCATCCGTAGTGAACCTAGACAGAAAAGAGGTTGATGTAAATGAAATCGCCAAGAATATCGAGGAAGCCATCAAAAAGGCTAAGGAGTACGAACAAATAGCCAAAAAACAGGAGATCGATGACAACGAGAGGAATAGGTATGAAGAACTAGCCAAGAGGTATAGTGAATTGGCCGTCTTTGAGATGGAGAAGCTGAGGAGCGATAGATATGCCGTGTATGTCAGACCATCTATCATGAGCGAGTCCATCGTGAACGGGGCTGCGTTCAGGAGGGAGGGTAGGTATCTATATGTGTTCGTTGTAGCCCCGAACGACAGGGTATACCAGGTGCTGGAACATGTGAGAGACGCTGGGGAGAACAAGGCGGAGGCTGGGATCGCTGTGGGTCTCGGATCCCCGATAGCCCCTGGCATTTCAATAGTATCCAACAAGGGTTTCGAGGATCTGAGGAGGGAAGGATTCTATAACCCAGCAGCAGATAAAGCTAGGGAGTTGAATGAGGAGGAGGACAGGTTCTGGGAGGGGGTGGCCGGGATACTTGAGGGTGGCTATGCATCCCTCCACATGGCCAACGTTGGGATAGGCTTGGGAGTTGTCAATGCTGTTAGGAAGGAGTACTACGAGGCATTCGCAAGAGCCGGGGATCCTCTTAGGGTTAGCGTAGAGCCGGGCGCTAAGAAGGCAGCTATGAACCTCTCAGGGATGGTGGCATTCTCATCTAAGGTTGCAGAGCTCATGTCAAAGGGCATGGGCTTTAGAAGGGCAGCCTACGAGGCCCTCAGGGATGAAGAGGTTGCCAGGCAGTTGGCGACGAACACATATGTCTTCGCAGTTGCAAGCGACCTGGCATACAACCTTAAAAACACAGATGCCTTCCTCTCCATAGCGGGGATCACCGCATCCATCAAGGAGATGACGAGGAGCCACGGAATATTTGGGAACATAGCAGAGAGACTTGCCTACGCATCCATAGCGTTCAGCGGGATGACAATGGCTGTGAGCCCATATATACTTCTAACAGCTTCCCAGCTGCTTGCCCACGCAGCTGAGTGGATGGCGCCTGGGATTACGATTATGAGCTCCATGATACAGCAGTTCTACAGGGTGGCAAACCCAGACAGGGCCATGGCTATCGCTGCGGGCATAGCGGGGTCGACTCTGTCTTCCGGGGCATCACAGGTAGGGATGGCGAGGAGATGGGCTGAGAGGACATTGATAATGAGTCATTGAAAATAAAATAGTTTTTATGCCGGGTTGAGTCTAGACTTTACTATGTTCTGAACCTCCTCATCCGATACTGGGTTCACCAGGAATTCAGAACCAACAAGGGGCTTTTTCTTCTGAACCCTGGGCTGTCCATGCTCAACCTCCCTCTGTTCTTGCCTGGTAGCAGGTTGTTCTTGCTGTGCGTGGGGCTGCCTGCTTATACCCGCAGCTATCTTCACAAGCTTGTGCTCTAACCCGGATCCTGCCTGGGTCTGCTGGGGCATAGCCTGTTGATCCACAGCTTGTGGTCTGGGAGCCGCTGGCTGGACTGGATGCCCTGGTAGCTTAGACTGTTTCTGAGGGCCCTTCTCTGCCTGCATCCCTGCTATAGATGCTAGAAATGGTTTGAGATGCGTCATCCCTGATATCATGTATGGGTTTATATCTGCTAAATTCTTCATAAGCTCGTGATCAATTATTGCGTACTCAGTCTCCCCAGTATCGGCATTTATGATTTTTCCGGGGAGCTCTACTCCCGAGAGCTCGTCAGAGTACCTTATCACAAACAGTAGAGCCCTGTCCCCAACTACGGTATCCATGCTGTATATTGTTGCCTGCCCAGCCTTTTCTATGTAGTCTGCCAGTTCGTCTCTCGAAAGCAGGGCATAGGATTTGCCGAGGATGTTCACTATATATCTTAGCCTGCCGGGGACATCGCCTTCTGCGAAGAACATGGAAATGTTATTCACGCTCCCACCAAATAGATGTTGTTTCTGTGAAAAGCTTTAACCCACATGGAATCTATTTGGTGGTCTCAGCCAATGCCGCAGGTGAGCAGGTGGACTTTCATGTTCTTCATAATGCTAAACATAATGGTACTGGTTATATTCGTCCAGGCAGGCATATCCCCCGCCACCCTGCCCTGGCTCTCCCTCCTGGTGCTGGCATACGTAGCAGGCTCTATATTCGCATTCTTCGGACACATCATAATACCGAGACTAATGAGGATCTACATTGGGGACGCCTGGATAGAGAATGATGTGCTCGTTGTGTGCAACAGGGATGCCCAGAGACCAGAGGACTTCTGCACAGCATCCATGATATTCAAGCTCCTCCCACTACAGCCTGTTGCTGATATGCAGGACGACCAGGTGAAGGCGCTGATAACAAGTGTCGGGGGCTCTATATTCAGCATGCCTGTCGGAACTCTCTACTGCATACACAAGACCGAGGATCCCATCATACCTTCCGAGATCAAGAGACTGGAGGCCCAGCTTAAGAAGGCCCAGGCCCAGTCCAACATGCCCAGGAAATCCATATTCTCGGTGATCCAGAGTATCCAGCAAACCGAGCTTGAGAGGGAGAGGGCTAGGCTGATGAAGAGCAGGGCTATAGCTGCGATATCCTTCATCATGATCCAGGCTAAGGGTAGAAACCCTGTTGAGGCCGTCTCCAGAGTCAGGATCCAGTCCCAGCACATAGAGAGCATAGCCCAGCAGATAGGCTGCACAGCTAAGAAAATATCGGGTGTAGATCTCAGAAACCTAGTAGAGGCTTTAGTAGCGGACAGGGCTCTCAGGTGGGTGGAGCCAATATGAAGAAGATAAAGGGTGTTTCCGAGGTAATAGTGGCTGTTCTCATGATAGGTGTCGCCATAACCTCATTCTTGGTGTTCTACCAGATATCATATACACTAATATCAGGATCATCCACGATTGAATCTCCGAAGGCCTCGATAACAGATCTGGCAGTACTCGGGAACAGGAGGTCTGTCCTCGTATCGCTGGTTGTGGTGGGCGGGAGCTCCCATGCAGTCCTAGAGAAGGTTGTTGTCTCGTTCGCATGCCAAGACGGCAGAGTCATTTCATCATCAGCCTCCCTGGGGGTAACGATAGAGGCTGGGAAGACCAAGGAATTCTCAGTAATAGTAGACATGGGGACAACCGTGTGCACAGGGATACCGGTTGCAGCGGCGGTTTTCAGAATCTATGGGAATGGCTACGTGGTCTAGCCTCGATCTTATTATTGATCATCGGAATCCTCCTGTGTTTTTCTGACAATCTATTGGTGGAGCTCATAGAGGTTGTGAACATAGTTATGAGCGCATCTGTTGAAAATGTGGATGCCCCGCTGCATAGCTTCTTCTATGCATCCTCGATCGATAAGATGGGGTCGAGGTCTTTCAAGACCTCGATCTTCTTAACGTGGAGGGGCTCAGTATATGAGGCTGTTCTCAACATATGGAGGAGCTCGATATTGATCAGGGTGAAGAACCCGGGCAACATATCGTCTGATGAGGAGGTCATAGAGATCGCCGAGGCTGTCAGGAGGGAGCTTATAAAGATCTTTTCATACGTTAGCCCGGAAGCCATGGTCTCGGTTGTAGTCCACAATATAGTTGCGCAGCATAGGTTCAACTACTGTGTGAACCTGGAGAACGTCTACAGGTACCTTTCTGCGGTCAGGAACCCCTGGATAGAGTTCAAGTACAGGAGGGGGGGTCAGGAGAAGAAGGTCTACCTGCCAACCATGCTGATATACATATACAGCCTAGATGGCTCTAAAGTAACTGCAGAGCTATTCCCAACAGGATCCGTACAGATCAAAGGCACATCAACCATGGCCATGATACACAGCACCCTCTCGAAGCTGGAGGAGATCATAGAGGACTCGGCAGCCCGTGTAGAGTGTGTTGAATAGCCTTATACCTTTCCAGCTTATGTTTGGTGGACTTGTTGGGTATAGTATCTAGGATTAGGTCTATCCTCCTATCTATCCTGCAGGGGATGAGCCTATATGTTAATCATATTGACGCTTCTACAAGGGAGATAGCCTCTGGGGTATATCTTATATATAACGGTGGATCCCACAGGCTCAGGGTTAATACATATAGGAAGCCCTTGTTCGTAGATATCTACTCAGTAAAGATAGCTCTGAGGGCTCCAGATGGATCTATCATTAAGGTTGTAGAAGTAGATGGTCCCATGATCCCGAGGGCCGCCTCTGTGAAGGGGGACTACGTCGAAATAGATCTTGATATTGTTAGGGGTGTTGTTGTATGTTGAGGATCCTGATCTCTATCCTCGTTATACTGATCCTACCATGGGCTGTGGAGCCAATATATGCTCAGACACAGCAGGGAGGCTACAGCTACTCGGTATCACCTGAAACTATAGTGTTCCTCCTAGTCCCAGGCAACATGACAAACAACCTATTTGAGCAGGCATACTTCAAGATTGACGAGAAATTCTCCTCGCAGCAGCATCTTACAACAACAGTTTCTAAGTATAAGGATAGCCCGCCGCCCACAGCATCTATAGAGGGGATCGGGGCATACGCATCGCCACAAAACCTCGGAGGAGCTAGGCTGGCTGTGTCAATAGAATCGTTCTCACTATCTGGCAATGCCGGGTGCTCACTCCAGTACACGGACTACAGCACGAACATCTCGTACTACCAGTGTTCGGGATACCCGAGCGGGGATATAAGCTACAGAGTATACGTAGTCGGTGTTCCACCCCCGGGTATCTATGAGGTGGGTGCAAATGTAAAGGCTATAGGTGTTATAAAGGCTGACGGGAGCTCGTCTGCAGGCGTTATAGATGTTCCAAATCCACAAGCCAGGTTCTTGCTGGTAAGGCTTAACGTTACGAGTGTGAAGCCCTCCCAGTCTATCTCAGTTGAGAAGATCGGATCTACGTACTTCTTCCAGGTAACCAGCTATATAGCCACAGTCGAGGCGTCATCGTATGGTGATGGTTCAACATCTATATGGGTTAGGATAAGGTTCTTTGCCCTCAACCAAACCGGGAACACCACGATCTCTCCCGAGGAGATGCAGACACTGCTGAATATGGGAGTATCGCTGGTCGAGCAGGCTGCTTCAGATCTCCAGCTAGTAGATCTCGGAACATACAACCTGAACTTTCAGATATCCGGATCCGGTGTTCAGAGCAAGGAGATCCTGCTCAACGTTGGGAGGAAAGTTGATAAGATAGTATACCTAGCAGAGGCCGGCATAGAGAACGGCGGATCAGCGATGTGGGCAGGCGGTTTCAACGTAACCACCAAAATACTATACCTAAGCATCAACCAACCATCCGGCTATATATTTGGGAAGTCGGCCCGGGTGTGGGCATCTGTTGGTAGCATGTCCCAAGAAGGTTACTCCCTGTATGCATACCTCCAGTTCACCTTCTCAACATCACCACCTATACAGGGGATAGAGGGATCCACATGCTCGATATCGGTTTCCCCGGACAGACCTAGCGGTGAATGCTCTGTGGTGGCATCGGTAGAGGACATGGCTCCTCCTATCTTCAACATAACAGCCAGGTACTCGGGGTTTGCAAGCATATCTGGCACAAGGATAGAGCTCAGCGGCGATGTGAGCGGGCAGGGAGGCTCCATACCAGATCCGAAGGTCTCTGACTACGGAAGGTTTCTATATTCGCTGCTCATACTCCCAATAGCTATAATAGCGATAGGCGGGCTTCTTTACATGATCTACTATTTGTTTGGCGCCGTGAGCGACCTGTTCATGAGGATTGCACATCACTACATAGATCTGGTGATGATGGGTTTGGCGTTTCTCTTTGGACTATATGTGCTTCCGATAGTGTCTTATAATATAACAGCCTTTATACTGAACAGTACCGACATAGCTGGGGACTATAAGCTGCCATATCTCGGAGGGGTCTTCTCAGGCACATATGTTGATATAATGAGGGGATATGACGAGGCATTCAATAAAGTTGGCACCCTCTTATCCCTTGCTCAGAGGGATCTAGGGGTTGCCGCTGCATCTGTAGCAGTCATAATGGGGCTTGTGTTTGCGCTAGCCCTCATACCCAGCCTCATATCTCCCATAGGTCTCGCCGCAGCCTCCATCCTAGGCCCTCTAGCCGCTACCATGGTAGTTGGTATAATAGGTACGTTCCTCGCTCTCATGTACTCCCAGCTTGGTATAGGGATTATGCAGGGGATCATAGTGGTTGCGATAGCACTTATAGTAGTTGTTGCTGTGCTGGGTGCTGTGCTCAGCCTATTCCCGGCAACATCTGGGCTGGGTTTCAACCTGGTTGGAGGTGCAATAGCTGGGACAATTGTGATCCTGGTGGGTGCAGCTGTATCCGGTTTCATGGCTAACGTGATATATAACTATGTGAACCAGGTGTCAATACCCGATACATTCAAGGGGTGGGAGGAGGCGGCAGCAAAGATAGGGCTCTCAGTAGGTTCGCTGGGTGCTTATGTGTTCTTCTCAGCAGCGGTGAAGATAGGGGGAGCCGCTGCGATAATAGCCTTTATGGGGACGATAATAGGTGGTGCGATAGCGTCTATACCATTCTTCGGAGGGTTGATAGGGGGAGCCATAGCTGGTCTATCCAGACTTGGCAGAGGCTAGCTACTTTTTTGTTTTTTCTCTTTTTCGGATAATACATTGTATAATATATAGTGGTAGTTGATCACATCCTCAACGGCTCTCCTGAAGACGTCGCCATCCTCCACATACAGTGATGCAAACGTCGTGCTGAGCTGAAGCGGGTGTGCCAGGGCCACAGCTATGTTTGAGAGGACAGCTATTGCTCCACCCCTATCGCCAATCCTCTTCGCCCCTCCAATTGCATCCGGTGTTAGAAACCTCTCTATCTCCTTCAGAGCCTTGGCAGAGGTCGCACTATATTTTGCAGGGTCTTGTTCGCCGATGGGCATTAGGCTGTAGAAGATCCTGCCGGCTTCGATGTAGTCATCGGGCAGGGGCACCAGGTATAGACCGGCAAGCTTTCCAGGCCCCATAGAAACCCTGAAGTCCGGATATGCATGTTCGATCCTGTATATAGCCGATAACATCCTAGATATGGCATCCACAATCCCCTTAAACCCTGGCTCCCTCTGGAAGAAGTAGAGGTTTATAGAGGCTTTCGGCGGGTAGCCATTGGTCGCAGATGCGTCTGCAAAACCCATCCAATATACTGCCTGAGTGTCCAGAACCTTTATCATCCTCCCAACAGGGATCCCAGCTAGGGTTCCAGATTCCTTTAACAAGATGTATAGAAAGCACGTATACTGGTCTTTGCTAGAGATAGCAGCGACAGCCCCTGCTTCAGAATAGGCGGCCATAGCAGTTATCTCACCCCTGGCTATTGCGGATATTAGTGATCCATATACTATTGCGATCTCTTCAGCATCCCTACTGCTTACTATGTCGTCGTCGCTTGCACAGCCACCCATGAAAGAGAGGATTGCTGAGAGGCCCTTGTCGGATGTAACTGTGGCTGGCTTCTCCTTTTTCCTTAGGACTGCTGTTATATATCTTTCAACAGGCTTCTGCCTCTCCCTAGCTATCGCCACCGCTGCCAGAGTGAATATTGATAGGACAGCTACTGCCAAGATGAACCTGGGATCCTCGTATATATGGATTGGCGATATATCTATGTACCCCATCACTACACCCGAAACAACATACACAGTCGAGGGCCCCGGGGGAGCACCTATGGACCCCGGGCTCACCTCCCTACCGGCGATGAACAGCCTTGTCCTAGTGAAGCTTGCAGCGTACTCGTCGATCTCGATGTTGAATGTGAAGAACTCGTAGAGCTGGCTGGCTTCGTACCTATATTTCGGCGGCCTCATATAGCCCAGGGCTGCCTGGAACTGCTGGGACTTGCCTTCCAAGTAGACTATGTATAGCCCGTCTATCCTCGGAACCTCTATCGAGATCGGTAACCTCCCGGAGACCCTGTAGAAGAGCGACAATAGAGAACCATTGTAGCTTGCCTGGAAGATCGAGAGGGTGTATGTCTCGTCCCCCTCAAGCCCTATCCCGAGAGCTGCGCTGCACATATCCCTAGTACACTTAGCCTCTGCTGTCAGAGCGTTCGACACCGAAGAACCAATCATAGACCCATCTAGGGTGAGCACAGCTACTCCAAACCTTTTAAAGGGTGGGAAAGGGCCCGTGAACCTGATTCCCTTGAACGGATCTAGGTAGTATATCCTTATAGAATCTAGTGGCACGGATAGGAGATCTAGGGCTGTCGCCCATGCAAGCCCGACAGGGCTCCCAGCACCTAGGATAGATATGCCGTTTGAAAGGGTGACAACCGCCGGCAGCCCGCTGCTATAGTATATATATGTGCTGTGTACTAGGGAGGTGCATGTGGGGATCGGCTGGTAGAACGCACTCCTGACATAGGATGCTCCGAGTATGGTTGATACAGCTCTCTCCCTATCGCTCTTAAGATCCATGGTCGCCCCGGCTATCGGCCTTATACACTGAACCCCTCCAAAGATAGGCTCAGCAGCACCCCCACTCCTAGCATATATGGTGTTGTTGGACAGCACAATCTCGTACATGTTCGAGACCTTGGCAGGCTCCGAGAAACCTATATATCCTCTAATACCCCATCTCTTCATATAGTTGAAGAGCTCCGGGGATGGGTATGAGTCTAGGAAGGCTATCCTGGTACACTCCTTGATCTTTTCAAGCTGCTTTGGCGACGACACGTCTATCCTTTTCACCCACGGAACATACCTCTCTATCTCCCTAGCCAGGTTTGCCTCTGGCACTATGTAGCACGCATCTCCACTCGGGACTCTGTTCACCAGCACCATTGCCTTCTGGGTTATCGTTGCGTTTATCCCTATGTATAGCTCTCCGTTGAGGATAACCGGGTATATGTTCCATAGTACGTTAGAGATATCCCTATCTATATATGGCTTCAGTTCATTGCTTCTGGAGCCGAATGAGTATATATAGAGGGTCTTGGGAGGGATCACTACCCTGATAGGGATCTCGAATGGTTTTCCAGGCTGAACCCACATACCGACGTTGATCACAGAACCTCCTATATCCACACCGGTTATATACACACTTTCGTTCGGATAGCTGAGCGTAGCCGACAACACGTACCCGTTCTCTGTGAGGGTTATCGCTGGGTCTACGAAGAGTAAAGCCTGCGGGGGCGGTGTCATGTAGATATAGAGCGCCATGAACATCATAGCGATTAGTATGCTAGCCCCTATCGCTGGGGCAACCTTGTTCAGCAGGAAGCCACTAGGAGATCTATACTTCATCTGTATTGGCACCTACTGCCCGGGAAACTTATCTATGATGCCCTCGTTCATGAGTATTGCTGCCAGGGCAGCGCCTGCCCCTCTGAAGCTGAAGAGGATCGGATGTATATGCCTGCTGGTAAGGTATTTATATCCCTCCCACACAGGATCCCTCGGGACAAGATAGATCCTCCCATTCCTAAAGGTATCCGGGAATCCCGTGGAGAGGGCTCTGAAGAATGGGTGTTTAGATATGATCTCGTTTTTCTTCTCCTCAGGTGATCGGAACACTTCGTGGACGATGGATGGGTCTACCTTGTTCACAATCACTCCACCCCCCTTCGAAACGATCTTATCCATGCCCTTGAAGCTTATCATGAAGCCTATCAGCTCCGGCGGGGTCTCCCCTGATATAGTCGATATGTACTCTGTGACCAGGAATATTACGTCGCTCTTCTCAGCTGCAATCTGTATCCACTTGTAAGATGCCTTGGACTCTCTGAGCCTATCCGTGGGCGGCAGATCTATAAATACCCTGGAGATCTTAACCTCCGAAGCAATCTTCCTGAGAACCTTGGTCAGAGCTGCCACCTGGTCATTTATCTCATCCGCCGGTGTCTCGTAGAACCTATCCCTCTCGAACGCTGCTAGGCTGAGCTGTGCTGCTGGGATGAAGTATATATCGCCCACATACGCCATTGGAGAACCCTGCTTCTCCTTTCCAGGCTCTGGTATGAAGATACCGTGAACCTCCCTCTTAACTACTAGTGGGCCTCCAATAGTTGATGTAATGCTTATGTTAGCCCTATCTATCTCCTTCGCAATCGAAATTGATTCCTTGAGCAACGTTGTGACGGACATCCTTATCTCTGTGAGCTCTTTATATATCTTCCTGTAGAGGTTCTCACTCTTCATCCCAAGGCTCCCCATTATGATCATTGTGGTTGTCATGTTCGTTATGTCCAGATCTACTACCATAACCTTCTCACCGGTTGCAGAGGCTATTATTGCTGAGCCGGTGGCTAGCAGGCTCTTCCCACACCCACCCTTTGTAGATGAGAACGCTATGAGGGTCGGGGTCGGAAGCCCTCTCTTGGTTTCCTCAACGACTTCCGGTGCTACCTGCTCCTGAGCGACCTGTCTTTCCCCCTGTCTTTCCCGCTTCTCCTTACTTCCCCTGAGGAACGGTAGTATTGGCACTCTGAGCACCATATAGATACCTGCTACAAAAATTGGGTTGGATCCCCTTTCATCTGAACTACAACTGAAAACCTCGTCCTTCAGAAGGTGAGAAATTTCATAAATATTTCATAAATATATTATTGGTGTGTGGTTTGAGAATAAAGAAAGGAATTACCGATGCTTTCGCAGCAATAGCTATAATTATGATTCTTTTCCTATATATTTATTTCCTTGCTGTAATCGCTGTCCCAGATTTAATTAAAGAAATGAAGAAAGAAAAAAACAACAGCTCCATCGGTTAATGCAACTACATATTCTATGACCCCTCCCCGCCCTTAAGGGGCGGGTTTTCTATGCTGGGGTCTCGGGTGTTAGCCCTCTGGCGGGGGGTTAAGCTTCTATCCCCAAGATCATTGGGTTGGGGGTGCTCTTCGGGATCTCCCCCCTAGGGACATCGGGGCACTCTGAGAGGGTGCCCATCCGAGAAATCAACCCCCAAACCCTCAAAACCATACATATCATCACAGCCATAGATATCTACCTAGAAAGCTTAAACATACCCAGCCCTAAAGAATGAGGCTTGCCCTGTTGTCAAAGACAAATAGTGATCTCTGTAGATCTTCGCACAGTAGATCATCAAAACCACTCTTGCGTTGATATGCTTCTAGAAATTGATCCATGATTCATAAAAATATACTATAGCTAGTGCTATTATTAATGAAACACCAAATATTGTTATGAAAGCATCTAACCATGTTACCTCTTTTTTCTGCCACATTTTTGTTTCTGCTACCGTTTTTTCTGCTATCGGTTTTTCTGTTACCTCTTTTTCTGCTGCTGGTTTCTCTGTTAAGATAATTCCAACAGAAAACCCTGCGTACACTATAGCTGCGATAAGGATAGCAAAGACTATTGCTCCTATATGACCACTCTCATCAAAAAAAGTGCTACCATTCCAAGGATCGATACTACTCCAACAACAAGAATAAGAAAGATGATATTATCTAAATCTTTTTGATCTATAATGAATCCTAACGCTCCTAGTACAGCCAAATAAGTGAGTGATATCATACAAGCTAAAAAAGATGCAATAAAGATCAACATTAATCCTCTTACCTCAACCAACCCTATCCCCAATAATATATATGAAAAAATATAGAACCAACATCAACAAGATATAGCCCCGAATAGATGGGGGGAACCTATGATCCGCCTGAAAGGAATGACGATCAAGATGAAGACCTGAAGGCGGGAGAGGAGGTCAGAGGATCTTGGTTGTCTCTATATATGCTGCAGCAGCTATGAGCAATATAGATATGCCCAGCATCTCTATCTTAGATCTGGCTGCGTGGACTGCTATGAAGTATGCTGAGATCTCCATAGCCACATACAGAAACGCCAGCGGATCTATTACCAGGTGTAAGAAGTAGCTATATATGTTCTCTGGTCTGAGCTGGACGCCATAGATAGCTGAGATCTTGATCGCAGATGTTATCGAGCTACCAACTATGAATGAGAGTGCAAGGAGGGATGCCAGGAGAACCCTGTGGGAAAACCCCCATCTGACTATCGCACAGTCCAGCTTGTTTATCCTGACAACACCCTCGGAGCAGATCTCGTAGAATGTAGGTATGACCAGTCTAAAGATAAGCATGGAACCTAGAAACATGGATATTGCTGACAGCACGTTATTCATAAATATAAATATAAACATAAGGTCAAACGTTTTTAACCATCTCATCGTTTCGATCATAATGTACTGGGAGAAAGCAACAGCAACCACAAATACCACGAAGAGTGAGAAATATGTTATGACCCTCCTTATCCTGTGGTCGCCGACCCACCACAGGGTATTCCCTAAGACAAACCACTAAAACATACCATGCTGGCAAAAGCATTGAACCCTTAACCTTATCTAATAAATGGTGATTGCCGTGGCTATGACAATAGCGGTTACACCAGCGTATCCAACGATTCCTGTGAAGTTCATCTCCTCCGCACGATATCTAGCCAGTTATTTGGTGAACCTGGCCAAGAACATCCCAAGGGGTTCTGGGATCTATATTATGCTTGACTCATCTTTAGACCCTAAGCATTTGGAGGAGCTCTCTAAGATCCTTGAGGATCTCGGATTTAGAAGGACACACAACTTCCCCAACAAGGGTATCATCGTGAGGAGGGAGGGCAGCAGGATAGTCTTTGAAGCAGCTGTGGAGGGGTTCACAGCGCCTGTGGCTAGCATAGAAGAGCACGAGATCCCGGTTTTGGTTGAGGAAATCCGCAGGATCCTGTCTAAGCGGTCAAAGCGTGCGAGGAGATCCCACGCACAGCCTCAAGATCCGCAGCCTCCTCAAGGGCAGCAGCCATCTCAGGGGTCAGACAACCAAGCCTCTCAAGGATAATAGCAGCTGCTACGCAGTGCTTGCAGAGAGTTCTCCAGCCCTTCTCATCCTTAGACCTACTAGCCTTTATGATCGAGTCCATGCATGTGCACTTAAACCCCTTAGGCCCTGCAGTAACCATATAAAAGCTGGGAGCCCCAGATCTCATAGAAGTCTCAGAAGATGGTATATAGAACACATAGAAGTCCCCGTGATCGCTTACCTTAATACCCCTCCTATGGGCAACTCTATAGCCCCTGATATAGAGCCTGTAGAGCCCCCTGGACATCAGTATTTCAGATACCCTGCCCATGCCAACCCATATTATATGAAATAAAAAGCTGGAGAGACAACTATAAGTAGGCTGTTACCCTTCTCTCAAACTTCAACTCCTGAGAAGATATTGTTACACTCACTATCACAGGTTCGTCTGCCCCTGTTTGGTAGGGTATAACTATAGCTACTGATGAAGCGCCCTGAACGATCTTGACATTGCTTGCCAGAACCTGGCTGGGCGCTATGGAAACAACAGATGCACTACCGTAGGACTGTTGCTTTGCATACACTATGGACATGACATTTGCAGCCCCTCCACAGCTTCCGGTGCATGTAACTGTTAGTATGCAGATCACTATCCCAGGATATACAGGGCCTAATGGGTTCTTAACCCTGTTACATGTCATTGAAGCATCTATAGAACTTGATGAGAGGCTGGAGGCTAGGGAGCTCACAAACGGTATTATAACCATCTGGGCAGCCACTAGGACTGCAATTCCAACGGCTACAAGCATCAGGGACGCATACACCTCAGATATAGCCTTCAAAGCATCACCAAACTATATACAGAAGAGCTATAAAGCCTACAACTAAAAGCTCCTAACTGAAGACGGGTCTTGGATAGGGTTTCTCAC
>Ga0101942_100359_pt1 | contig 19264 bp, 24 predicted proteins | sample DewCreD2012metaG_4_FD_75243 | JGI IMG/M metagenome (GOLD analysis project Ga0101942, IMG submission 75243) | Hot spring sediment bacterial and archeal communities from British Columbia, Canada, to study Microbial Dark Matter (Phase II) - Dewar... ...
ATAGATGGGTGAACCAATGAACAGCTAAAGATATATTAGGATTGAAAGCATTATGATAGTAAGACCACAAACCCTCCTGCATCAGCGGGTGGGGTGGAGATTGAAAGCAATACGTCATCAGCTGAGACAGGTTATGTCATGGATCCAAATGGCTCTTCTTCATCATCATTAGATAATTTGTCTAGGGGCTTTAGCTTTTATATATCGATGAAAGGTTCCTAGGTTACTGCCTTTCTATCCCGGAGATCTTTTCGTAGAGCTTTATAAGTGCATGGGTGCCCTTTTCACCGAGCCCCATGGCCTCTAGAGCGTTATATAGTTGGAGGGCTAGAGCTGTTGCCGGGAGTGGTGTTGAGTGTCTCGATGCCTGTTCAAGTGCGTATCTAAGGTCTTTCTTTAGGTGTGATGCTCTGAACCCTGGTTCGAGATCGTTTTTCATTATCTTCGGCATGTAGTACTGTACTGTGAATGAGTTCGCAGCGCCGCTTGAGAGAACCTGGAATAGCTTCTCCTTATCAACCCCGGCCTTTCTTGCAAGGGCCATTGCCTCTACAAGGGCGACCATGTTCACTGCAACTACTATTTGGTTGAGTAGCTTCATAAGCTGTCCAGAACCGACATCCCCAACATATACTATTGTCTTCCCCATTGTTCTGAGGATAGGCTCTACCCTCTTGAAAACCTCATACTTGCCCCCAACCATAATCGTAAGCGTCCCCTCAATAGCCCCTTTCTGGCCACCAGTAACTGGGGCGTCGAGGAACTCAACACCATATCTAGACAGCCTCTCGGCAAAGCTCCTAGCATGGTCTGGGGAGTTTGTCCCCATATCTATGAACACCATCCCCGGTCTTGAGCCCTCCACAACACCTCTCTCGCCGAAGAGAATCTTCTCCACATCTGGGCCGTCTGTGAGCATTGCTATAACAACATCTGATCTCTCAGCAACCTCTCTAGGGCATTCAGCAACATATGCACCCAAAGCCCTCAGAGGCTCTGCCTTAGCCCTCGTTCTATTATATACGGTGAGCCTGTAGCTAGCCCTAGCTATGTTCATAGCCATTGGCTGACCCATTATACCCAAGCCTATGAATCCAACCCTCTCCAAGCTCCCACCAGGATATATAGCGCTCAGGGTATAATAGAATAGAATCCAAGGATCCGATCGACTGGTATGTATATCACAACAAGCTCTAGCCAAATAATATGGGATAGGGCTGAGCATAGTATCCCACTCCTGTGGGCTATAAGGCCCATAGCGAGGCCAACAACCAGGGCCCCAGCGATCAGAGGGGGGTTTATTGTGGGTATATGGACTGCTGTGTAGTATATTGCTGTGAGCATAACCCCTCCCAGGGGTCTCTTGAGAGGCTCTCTATATAATATATAGCCCTGTATATATCCCCTCCAGAAGATCTCCTCAGAGGCCCCTATAACTGCTAGGAAGAGTGGGAGGAGGCTTCCATAGCCCGAAGAGGTCTCCCTTATCGATGTGTACAAAGCCTCAACATGGCCCCACATGCCCAGAGCTATTGAGAGAAGCCCTCCCAGCAGGAATGCTATGTAGAGGGCTATCGACCCTATCACAGCGTGGATCAATATTTCTGTGGTGCTAGACCTAATAGCAATACCCCTATAAACGCCTCTTCTAAGCACCACAATACTCCCCAGGATTGCTAGTAGGGTTGTTGATATGCTCATTGATATTATGAAGAGAGGCTTCAGCACTAGAAATGATAGGGGGAAGAGTATCGATGGTAGGATAGCTATCAAGAGCTCTACAGGCTCTCCCGTGCGGCGAGGCAAATAAACCCCAGATAATATTATGAGAGGGCTTAAAACCAATTCCACAGAGATCTGCCTTCAAGCATATATCCCCTATAATGCCTCTCAAATTGGTGGTTTTGTGAGGAGGTTAACGATCGATGATGTGATAAGGATTGCCAGGATCACTGATGTCAGGCTCTCGCAGAAAGGGGATCTGGCGATCATAGATCTGGTGGCTGATGTTGATAAGAATAAATATGTATCGGAGATAAGGGTTCTAACGAGTGCTGGTGATGAGTTCTACCTAGTTGGGGAGGGGGATTCCTCGCCCAGGTGGTCTCCATCCTCCAATAAGCTTGCCTTTATAAGCAGGAGAGGGGCTGGTAAGGATGATAAGGGCTCCGGCATCTATGTGTGGGGCTTGAGGGGGGAGCCTAGGAGGGTTGCCTGGTTTAGGGATGGGGTTCTGGATCTGGAGTGGCTTGATGACAACACGCTAGTGGCTCTATCAGCCACGCCTAGAGAGGGTTTCTACGATCCAGATGGGGACTATATATCCACTGATAGGCTCCCAATATGGTTCGATGGTAGAGGCTTTATAGGGAGCCTTACGGGCCAGCTATATCTAGTTGATATAGACTCCGGGAGGGTTAGGAGGATCACTGATGAGGAGAACAGCATACAGGGTTTCTCCATATGTGGCAATGCGATCTGCTACTATACTAGAGAGGAGTGGAGAAGACCCTTTCCACATGTTGTTAAGAGGATAACCCCCGGTGGCTCTCAGGATCTGATCCTCAGGGGCTATGCTGTCTCCCAGCTCTATAGCATTGATAGTGAGCTCTATATGCTGGGGCATAGAATGAGCATAGGGATTGCAAGCCACTATAGGTTATGGAGGATCCTTGATGGAGATGCCCACTGCTTATCATGCAGCCTCGATAAGAATATCCACATGATAGCAGGTGATCTAGATGGGAAGCCTCTTGTTGTTTACCCTGATCAGGGGAGGATAGTGCTATCGGTGATAGATAGCAAGGGTCCCAGGGATCTTGTTAGGAGAAACGGTGTTGTGATCACCGCCAACGCTAGGGGTGGGAGGGCTGCGTATGTTTATGCATCACCCACCCAGCCTCCCGAGGTCTATGTGGTTGAGAACGGTTCTGAGAAGAGGATCACTAGGATCAATGAGTGGGTGTCAAGAGAAGCGAAACTATATGAGCCCATATATGAGCCCGTGGAGATCAATGGCAGAAGAATCGATGGCTGGGTTATAATCCCCGAGGGGGATAGCAGGAAGCCTCTAATCCTATACATACACGGAGGTCCCAAGGGGATGTACGGCTATTACTTCAATCCCGAGATGCAGCTAATGGCATCAGAGGGCTTTATAGTCGCGTTCTGCAACCCTAGGGGGAGTGATGGCTATGATGAGGAGTTCGCTGATATAAGGGGAGGCTATGGTGAGAGGGACTATGAGGAGATTATGACTTTCCTAGATAACATAGTGAGGAAATACCCCGTGGATGAGGATAGGATGGCTGTCACAGGGATAAGCTATGGAGGATATATGACTAATGTTGTGATAACAAAGACACATAGATTCAGGGCAGCCGTTAGTGAGAACGGGATAGCAGACTGGATAGCAGACTACTGGGCATCCGATATCGGCTACTACTTCAACCCAGACCAGATAGGGGGGACACCTATCGATAACCTGGAGGAGTATATAAGAAAGAGCCCAGCACTCCATGTAGCCAGTGTGAAGACACCCCTGCTATTGATACACAGCATGGAGGACTATAGATGCTTCATAGACCAATCGCTCGCCATGCACACAGCCATGGTTATGGCGGGCAAGGATTCGAGAATCGTTGTATTTACAAAAGGGAGCCATGGCCACAGCATTGCAGGCGAGCCGAGGCATAGGAAGAAGAGGTATGAGATAAAGATATCATGGCTTAAGGAGAAGCTGGGCATAAAGAATGGGGGAAGGGAAAGCCGCGATACTAGGCACACTATCCAAGGGCATTAAGCAATCCGCCTTTAAGAGCAGGCTTGGCATTCTTACTATTATGGATCCCACGAAGCTTAGGAGGAGGATTAATGCCATAGACATATAGATCCTAAAGATCCTCTCGAGAGATAGTGGTATCGAGATCACGAGGCTGGCAAGGGTCATTGGTCTCAATCCCCCTCAATTAGGAGGAGGATCAGGATCTTAAGGGCCTTAGGAATCCTGAGGGGTGCTAAGGAAATATAGACGCCCAAAGTCTTGGAGCATTTATAGCTATATAGCATTCCACACAGCCAAGTCCGAAGACCTCTCAGAGTCTCTCAGAGGTGCTGAGTTCATTGAGAGAATATATTACTCGAGCAGCTGGGGCACAGGCTTCGCAATAGCTAAGGTCAGGGGGCTGAGGATATAGAGGAGATCTCTGAGGCGATTAGGAAGAGAGTCGCAGATAGGGTCTAGGTATTTCTAGTAGACAGGATTATCATGGGGAAGCTTTGGGAGCCCTTCGAAGGATTTAGGGGCGTTATTACATATAGATCCAGATTCTTTGGAGCACCTATAATAGGCACTCCATATATTGTTAAAGGGGGCGAGATCTGTGTTTTCACAATCGTGCTTAGCATGCCCTCTCAGAAGGGCGGGGCTTTCAGTTGTAAATTAGATTATTTCGAATTAGTGTGGAGGCTTCTAGCCATAGGAGATCTATGCTTAGCTTAAAATATAAATATTATATTTGAAGGCCTATATTTGCATAATTAAACTAGTTTGAGTATGGAGATTTATATTTTTGGTTGGGATAATAGTTCCTGGGTGGAAGTATAGAGCATTATGGATTCTCAAAGCCTATGGGTATATCGCTTGTTATCATAGCTATAGTTGCTATAGCATCATTCCTTGGAGGCCTATATATTGGGAGCGGATCTCCTTCCCAATTACAAGTTACAACAGTAACAATCCAGCAGAGGCTAACTATAACCAGCACATTTATTCAAACCATAGCACCACAGGCTCAAGCAACGCAGGTGCAAGCTCTACAAACAATAGCCAGAATTCCTGAGAAGATCCTCATTGGTTTCACTATACCTTTAACAGGGGTACATGCAGAAACTGGTAAGAGGGGCTTCTGGGGTATTATGGCTGCTGTTAAGTGGGTTAATGAGGTCTATGGTGGTGTTAATCTCTATGGTAGGAAGATACCCCTAGAGGTTAGATACTATGATGATGCTTCTAACAAGGACCAGGTTCAGGCTCTCACAGAGAGGCTGATAACGGTGGATAAGGTGCACTTCATTCTATCTACCCACTCATCACCTCTAGTAACAGCCCAGGCCCCGGTTACCGAGAAATATAAGTATATATTGATCAACTGGGGTGCTGCAACCGACTATATCTACGAGCAGGGCTATAAATACAATATCCAGGTTGTGACCCCCGCATCTAAATACCAGGTTCAGGCTGTTGAAGCACTTAAAGCAATAGATCCTGGTGTTAAGAAAGTTGCATTCATATATAGGGATGATGAGCTTAATAAGCCCTCCTGCCTAACAGCAGCAGCTAGGGCTAGGGAGCTTGGTTTCCAGGTTGTCTATGAGAAGTCATATCCGCTTGATATAAGGGATTTCATACCATATATAGTAGACTTAGCTAGATCAGGTGCAGAGGCTCTAATCGCATGCTCATACACCGAAGACGGTCTTACCCTAGCCAAACAGCTTGCAGACTCTGGTGTTAACTTTAAAATGATATCCATGAACCAGGCTCCCTGTATCCAGAGATTCTATGACAACCTGGGAAAACTGGCCGAGGGAATAATATGTGCATCTCAGTGGGAGCCTGGGGTTAGATACTCTCCACAGCTTGCAAGATCTATGGGTATCGAGTGGTTCGGACCCACGAAGGAGGAGTTTATAGATCTGTTCACAAGAATCTCAGGAGATCCAAAGCTTCTCAGCTACCATGCAGCCATGGCAGCAGCCGGGGTGCTTGTGCTTCTAAAGGCTATAGAGACAGCCCAGAACCTGGATCAGGATGCTGTTAGGCAGGCATTCAATAGGCTACACATGTTGACATTCTTTGGAGTATTTAAGATAGACCCAGCAACTGGGAAGCAGGCTGGGCATGATATGGTTTTAGGCCAGTGGCAGAATGGAAGGTTTGTTGCTGTATGGCCCCAGGGGGCTGCTGAGACTAGGCTATACTACCCGCTCCCAACATGGGATGAGAAGAGGGCTGGCAAGACAGCCTCATACTAGTGGGAGATACATGGCTAGCTACCATGGTAGTGTGTAGCTATCCACTCTACTTGTTAGGGCCATTCTAGCCTCTGCTGGTGTGAGTACTGGTTTGTGGAAATCCTCTAGATCGTCTGTTGGTATTCTTGGGCAGGCTAGCACCACATATGCATCTATATCAGGTTTATCTATGTTTAGCAGCGTCTCCCTGGTTATTATATATGATATGAACTCTATGACTCTGCCCCCTCTCCTCTCGATCAGCTCTCTCAGGTATCTCCTATACCAGGATCTATTCTGACCCTTAACACCATCTATGAGAACCCATGTTCTGGCATCCATTGCCTTGTAGATCATATATATTCTCTTCCTAATAGTCCTCTCGATCTCTTCAGTTAGATCAACAGTCTTCCCCTCATAAGGGTCGATCTTTATAACCGGCTTCCCAGGTATTGCTAGGCCTAGGCCTAGGGCGTGGAAGATCCCTCCGGATATTATTACATATGCATCCACATAGCTTCTCAGCGAGTATGGCTTAGAATAGTCACACCCGACCAGGGCGGATCCCGAGCTATGTAGCACCACCTGGAATCTCTTTGAGAGGATCATGGCAACTCTTGGGATCTGTCTAGCATGCTGTATAGTCGTAAAGAGGCCGACCTTTTTAACGCTTCTCCTCATAAGCATCTCTGAAGCATTCTCAACAAGATCTCCAGGGATCTCTATATTGCTATATGCTGGTATAAAGAGCGTTCTGTGCCTGGGCCTATAGAATGGGTATTCTATATGGCCTATATGGACTAGAAGGTCGAAGCCTCCCTCCATAGCCTCTAGATCCTCGAGCACACAGGCCCCCCAGGAGGGTGATGCCGAGAAAACGATCTCTAGATCTCCTGCTCTTTTTCTCAGCTCATTCTCGAGATATAGTGCTAGGCCTTTAAGGCCGTCTGGCATCTGGATCAGAATCCTCCTAGCACCAAGTCTCCTTATTTCTCCAACAATCCTCTCGATCTCCAGGTCGTAGTACTGCTCCGCCAAGTCTGTCCTATTGATATAGCGCTCCGCATCTTATGAGCAGACTACTCCTGGAGAAGATCTTTCCAACCACTTGCACTATATATGAGAATATCATCCGGGGAATACATGATCCTAACCCTCTCACCAACACTTCTCCGGGGGTTAATGCTTATAGATAGCCTGGCACCTCCTATATCAACAACGGCCTGTCTTGAGTGGCCTAGATACATTGTGAGAACAACCCTCCCGTCTATTACATGCTTACCCTCGTTACCGCTATCAATAACCTCAACATCCTCAGGCCTTATGATAGCCACAGCATCTTCGCCCATGCCTATCTCCTCCATCGGAACTCCACAGATCCTCTGCTCCCCAACAACTATATAGCCGTAGGCCCCCTCCCTCCCCAGGTATTTGCCCACAATAGCGGATGTTCTCCCTAGGAAGAGTGCTACGAAGATGTTCCTAGGCCTCCTATAGATCTCCTCTGGGGAGCCTATCTGAAGAATCCTCCCAGCATTCATAACAGCTATCCTGTCTGCAAGGCTCATAGCCTCCTCCTGATCGTGGGTCACATAGATCATGGTGATCCCAGCCTCCCTCTGGATCCTCTTAAGCTCCGACCTCATCCTGATCCTAAGCTTGGCATCTAGATTGCTCAGAGGCTCGTCCAGGAGGAGAACCCTGGGCTCGACAGCTAGAGCCCTGGCAAGAGCCACCCTCTGCTGCTGCCCCCCAGAGAGCTGGTGGGGGTATCTATTCTCGAGACCGGAGAGGCCTACAAGCTCTAGAACCTGCTTAACCTTCCTCTCAATATCGCTCCTAGAAAGACCAAGGCTTCTTCTCCTAATCTTAAGCCCATATGCAACGTTGTCGAAAACACTCATGTGGGGCCATAGAGCATAGTTCTGGAACACCATGACAGCGCCCCTCTCATATGGCTTCTCAAACGTTACATCCTTTCCTCCAATATAGATCCTCCCAGAATCCGGTGCTTCGAGACCGGCGATAACCCTGAGGGTTGTGGTCTTGCCACAGCCCGAGGGGCCTATTATAGCGAATATACTACCCTTATCAACGTCGAAGCTAACATCATCCATAGCCTTGACGCCCCTATAGCTCTTGCTAACTCTGTCAAGAACTACCTCCTTCAAAACACTCCCAACTATATAGATTATAGAGGCTATATGAATATCAGATGCTAAAAACACGGAGCGAGCTTCACAGCATGTGGATCTACATGTATTTCGAGCGCAGGTTTCTTCTGAGATAGCTTGCGATAAGCTTCTTCTCAGCCCTTCTGAGGTGGTAGATGAATGTCGCCGGGCTTATGCCGAGAACCCTGGCTATATCCCTAGCCCTAGCCCTTCTCGGATAGTCTATATACCCCAGGCTATATGCACTTGCAAGAGCCTCCTCCTCGTATTTTGAGAGAACCGGATATTGATCCACAACATTGCTCGGCTCAGGCTCTGCTATAGAGAATCTCAGGATATTCCCTACAGCACCTATAGAGTCTCTCAGAGCCGATAGCGAATCCCTGGTCGCCCTAGACAATATCAGTCTCCACCTCTCAACACCATCAACAACTTCGAAGCGCAGGATGAATAGGCTCCCATACCCTCTTAGAATGCTGGCGATACTCCCATCCCTAGCAACCTCGTACTCGAGGATAGCTAGGTCTTTTCTATAGCTATTAACCCTCAGCCTCAGAACTTTTGGATATGTTCTGAAGCTGTTTAGAAAAACCCTGAGATCCCTGCCGACGAATAGTGATACTGCTCTATATGTATCACTGCCATACTCTTTCCTCAGGTTTCTCACATATAGATCAAGGGATCTCGTCTTCTCAGTCCAGCATCCGTTGTGCTCGACATCTATGCTGATTAGATAGCTTCTAAACCCCACCATTAGCACCTACTAAATATCGGTATGCTATCTTATAAACACCATTATCTTTGAATATATTTATATAGATTAAACAACTCAACCTGTTTGAGCCTGCTTATCCCCAGCCTCCTCAAGCCTTTTCTCTGCGAATGTGCTCTCTATGCATGGGATTATCGCCTTTCCACAGTAGTCTAGGAGCTTTTTGAAGACCTTGTATATATACTCATCCCTTGTAAACTCCCCTCTGAGGGAGTCTATGAGATCTATTGTTGACTTGCTAAGCTTTATACACAGCCTATCCTCATACCTCGGCATAGCCCTACAGGGTTTCTATATATGGGGCTTATAAGTTAGCGGCTCTCACGCCCATAATGGATAATAGATCTTCTCGAGGGCCATAGCCTCTCTATAATATCGGACAAGCTTGTCCTTAGATAGAGTGTAAATGCCATAACTATGGCTCCTAAAATGACTAGATTCACATAGGGAGCTATTCTGGATGTGTACTCATATAAAAACACTATAGCTATCGACGACACAATCGGGCCGAGTATATTTGCATACCCACCTAGCAGGCCTATTATGAGGGTTAGGAGGGAGATCGTTGGGCTGAAAACGCTTCCCGGGTCTATGTATAGGAGATACATGGCGGATATAGATCCGCTTGCTGCCTGCATAGCAGATGTTACTCCGAATAGTATTGATGAATACCTATAAGGGTTAACCCCCACACTCGTTGCAAGCACCTTATCGCTTCTTATGGTATGTATATATATCCTATGCCTGGTGGACATTATATATGAATAAATAGCTATATTAACAACAGCTAGGGCTGCGAGAATTGATAGCGATAGCTGATCGCTCACAATAATCGGCACGATCTTCCCAATATGCCCTGTAAGGGTTATCTCTGTATATCTAAGAAGCTGCCCAATAGCCTCCAGGATCGCTAGTGTTGCGAAGAAGAAGAATAGCCCAGCCAGCCTGAGGGTGATCGCTCCCAAAGCCAGTGCTATGGCGAAGGACGCCAGGACTGAAGCTATCACACCAACAAGAGGTGATAGCCCAGAGAGTAGTGTGTATGTTAGCACATAGGCCCCTATGCCATAGAAGGCGGCTGTTGCAAAGGATGGATAGCCCAGAGAGTAGAATATAGCCCAGGGTATTGCTAGGTTTATATATGAGAGGCTATTCCTAATAGTAGCCATAATACCGGCTGGCATGATAAGGCCTAGGGAGAGAAGTATCGATATGGCAACAAGCCCCGGCCATGATACCCTTAGCATCTCCAAAAGAGCGTTGCTCCTCCAGCCTATCCTCATAATGATCCTCCAAGCCATGCTACCGCCTCAGCCCAAAGTACTTTCTAGCTATATCGCTCCCCATTATATCCCCCGGACTCTGCCTATTAACGATCCTCATGTTGTGTATCACATATATGGTGTCAACACTATCTATATTCCTAATAATAGGCCATAGACTCTGCTCAGCAACAAGGAGCGAGACACCCTTAGCCCTGAGATCCCTGAATATCGAGTAGATCGTGTCTATAGCCTTTGGAGCCAGCCCGGCAGAGGGCTCATCCACGAGAAGGATCCTGGCTCTAGCTGCGAGAGCCCTTGCTATTGATAGCATCTTCTGCTCACCACCGCTTAGAGTGCCTGCAAGTTGTCTCCTCCTTGATGCAAATATTGGGAAGAGCCCATAGATCTCCCCAAGGATCTTGTCCCTCTCATTCCTGGGGATCCCGCCTATCATAATGCCCAGCTTTATGTTCTCCTCAACAGTGAGATCGGGGAAAACCATCCTCTCGGATGGTATATACTGAATATGTCTCCTAAATAGGCCCAGCCCCCCAGGGTTTATCAGAAGGTTTCCATCAATAGATAGGGAGCACTGGTTAATAGGGTATGGAGCGTCTCCGAATGCTATGAATCTTAGAAGGCTCGTCTTCCCAGACCCGTTAGGCCCCACTAGGAAGACAGCCTCCCCCTCCCCGAGGGCTAGCTCCCCCACAGCCTCTACAACCGGACACCCTCTTATCGAGAAAAGCCTCTTACCGTTGGACATGCCTCACACGCCCAGATATGCCTTCCTAACCCTCTCATCCATGATAACCCTTCTAGGCTCCCCATCAGCTATTATAGAGCCTGCGTTTAGAACAACAAGCCTGTCTACACTCTCAACCAGGAACCCTATTGCGTGCTCGACCCAGATCATGGTGGCCCCTGACTGGGCTAGATAGGTCTCAATAGTCTCTCTTACAAGCCACTGCTCGCTCTCCGATAATCCCGATAATAGCTCGTCGAATAAAAGGATCCTGGGTCTCATGGCCATAGCCCTGGCTATCTCCATTAGCCTGGTCTCGTATCTATTAAGCCTTCCAGCCCTCTCAAGAGCTTTTCCACCCAGCCCTACTTCTTTCAAGTACTCGATTGCTAGTAGCTCTGCATATTGTGGATCGTCTAGATAGCCTGCTATAGCTAGAGCCACGTTCTCAGCAACAGATAGATCCCTTATAACCCTTGGAAACTGGTATATGCTCGCAACACCGAGCCTGGCAATCCTATCAGCCCCAGCCCTCCTCACATCGACACCGAGGATCTCGGCCCTCCCACTATCAGGCCTTATAATACCCCTAAGAATGCTTAGGAGAGTTGTCTTCCCACTCCCATTAGGCCCTATAAGCCCAACAACCTCCCCTCTGCTAACCTCTAGAGAGACGCTATCCAGAGCCCTTATGCCTCCGAAGCTTTTGCTAACATTATGGATTCTTATAACTCTATCCACCGTATCACCTCACAACATATGTTTTACCCATTATGCCTGTGGGTCTTGCTAGGAGAACTGCTAGGAAGAGCATGTATAGATAGAATAGCTTGAGGCCCGGGGGCAGTATATAGCTCACAAGGCTATCCATTATAGAGTATAGAAGGGCTCCGAAAAGGCTTCCAAGGGGGTTTCCAAGCCCTCCGAGGGCTGTTACTATGAGGGCTATTACTAGGTACTCCACACCCATGAATGGCGATATCTGTGCCCTCATGCTTATAACAGCACCAACAGCTATGGGTAGGGATACTGCTATCACTGTTGCAATCATATACACCCTATCTATATCAAGCCCTATATCCTCCGCAAGCTGTGGAGACTGTATAGCCCCTCTGAGGGCTATGCCGAGATAGCTTCTATATAGGAGAACATATATCGCGATGGCTAGAATAACACCTACAGCCATTATAACTAGGAGGTTTATAGGCACGAGGAGCCCTGAGAATCTGATCCCCACATCGAGGTATGTGTAGCTAACAGCTGCTGGGCTCCATATATATGCAGCAACACCCTGGATTGCCATGGATAGTCCGAATGTAGATATTATGCTCTGCTCCTCAATAGCTGGGATGCTCCTAAGTCTCAGGATCCTTCTGAAGATGGTGATATATAATAGAAAGCCTATAGATGATCCAAGAGCTATCGCTACCAGGACGCTCGCCATAGGGGGTATGGAGTATAGTGTGTAGAGCCAGTATGCCATGTAAGCCCCTATCATCACTAGATCTCCATACGCTATGTTTATAATCCTCGTGCTGCTGAAAAGAATATTGAAGCCAAGGGATATTGCCACATATATTGGTGCATAGAGTGCTGAGAAGAATATGAGGGATGCTAGAGCGCCTAGATCTAGTGCTACCGCCACAAGCCACCCCCACAGAATCTATCTCCAGACAGGCTTTGGATAGATATATGGAGCCAGATAGGGCACGTCTAGAAACCTTATATCTGGGTATCTCCCATATGTTATGAATATTGGCCTAGCCTCCCCACCCTGGTATTGGAGCCAGACCAGGAATGGAGGATCTATCGTTTGGTTCACAAACCTAACCCTGCTGAAGGGCCCGAAGGGGATCTCGAAGGACTCCTTATCGAGAACCTCTTTAACCTTCTTATAGTCTAGAGACCCGGCCTTCTCAATAGCCGACTTAAAGATCAAGCAGCTCTTATATACAAGCCCATGCATATCGGGTACTGGTGCGTAACCGTATCTGTTAACATACTCGTTCCAGAAGCTCTTCAGAACAGGATCCATTTCTGGGTACATGTTTGTCCAGTATATAATACCCTCCCTAGTAGCATTATCAAACCTGAGATAGAAATCCCTCGTAGAGGCTCCAGGCCCCGTCATTATGAGAACCCTCGGGTTTATGTTAAGCTCCCTCATCTGGGGTATAACGACATATGAATCGGCTCCAAAGGTTAGGGCGAGCACAATATCTGGCTTTGCATCAGCCATCCTCTGGAGAAGGCCCCTAATATCTGTAGCAGTTAGGGGGTAGCTAGCCTTATACACTATCTCCCCAACACCCCATTCCCTGAGAACCCTCTCTGTCCAGGTGGCCCACCCAACTGTTGAGTCTGTTTCTGCATATATTATAGCTATCCTCCTAAGCTCTGGATGATCCAAGACTATTTTCCTAATAACTGCCGCATACATAGCCCCAACATGCTCGAACGTCATGAATGTCAGATAGATGTTAGGGCTAACATTCTTTATCCTCTCCTCAGTAGCTATTGTCTGTGTAGCCAGGATAATGGGCACACCATGTTTATTCACAATAGGCACTATGCCGAGACCTATGCCAGTGCCAAAGGGTGGCCAGAGGAAATCGACTCTGTCCTCTGAGATCAGCTTCTCATATAGAGACCTGGCCTTGGCTGGATCTGATGAGTCGTCATAGTATATGGGCTTTATAGGAAGCCTCCTACCAAGGTTCGGGACATTTATCCCACCCTGCCTGTTTATATTATCTATACATATCTGGTAGGCTCTCAGCTGCTCTGTCCCCTGAGCCGATAGCGGGCCTGACTGGGCTAGTGTGAACCCAACCAGGATATTATCCTTAGAGGATGCAGGTGCTCTCTGGAAGATATATAGATAGCCAGCTATAGATCCAGCAGCTATTATTGCCACTATAAGAAGGACTATCACTATTCTCCTTGAAAGCATATCAACACCCTTACGCTATTATAAAGTAAAAGATTTATAAATACGCCCTTGCATAGGTTCAATTATAGATTTTTATGTCTCTATAAACTACCTTTTAGCCTGTGTGTATATATACTCAGCAATGATCCTAGCTATATCGACCCCAGTAACCCTTACAACATTCTTGAACTCAGGAACAGGGTTGGCCTCGTTAACAACATAACCCCTCACAGGATCCTCGAAGATATCTATCCCAGCTATTTCAAGTCCCAGAGCCCTTGAAGCCCTTATAGCCAGATCCTCAAGCTCCTGATCCCTCGGAGCCGGCATAGCCTCAGCCCCCCTAGCGGTATTTGTTATCCAGTGCCTCTTGTTAACCCTATATATAGAGACAACATAGTCCCCAATAACAGTCGCCCTTATATCCCTAGAAGGCTTTCTAACATACTCCTGAACTACACCGTAGAGGGCTTCTACACCAACAGCCTCCCTATGATCTATTATAGTCCTGAGCTCCATACGGTCTCTAGCCATCGATATCATCCTTCCCCAGCTACCCTGGGAGGGCTTGTAAACAGCTGGGAAACCGAGGATCTCTGCTCCTTTCTCAACAGCCTCCCTACCGAGGGATGCATAGCTCCTGGGAATCAATATGCCGGCCCTGGCGAGGACTGAGAGACACCATATCTTGCTCTGAGCCATTGCTATCGAGATCGGAGTGTTTATAACCCTGAACCCCACGCTCTCCAGGGCTGCGCTCGATTCTAGGGCTGCTATCCTGCTAACACTCCTCTGGATAGCGATTCCCCGCCCGTTCTTCAGAAGCCCCCCTATCTCTATAGGCTCTCTACTCACATCCAGAGGCTTATATCTAAGCCCTAGATCCTCTAGCGCTGATGCTATCCTCTCCTCCTCCCACCTCATTATAGAGTAATATACTAGGAGAATCAAGGGGGACCCTTAGCTACTCTCCCCAGTCCTCGCCAACACCCTGGAAGGGTTTCAGCCTAACTCCGTTGCCTGACACAAGAACCTCGAGCGTTGCTCCACACTCGTGATCAACAAGCTCTCCAGATATGGCATCGTCAGGGATCTCTATCGGCTTCCCACATACTGGGCATCTAGTCTCCATGTTATCACCGCATCATATTCAGTGGTGCGCCTTATATAAATAAAAGGTCCATGGGTTAGAACCACTCCGTATAGTTTTCTCTAGTGTTGGTGCTATTTTTTTATAGATCTTCAGCTTGATTGTTCGAACCCCGAATATATATATCCCCTAGGATCATATCCTCGGGATAGAATGGTTGACGAGATAGATCAGAGGATACTCTTAATGCTGAGGGAGAATGGCAGGGCTTCATATACAGAGATAGCTAGGAGGATCGGTTTGAGCGAGGCAGCTGTTAGGAAGAGGATATCCAGCCTTATCAGGAGGGGTATTATAAGGAGGTTTAGCATAGAATACATGCTAGATGGCGAGGTGAGGGCGCTGGTGCTTGTTAAGACAGCCCCTCCTATGAAGACGCCTGAGGTTGCTGAGATGATCAGGGTTCTGGAGGGTGTTGAGGCAGTCTTTGAGGTTACTGGTGAGTATGATATAGCAGCCCTTGTTAGGGGCATGGGTATTGGGTATATAAATAGATGTATAGACTCAATAAGATCTATACAGGGTGTGGTATCCACATATACAATGATAATTCTGAGGGCGCATGTGTGAATGGCTAGGGAGATAGCTGGGCTGGGCGAGATCCTTAGGGATATAACTATAGATCCTAGCCCTGTAGCAAGGGATCTTGCTAGGAGATATGGTTATCTTCCATATATGATTGAGAGATATATCAGGATCCTTGGGGACGAGGCTATAGATCTTCTAAATGCTATGGAGAACCCCTCGATCCTCAGGCCCGTTGCAAGGTGTAATAGCCTTAGAATAGGGTGCATTGAGCTGGAGAGGAGGCTTAGTAGGCTTGGGTTCAAGACTAGGAGGCTTGAGTGGGCCCCTGAGGCTATAGAGATCATCGATCATCCTGAGAGCCCCTCCATCGGGGCTACCCACGAGTATCTCAAGGGATTCTACTACCTCCATAGGGACTACTCGCCCCTGATACCCCCACTTGCTATGAGGCTTGGGAGGGGCCAGAGGATTCTGGATTCCTGCGCAGCACCTGGTGGGAAGGCTACATATATAGCCCAACTGATCGGTGATGAGGGTCTTATAATTGCTAATGATATCTCCATCAATAGGCTTAGATCCCTTGTATCCAATATTGTGAGGATGGGTTTTGGGAGCATCATGGTTACAAGAATCGATGCTAGAAGGATTCACAAGGATCTCAGATTGACGTTTGAGAGGATCCTTGTTGATGCTCCATGCAGCGCCGAGGGTTATATAATGATCGATCCTGATAGAAAGTGGAGAACAGATCAAAGGGATCTAGCCCTCCTAGTTAGGAGAGAGATCGAGATCCTCTTATCAAGCCTAGAACTACTAGAACCAGGAGGAATACTGGCATACTCAACATGCAGCATAGCCCCGGAGGAGAACGAGTATGTGGTAAGCAGAGCCCTCAGGCACTATGGCGAGGAGTTCGACATAGTTGATCCGGGGTTCTCAATGTGGTCCAGAGGGGTCGAGGATCTATTGATAGGCGATATAGATCCGAGGGTATCTAGGTGCATTAGAACATGGCCCCACAAGCACGGTGCAGGGGGATCCTTTGTATGTATCATAAGGAGAAGGTAGGATCCAAACATGCTAGGGAACTACTAGAGATGCTCCTTAGAATATATACCCCAGATAGTATGAGAAAGTGCATCCCAGAAGAGCTCTCAGAGATATGCGGCCTTTTCCCAGACATATGCCTAATAGTATCCAGAGGGGATATCCACGAGGTTAGGGGGATATCGAGGAGAACAGTATATATGGGAAGAACAGTAGGCATAGTTATAAGAGGAACCCCATACCCCTACCCAGCATTCCTCCAGAGCGTATATAAATGCACAGGAGATATAAGGGCGGCTATCGAGGCATACCCCCAGGGTGTGAGGGCATTCCTCTATGGAAACGACATCCTGGTAGCAAGTGTCAAGAGAATATATAGAGGCTTTAGGGCGGGCGACATAGTGGGAGTCATAGACTCGGAGGATGGCTCAGTAATAGGGATCGGAAGGGCTTCAATGACACCAGAAGATCTGGAGGAAGCCCTATCAAGGGGAGAAAGCACAAGAGTAGCTGTTAAGAACATATTCGATCTAGGCTGGTTCCTCAGAGTCCTAAAACCCATCGAAGAGTAGCTGCGGATCAAAAACCTCCTGAGCCTCTCCATAAGCCTGCTCATATCAACAAATCAAAAGCCCAGGCTAGTATCCCTCTCCAAATAGATCCTCGATATCCTCATAAACACAGCAAAATCGACCAAATACTTGGAGGGGATGCACCCTATTTTGCACAAGTAACGCTGAGGTGCCCTAACGATCAGGGACCATCTTATCATATCCAGCTATTTCTCTATATCTAACAAGGGCTGCGAAGCCCGCAGCACCTCCGCCAATAATTACTAGATCGTATTTACTATTCCCACAAGCATTTGGGTCAATTCCTAGAGGAAGACCACAGCAGCTCACCCATAAACACCACGAATATATAACCAGAAGGGCTCGAGGGATGTGTGGGAAAGTGGATGTTTATTCCCCACCTTGGGAAATAGCTGAGGATCCATGTAGCATGTCTGGAAAGGGTTTTGTGTGCCATAATAGGTGTGGGATCATCAAGATCATGAGCCTTATTAGCCCTGAAGGAGATATATGTGGAGGAGTCTAGATGCCCAGATGCCCTGTATGTGGGTGCGAGGTCTCCGAGGATAGCGAGTTTAGGGCAAGCTATAGGGGTAGGGTGTATTACTTCTGCTGCGACCACTGCAAGGAGGAGTTTGAGAGAAACCCTGAGGAGTTTGTGGAGAGCTGAGCTATACATATACAACTATATCCAGGTTATCGATTATATCCCTATATCTGTTCCTTATAGTGACCTCCGATATTCCTAAACTGTCTGCTATGCTCTTCTGTGGTTTTTTGCTCTCAAGCAGTATTGAGGCTAAGTATATTGATGCCGCAGCAGTGCCCTCGGGGTTCTTACCAGATGCTGTTGTTGGGCAGTGCCTGGCCATATACTCTGTTATTCTCCTTGATAGCAATATTATCTCGTCTGAGAGGCCTATAGAGCTGGCTATCTTTGGTATATATGATGCTGGCGCTAGGATTGCTCTGGAGTCTATGTTGGGCTTCTCCCTCATTCTCTTCTTGATATCGTTGAATATCCCAGCCCATGATAGCTTTTTGAGACAGCTGTGGATACCCTTATCATCAATCCTCATGGTCTCTCTAAGCCTTCTACCCTCTATGGGTATTCCATAGATTCTGCATACTTCCATGATCATTGCAGCAACACATGGTACTAGAGTGTTCCTCCTAAGCAGGTTCATCTTGGAGGCCTCCTTCAGAAGCCCCCCAACTGTTTCGGCAACAAACTCGGGCAACCCCAGCTTTGCGATTGCATCGTTCATTATGATTTTGGCCTCAACCTCCTTCCTAGCCCTATAATCCCTAGGCTTCCTGGTGCTCTGGTTAAGCTTGCTGAGCTTCCTCCCAAACCTCCCCCTAGACTCTATATAGCTGGTGAGGCCCCCATCGTGAACCTTGTTAGTTATCTGGGGCCCCACCCTCGACCTGTGGATCCTATCCTCGGGACTGTATTCTCTCCACTCCTTACCCTGAGATACGACACCCTCCTCTATAACAACCCCTGTTGTTACATCTATGTAGACGCCCCTCTCGCTATCGTAGACAATCTCTCCCTTCGAGAGTCTATCCACAAGATCCTCTTGGTAATCTATGACTGTGCTCAAACCCTGCCACCCTTTCTCCTAGCCTCACATGCTATCCTATCCCCAATGCTTATGTAGACTCCTTCTCTTAGCTTTATGACAGCGTATGGAGAGCTTGTAGGCCCTATGACATCGCTGATAACTCCGATAACCTTCCCGCTATCCCTGTGAATGGTTCTCGAACCTATCTGGGGTATGTTTAGGGGATCATCGATCTTAACGACAGCGAGCCCCATTACTATGGAGCTCACACTACCAAGGTTTGTAAACTGCAAGGAGTGCACCAATATGATATTACAGGATTAATACCTAATATAAGGTCTACCTCTAGTTATGGGGAGTCCTTTCCTAGGTTGCTGCGGGGGGTTCTCTGTATTCCCACAACACGGATCTCTGATGATACTTGAATAAACCATTTATAAGGGAGGGTTTTCAACGATGGGATCTATATATGCAGGCTTATACGGATCTATAT